>ERZ1740058.885-NODE-885-length-17881-cov-10.232694_pt1 | contig 17881 bp, 17 predicted proteins | sample MGYA00581745_ERZ1740058 | MGnify/ENA primary metagenome ERZ1740058 (study PRJEB43018, sample SAMN04849742) | marine metagenome | isolation source: floating plastic debris | place: Pacific Ocean | collected 2008-08-30 | study: EMG produced TPA metagenomics... | reverse complement strand
TGGGGATCAGTGGCATTGTCATGGTGACCCTGTTTACCCCCTTTGAAGCTGGGGTTTCGGCGGTTGCGATCGCGATCGCGGTCGGCGTTTCCGGTGGCATTGGACTCTTTTTTGGCGTCTTCCCCGCTCGTCAAGCGGCCAAACTTGACCCGATTGTCGCGTTGCGAAGTGCTTAGATTTGGTTTGAGCTGATCGACGCAGAGCGATAGAGTGATAGAACTCTCCTATGGATGCATGGGAATATTCAAAGTGTGAACGCTCGTTATCTGCCAGTCTTTTTTCAACCGCCAGATAACATGTGAAAAATTCTCGCTTGCAAAGGTTTTGAGACCCTTGAACATCCTCAAGCAGAGTGCTTACGAAACTAAGACAGATCCCAAGGCGCTTAAAGGCGTTTTATCTTGGTTTGATAGTTTTCATGCGCTGCCGATTCCACAAGAAGATTGGCTGCAATGTCAGTTAGCACTGATTGAAGGCTTTACGAATGCCGTCCGTCACGCGCATAGAGACCTCCCGTTAGAGACACCTATCACCATTGCCGTAACCGTGACCGATGAGTATTTAGATATGCAAATTTGGGACTACGGCCCCGGATTTGATTTTCAGGCTATGCTCGAGCGCAAACTTGAAACCACAACCTCTGACTCAGAAGGCGGGCGTGGACTCAGAATTATGTATCGCGTTGCCGATATCGTTGAATACAAACCCACGCCAGATCAGCGCCACTGTCTCCACATTCGTAAGCGTTTTGATGGCCGCTCGATTGAAGAGAACTATCGCTTCTAGCTGTCCTAGAATGCTCAGTATCCGTTACTCTAGCGCCAACACTGCCCCGATCTTCGAGCCCAATTAATCGCCTATCCAATGAACTTGGAATTCTCCGTATTGCCGATCGCGATGCCTTGGCTCATGGCCCTGGCAATCAATACTAGCCTGCTGGCGATCGCGGCCTTGCTACCCAAAAAGCTACTCACGGCCACCGGCTATCTTCATGCCTGGTTCTTAGGAGTTCTTGTGTGGGGCTGTTTGGGCTGGCCGGGATACACCGTTGTAATGATCTATTTTCTCGTAGGCTCAGCAGTGACCCGGATTGGCATGGCGAAAAAAGAAGCCGCCGGGATTGCTGAAAAACGCGCTGGGGTGCGTGGCCCCGAAAATGTTTGGGGCTCTGCACTCACCGCCGCCCTCTGCGCGTTAGGCGTTTTTATTGGGATGAATGGTCGATTATCCGGTTTGTCTGACCATTGGATCACCCTTTTCGAGTTGGGCTACGTGGCAAGTTTCGCCACCAAACTATCAGACACTACGGCGAGTGAGGTGGGTAAAGCCTACGGCAAACGCACATTTCTCATTACCACTTTGCGCCCCGTTCCCGCTGGCACCGAAGGTGCCATTAGCTTAGAAGGCACGCTGGCCGGTGTCTTGGGTTCAGCATTGATCGCTTCTGTCGGCTGGGGCGTCGGGCTCATTACCCTGTCTGGAATTCTGCTCTGCTTAGTCGCCGCATTCATTGCTACTAATCTAGAAAGCGTCATTGGAGCAACCCTGCAAGACCAATGGCCGTGGCTCACCAACGAATTGGTCAATATCATCAACACCACGATAGGCGCAGTCACAGTGATTTTGCTCGCAGTTACCTTTATCTAGCCTTTACGATATAGACTGGGCAACGGATTGACGCCTATCGAGCAACTGTCACAGCAACTTCGCGCGCTTTTCAATAGCACTTTCCGGCCTGAGCAAATCCTTTTTTGAAAACACGCCTCAATGGGGCGATCCCGTTTAAACCTGCTGATCTCTATGAACTCTTTGTCTTGGTTGACGCCTAGTCACGGCATTATGCTGGCACTCTTGCTCCTATTTGCAATCGCTCATAGCGGACTTGCAGCTTTGCGCCTTCAGGGTGAAAAGATAATTGGCGCTCGAGCCTATCGAGTGCTGTTCGCCCTGGTGAGTATTCCCTTGGCCAGTGGCCTGATTGTTTACTTCATCGCCCACCGCTACGACGGCCTCAGACTATGGAATGTTCAAGGCGTCCCTGGCATGTTTGAGGGGGTTTGGATAGTTTCGGCCATATCTTTCCTGTTCCTCTATCCAGCCACCTTCAATCTGCTAGAAATTGCCGCGATCGAAAAACCCCAGGTACATCTTTACGAAACCGGCATTATTCGCATTACTCGTCATCCCCAAATGGTCGGTCAGGTTATCTGGTGCATTGCTCATACACTTTGGCTCGGAACCACATTTATGGTGGTCACCTCCATTGGGTTAATTGCTCATCACTTGTTTGCCGTTTGGCATGGCGATCGACGCTGGCAAGCACGCTACGGTGAAGCTTTTGAAACGGTTAAATCAAGAACGTCAGTCATCCCTTTTCTCGCTGTGTTGCAGGGAAAACAACAGCTCAAGCTGCAGGAATTCTTGCGCCCATCCTATATCGGTATCGTTTTGTTCATTCTGGGCTTTTGGTGGGTACATCCAAAACTGATACAAGTTTCTCAACAGGTAAATTGGTAAAGGAGTTGTACGGCACTCCTCTCCATAGAAGCGTTCACAAACCCATAGTCCGACATATCTTTGCGACAAAACCGCCTTTGATAAGTAAGCCGCCGCAAATATCTACAAGATAGAGGTTAAGGTTTCTGGACTACGGCTATGCCAACTCCGCTGCGCGTCCAATTGAACGAAGAAGAGGATGAGGCGTTGCAACAACTGAGTTTGTCGGATGGTCCGGCCCCTATCGTCAAGCAGCGAGCACTCGCTTTGCGCCTCAATGCCGAGGGCTGGAATGTGCCCGCCATTGCCCAACATCTTCACCTCCACGAGCAGACTGTTTGCCAGGTCGCAATCAGCAGGTCTCATACCAAATCCGCCTCAACCAACGCGGGAGACGACGAATCTTGCCACATTACTTCCGACTGAAAATCATGCTGGAGTTTCTCGCTCATGCGGTTGTGAGCGACATTTTCCCAAGCGCTGTCAGGTGCTTCTAACCCTCTCTCTATGGTTTTTCGATCGACTGAGTCTTAATAAAAGACATCGCAGTTATGACAATCCGTGAATGATCAGCGGCAGGTCTGGGCGAAAATCTTTGCTACAACCCAATCCATTGCCATCCAACGTGATTTCCAGCAGATGCTCATTGCCCAGCTCGATGGCGAGTCTGTCCACTTGATTGACGCTGTTTAGAATCCCTGAGCGATCGCGGGCGGGGGTGTGGATGCAGACCTGAGTCATGGTTTGAGCGTTCGTGTCTGCAGGGTTAGATCTGGCGGCTCGCGGTTTAATGAAGGGCGCACAAAAGCAGAGCGGTTCGGCCAGATGGTTGGAATTAGCCCCCACATGAAAGGCGTTGGGCGGCGCAAAATAGTCGGGTTGATAAGTCCAACCAGGAAAGGGCATGTCTCGATTGGTGGGGTCTGGGCTCAGGAAAATCATTCCAAACGGAGACGCGGTGGGGTCTTGGGCGCGATCGGCCAAGCGCAAGTTTCGGCCGGGGCCATGCATCGCCTCGGCGACATCATGAACCCACAAAAACTCCAGCATGCCATTGGCAAAATAAAAGCGCCGGTTGGCCGTACCCTGGCCAGGATGCCGATTACCCGGACCTTCCTTTAAACCGTGGGCCAGCAGTAAGTCTGCCACCGACGCCTCCGGCTCCACCAAGATAAAGACGTGATCCAATTCCCAATTCATCGCGATACAGGTGCTGGAATAATCGATGTCATCAGTCCCGACGACTCGGCAGTCAGTCTCAATCCTCTTTGACCCACATATAGCGAGCCGGTTCAAATTCTAAATGCTGCTTAAAATCGTGAACCGTGTTGAATAAGTCATCCAAGGAAGTGATGTCTTGACGGCCTTCCTTCCAGTCTTTGCGTTCTATAGTTCCTACCACCAAGTAATCGTTGCCAATTAGCTGAGGATAGTATTGCTGGCACATACGCTCTAACAGCGGTTCCAGTTCGTTTTGATGGAGAATCAGCAAGTCACAACTGGGGCAATAGCGGCAGGTTTTGTTCAAACTCACCGGTTGAGCCGGATGAATCAAAATCAGCAAAGGTTTCTTGCGCAGCTTGGTTTTGGCATCACACTTGGGGCAGCAGGTGAAGCGGGCATCTGCGTGAGGGTTTAAGAAAAATTTGTGCTGAGGCGGCAAATGCCCGAACTGCCCAGCCTTTTTGCGTTGCTTTTTGCCCATATGGAAGGTGTCCGCTCGATTGTCTTCAGGGTAAGGCGGTCATGGCAAAGTTTCAAACCTTTCTCGTTGCCTCCGGCTTGATCAGGGTGGAAACCAGGCCAAAGCTAAGCGGGTAGATGGTCGCCAACGGCTTGATAGAACGCGGCCACATCCTTCAGAGACTGGAGATGATAAACCTGCTTTGTAGCTTGGGCCTGATGCACATAGGCTCGGTCCCGAGGCGTCAGTTTCTGGTGGCACAATCGGATGGTGGCGTAACTGTTCAACGTTCCCTTTAATAGTGGACTGCCCTCAGGCCAACCCTCAGGTGGCACGACCAACCCTTGCAAAAATCGCTTCGTCACCCACCAATAATGTCGTAGCACGGGCAGATCTAGATACACCAAAGTGTCGCCCACCTCTAGCCGTTCCCACACCGTCTCCAACGAGCCAAAACCATCAATGATCCATTGCTCTTGTTGCAGGAGGACATCATGGGCGGCTTTATACTCAGCGTCGGGGACTTACTCACCACCAGGTTTGTACTTGATCAGGTCTAAGGCCCCCAAAGGCAACTCCGTCACCGCTGCCAGCCGTTTGCTGAGAGTCGATTTACCGCCGCCCGCATTGCCAAATACGGCTACTTTTTTCATGGTTGCCTCCTTCTCCACCCTGCCAGATACAGAATGACTTATCGCGACAGGACTTAAGCAGTTGCATCCGGTTTTGGCCCCCTAGCCCCCAACTCTGCGGAAACCGGATATAACTTTCTCCCGAAAATTCTCCTCCTCATTTAGGGATAAGGGCAAGAGTGTTGCCCAATGCTACGCTCATCGAGAAATTACTTGCGGCGCTTTTTTGAACTTTTAATGTGCACCCTTTTAATATGCACCCTGCGAATAAGTAAGTTCATAGCTATGCGAGTAGACCTCGAATATGAGGCCGAATGGATCTTCTACATAAACCATTTTGTATGGTTTTTCACCAGGATAATATTCTCGAATGGGCATTCTCTGCTTGCCACCATGAGCTACTATCTTTGCCACCAGACCTTCTATGTCAGGATCTTGAACACAAAAATGGAAAGTGCTTGTTTTCCAGTATTCAAAATCCTCGGGCTTTTCGTTATTTGTAAACTCAAACATTTCTATCCCAATCCGGTCACCTGTAGACATATGAGCGATTTTGAAAGAACCCCACCCATTACCAAATACATCAATGCACATCTGTCCTATCGGAGTCTCTGACTCCTCGGTGATTGTGGTTGGTTTCATAATTAGATACCAACCCATAACTTTGCTATAGAACTCCACAGCCTTCTCTACATTAGGAACGGAAATTCCAATATGTGAGAATGTTCTTGGATAGTTACTCATGGTGTGCCTTTTTTGTGAACTCTGACGGTCTTGACGCTATCAGCGTAGCTAAGAACCCAAATAAAGACCGTGTGCAGGCCACTGATCAAATACTGCAGCTGGCAAACGATTAAGTCACGGGCGAAAAACCTTTCTCTGGCAATTCAGCTAGGAGTCGTGCCGCGATCGCAGCCCGACCATCTGACAGCTTTGACACCTCTGCGATGGCTTGTTTGAGAAGCTCGGTCATGATTCAGAGTGTTTGGGAGCCAATTAACCACACCAGAATCTCGCAGTTACGCCAGTAGCGTGATGCTCAGGTCGAGGCGATCGCGAATCCGATGTGAAATGAGGGTTATATGCTCGGGACTTCAATTGGCTTTCAGAAGCCAAATATTTTCTTTCGTGGCACATTTGCCCTTAAAACCACCCGGCACCTCTACACTTTCAACAAGTTTCACATCATAATTACCGCCATAGTATTGGCTCACGTTTTCATTGCTGACTGAAAAAGGTGGTCCATCCATCAAATTTTGGTCATATGCATAGGTCACTAAGAGCTGTGGGGCTTGCTTCGTAATCTCTATCAAGTGTGGTGCATATCGGCTTCTACTTTCTGCCGGCAACGCCACCAACGCCGCTCGGTCATAAATGGCATCAACGGAACCCAGCATCTTGCTAGAGACCTCAAAAATATCACCGACAAAAATATCGATATTTGTCGCGCTGTAATGCTTGACTTCACCCACGGCCGTTATTTTGGGCTCCACCCCCAGCTCCGCAAATAATTGCTCAATGGCTATTTCGACTAATTCAGCGCCAGCAACCTGATAGCCCTGAGCAAGTAGCCAAGCGATGTCAAGCGTCTTGCCGCATAACGGCAAAAAGATGCGGCTGCCCTTCACTAAAGACAGTGAGTCAAAATATTTGACCAGTGCCGGGTTAGCTTCACTTCTGTGGAAAGCAATCTGGTTTTTTGTCCATTTCTGCAGCCAAAATTTGGCATCCATGTTGACACCCTCTACTGTAGATAGCCATAAATCAACGAGGCTATAGGGTACTACAAAGTCTCCGGCAGACCTACGTGTAAAGGCGTCGCCGTCAACACCACTCTGCTAGAGCATCGGTTCAGTATTGTGAGAAACCCGGTTTCTTGTAGCAATCAACTACGGAACCAGACCCTTTCAGCCCCAGAAACCGGGTTTCTGGACCGGTGTTCTAGGCTTTATGCGTTACTGGCTGCCCAACGCGTCGTCAACCGAGTAAGGCAACTGTGATTAATCCTCTAGTCAGCGGTAAAAGGTTCCGTGCTAGCCGCGCTTAACTGTCACTTGACAGTTGCAACCCCAGTAGTGCCCCTAAAATCACGGCATAAATCAGAATGGTTTTCAGCCAAGAACTCCGCTTTAGCCAGAATTTGCCGACAACTCCCGTCAAAATGGCTGCCATTAGGTAGCTAGACAATACACGACCGATGACTTCCCCTGCTTCGAAGGAACTGGGGTAAAAGGTCTGCGATAACGCCACGGCGGCATGCGCCACAAACGGGGGAATGGCAATGATGAAGGCTTTGAGCCAAGGGCCTGCTGGTTTCATGGGGGTGTTTAGTGCTGGGCAATATTATTTTTCCCGGAGAGCGCTACAGATAATCCTGATCGGGCTAGGGAGTAGGGGGGCGAGAGACCGCATGATGTCGCTGTGACTGAGGGCATTCATCGTCGATTGGATTTTCCCAACGTGCCCTGCGCTCTACAATCTCCCCGTCGCTTTGGCAAACCTTAATTAACCTCTGGCTTCAGGCCTGTCATGCCTGGTAGAGCAAAATTTCGATGCCGATCAGATGACAGATTGGGTCATCCCTTTGAAGTGTCACCTCAAATAGAAATTTTTTTATCAGCGATCGCATTGATTACTCTCCAGCCCAGACTTTAAGATGGGCTCGACAAGCGGGATGGATTCGCTGAAATGATTCGCTGATCAAAGATGGTCAGTCGGCTCGCGTGCCGCTCATCGTGTCTTTTGGCGTTTGCTCTCATCACTCATTATTTAATTCACCCAAATTTATGGCAAATTCGCCTGTCCCCCCGCCGGACTCTGCTGATGCGAGCCATGCAACGACTCGCTACGTGTCTTCAGTCCTGCTAAAAGTGGCTGCTGGGGTTGGGATCGTGATCGGGGCCGGGGGCGTAGCGGCGGTGGTTTGGGGCGATCGCCTGATCAATACCCAGATATTGCCGCGAGTCGAAACTGAAGTTGCCAAAGTCATTGGGCGTCCGGTTGAAATTGGCGAAGTAGAGGGCCTTTCCTGGTGGGGTATTCGCCTGGGCAAAACCACGCTGCCCCCCACCGAGACCGACGCCACTTCCCTCACGGTGGAGGCAATTGGCGTTGACGTCGATTTGCGATCGCTGCTGTTTCAGCGCCAGATCAAGCCCCACATTGTGCTGGTGCGGCCCGATGTGAACCTGGTGCAGGCGGCAGATGGCCAGTGGATTGAACTAGCGTTGCCAGAACCTGCAGAGGCAGATCCTCCTTTCACCCTAGAGCTGCAGTCCGTTGTGGTGGAAGACGCTCGTCTCACCGCTTCCACCCTGATTCAAGACCCCGATGCGGTCGTCCCGCGAGCACCGGTGCAGGTGGAAAACGTGGATGTGACGGCGAACTTTCAAGGAGAAAGCTCCCAGCAGGTCGCCTTTAAGCTAAACGGCGATGTGGATACCGGCAGCTTTGAGATCCAAGGAGAAGGGGATCTAGAGCACCGTGCGATCCAAACGAATGTGCGGCTGCAAGACCTCCCCACCACTGGGGTCAATCTCCTTCTCCCCTCCCTGGTGGGCGTCAGTTCGGGCCTGCTCAACACGAACCTGACCGCCGCTGTGGCCCTAACCGAAGACTATGAGCTGGATTTGACCGCTGTTGATTTGCAGGGGACGGCGCGCTTCCGTGATGGGGAGTTGCAGGTGAGGGAGTTGCCCGAGCCGGTCCGCAACATTCGCAGCCAGCTGCGCTTTCAGGGGCAGCGGGTCACGTTGGAAGAGACGGGGCTACAGTTGCAGAACCTCACTCTGATGGCAACTGGTGAGGTGGATTTGCAGGAGGGATATGATCTGCAAGCCCAGGTGCCTGAGATCGCGATCGCCGATGTACAATCCCTGGCGGCCATTGATTTGCCCATCGCAGCCGCTGGCCGCTGGCAGCTCGATGCCCAAGTCACCGGAGAACTCCTCGATCCTCGGGTGCGAGGGCGGCTCAGTAATCGCCAACCCGTGCGGATTGATCAAGTCGAAATCGCCACCGTGGCCGCTGACTTTGCCCTCAATCAAGAGCAGTTCACCTTACAGGAACTGCGCGTTGTGCCCGCCGATGGCGGGGTCGTTTTGGCCCAAGGGCAAGCCGATTTGACCGATTTGACCGCTCCTCGCTTTCAGCTCACGGCTCAGGTCGATCTGCCCGTCGATCCGTTTGTCGCCATTTATGGCGTCACGCTACCGGCAGATACGGTCATTGGTTCACTCACCGCCGATGTGGCCGCCGACGGGACATTCCAGAGCCAGACCGCCTTGGCCCAATGGCAATTATCGGACTCATCGTTTCCTGGCGGGGGAGAGGTGACGCTGGCCGACAATCGAGTCGTGGTCGACAATACACGGCTGCAGGTGTCTGACGGCACCGTCACGGCCACCGCGATCGCCGAGCTAGAAACCGGGAATTGGCAAGCCACGGCCACCACGGCTCAGGTGCCCATCGCACAGTTCACAAACCAAGCGCAGGGGGCACTCAGCGCTAACCTCACAGCCGAGGGAAATCTCTACGATTTTGATCTGGCGAAAATTCAGGCGGCGGGCGACGCGACGATCGCCGATGCCCGCGTGCAACTGACGCCAGACAGCGAGCCCTTGTTGCCCCCCGGTGACTGGATGACGACCTTTGCCTGGCAGGGCGATCGCTTGGCGATCGCCAACTTTACTGCGCCGAATATTCAGGCCGACGGCACCCTTGGCGTGGATTTTGCGAAAGCCATTCCCCTGGGGGCGATCGCTCTGAATGTCGCGCTGCAAGACTTTGACCTGCGTCCCCTCAACAGCCTGGCTCCGGCAATGGTGCAGGACTACGCCCAAATCGCCGGACTCACCAGCTTTAACGGACGGCTTACCGGCACCCTCGAAAATCCCCAAGTGTCTGGCAATGCACGTCTGGTGGATTTGGCCCTGAATCAGTTTGCCTTTGAGCCCTTAGCGGGGCCGGTTGAACTCTCCCTGGCCAACGGGGGACAGATTGATTTGCAAGGAGCGGGCGATCGCCTCGCCCTGGTGGTGAATGCTGATCCCTGGCCCGTTTCTTTCGAGGTGCGCAATCAAGCATTTCTGGCCACTGGCTATGGCACCGGCCGACAACTTCATGCCGATATCCAGCAATTTCCGTTAGCTGAGCTGAATTTGCAGCCAGTCGCAGACTATGGCTTCGGTACGGTCAGGGGCTTAGTGGATGCCCAGGTGGATATCGATTTAGCCAACTTCAGCAACCCGCTAGCTAGCGGCACCCTGACCGTGAGCGAACCGGGTTTAGCCCTCGTGGCTGCTGAACGGATCACCGCGGCCTTTCGCTATGCCGATCACACCGCGACGTTAGAACAAAGCGAGGTGCTCCTGGACAACAGTCGTTTTTTGCTCACGGGGAAAGCCGCGCTGCAGCCAGAAATCCAATATGAAGGTGAACTCACCATTGCTGAGGGGCGCATCGAAGATCTGGTCGAGATGACCCAAGCCATTGACTTCAGAGCTTTGGGGCTGGGGGTTCGACGGACCGCGCCGACGGGCAGGGCCGCCGACCTAGCAACCCTGCCCGTCGGCGTACCTATGGCGTCCTTTTTGGAGCAACTTGATGCTTTTATCGCGTTTGCCGCCACTCACCCTGACGACCCGACCGGTGAGGGTACCTTCGCCCTACCACCGTTGGAGACGTTATCGGGTGGCTTTACCGGCAAGATTGCCGTCGCCGGGCGATCGCCCGCCTTGGCCGATGTCACTGCTGATTTCAACCTTCAGGGCGATAGCTGGCAATGGGGGCCTTACGCCCCCGCTAACCAGTTTTTGGTCAACGGCAACGTGGCACAAGGCACCGTAACCCTTGATCCTGTAGCCATCAATGCTGGCGAAACGGTGGTCAATCTCTCGGGTAGTGGCAATCTGGAACGGTTGCAGGGGGAACTGCTGGTGGATAACCTGCCGGTCGCCTTGGCCGAGGCGATTTATCCACTCCCCATCAGTGTTGAGGGAGATCTCGATGTGGTGACCCAATTGAGCGGCAGTTTGGCCAATCCTCGGGTTGAGGGCGAGGCGTTAGTGACCAATACTCAGATTAATCAGCAGCCTCTAGAGCGAGTGGGGGCGGACTTCAACTATCGCAACGCTACGTTAGAACTGGATGGCGCGGTGGCGATCTCCCCCAATGAAGCCCCCATTACCCTGACGGGCAACATCCCCTATGCGCTGCCGTTTATGACTGTGCGACCGCCTACCGATCAATTGGCGCTCAAAGCGGTGGTGCCCAGCGACACCTTTGATTTCGTCAACGTCCTGACCGATGATCAGCTCCGGTGGGAAAGTGGCAACGGCGAGGTCGTGGTGCAGGTTGGCGGCACCCTAACTGACCCGGCTGTTGCTGGCGCGGTCAGTTTGCGAGATGGCGTGATTAGTAGCCCCCGGTTCGGCAATGACCTCACCAACTTGGCCGGTGAGGTGCAGTTCAATCTGGAACGGGTTGGTATTCAGCAGTTGCAAGCTAATATCGGTGACGGTACCCTCAACGTCACCGGGCAGTTACCTTTGCTGCAGTCAGGACAATCTATTTTGGCGGCCAAACAACAGACCAAACCAGAGGTCGATGCCGCTACGGGCCTACTGATTTCGCTGGACGAACTGCCCGTGGATTACAGCGGTATTTTTCAAGCGCAGGTCGATGGGCAGATTGGCATCCTTGGGGCAGTGCTAGAACCCACGGTCAGTGGCCGCCTGGATATTGGCGGTGGGCAGGTCAAAGCCAATGAGCTGTTGCGCCAGGCGGGTGCCCTGAATCTGCCGACCCTAGAAGAAGTTGAAGCGATTAATCCCTACCGAGCACAATATCTGGGCATTGATCCCCTGGCCCCGCAGCCGACCGACCCACCGGCAGGCTGGATCGACAAGGTGATGCTGCAGGATTTTCGGGTGACCTTGAGCGATCAAGTTGTGGTGGCTGGCTCCCCTTTTTACAACATTGCTGCCGATGGTGGGCTGACCATTAACGGCTCCCTATCCGCCCTAGAACCGGATGGTGTGATCGCCCTACGCAGTGGCTGGATCAACCTCTTTTCAACGCAATTTCGGCTCGATGCTAATGCGCCTAACACGGCCACCTTTACCCCCGAAGATGGCCTCGATCCCTATGTAAATGTGGCGTTGAAGGCCCGAGTGCAAGAAACGGATGTGACGCGAGTTCCCCCTTCGGTCGGGGGTTTTGCCACCTCAGAAATTAGCGACAATGACATCCAATCGGTCGGTGATGTGGAATTTATCAACGTCGAAGCGATCGCGATCGGCTATGCCAGTGAATTAAGCGACAGCTTGGCCTTGACCAGCACCCCTGCCCGCCGCCAGGAAGAATTAGTGGCGCTGCTGGGCAGTAGTGTCGCCGGTGGGCTTGCGGGCTCAAGCCTGACTCAGTTGGCCGGGTTTTTGGGCGCGGGGAGTCTCGCTGGGTTTGGCAATAACCTCGTCGAGGCCGTGGGACTCCGTTCTTTCAGCGTGTTTCCGACGACCGACACCGCCACGGAAAGTACTGCTGGGGTGGGCATCGGTGTCGAAGCATCATTCGCGATCGGCAACAGCATCGGCATTAACGTGCTGGAAATTCTCAACAGTGGCAACCCACCCCAGGTCGGACTACAGTACCGCTTCACCGAGGAGCTGGAGCTACGCGGGTCTTCCAACTTGACGGATACTGAACTGCGGCTGGAATACCGCACCGACTTTTGAATCCTGCAGCCGCGATCGCGGTGCTTCTTTTTGACATCAAGATCCCTGGGGCAATGAACAGGCTTCTAACGTTGCCCATCCCCCGCTGCCGATAACCTCGAATTCAAACCGATAGCCTCTTGGCAGTCGGTGTGCATGGGTGTTGTTGGGCTGCGATCGCTAATCCTCCAAGGCATGAGACGATCTGCCTGGGGCACTTGATCTCGTCAAATCATTGATCAGCATCTGTAACTCCGGTTTAACCGTTGCCGGGGAGGTTCTGTGTAACTGGAGCTTGTTGCAGTGATTGAACTGTAGAAATGATGCCAACTCCTTGCGCAGGGCCAGGAACAACGCATCGGTTTTCAAGACCGTGGGTTCCAGTGCGAGATGATGAATATGCAGCAGTGATTCCTTCCTCTCGGTTCTGCAGTCCATGCGAGCGACCAGCTTGCCATCCCACAGAATGGGTAGAGAGAAGTAGCCGTATCGGCGTTTGGGCTCAGGGACATAGCACTCAATGAGATAGTCAAATTCGAACAACGCCTTCATGCGCTTGCGCTGAATGACAAGATTGTCGAAGGGCGAGAGTATTTTCAGTTTGCTGCGGGCTAACGGTTTGCTGAGCAGCTCCAGTGAGGCTGGCAACATATAGTAGAGCTGACCGGCGACACGAACCTGTAACAGCTCTCCGGTAGAAACCATGTCCTTCAAGGTCGCAGCAACAAGCGACTTGGTGTTGTTCTGTAAATAGGCTATTTCGGCAGACTGACCCAGTCCGTTGGCGCGCAAATATCGCGTAATCAGAAATCGGGCATATTCCTCCGGATCAGGCACGGTGGTGTCGGTACCGGCTGGCAATACCCGCTCGGTGAGATCATAAACCTTGTGAAATTTGACCCGGCACGGCACCATGAGATCCCCCTGCATAAATAGATATTCCAGGGCGCGTTTGGCGGGCTTGGTTTGCCATTCACCGATCTTTTTACCGGTATGCTCAAAATCTTTGGCCATCAAAGGGCCTTCGGTGGCAATGCGTTTGAGCACCAATTTCATCATTCGCTCATCGCGCTTGTACCAGTGGCTCTGAGCACCACTGGCGAGCGCATGTTTGCGAGGCAGGCTGAATCGGTAGTCACGAAAGGGCAGGTAGGCGGCTGCATGAGACCAGTATTCAAAAACCTGTTTGTCGGCAAGCAGCTGATCGAGTTGGGAAGCTTTGTAACGAGGATTGCGATTCCACAGGGTATGGTGATGGGCGCGCTGAACGACGGAGATGGTATCGATCTGGATGTAGCCAAGGTGTTCAATCGCCGATAGCGTCGCTGCAGTGGCACGACCCGCTTGATTCGGCGGCGGCACCCTCTGTGATAGCAAGACCAGTTTTCTGGCTTGTTGAATGGAGAGTGATTCTTTCATAGACCAACAATCTCTAGCAGACCAAATCGCCCCGCAACGAGCCGGGAAAATCAAAATCGTGTCGATACGCAGAGATCGTATTCTTGCAGAACGACCTTGTTTAATGTCAGTTCAGGTTCAGACCCAAGCCGGATATTTCCCGCTGGGGGGGTCTGAGGGGTGGGTGGATCGCCAGCGAGCGCAGCTAACGACACTCACCCGGCCTTTGATACCAGTTCTCAGTGATCGGACTTCCAATGCAATCTTGGAAACGCAGGGGAGCCGAGGGGCAGGGGAGCCAGATCTGTAGGTTTGTTTTAGAGAATCGGTATGACACCCTTTCCGAGAGCTATTCGTTACACACCAGTCGCTGTATACCTCTTACAACGGGGTTTCTAAAGATCGGTTGCGATCGCTTTAAGGACGGTATGACCTCACCTAGTGGTCTGTCAAGACTAAATTTTAGGGTTGCCCTTTTCTGGAAGCTTTACATATCAAGCTTTTCATAAGCTACTCACCGTAATTCTTAGAGTTGACGCTGCACTAGGCTTTATCCTCAATGTGACTGTCGAAAGGGCGGAATGTGGGATATAAGCATCTGAGATTATTTTTCGGTCGACTGTGCTGGTAGCCAGAACGCCGTCACCAGTGCCCCGGTGCCGCCAATCATGCCCCAAATCAGCCATCCTCCTAGGTCAGCGCCTTTGCGATGGGCCAGTTGAGCCGCGAGCAGCCCCATCAGACAATGGAGCAACAACATCACCACCACTGACAGCGGTAAGCCGATCGCCGCAAGTTCGGGAAAAGTGTTGAAATAGAATAGCTCCATACGGATTAGATAATTGATGATGGATAGTGGGTTCCTATGAGAGATCCCCTGAGGCGACTCAAGTCGCTGCCCTGGCTCCCCTTACTACAGAATGCAGCCTTGACCATTCTGTTGGCGACTGCGCTCGATCTCGCTCTATGGCTAATGCTGTTTGGCTTGTTTAATATCTGGCCCCAAGGCACTAACCTTTTGGTGAGTGGCGGCATGACCCAACAGCTCCTCCAGTTCACGGCGGCGGGGGGAATCGGTGCCCTCTCGGTGATTTTGCTAGAGCGGTGGTTTCGCCACATTGTGCTGGATGGGGCAACCCTGTGGGCCTCAGTCGGCTGTTTGGTGCTGATCCTGTATCTCAAAAGCTTTTTGCAAGTGCCGACATTGTTTGTGGGGCTGAGTTATCTGCAGTTTGTCGGGCTGATGTTGGGGTTATTCTCCCAAGGGCGCACTTACTGGCGCTGGTGAGGCCTCGGTGGCGACAACCTGCAGCCACTCTTTGACGATAAAGGGCGCGATCGCGAGTTCTATCGGCTTTGCCCCCACGACCGGTAACTGCATTTCCAGCGGCAATGGCCGCTCAATCTCGTTGAGCAAGGGCCGCAGGTCATACTGCCCCACGTTGGTGGGCAACGCCTGAGTTTGGGCATCCACTAACCAGGGCAACTGCCAGCTCTGGCCGGTGGGGGCCAAGAGCGTCACCGGCTGCTGGGTTTGCACCTGCACTGCCTCTGGGAACCCCACGAGCCGCAGATAAAGCCCCTGCAGAGTCGTGCTTTGAGTACGCTTAAAGGCAATCGCCTGCCAGGCCCGATCATCGTAGTCACGCAGACTTTGTCGCGATCGCACGGTGACCTGACCAGGCCGCTCGCGATAGATATGGACATTGGCCTGAGCCGGGTTCGGGTGAATTATCCACACCCCGAACCCCAGCACCACAGACAGCAGCAGCGTCGGCCAGTATTGCCATCGACGGATGTTCAGCATTGCGATGAAACTTACAGCTGTCGCAGGTAAATCACCGTTTCTCGATAGCCGTCGGCTTGACCGGTTTCGAGGTAGCGATCGGCGGCTTCTTCGAGGTCAGCGCGGGCACCAGCGGAATCACCGAGGCGAATGCGCGTCAGGCCCCGCTTGTAGAGCACATCGGGGTCAACCTCATCATCCTCTAGAGAAATCACCAGAGAATAGTCGTCGTAGGCCCGTTGAATATCCCCCACGTCGGCATACACTTCTGCCCGAGCGGCATAGGCTTCCGCATAGTCGGGGGCAAGGGTGATCGCCTGGTTGTAGTCCGCTAGAGCCGCTGCCGTATTGCCGTCAGCCAAATAGGCATCGCCGCGTAGCTTGTAAAGCACGGCACTATCAGGCGACAGGTTGATGGCCTGGGTATAGTCGCTGACGGCATCGGCTTCACGGCCGCGATCTAGCTGAATTTCTGCCCGCCCTCGATAGGCTTCGGGCAAATTCGGATCAAGGTCGAGGGCACGGTTGAGATCACTCACGGCGGCAGCGGTGTTACCCTGACGTGCCAGCAGTAAGCCGCGATTGAGGTAGGCGCGGGTAAAGTCGGGCAACAGGTCGATCGCCGTGTCCAAATCGTCAATGGCTGGCCCCAAACGATTTTGCGACGCATAGATAAAGCTGCGATTGTAGTAAGCGTAGGGCAGCTCGTCGTTGATTTCTAAGGCTCGGCTGAGATCGGCTTCGGCTTCGCTCAGCTCGCCCTCGTGATAGTAAGCGGCACCGCGGCCAATGTAGGCGATCACGTTTTCGTTTTCGCGATCGAGTACGTAGGTGAAATCGGCGATCGCAGCGAAATAGTTTTCTTCTTGATCGTGAGCAAAGCCCCGGAGTAAATAGGCGGCCAGCTGATCAGGATCTTGCTCAATCGCCGCCGTGAATTCGCTAATGGCCGTGAAGCTGTCGCCATCTTGCAACGCTACCAACCCTTGATACAGGCGGGCATCCCCCAACGTGGGGTCGAGCGCGAGCGCAAGTTGAGCGTCACTCAGAGCCTGCTGAGCGTTGCCTAACTCATAGTGCACCTCTGCCCGCAGCAAATAGGCTCGGCCTAACTGCGGATCGAGTTCGATGGCTTCATTAAAGTCACTGATGGCATCATCTAATTCGCCCAGGGCTTTGTAGGAAGCGCCGCGATACATATAGGCATCGGCGTAATCAGGCCGCAGGCGAATCGCTTCATCAAAAGCGGTAATGGCCGCTGTGTAGTCCTCACCTTCAAACAGCGATACGCCGGTGGTGTAAAACTCCACCGGCGACGGCAAATCGGCTTCAGATGGGGTGGTTTCTTCGGTGGTTTCGGGCTCTTCTTGCGCCCATCCATAAAAGGGTGGTGCCCCCACAATCGCAGTCGCACCCAAAAGGGCGATGATGGCTCGTGACAATTTCATTCCTCAGTTCCTCCGCTTAGCTCATCCATATCCTGCAAAGCCGATGGCTAATGATAAGTCAGCTCAGGCAACATGGCATAGGTCTAGCTACTGAGTTTCAAAGTTTTTCGCGCAAAAAAGCTGGCCTTGTTGAACAAGACCAGCCAAGTTGTTGAGATTCATCCTCATGCTCAAGAATTCGGCTTCCCAGCACCCTCTTGGTGACTGGGAGGCCAAGGGCCGGGAGCCGATTTATCGTCTTTTTGAGAGACTCAAAATGAAACGACTGGTTTGGGCGAGATGAACGAGAAGTTACCTCAAGCCCAGTCACTAGGCCAGCACATCCGTTGAGGTCGTGGTCGCCGCGATCGCCTGCATATCTTTAAGGCAGAGCGCCGCCAGTCCACCCAGGCTGGCCAGTTTCAGCCCCTCTAGCAGCCAGTAGGTGCCATGCAGGCCAGTCATCACCGGTGACATGGCCGACTGAGTTGCCGACTCTAACGAAAACGCCATGGCGCTCATTTGCGGGGCTAGCACATAGGTATCAACCAGGGTCAAGCTCAGTAGGCTCACCGCCAGGAGCAAGGCCCAGCGACAGCGACTACCGCTATGAGACACTTCAAACTCACCCAGGCGGTGACGGAGCGCTAGTACCCCGGTCAAAATTGCGGCGGCGCACAGGAGCTCAACCCGGTTAAACGACCAAAACAGCGAATAACCAGCGCTGGCAAAGTCGGCCTGAG
>ERZ1740058.884-NODE-884-length-17897-cov-8.422374_pt1 | contig 17897 bp, 16 predicted proteins | sample MGYA00581745_ERZ1740058 | MGnify/ENA primary metagenome ERZ1740058 (study PRJEB43018, sample SAMN04849742) | marine metagenome | isolation source: floating plastic debris | place: Pacific Ocean | collected 2008-08-30 | study: EMG produced TPA metagenomics assembly... | reverse complement strand
CGGTCAGGTGATCCAGGCTGCTGCCGACCGTGAGAACGCGGGTATCGCTTTCAAGCACTCGTGGGAGATGGTGAAGCAGGACAAGCATCTCACAGGCCGTGTGCAGCCCATCGAGAGCCGGAAGGAGCTACGGCACCCGAAGACATCCAGCGTGCTCAAAGCCATCTCGACGGAGGCCTACAGCAAACACGGCATGAACGTGTCCTTCTTCCTCGCCGATGAGGTGCACGCCTGGCCACCTGTGGAGGCGAGAAAGCTCTACAGCACCATCACGGACTCGATGGTGAAGCGGGAACAGCCGCTCACGGTCATCATCTCCACCGCCGGAGAAGGGCAGGGCGGCCTTGCATGGGATCTGTGGGATTGGTCCCACAAGGTGGCATCGGGTGAGGTTGAGGACCCCACCTTCGCTCCCATCATCCTCGCCGCCGATCCCGAAGATGATTGGCGGGATGAAAAGGCGTGGCGCCGGGCGAACCCAGCTGCAGACGCGGGCTTCCTCTCCATCGATGAGCTGCGGACGAAAGCGAACCGCATTCAGCATTTCCCCGCCGAGGTGGCGGGCTTCAAGCGCTACCACCTCAACCAGTGGCAGGAGGGCGCGGCAGAGCCGTGGCTGTCTCTTGAGGTGTACGACAAGGCGGAAGAGCGGACAGCATTGGAAGCGCTCACAGGGCTGCCGTGCTGGGGGGGTGTCGACCTGTCGTCAGTGGAGGACCTCACAGCGGTGGTGGCTGTGTTTCCTGCCGAAGGGGATCATGAGGGCCGGCGATACGATGTGCTGGCGCAGTTCTTTCTTCCCCGCGAGAATCTGGCGCGAAAGGCCGAGCGGGACCGGGCCGATTACCTCCGGTGGGCTAAAGAGGGCGTCCTGACCCTCACAGACGGGAACGTGGTGGATCACACCGCCATTGTGGACCACGTCGTCACGCTTGGTGAGCGGTACAGCGTCCAAGAGGTGGCCATCGATCGGTGGAACTCGACAGCGGTCAACACTGCCCTCCAGGACGAAGGCTTCACGGTGGCGCAGTTCGGTCAGGGGTTCGCTTCGATGGCTGCCCCTGTGAAGGAATTAAAGCGCGCGATCCTGTGCGGTCATTTCCGCCACGGCGCCAACCCACTTCTGCGCATGTGCTTTGCCAACGTCGTGGCAGACACCGACCCTGCCGAGAACGAGAAGTTCACTAAAGAGCGAGCCCGAGGCCGCATTGACGGTGCTGTTGCAGCCGCAATGGCTGTGGGCCGCATCCTCGCCGATGAGGACGGCCCATCACCCTATGAGCGGGGCCGTCCGGAAGGTTTCTTGTTTTTCTAATCACGCGGCGAGGCGATATGCGCCAGTCCGGTTGTCATTGGAACCCAGCCGTTCGATCTGGATTTCCGCGCCGGTCGGGTCGCGGTCGACCATCTTCGAAAGCGCCGCAATTTCGAGATCGATGTCCAAAGACAGCGCCTCAATCACGTGTTTCCGAATTATCGCCTCCGCATTCTTGTCAAGCGACTGCGGGCCGCGTTCCCATGCCATAACCGCTTGACGGTCGCGGTGCACAAGGGCACCCAACTCGGCTTGCGTGAGGCCCATCTCTGTACGAAGAAACTTTAGCTCCTTCCCACTCATGGCCGATTCGCGCTTCACGATTCCTTCTGAGATAACTCGATGGAGTTCCTCAATTGCAGGAATAGTGATCGTGATTTCCCCTGCGTCATCAACTTCCGGCCGAAGACCGAAAATCAATACGTTATCGAGTCCTGACTCGACATAATGATAATGGTCCATTTCATTCCCCCACGATACTACCAGCTTGTGTATCGGTTGCGTCGATCCACATCACGGTGACAATCTTCAGCAAACATCCGACGCGATCTGGTATTACTACCACACCAACAGACCGATCATTGCTGTTCGGTGATGCGCATTGCATTTTATATTTATTGTAACCCGCCCGGGTCGACGGACGTGGTGGCGTCAAGACGTGACCGTTCTTCAGAACGTAAAGAAGATCACCGATTAAGAAGCCTCTTTCTTGGAGCCTGACACGCGCATGCATTGTGTACGAGAGGTTCAATCCCACACTACGGGCGATTTTTCTAATCTCCCGTGTAGCTTCTGCTTGCGACCAAGCGCGCACTCGCTCAGCTCCAACTTGTCCTATGGCTTCATCGTCGTCTCCTGCGCCCATCTTGTCGTTCGCCTCCTTTCATATGTATGACGATCATACACTGTCAACAATTCTAAGCAGCTTGGGGGTCCCCCATGACAGCTTCACGATAGCACCATGTTGCCGCTGGGGTACAAATCAGCCGTTTTCTGCGCGAAAGGCCATCGCTGGCACCTTCTGACCGGGGAGAAAGGCCATTGCGAGTGACTCTCCGGTGACTCTTAGGTGCTATTGCTTAGATTTAAGGGGCTAACCCATTGATTTTATGGCGCACCCATCAGGATTCGAACCTGAGACCTCTGCCTTCGGAGGGCAGCGCTCTATCCAGCTGAGCTATGGGTGCCGCAACGCTTAGCTACGCCATGACGCGGCGCTAGCCAAGACCAGCGATGGCGCGAGCGAAGTCTTTCGCCTCAAAGGGTGCCAGATCGTCGATGCCCTCGCCAACGCCGATGTAGTGGATGGGCAGACCATGTTTGGCCGCAATCGCCACCAAGATCCCGCCCCGCGCCGTCCCGTCGAGCTTGGTCATCACAAGCCCCGTCACGCCCACCGTCTTGCCGAATATGTCCACCTGGTTCATCGCGTTTTGCCCCGTGGTGGCGTCCAGCGTCAGGAGCACGGCGTGCGGCGCGTCCGGCATCCGCCGCTTGATCACCCGCACGATTTTCTCCAGCTCGGCCATCAGCTCGGCTTTGTTCTGAAGCCGCCCCGCCGTGTCGATGATCAAAAGGTCATCGCCGCGCGCCTGCACGGCATCGATCGCCTCAAACACGAGCCCAGCCGGATCCGCTCCAGCAGCACCCGCGACCACATGGGCTCCGGTCCGCTCGCCCCAAATCTTCAGCTGATCCACCGCCGCGGCGCGGAAAGTATCGCCGGCTGCCAGCGTGATGCTCTTGCCCCGCCGGCGCTGTTCAGCGGCAATCTTGCCGATGGTCGTGGTTTTCCCGGTCCCGTTGACCCCCACCACCAACAGCACGAAGGGGGAGGGGCCAAACTCCAGCGGCTCAGCTAGAGGCGCCAACACCTTCTCCACCTCCGACGCGAGCACGTCCTGCAGCTCCTCCGGCTCGATCCCGCGCGCATAGCGGCCTTCCGACAGCCGGTCGGTGATCGCCATGGCGGTATCCACGCCAAGGTCCGCCTCAATCAGAATGTCCTCCAAGTCCTGCAACGACGACGCGTCGAGCTTGGCCTTGGTGAACAGCGACGACACCTTGTCGCCCAGGTTGTTGGACGAGCGCGACAGCCCGCTTGTGAGCCGGCTAAACCACCCCTTCTTCTCGGCCGGCTCTGCGTCGGCGGGAGCTTCTGCAAGCGCAGGTGGAGCCGGTGCAGGCTCAACCTCGACCTCTGGCGCTGGCTCCGGTGCAGGCGCCTCAGCGGCCTTCTTGCGCCCAAAACCCCAGAATGAACGGCGCCCTTCGCTCACGCCGCCATGTCCACCACGAGGACGCCATCGGCAACGCCGGTCACCTGACCCGACACAATCGTATTGTCGTTGGCGCCCGGCACACGCGCAGGCAAATACCCGTTCGTGCGCCCGCCCTCCGCCTGCTCTACCAGGACGGTCGCGCGGCTCCCCACAGTGTTGGCGAGCGCAGCACCGTACCGCCCCGCCGCTGCCTCCCGCAGTGCCTTCGCCCGCGCCTTCACCACAGCCTTCGGCAGCTGCGGCATGCGTGCTGCCGGCGTGCCCTGGCGCGGCGAAAACGGAAACGCATGCACGTGGGTCAAATCGCACTCGTCCAAAAGCTTCAGCGTGTTTTCAAACATCGCATCCGTCTCGGTGGGAAAGCCTGCGATCAAATCGGCGCCAAACACCACCTCAGGCCGCCGCGCGCGCACCTCAGCGCAAAACCGTATCGCGTCGTCGCGCAAGTGCCGCCGCTTCATCCGCTTCAAGATCATGTCGTCGCCCGCCTGCAGCGACAGGTGCAGGTGCGGCATCAGACGCGCTTCACCGCCGATGGCATCCATCAGCGCATCATCCGCCTCGATGCTGTCGATGGACGACAACCGAAGCCGCGGCAGGTCCGGCACAAAGCGCAATATCCGCTGCACCAGATCGCCCAGCGTAGGCTTACCGGGAAGATCCGGCCCATAGCTCGTCAGATCAACGCCGGTCAGCACCACCTCCTGGTGCCCCGACCCTACCAGCGCCTTCACCTTTTCGATCACAGCGCCCATCGGCACAGAGCGCGAGTTCCCGCGGCCATAGGGAATGATGCAAAACGTGCAGCGATGGTCGCAGCCATTTTGCACCTCCACAAAGGCGCGCGTGCGGGTCGCAAAAGCGTTCGCTAAGTGCGGCGCGGTCTCCTGCACCGACATGATGTCGTTGACGACAATCCTATCGGCGCTGGTGAGCCCGGCCCATAACCCCGGCGACAGCTTATCGGTGTTGCCGACCACATGATCGACCTCAGCCATCCCGGCAAACGTCTCAGGCTCAGTCTGCGCCGCGCAACCGGTGGCAATGATCGTTACGCCCGGCCGCTCGCGCCGCACCTTGCGGATGGTCTGCCGCGCCTGGCGCACCGCCTGAGCGGTCACGGCGCACGTGTTGATGACCACAGCATCATCCACGCCCGCCGCATCGGCGAGCACGCGCACGTTCTCGCCCTCCAGCGCATTCAGCCGGCAGCCAAACGAGATCACATCAGGGGACTGTTTTTCACTCACCGGCGGGATATGCCGCCCCTGCTGCCTGCTGGCAACGGGCCGCGTCACCGCAATCCGCGCGCCGCACATCAGGCCCGCGTGCGATTGCGCTTGCGAATATCGTCCGCGGCGGTCACGATCATGGTCATGACCACGCAGTCCATCGCCATTCGCTCTGCGCGGCCCACGGACGGGCACGATCTTGCCATGGTGCACGATGCGGCTTGGCGGTTCGCCTATCGCGGAGTCCTGCCGGGGGCGGAACTGGAGCGGATGATCTCCCGCCGCGGGCCAGATTGGTGGGGCAAAGCCGTGCGCCGCCGCGTTCCCATTGTAGTGCTGGACGATGGCAAAGCTGTCCGTGGCTACGTCACCTATGGCGCAAGCCGTGTCCGCTCGCTGCCCTACAGGGCGGAAATCTACGAACTCTACATTCAGCCAGAATACGCCGGCCTCGGCTTCGGCCGGAAAATGTTTCGCACCGTCCGCCAGCGCCTCTCTCGCCGCGGGCACGATGCGGTCATCGTCTGGTCCCTCGCTGAGAATGATGCCGCCTGCCAGTTCTACGAGCGGCTTGGCGGGCGCAGTGTCGCCACGGCTGACGAACCATTTGAATCTGTGAGCGTCGCCAAAGTCGCCTACGGGTTCGACAAGCATACCGCACGATCAGGCGCCAGGTAGCCGCCGGTGCTGCGCCTTGATGCGCTGGCTCTCGGCCATGCGCCCCCCGACGACATCAACGTTTTGGTCACAAGCCGCAGTGGCGCCGAACCCATCGCGCTGGAGTGGGACGCGCCCACCGGTGCGCTCACAGTATCGCAGCTGTTCCACACGACCATGCGCGCCCCCGGCAATCTGGGCATTATCCCGCGCACGCAAGCCGAGAACGGCGAGCCCTTACAAGCGCTTGTGGTGACAAGCCACGAAGTCCCCTCGGGCATTGTCTTGCCCGCGCGGCCCATCGGCGTCGTTATCGTCCAAGCCACCACATCCGCCTCGCCCGACGTGACCGTGGTTGCCCTGCCATCTCCCCGGCTCACCCGCCGCTACGACCCCGTCGCAACCTATCGCGATCTGCCCGCCGGCCACCTCAAGCAGCTGGAGCACTTCCTCACCCACTACCGCGATCTTGAGGAGCCGAGCCGCGAGCCTATCGCCGGCTGGGGCGATCTCAGCGAGGCCAAGCGCATCATCCTGGAAGCGGCAGAGCGGGTGAGGGGACCCCGCTCTTACGCGTAGTCCTCGCCGTCGATGGCGGCCATATCGGCATCGCTGAGGCCAAAGTGGTGACCGATCTCGTGCACCAACACATGGCGCACGATGGCATCTAGCCCATCGTCTCGTTCCTCAGCGTAGGCGAGGATCGGCAAGCGAAACAGGCTGATGCGGTTGGGAAAGGTCGCGGTCTGCGGCGTCCATCCGCCGTCGCCCATACCCTCACCCTCAAACAGGCCGAGAAGCTCCAACGGGTTGCTCATCCCCATCGCGGCCAGAGTTTCAGGATCAGCCTCGTCCGCCACCACGAGCTGGGCGTTGCTGGTGAGCGCACGCACCCCAGCCGGCAGGCGCTGCCATTCCGCCTCGCTCAGCGCGGCGAACTCGTCGAGCGTCACGCTTGCGTGCGCGGCGCGGCGGCGGCTGCGAACGCGGCCAAACTGGCAACCGACGCCGACACCACATTCCAGCCCGCAAAGCTAAGGCCCAAAAAGCGCCCCTGCACGTCCGTGCAGCTCACAAAGTTGCTGTCTTGGATGGCAGCGAGGAGGTTGGACGCGTCCGTCACACCGCCATCAGCTCCTCCAGCGCCGCAGGTATTGGGGCCTTCCCACCACGCCCATTCCGCGCCAGCGTGATAAACGCCCAGCGCCACGCCAGCTGCCATCGCAAACCCCGCGGCAATCATCACGGTGCGAAACACCGGCGGCCGAACCACCATCGCAAGCGCAATCGCGGCCAGCGGGATCGCCACATAGTACGGTACGCGTTGCTGCAGGCAGAGCGGGCAGGGGGCGTAGCCGCCAAAAATCTCAAAGCCCCAGGCGATGGCGATCGCGGCCAACATTACGGCCAGCGACCCCAGCGCCAGAAGGCGTCCTGCAATCACAAGAACCTCACCGCCGCAAACCCAGCGATCCCCACAATTGTCACCACCGTCAGCGCTAGCCCTAGCCGCTTCTCAATAAACCGCTGAATGGGCGGGCCAAACAAGTAGAGGAGCGTCGCCACCAGGAAAAACCGGATCCCGCGCGACAGAATGCTCGCAATGACAAACACCGGGAACGACAAACCCGTCGCGCCCGACGCCACCGTCACCACCTTGTACGGAAACGGCGTAATGCCTGCGATAAACACAATCCACGGCCCAAACTCGTTAAACCGCGTGGCAAACTCGCCAAACTTTTCGCTGTAGCCGTACAACGCGAGGATTGGCTCAGCGACCTGCTCAAACAAGAATAGCCCAATGAAGTAGCCAGCAATGCCGCCGATCACCGACCCGGCGGTGCACACGGTCGCAAACCAAAGCCACTTCGCGCGCTTGGCGAGCACCATCGGGATCAGCATCAAGTCGGGCGGTATCGGAAACACAGAACTTTCCGCAAACGACACCGCAAACAGCCCAGGTACCGCGCGCCGGTCGGCCGCCATGGCCAACACCCAGTCGTAAAGTCGTCTGATCATTGTGCGCCGATCACACCGCCGTCGGCACAGGGATCGCCGGCCCAATGGGCACGATCCGCGTCGGGTTCACGCTTTCGTGGCTGCGATAATAGTGGTTTTTGATGTGGTCCAAATTCGTCGTCTCGCGAAACGCCTCGATGGCATACAGACGCGCCAGATAGCCTGAAAGGTTCGGATAGTCGACGATCCGGCGCAAGTTGCACTTGAAGTGCCCATGATAGACGGCATCAAACCGCACCAGCGTCGTAAAAAGCCGAATGTCGGCCTCGGTCAGTTGATCACCGACGAGGAACTCTTTGCCGGCGAGCATCTCCTCCAGCCAATCCAGCGTCTCAAACAGCGCCGTCACCGCCTCCTCGTACGCGGCCTGCTTGGTGGCAAAGCCTGACTTGTAAACGCCGTTGTTCAGCGTGTCGTAGACGCGCGCGTTCACCGCATCGATCTCGTCCCGGAGCCCTTGCGGATAGTAGTCGCCTGGTGCCGCACCCACACCGTCAAACGCGCTGTTCATCATGCGAATGATCTCAGCGGACTCGTTGCTCACGATGGTCCCGCGGCTCTTGTCCCACAGCACCGGGATTGTAACGCGCCCCGTGTAGCTCGGGTCCGCCTTCACATAGACCTCGCGCATGAAGGCCGATCCGTTCACCGTGTCGGGCAGCGTTCCGGGCTCCTCCTCAAAGGTCCAGCCATCGTCACCCATGAAGTGGTGCACGATGGAAAGGTCGATCTGATTGGTAAGCCCCTTCAGGTCGCGCATGATCATCGTGCGATGCGCCCAAGGGCACGCGTAGCCCACATAAAGATGGTACCGGCCCGGCTCGGCCTGAAAGCCGCCGTCACCCGTCGGTCCAGGGCTTCCGTCAGCCGTCACGAAGTTGCGAAACGAGGACGCGCGCCGGCGAAACGACCCGTCGCCAGAGGCAAAGCTCGGCGAGCCGGTGTGCCACACACCATTGTCCAGATAACCCATGCGACGCCCCCGGCTTATTGCATACCCATCAATTGGAGCGGGGTATCGACCCCCGCCACCTGTTGGTTCGGCAAGGGCTGCCATGCCCTGCTGAACCCCTCGCGCCGCGCCTCAATATACGTGGTCGAGGTCACGAGGCCCCGCGTTCCTGTGGCCTTGTTGTGCTTCTCCAGCTTGGCGGCAAGGTTTGCTGCCGTGCCGATCACGGTGAACTCCAGCCGGTCATCGTTGCCGAGCGCAGCTGCCACCACACGCCCGTAGGAGACGGCGCCATGGATCGGCAGAGATCCGTCGGCAGCCGTGCCGGCGGCCCAACTGTCGCCCGCGTCAAGCACATCGCACAGCGCCTTCAGAGCATCGGCCGCTGATGTGTTCGACGGGCGCACCGCGCCAAATGTCGCCATCACGCCATCGCCCAAAAACTTGTCGATGACGCCGCCATGGCGCTCCACGATGGGCAGAACAAGCCGGTGGTAGCGGCCCAAAACCTCCACCACCTCCTGGGGCGAACGGGTGGCCGCAAACCGTGAAAAACCGCGCAGATCCAGCATCAGGATCGCCGCATCGCGGTCGGTGGCATCGCCCGCGGCAAAGCTGCGCTCCTGGCTCGTGATCGTGTCGGCCACATCGCGCCCGAAAAACCGGCGCATATCCGCCGACGCTGCACCCTCCGTCACCGCAATCATCAGCGTCCGCCGCCCGCGATACAGCGCCAGCGCCAACACGGCCGTTACCAAAAGCACGGTGAAGATCTTGTCGAACTCAGCTCCGATCAGCACGAGGTTGTCGGTGAGGTAGGCCGTGAACGAGCGGGTGATGACGTCCATCCCGCTCTCCTCGACCGCGTAAAGCACCATCACGACCCAGCCGAGCGCTGCAAAAATCCCCTGACTGATCACAAAGCGCGGGTCAAACCGCAGCGCCCGAACCGCAATAAACACAAATATGTAGGCGAACGTCGGCGCCTTCAGATAAAACGCGGCCGGCTGGTCATAGGCGATGTGGAACGTCCAGATGAGTGCGTAGAGCAGCACCACATCGGCAATCATCGACAAGACCAACAGCCAGCCGGGCAAAAACCCGCGATAGGTCGCGATCACCCGAAGGATCGCGAACGCCAGGTAGATTTCGAGCACGATGGGCACCGGCTCGAACATCATGTCCATGGCATCGACCGGGCGGGGCGTCAGGAAGTAGAGCGTCGCGAAGGTTCCCACGAGCGCCAGCTGCACCCACGCAATCAGCCGCTCTGAGCGCTCTTCCTCCGCCGTCACCAGCGCGGCAACGCGCGCTGGCATGCGCTCGGTTTCCTGCTCCCGAAGGCCCAAGTGTTGAAACAGGCTCTTCGGCAGCATGACCCTTCCCCAGCACGCCCCGCACACTTAGTCGAAACGTGGGCGCACGCGAAGCGCCTCCCGCGCGGATGTGAGCGGAGTTGACCGCCCCTATCCCGTGGTCATCGCACCAAAATATTGCGGAACTGCCAAGGATCGGTGGTGTCGATGTCGTCCGGAAAAAGCTTCGGACGGCCATCGAGCGGCGTCCAATCGGTGTAGTAGCCGCGCACCGGCCCAAGATACGGCATTTGCACCTCAAGGCAGCGCGCATGGTCCATCTCGTCGGTCTCGACGATCCCTGCCTCGGGGTTCTCCAGCGCCCAGACCATCCCCGCCAGCACCGCCGAGGTCACCTGAAGGCCAGTCGCATTCTGGTAGGGCGCGATCCGCCGCGTCTCTTCAATGGAAAGCTGCGAGCCGTACCAGTACGCGTTCTTGGCGTGGCCGTACAAAAGCACGCCCAGCTCATCGATCCCGTCCACGATCTCGTTCTCGTCGAGCACGTGGAGCGTCGACTGCGGCACACCCTCGCGCCCAAACATCTCGTGCAACGATAGCACCGCATCGTTCGCCGGATGGTAGGCGTAGTGGCAGGTCAGCCGATACTCCGGATCAAGCCCCTCACCGATGGTGAAGTAGTCGGCGATCGACACACTCTCATTGTGAGTCACTAGGTAGCCGTACTGAGCCCCGGGCGTTGGGCACCACGTGCGCACCCGCGTGTTCGCTCCGGGCTGCAGCATAAAGCGCGCCGCCTGGCAGCCAGTGCCATCAGCCTGCGCGCGCATGTTGTCCGGCTGCCACGTCTCGTGCGTGCCCCAGCCCATCTCCGCCGGCTGCAGCCCCTCGGAGATGAAGCCTTCCACCGACCATGTGTTCCAGAATGCATCGAGCGGCTTGGGGTTTTTGGCCCGCTGCGTGTCGCGCTCTGCGATGTGGACGCCCTTTACGCCGCAATCGCGCATCAGCGCGGCCCATTCGTCCCGCGTCTGCGGGTTCGCCGCTTTGCCCAGGTCCGCCGCCAGGTTGAGCAGCGCCTGCTTCACAAACCACGACACCATCCCAGGGTTCGCCCCGCAACACGACACGGCTGTCGTCCCGCCAGGATTGGCCCGCTTCTCGGCCCGCACCGTTTCTCGCAGGAAATAGTTGGTGCGCGAGGCAGGGTCGGCGTCTTCGTCGAAATAAAAGCCGATCCAGGGCTCAACGACGGTGTCGATGTACAAAACGCCCAGCTCACGCGTCAGCTTCATGATGTCGAGCGAGGACGTATCCACCGACAGGTTCACGCAAAAGCCCTGACCCTCACCCTCGGTCAGCAGCGGCGTCAGCACATCGCGATAATTCTGCCGGGTGATCGCCACCTGCTCAAAGCGGATGCCGCGCTCGTTCAGCAGAGCCCGATCCGCGTCCGAAGGGTCGATCACCACCATTCGTGACTGGTCGTAGGTGAAGTGGCGCTCCAGCAGCGGCAGCGTTCCCCGCCCGATGGAGCCGAAACCGATCATCACAATCGGCCCAGTAATTTCGCCGTACACCGGCCATTCGCTCATGGTTGTCCCCCGTCTCAGCACCGCTCACTTGGCGCGGTGGGAGGCGCAGTCCAGGAACGGCAGGCGGAAGCTCTACGCCGCGTTGTTCTTCGCGGCCATAGCCTCCGGCGATTGGACCGCGGTGAGCGGCGCGGGGGCGGGCGGCGCGTCCATGATGTTTTTGCCGGGGAAAGAACGGATCACCCCGTCCATTGGCTCAAGATTTGCCGGCCCAACCGCGTCGGAAGGCTGGCGCGCGTTGGCGGAGAACAGCGCACCCTCGGCCGAGTTTTCCACGTCGCCCGGCGCCGCCACCTCCACGCTATCTGCCGCGCCAATCGATACCGTGGCGGGGACACCCTCAGCCCATTCCACATTCCCCCGGGCAAGCCGTTGGATGCGATCCACCACGGGTCCGACGCTGCCCAGCGTCGTATGCGGCAGGAGTACGGCGAATCGGTCGACATCGACCATGGCGCAGACATCGCTGTCGCGAACGCTGGCGCGGATCGCGCAGGCCAGTTCTTCCGTGACGTCGCGCGTCCGCGCCTGCCCATAGGCTTTGCGCCGGTTGATCCCGTCATCCACCGAGACGAGCAAATAGGCAAAAGCGACCCCATAGCGGATGCTGAGGTGGTAGTGGTGATTGAGCTGGTTCTCGAAAAACACCCGGCTCACGTGCCCTGTGTTGCGCTCAAAACGCTGCTCGGACTGCTGGCGCGTGGCGGTTTCGCTGCGCGAGAACTCGTTGTGCACCATCAGCCCGAAAATTGTCGTCGCCAGCGGAACCCAGGCTGCCAGCGCAAACACTGTGGCAGACGAAGGTTCGGCCCCGGCCCCGGGCATCGACAGTGTCACGAGCGCAAATGGTGACATCACGCTCGCCACCACCACAGCGGACCGTCGGGGCCACATGCCCCACCGCTCCGAGAGCCAACGCGCAATGGCGCCGGTGGCGCCGAGGGCGACAAACGCGCCAGCAATGGACAAGGTGGCCTCGGGCGGCAACGCGATCATGAATTTCAGCGGAAGCGCGACCGCTATGGCTGCGCCCAGGAGACCACCAAACAAGCCAGCAATCAGAAAAAGCGGCGCCGCGGCCGCCCAGAGCGCGCCATGTTCAGTCGTCGTGGCGACCATCCACAAAATGGTGGCGAAAACGCTGCACACAAAACCGATAGCGGCATTGCGAATGTGGCCTTCCTCGGTCCTGTCAAAGACAAGCCCCAGCAAAAACGCAGCAGCGAACAACGCCACCGTCGTTTGCAACAGCTCAAGCAGCATGTTCGCCATTGATCACCCCAAATCCTTCCGCCGATGGACGATACGGCGGTCGGCATGCCTGGGGCTGGGCACGCTTAGATCAAGCGGGGCAAATCTGCTTTGATTTAAGCGTCTGAAAACGGGGAGATTTACGCCCCATAGGGCGGGTTGGGAATGTGCTGATGGGCTTCCCGCAGCGCGTCCGACCATGCGTGGCGCACGCTTTCAAAATACGCATCGTCCTGCCCAATGCGCACATTAACCGACGCCGCCAACGCGTCCCTGGGCACAACCACAGCGTCCACCGGTAAACCCACCGCAAGGTTGGAGCGAATGGTGGAATCCATCGAGATCAACGCCAGCTTCAGCGCTTCATTGAGCGGGGTGTCGTACGTCACCGCCCGGTCGAGGATCGGCTTGCCGTACTTGTGCTCCCCAATTTGAAGGTATGGCGTGTCCTGCGTCGCCTCCACGAAATTGCCTGCGCGATAAATCATGAACAGCCGGGGCGGGCCGCCTGCGATTTGCCCGCCCACCAGCAGCGAACAATCAAACCGACCGCCGTCCTGATGCAGCGCCTCACTGTCGCGATCCGCAACGTGGCGCACCGCCCGGCCCACAAACTGCGCCAGCTCAAACATGCTTGGCGCTGTGTGCAGCGTGTGCCGCGTGCCGTCGGCCATCGTCATGCCCTCGGTGATGTGACTCACCACCGACTGCGTCACCGCCAAGTTGCCGGCCGTCGCAATCGCAATCACGCGCTCACCAGGCACCTCGGTGATTTGGAGTTTTCGAAAGGTCGCGATGTTGTCGACGCCGGCGTTCGTCCGGGTATCGCCGACCATCACAAGGCCGCTCTCGAGCATCAAACCGACACAGTAGGTCATGGGCAGCACCGCATTAGGATGAGCCAGCATAGGCATGCTCTGGAAGGCTGACCAACCGCTCACCGTCGCACCTCCCAGACTTGTGCCCACTTCTTGGGCACGCCGTTGACCCTCAAGTGCCCGCCACCGCTAGCGTCCACCCATCGTCATTCCGCTCGTCGCATCGCTTGACCTATGGATCATGGACTGTGGATGCATTGTTTGGGCCATGGAGCGCTTGTCCGCCCGCGCGACGCTCACGTCCACCGATAGCGTCTCGCCGGTTCCCCCATAGGCCGCTCCGCGCACCGGCGCTGCACCCACGGCATCAAGCCCTACAGCAACCCGCACATAGGTCTCGTCAGTGCTGCGGCCTGCAGTTGGGTCAAAGCTCACCCAGCCCAGGCCCTGGATAAACACCTCCGCCCAAGCGTGTCCGGCCTGATCGTCTCGCGACCCACCGTCATTGTACTGATAGCCAGAGATGTAACGCGCTGGGATTCCCAGATGCCGTGCGCCGGCGATGAACACGTGGGCAAGGTCTTGGCATACGCCGCTGCCTGCCGAAAACGCCTCGGATGCGAGCGTCCCCGAATCAGTGGCGTGCACTTCGAACTGGATCGCCTCGTGAACGGCCTTGTTCCACCTGTGCGCGGCCGACAACAAAGTCCCATCGCTGGCGGTCTGCGCCGCTTCCACGGCGCTCGCGATCGCGTTGTCCGCCCGTGTCCTGTCGGTCGGGCGTAGGAAAACTGGGAGCGGAAGCGGCTCGTTCGTGCCCGAGACCACGCCGTTGTGCCCATCGGTCTCGACGGTGCCGCAGGCGATAATCTCAATCTCTTGTCCCGGTCGCTCTAGGGAGAATGTGTGCACAATGTTGCCGAACGCGTCGGTGCTGCGTGACAGCAGCGCATCCACCGACACCTCAAGGTGCCAGTCCTGAGTGGATTGGGTGTCGCACGCGCTCGGCGTGAGGTGCAGCGTTTCTATGATAGCCCGCGGCGCCTGTTCGTAGCGGTACCGGGTACTGTGTTGAATGAACAGGCGCATTGGTCAGTCCTTCAATCAGTGCAGATATTGCGCTGTGATCGTGTCGTTAAGATCAGCATTGCGTTTGATTACCCGCAGTAGAAATTGGTGTAGGCCTTCGCGAAAGATCGCCTCGATGGTCGTATTCTGAAGATGAGCGTGGTGAGCACGGGCTGCCCGTTGTGCCGGACCTTGGCGCCCATAATCATTGGCCAGTTGGTCTAAGAATACTGTTGCATTTTGCGCGCAGTGGGCGAGGGAACGTGGAAGCTCTGGCCGAATAGTCAACAGTTCGGCCACACGAAACGGCTTCAGCGAGTCGCGAAACACCCATTGATACGCGCTGTAAGCTGACGCTGCGCGCAGGATAGACGACCACTGAAAATAGTCCCGCACGCCGCCAACTTCCTCACCTTCGGGCAAGAGCACGTGGTACTTCACATCCAAGATCCGCGCCGTTGCATCGGTCCGCTCCACGTATGCTCCGAGGAAAAAGAAAGCATAGGCGTCTGTGCGCAGCATTGTGCGAAACGCCGCGCCGTCGAACTGTAGGCAGGCTTCCTTGACGAACGATAGGAACTGGACCAGCTGGCGCGGCGACATTCCATCCCGCGGGTAACGCTGAAGCTCCAGCCACGCGTCGTTGATGGTGTTCCACATGTCGAGCGTAATGGCGGTCCGCACCGCTCGCGCTGCCATCCGCGCCCGCCGCATGCAGACGAAAATCGACGATGGGTTTTCTGTGGAAAACGCCAGGAAGTGGATCACGTTGTCCCGGCTCGCATCCGGATAGGCGCTGGCGAACGAGGCGGCAGAGCCCGTCGCAAGCACCGCTGATTCCCACTCGTTGCTTTCGCTGCCGTACTGCGCGGGCAGTGCCGCGAGCCGCGAGGCAACGTCTAAGATCCGCGCCGTATTCTCGGCGCGCTCCACATAACGGGCGAGCCAATAAATCTCTTCAGCTGTGCGCGACAGGAGCATCAGGCCACTCCCTTCAAGTCGTCCGCGGTGCGTCTTGCCCAGCTCATTCGCCCAGCACCCAGGTGTCTTTCGTGCCGCCGCCCTGGCTGGAGTTGACCACCAGCGAGCCTTCGCGCAGCGCAACGCGCGTCAGCCCGCCCGGCACTGTGCGCACCCCGCTCGATCCGAACAGCACGAACGGCCGAAGATCCACGTGGCGCGGCGCGATGCCATCGCGCACGAACGTCGGGCAGGTGGAGAGCGCCAGCGTCGGTTGCGCAATAAACTCATCGGGCTCGGCGAGGATCTTGGCGCGAAACTCATCGATTTGCGCCGATGTGGACGCCGGCCCCACCAGCATCCCATAGCCGCCAGAGCCCGACACCGTCTTCACCACCAGCTCAGGAAGCCGGTCGAGGACCTCCTTGCGCGCCTCTTCTTCGCGGCATCGCCAGGTGGGCACATTGTTGAGGATCGGTTTTTCGCCAAGGTAAAAGTCAATGATATCAGGGATATAGGTATAGACGGCCTTATCATCGGCAACGCCCGTACCCATCGCATTGGCCACCGTCACCGTCCCCGCGCGGTAAGCCGATACAAGGCCCGGCACCCCAAGGATCGAGTCAGGTCTGAACACCAGCGGATCCAGAAAGTCGTCGTCGAGCCGGCGGTAGATCACGTCGACCTGCTGCGGCCCCTGCGTGGTGCGCATGAAAACGCGGTTGTCCCGCACGAAAAGATCGCGCCCCTCCACCAGCTCAACACCCAGCCGGTCCGCGAGGAAGGAGTGCTCGTAGTAGGCGCTGTTGAACGCGCCCGGCGTTAGCAGCACCACAGTCGGCTGCCGGGGCGCGGACGCCGGCGCAATGGAGCGCAGCGTTGCCAACAAATCGTTGGGGTACTGCTCCACCGGCTGCACGGAGTGGTTGGCAAACAAATCCGGGAAGAGACGCATCGTCACCTCCCGGTTCTCCAGCATGTATGACACACCAGAGGGCGTCCTGAGGTTGTCCTCCAGAACGTAAAACTCGCTCTCGCCGACACGCACAATGTCGATGCCGCACACCGGCGTGTAGATGCCGTGGGGCACCTGGATCCCCATCATCTCGGGCCGGAAATAGACGTTGCGATACACAAGATCGGCGGGAATGCGGCCGGCGCGAATGATCTCGCCGGGCCCGTAAATATCGCACAAGAACATGTTGAGCGCGCGCACGCGCTGCTCCAGCCCGCGCGTTAGGATGCTCCACTCAGCGCCGGTAATGACCCGTGGCACCAGGTCGAACGGAATGATCCGCTCTTCGGCGCTGTTGTCGCCATAAACTGCAAAGGTGATGCCGATCCGGCGGAAGAAGGCCTCCGCCTCGTCAGCCCGACTTTTCAGTTGTTCCGCCGAGTTTTGGGCCAGCCACGCATCCACCTTTTCGTAGGCGGGCCGGGTGACGCCATCGGGGGCGCGCATCTCGTCGAAGAACGCTGTCATGCCACATACCTATGCAAGACGTATGCTCAGGCGAGGGGGCAGCCATCGTCAACGCGCCTCCGAACAGTGCCTCCCGCTATCCCCAGTCCCGTCGCTGACAGCCGCCTAAGTATCCGACGAGTCGCCCCGACGTGTGGCAAACAGCCAGCCGCAAAAGGCTGTGGCGAGCAGCGCACCGGCGCACTGCGCGATTACAAAGCCCGGCAGATCGATGGGCCGGATCCCCGAAAAGGTGTCGGTGAACGCGCGGGCGAGCGCCACTGCCGGATTGGCGAACGAGGTCGATGCGGTGAACCAATAGCCCGCCGTGATCGCAAGCCCCACGAGCCAGGGAACGGCAGACGGCTGAAAGCGAAGGCCGCCATAAATCGCAAACAGCAGCGAGAACGTAGCCACCCCCTCCGAAAGCCACTGCGCGCCGCCTGTGCGCACCGTGGAGGAGGCCTGCAGCAAAGGCATCTCAAACATCGCGTGCGCCAGCAGCGAGCCGGCAACACCGCCCGCACACTGCGCCGCCACATAGGCCACCGCGAGCCCCCCGCCGATGCTGCCGCGCACCGTCATCGCGAGCGTCACGGCCGGATTAAAGTGCGCCCCCGACAGCGGTCCCAACACGGTAATCAGCACCACCAGGATGGCCCCGGTCGGGATCGTATTGCCGAGCAGCGACACCGCCACGTCGTCGGACAGGTTGTCGGCCATGATGCCTGAACCGACGACGGTCGCGACCAAGATCAGCGTGCCCAGCGCCTCGGCAACGATTTTGCGGGGCGTGTCAAACGTAGGCGCGCTCATGCCACCTCGCCGTCCATGTGATCCATCCGGCCGATCGCGTTAAGCGCCGCCTGAAGCTCCGCCGCATTCATCGACGCGACAGGCAGCGCACCGAGCCGAGCCGCCCGCGCCTTCAGCGCATCAAACGTTGCGACGAAGGCCGCGCGCACATCCG
>ERZ1740058.882-NODE-882-length-17944-cov-9.627257_pt1 | contig 17944 bp, 17 predicted proteins | sample MGYA00581745_ERZ1740058 | MGnify/ENA primary metagenome ERZ1740058 (study PRJEB43018, sample SAMN04849742) | marine metagenome | isolation source: floating plastic debris | place: Pacific Ocean | collected 2008-08-30 | study: EMG produced TPA metagenomics assembly... | reverse complement strand
TTCAGGCGCACGTCGAAAAGCTGCTTCATCCGCGCCTCCACGGCGTCGGGCAACTTTCGAGTAACAATCACGAGGTCGGTCATGGGCCAAAACCCTGGCGAAGAAGCGTGGTTGCTAGGAAATTGGTAACGAATGAGCAACCCTCGCTGGGCAAACTGAAGGCTCCGCATTCACCGGGAGCCAACCCATGCGCCGTTTTGCCCTCGCCCTTTTGGCGGCACTGAGCATCGAGCCTGCCGTTGCCGCCGAACCACTCGGGCGCGGCGCGAGCGGCTTTCCCATCCCACGCTTTGTCTCGCTGTCCTCCGATAAGGTGAACGTGCGGATGGGCCCAACCCACCAGCACAAGGTCAAGTGGACCTTCATCAAGTCGGGCCTTCCGGTCGAGGTGGTCAGCGAGCACTTTAACTGGCGCCGCGTGCGCGATGCTGATGGGGAAGAGGGCTGGATCCACCATACGCTGTTATCCGGCCGGCGGACGGGCCTAATCAGCCCGTGGAGCCGACAAGCCACGCTTCCGCTGCGCGCCAGACCCAACGAAAATGCAAAGACGGCTGCGCTGTTGGAGCCGTCGGTTCTGGTGGAGATCGATGGTTGCGATGGGACGTGGTGCGCCGTTTCGGCCGGGCGCGTGAGTGGATTTGTCCAACAAAGAATTTTGTGGGGCGTTTATCCCAATGAGCGGCTAGACTGACTTGATTGCTGCGGCGGATCAGCGCTTCGGCCGGATCCGCACCACAACATCAACGCGGGTGATTTCCATCCCTTCTGGCGCCTCAGGCACGCGGGACAACTCGAACGTTTCGCTCGGAATGTCCGTGACGTCGCCATTGGTCTCGTCGAAGAAGTGATGGTGATCGTCGACGTTGGTATCAAAATAGGTTTTTGTTCCGTCCACGGCGATTTCGCGCAACAGCCCTGCCTCAGTGAACTGATGGAGGGTGTTGTAGACGGTCGCCAGCGAAACGGGCACGCGGTTTGTGATCGCCTCTTCGTGAAGAACTTCGGCCGAGAGGTGACGGTGCCCTTTGGAGAACATGAGTTCGCCGAGCGCTAACCGCTGCCGCGTCGGCCGCAGCCCGGCAGTTTTGAGCATCCCTTTGGTGTCGAGACCGGCCGGTCGCACCTGCTTGGCGCCATCCATCGTGTCGCGGGTAAAGAAAACAGCCATGATTGTCCTGAACGCAAAGTTCCGCCGCGCGGCGATCACACCGCCCTTACAACATAACAATGTCGTGGCCATCAATCAACGCCAACGCTCAGCGCAGCACGCTAAACGCTTGTCAACTGATCCGCTAACCGCATAACACGCGCATCCGCGGTGGCGCGCAAGCGTTGTAACGCCGCGGCGGAAGAAGGATTTGAGCCTTTATGGCATTTGATGTGAGCACACGGCGCTCGGCCTACGAATATGAAGACCTGTTGGCCTGTGGCCGTGGCGAACTCTTTGGACCGGGCAATGCCCAGCTGCCTTTGCCCCCGATGCTCATGTTTGACCGCATCAGCGCCATTGCCGAAGACGGCGGCGCGAATGGCAAGGGCATGATCCGCGCTGAGCTGAACGTGCGGCCCGACCTTTGGTTTTTTGCCTGCCACTTTAAGGGCGACCCTGTTATGCCGGGCTGCCTCGGGCTTGATGCGCTGTGGCAAATGCTGGGCTTTTTCCTCGGCTGGCTGGGTGCTGAGGGCCGCGGCCGGGCGATTGGCACGGGCTCCGTCAAGCTGTCCGGCCAGGTGCAGCCAACCGTGAAATCGCTCGAGTATGGCGTGGAGCTGAAGCGCGTGATGCGCTCAAAGCTGGTGCTTGGCATCGGCGATGGTTGGCTGAAAGCCGATGGCGAGACCATCTACAAGGCTGACGACCTTCGGGTCGGCCTCTTTAAAGACAACAACTGACAGCGCTTTTGCGCGGAGACCAACATGCGACGCGTGGTGATTACAGGCATGGGTATCGTTTCGCCTCTTGGCGGCACGACCCAAGAGGTGGCGGCTTCGCTGCATGACGGGCGATCAGGCATTTCCCGCGCTGCCGAATACGCAGAGCTTGGCTTTCGCTGCCAAGTTCACGGTGCGCCTTCGCTAGACCCGGCGGACAGTGTGGACCGGCGCGCCATGCGCTTCCACGGCGGCGGGACCGCCTGGAACCATGTGGCGATGGACCAGGCCATCCTGGAGGCTGGGCTTGAACCCCATGAGGTGTCCAACGAGCGCGCTGGCATCGTGATGGGATCGGGCGGCCCTTCGACGCGCGCGATCGTTGAGGCAGCGGACACGACCCGCGATAAGGGCCCAAAGCGGATTGGCCCTTTTGCGGTGCCCAAGGCGATGTCCTCGACCGCGTCGGCAACGCTCGCAACTCACTTTAAAATCAAGGGGTTGAACTACTCGATATCCGCCGCATGCGCGACCACCAACATCTGCATCGGCCACGCGGCCGAGCAGATCGCGTTCGGCAAGCAGGACCTTGTATTCGCCGGCGGATGCGAGGATTTGGACTGGACGCTGTCCAACCTATTCGACGCCATGGGCGCCATGTCGAGCGGCTATAACCAGACCCCCGAGGTCGCGAGCCGCGCGTTTGATAAAAACCGGGACGGCTTCGTGATCGCAGGCGGCGCTGGCGTTCTGGTGCTGGAAGCCGAAGAGCACGCCAAGGCCCGCGGCGCCAACATCATCGCCGAAATCGTTGGCTACGGCGCGACGTCGGACGGCTACGACATGGTCCAGCCATCGGGCGAGGGGGCGGCGCGCTGCATGCAGCTTGCCATCGAGCAGGCTGGTGGGCGGCCCATCGACTACATCAACCCGCACGCCACCTCGACACCCATCGGCGACAAGCGCGAGATGGAGGCGGTGCGCACTGTCTTCGGTGACGCGATCCCAGCGATATCGGCGACCAAGAGCCTGTCAGGCCACTCGCTCGGCGCGGCGGGGGTCCACGAGGCGATTTACTCGCTGTTAATGATGCGCGGCGACTTCATTACCGCCAGCGCCCACATCGATGAGCTGGACCCTGAGTTTGCCGATATTCCGATTGTCCGCGAACGTCAGGACAACGCCGAACTCACCACGATCTTGTCGAACGGGTTTGGGTTTGGCGGCACCAACGCCGCGCTTGTGATGTCTCGCTATGACGGATGATGCGGCGGCTTCCGGCGCGGGCCTCATGGCGGGAAAGCGCGGCGTGGTGATGGGTGTCGCCAACGACCATTCCATCGCCTGGGGCATCGCCCGTCAGCTCCATGCCGAAGGGGCTCAGCTCGGCCTCACATTCCAGAACGATCAGTTCGGGCGCCGGGTGAAACCGCTGGCGCAGCAGGTGGATGCGGCCTTCCTGGAACGCTGCGATGTGGAGGATATCGCCACTGTCGATGCGGTGTTCGATAAGGCGGCCGCGGTCTGGGGTGAGTTGGATTTTTACGTCCACGCCCTCGCCTTCTCTGACCGAAACGAGCTGAAGGGCCTCTACGCAGACACCTCGCGGGAGAATTTTTCGCGCACCATGGTGATCTCCTGCTTCTCGTTCACCGAGGCCGCGAAACGGGCGGCCGCGCTCATGACGGGCGGCGGGTCGATGCTCACGCTGTCCTATGGCGGCGCTGTCCGGGTGATGCCGAACTACAACGTGATGGGCGTGGCCAAGGCGGCGCTTGAGGCGTCGGTGCGCTACCTTGCGGCGGACTTCGGCGGCCAGGGGGTGCGGGTGAACGCGCTCTCGGCCGGCCCGGTGCGCACGCTGGCAGGCGCTGGCGTCACGGATGCGCGGCTCATGTTCAACTATCAGCGCAAGCACTCGCCGTTACAGCGCACGGTGGTGATCGAGGAGATCGGCAAGACGGCGGCCTATCTCCTGTCGGACTACTCATCGGGTGTGACGGGCGAAGTGCACTACGTCGATTCTGGCTATAACATTATGTCGATGCCACGTCTCGCCGAACTCAAAGCTGAGGAGCGGCGCGAGGCCATCGAGGACCAGGTTGAGGCGCCCAGCGCGCTGGCACCCGGCCAGTGAGCGAGTGGCCGCCCCGACGCGACCGCCCCTATGTGAAGGTTTGCGGCCTCACAAACCCCGACCTTGCGGCGGCGGCAGTCGCGGCGGGGGCGGACATGATCGGCCTTGTCCATTTCGCCAGAAGCCCGCGGCATCTGGATTTTGACCACGCCCGCGAGGTAGCCGCTGCGGCGACCGGCGCCAGGGTCGTTGCGCTGACGGTGGATGCCGATGACGCAACGCTCGATGAGATCGATCGCCTCGTCGGGCCAGACATTTATCAGCTGCACGGCCGCGAGACACCGGAGCGCGTTGCGGCCGTGTCGGCGCGCTACGGCAAGCCGGTGATCAAGGCCGCCGGCGTTCGCGATGCAGCAGACATTGAGGCTGCCCTCGCCCACGACGCGCTGCTGCTTCTTGATGCCAAGCCGCCGAAAGATGCCTCGCGGCCGGGCGGCAATGGCGAGGCGTTTGATTGGGACCTGTTGTCCGTAGTTCCCACCGAACGGGCGTTTGTTCTCGCAGGCGGTCTCAATCCGGAAAATGTCGCGGATGCGGTGGAGCGGACCAAGCCGTACGCGGTCGACGTCTCCTCAGGCGTGGAGACGGGCGGGCTCAAGGATCCGGACAAAGTCCGCGCCTTTATCGCGGCGGTCAAACAGGCTGCGTTGGCGTAACAGTCAGCGCAGGCCGCTCGTCACGGCGCCAGGCACCGCGCGATCGTCGATGAGACAAAACGCTCAGGCCGCCCCGCACTGCAGCTGAGGCGGCTTGGCGAGGCGTGGTAACGCGCCGCTCACGCGTAGGTGATGTGAATGTCAAAGATCACCGGGCCACCTACGCTAATGCGCAAATTGCGGGGGGCGCGGACAATGATGTCGACGAATTCAGAGCCTCTATCCATCGATCACGTCACTTTGGCTGTCATCGACCTTGCAGAGATGCAGGGCTTTTACCGCGATGTTGTCGGCCTGACGGTCATTGGCGCGTCAAGCACCGAGGTCGTGCTTGGCGTCGACGGGCGAGCGCTGATCGTGTTGCAACATCGCCCGAACGCGCGCCGTTGGCGACCTCATGAGGCGGGCCTCTACCACACCGCGGTCCTGCTGCCGTCGCGCCGCGCTCTGGGCGCCTTCCTGAAGCACGCTGAGGCGGTGGGGCAGGCTTTTTCCGGCGCCGCGGACCATGGCGTGAGTGAGGCGGTGTATTTCAGCGATCCAGAAGGGAACGGCGTGGAGGTCTACGCCGACCGACCCGCCTCGGAGTGGCTGGTGAAGGGCACAGAGATCGCGCTTTACAACGACCCGCTGGACTTCGACGCCATCAAGGCCTCCGCGATCGAGCCTTGGGCGGGCGCACCGTCCGGCACGACCATCGGGCACGTCCACCTTCAGGTGGGTGACATCGACGCGGCTGAAGCGTTTTGGACGACCGGGCTTGGCATGGCGCTGACCAATGCGGGCCCCGACGTGCGCTTCCTCAGCACCGGCGGCTATCACCACCACGTGGCGGTCAACACCTGGCACAGCGCCGGCGCTGCGCGGGCCGATCAACCCCGTTCGGGCCTTGCCGAGCTGGTGCTGAGCGCTGACGGCCCGACCTTTGCCGATCTTTCGGCCCGCCACCCCGGCGGCGCGATCATTGACCCGTGGGGGCTCGCTATTCGGTTGGAGCCTCGCTTGACGGCCCGCCGCGCCGCGTGATTTTTCGGCGGGCAAGGGAGGCCCGCCATGACGATCCAAGAGCGACCCAATAGCTATCGCAACGGCCCGGACGAGCGAGGCCGTTTCGGCATTTTCGGCGGCCGCTTCGTCGCCGAAACGCTGATGCCGCTCATCCTGTCGCTGGAAGAGGCGTACGACGCCGCCCGCAACGACCCAGCGTTTGCCGCTGAGCTGGCAGGCCTTGGCAAGGATTACATCGGCCGCCCATCGCCGCTCTATTTCGCGGAGCGGCTGACGGCGGAGCTGGGTGGGGCGCAGATTTGGTTTAAGCGCGATGAGCTGAACCACACCGGCAGCCACAAGATCAACAACTGCATCGGCCAGATCTTGCTCGCCAAACGCATGGGCAAGACGCGCATCATCGCGGAGACGGGCGCCGGGCAGCATGGTGTGGCGACCGCCACGGTTTGCGCCCGGTTTGGCCTGCCCTGCGTCGTCTACATGGGCGCCAAAGACGTTGAGCGGCAGGCGCCAAACGTTTTTCGGATGAAGCTTTTGGGCGCTGAGGTGGTGCCGGTGACGGCGGGCGCGGGCACGCTGAAAGACGCCATGAACGAGGCGCTGCGGGACTGGGTCGCGAGCGTTGACAACACTTACTACCTGATCGGTACTGCAGCGGGCCCGCACCCTTATCCGCGTATGGTCCGCGACTTTCAGTCCGTGATCGGCACTGAGGCGCGGGCGCAAATGCTGGAACAAGCCGGCAAACTGCCCGACTTGGTCGCGGCCTGCGTTGGCGGCGGGTCGAACGCCATTGGCCTATTCCACCCGTTCCTTGACGATCCGTCGGTGGACATTGTGGGCATTGAGGCAGGCGGCAAAGGGCTTGAGGGCGACGAGCACTGCGCATCGCTGACAGCGGGCCAGCCTGGCGTACTCCACGGCAACCGGACGTATCTGTTGCAGGACTCCGATGGCCAAATTTTGGAGGGCCACTCCATCTCCGCCGGTCTTGATTACCCTGGGATCGGCCCGGAGCACGCGTGGCTCAAGGAAACCGGGCGCGTGCGTTACGTGCCGGTGGGCGATGCCGATGCGCTGGACGGCTTCCAGCTTCTGGCCCGCACTGAAGGGATTTTGCCGGCGCTGGAGCCGGCGCACGCCTTGGCCCACATTGCCAAAATCGCGCCCAGCATGTCGCCCGACAGCACGATCCTCATGAACCTTTGCGGTCGCGGCGATAAGGACGTCCACACCGTGGCAGCGGCTCTGGAAGCGCGGGCTTCGGCAGCGCACTAGCGCGTGACCTAATGGAGGGGCGGACGGGGCCGCCCCGCTATTTCCGCTGCGGGTGCCGTTCGGCGGTGCCGCGTTTCGCGCGACCACATCCGTTGCAACGCGGCTCTTCCCTTGACGGCAGCCCCTGTGGCGCGCTGTGAAGCGGTAACGAATTTTGTTGAAAGAGCGCCCCATGAGCCGCCTTGCCGCCCGTTTCCAAGAGCTGCGCCATGAAGGGCGCGCCGGGCTCGTCACCTACGTCACTGCCGCCGATCCCGACATTCCGACGTCCGCCAAGGTCCTGACAGCGCTCGCTGAGGGCGGGGCGGATATCATCGAGGTCGGAATGCCGTTCACCGATCCGATGGCCGACGGTCCCGCGATCCAGGCCGCCTCGCGCAGAGCGCTGGAGGCTGGCGGTTCGCTCCAAGCCACGCTCGATCTGGTGGCAGGCTTCCGCAAGAGCGACGACAAGACCCCAATTGTGCTGATGGGGTACTACAACCCCATTTATCGCAGGGGCGTGCGCGAGTTTTTGATCGCCGCGCGGGACGCTGGGGTGGATGGCTTGATCGTCGTCGATCTGCCGCCGGAGGAGGATGACGAACTCTGCCTTCCGGCGCGTTCGGCGGGGCTAGACTTCATCCGCCTCGCGACCCCGACCACGGACGATGCGCGTTTGCCCGCGGTTCTGCAAAACACTTCGGGGTTCCTGTACTACGTTGCGATTGCAGGGATTACCGGGACCGCCAGCGCAGCGCAGAGCGATGTTGCTGCTGCGATGGCAAGGCTTAAAGGGGCGACGGCGCTTCCCGTGGCCGTGGGCTTTGGGATCAAGACGCCAGACCAGGCCGCCGCCATCGCGCGGGTGGCTGACGGTGTAGTCGTAGGGTCAGCGATTGTTGACATTATCGCGAGGTCCGAGCCGGGCGATGCGCCAGCTGCGGTGGCGGAGTTTGTGGGCAGCCTCGCCTGCGGAGTTAAGCGCGCCAGAGACAGCGAAGCCGCCTAATCTTGAAAGCAGGACGGCCGCGCCGTAGCTGCACATTATCATAGCGAAGGGTCGCTTCCGTGAACTGGATTTCCTCCGTCGTCCGTCCAAAAATCTCATCCTTTTGGACGAAGCGGGATGTGCCGAAAAACCTCTGGATCAAGTGTCCGGATACCGGCGAAATGGTGTTTCACCGGGATCTGGAGCAGAACCAGTGGGTGGTGCCGGGCTCGGGCTTCCACATGCGCATGCCGGTCGATGCGCGGCTCAATGACCTCTTCGACAACGGCGCGTATGAGACCGTCGAGATCCCCAGCGTTCCGCAGGACCCGCTGCGGTTTCGCGACGAGCGGCGCTATCAGGACCGGCTGAAGGACGCGCGCGCCAAGACCGGCCGCGACGATGCTGTTGTGATCGCGGCGGGCACCATTGAGGCGCTGTCGGTGACCGTGGCCGTGCAGGACTTTGCGTTCATGGGCGGCTCTCTCGGGATGGCAGCAGGCGAGGCAATCATCACCGGCGCGCAGCACGCGCTCTCGGCCCGCACGCCGTACGTCCTCTTCGCAGCCTCTGGCGGCGCGCGGATGCAGGAGGGTATTTTATCGCTGATGCAGCTGCCACGCACCACGGCAGCCATCATTGCGCTGCGCGAGGCCGGCCTTCCCTACGTTGTTGTTTTGACCAACCCGACCACCGGCGGCGTCACAGCGAGCTACGCGATGATCGGCGACGTGCACATCGCCGAGCCAGGTGCACTGATCGGCTTTGCCGGGCCGCGGGTCATCGAGCAGACCATTCGCGAAAAGCTCCCCGCCGGCTTCCAGCGGGCGGAGTATCTGCTGGATCACGGCATGGTGGACATGGTGGTTCATCGCCACGAGCTGCGGCACACTCTGGCGAAGCTGTTGCGTGTGCTGACCCATCAGCCGGCGCACAATGGGGTGGCGACGCTCGCACTGCCGAACGACGCGGTCACTGCACCTTCGCCTGCCGAGGTGTGAATTGGACGGTCACACGCCCATGATGGAGCGCTTGGCGGCGCTCCACCCTAAGAAAATCGATCTTTCGCTAGGCCGCATGCAAGCGCTGCTTGCCAAGATGGGCCATCCGGAGACCCGTTTGCCGCCGGTGATCCATGTGGCAGGGACGAACGGTAAGGGCAGCGTTGCCGCCATCATCCGCTCGATCTTAGAGGCTGATGGAAAGCGGGTTCACGCCTACACCTCCCCGCATCTTGTGCGGTTCAACGAGCGCATTCGGCTTGGCGCGCCGGGCGGCGGGGAGCTCATCAGCGATGAGGCATTCGAGCACGCGTTAAGCCGCGCTGAGCTGCTCAACGATGGCGCAGCGATTACCGTCTTTGAGATCACCACGGCGGCCGCACTGCTGGCGTTCTCAGAGCATCCTGCGGACGTGGTGGTGCTCGAAGTGGGGCTCGGCGGGCGGCTCGATGCCACCAACGTTGTCGAGAAGCCGGCTGTGTCGGTGATCACCTCCATCGGCATGGATCACATGGACTATCTGGGCGACACGCTCGGCGAGATCGCTTTGGAGAAGGCGGGTATTTTCAAGCGCGGCTGCCCGGCGGTGTCGGCACCGCAGCGCAGCGATGTGTCCGATGTTATCGCGCGGGCGGCGCGGGCGGCGGGCGCACGGCTGAGCGCAGGCAACGAGGATTGGACGATCTCCTCGGAGAACGGCCGTATCGCCTACCAAGACGCACGCGGGCTGATCGACCTGCCGCAACCGCGCCTTGTGGGTCGGCATCAGTTCGTGAACACCGGGACAGCGGTCGCTGCGCTGCGCCAGTCGGACTTCGTCGAGAACCCGGAGGCGTTCGAGACCGGAGTTTTGCGCGCACAGTGGCCGGCGCGAATGCAGCGACTGACCACGGGACGGCTGATGGCGGATCTGCCCAACGGTGCTGAGCTTTGGCTTGATGGTGGCCACAACCCGGATGCGTCAGAGGCCATCGCCGGCACCCTTGCTGATCTGGAAGAACGTGTGTCGCGGCCCCTTTTTCTCATCGTGGGGATGCTCAACACCAAGGATGCGGTGGGCTACCTGAGGCCATTTGCGGGGCTCGCACGGCATGCGTTTACACTGCGCGTACCTGGCAGCCAGAACGCGTTCGAGGCGGGTGAGCTTGCCGAACGGGCTGACCGCGCAGGGTTGTCGGCCGAACCGGTCGGCTCAGTGCGCACTGCGCTGCGTCTCTTGGGCGAAAATTGGCGGTTCGAGCCGCCGCCGCGCATCTTGATCTGTGGCTCGCTGCACTTGGCAGGCGACGTCCTGGCGCAGAACGATACACCGCCCACGTGAGGCTCGGTGCGGGCCCGCCGCGCGCAAAGCAACGGAGCCATGAAACCACCGCGGAGCGCTTTTTTACGCCGGCGGCTTGCTCTAAGCACTTTGGCACCTCCAAGGATTAAGCGATGTCCATCAGCGCTGACGCAATTATCGACCGACGCCGAATGGCGCGCCGCATCGCGTTCTGGCGCGCGATTGCGATTTTGGTGGTGATCGGCGCGGCGATTGGCGCGATCTACTACACGCAGGGCTTCGACGAGAAGCACGTGGCGAGGCTGCCCATCAACGGCGCCATCATCGCTGATCGTCCACTGCTGAAGACCATCGCAAGCCTGAGGAAAAACGACAGCGTGTCCGGTGTGTTGGTGAGCATCAACTCGCCTGGCGGGACAACGGTGGGCGGCGAGCGGCTCTACAACGCGCTGCGCGATCTGGACACCACCAAACCTGTCGTGACCCACATCGGGGGGTTGGGCACCTCCGCTGGCTACATGGCGGCGATATCGAGCGAACATATCGTGGCGCAGCGCACGAGCATCACCGGCTCGATCGGCGTTCTCATCCAATATGGCCAAATGAGCGAGCTGTTGGACCGGATTGGGGTCTCAGTCAGCAAAGTGGATTCCGGGCCGCTTAAGGCGGAGCCAAACCCATTTGAACCCACTGACCCCGCCGCGATCGCCGTTTTGCAGTCGGTGGTGGACAGCACCTATGAGTGGTTTGTGGACCTTGTTGAGGAGCGTCGACCGCTCAGCCGGGACGAGATTCGAGAGCTGGCGGACGGCAGAATTTTCACCGGCCAACAGGCGCTCGAATTGGACCTGATCGACGCCATTGGTGGTGAGCGGGAGGCAATTGCCTGGCTTGAGAGCGAGCGTGATGTGCCGACGGGTTTGCCAGTGCGCACGTACGAGCCGAGCGAAACAGACGGCTTTGGGCTGGGGTCAATGCTCCGTGCCATGCTTCTTGATACTTTTTTCAGCGCGTTGAATATCGATAATCCGTTGACCCTGCGACATGACGGTGCAGAATTTGGTGGCGTATGGTCGATCTGGCAGGCCAGTGACGGGTGAGCGTCGGGGGCGGCACTGTGATAAAATCTGAACTCATTACCAGGCTGGCGGCAAAGAACCCGCACCTTTATCAGCGGGAAGTGGAAGGCGTCGTGAACGCAATCTTTAAGGAGATCGCTGACGCGATGCGCGACGGCAACCGGGTCGAGCTTCGTGGCTTTGGCGCGTTCTCCGTGCGGCTGCGCCAACCGCGCCTTGGCCGAAACCCGCGCACCGGCGAGCCGGTGGATGTGACCGAGAAGTCGGTCCCATTTTTCCGCACCGGCAAAGAAATGCGAGAGCGCATCAACGAAAGCCGCGCCTGACCCTTTATCAGGCGCGTTCCTTGTCGGCCGGCGGTTACTTAACCGTTTCGCCGACGCCGCGCTCTGGCACGATCACTTTGCTCGCTCCATCGCCGAGGGCGTCTTTGAATTCGTCGACGGTGCCGGTGAGGAGCCCGAACGTTCCGTAGTGGCAGGGCACTATGGTTGAGAAGTCGAAGAAGCGCTTGCAGGCAAAGGCGGCTTGTTTCGGGCCCATGGTGAACCGATCGCCGATCGGTATTAGGCCGACCTGCGGCGCGTAAAGCTCCTGGATCAGCGCCATATCGCCAAAAACGCCTGTATCTCCAGCGTTGTAGAGCACCGGACCGCCGGACTTCGGCGTCACGACAAAACCGACCGGGTTGCCGAGATAGACGATCCCGTCGGGGGTTACCGTCGCCGATGAGTGCCAAGCGTTGACGAACGCCACGGTGAACGAGCCGCAATCGATTTCGCCGCCATGGTTGCCTGGCTCAACGTTAGCGACGCCTTTGCCCGAGAGAAATTGGATGATCTCGTAGCTCGCCACGACGGTGGCGCCTGTTTCGGCGGCGATGGCAGCGGTATCGCCCACGTGGTCGTCGTGCCCGTGGGTAAGCAGGATGTGCGACACGCGCTCGGCCGCCTCCGTCCAGCCACCGTCCCAGGTGGGATTGCCGGTGAAGAATGGGTCGAACAGGACGGCCGTTCCGTCAAAGTCGAGGCGGAAGGTGGAGTGTCCGTACCAAGTGATTTTCATGGGAGCGCTGTTCCATCTGTTTTGACTTGGTTAGGCCCACTGGCGCGGCACCGCATCAAAAAACATGAGCGACGGCAGCGTGGACATCAGTGGCGCTCAGGGTTCCGGCGTCAGCGTTGCGAGGCCACGGGTGAGGACCTTGCGGGTGAGCGTGGCGACAGGGGTTTGGGCGCAGTACCACTCGCATCCCTTCACCGGCATCGGCCGAGGCAGCTGCGCGGTGAACACCGAAAGGGTAAGGTCGGCGTGCGTGAAGACGTGGTTGATCGATCCGGCCTCAGACCAGCGCGCGGCGAGCGGAGCGTGGGCGAACGGGTTATCCGGGATTTCCCCCCAGGCCGAGCCCGGCGCTTCGAGCATGCCGCCCAAAAGCCCCTTGGGGGGGCGTTTTCGCATAAGCACCCGACCGCCCGGCGCCGCCACGACGAACGACACGCCGTGCCAGGTTTTCTTGGCCCGCTTGGGGAGCTTTTTGGGATAGTCGAGCGCAGAGCCATCTGCCGCTGCCGCGCACCAGCCACGGATCGGGCATATGCCGCACGCTGGCGATTTTGGGGTGCAGATGGTGGCGCCGAGATCCATCATGGCCTGGGCGAAGTCGCCGGGCCGCTCATCGGGGAGCATTGCTTCAACCGCCTCGGTGACGGTTGCAACCGCGGTCTTGGGTGGGACGCCGAGTTTGATCAGCCGGCTGACAACACGCTCAACGTTGCCATCCACCACCGGCACCCGCTCGCCGAAGGCAATGGCGGCCACAGCGCTGGACGTGTAAGCGCCGACGCCGGGGAGTTGGCGCAGCGAATCAGCGGTCCTCGGAAAGCCTTGGCCCGCGACGGTTCTGGCGCAAGCGAGAAGGTTGCGGGCTCTGGCGTAGTAACCAAGGCCCGCCCAGGCGGTCATCAGGTCGTCGTCCTCAGCGGCGGCGAGGGCTTCGACCGTGGGCCAGCGGGCGGTGAAACGCTCGAAGTACGGGATGACCGCCGCGACCGTCGTCTGCTGCAGCATGATCTCGCTGAGCCAGACCCGGTAAGGCTCCGCTTCCCCCTGGCGCGTGCGCCATGGCAGGGACCGCCCGTGGCGGTCGTACCACTCCAGCAACGCCATGCCGGCGGATTGATTGGGCGCGGTAGTCATGACGTCTGGCGTGCCGCTCAGGCTGGGCTGAGGCAACCGCCGCCGGCGCGTCGAGGGCGGAACTCCCCGCAATACTCCACAGCGATCCCTGCCCCTTTTGAGCGGACTGCGCACCCGGTAGTCTCTCGCCATGGCCCCACCATCCCGCGCCCTCTCCGATGTGGTGTTTGAGCTTTTAACGCCGGCATGCCGCAAGCGTGGCGTGGCGAATGCGACATTGCTGCTCGCACCTGCTGCGCTGTTCGGCCAGCGCTATGCCCGCACGGCGCGGGTGGACCGGCTGATCTGGCCGCGCGGCACCACCATCGACGGCGCGGCATCGGGCGCGACGATGGTGGTCCACGCTGATGCCGCCACGGCGCTTGCCCTCGCTCACCTCACGCCGCAGCTTATCGAACGGGCGAATCGCCTAATCGGATGGAACGCCGTTGTGAGCGTGCGGCTCAAACAGGTGGCGCCGCCTCGGCCCAAGCACCGCCCGGCGCCGCCTCCGCCGGACCCTGACGAGGCTGATGTGGCGGCGGTCGCAGCAACGCTTCCCGCCTTCACCGACGAAAAAGTGATCGGTGCGTTATCGCGGATGGGTGCGCGCCTCGCCGCAGAGGCTTCAAAGGAGGCCGGCGACAACGCATAAGGTCTAAAGAGAGAGTTTTGGAGGGCCCTATGCTGACCCGTCGTACCCTTGTGGCGCTGAGCGCTGCTGCCGCCGTCACCCCCGCGATCCCGGCGTTCGCTCAGGAAGCCGCCGAGCCGCTGCCGGACGTGGTGCTGGGCGATCCCGACGCGCCGGTGACAATGATCGAGTACGCCTCGATGACGTGCCCGCACTGCGCGTCCTTCCACAACGGCGTCTTCAAGGACCTGAAGGAAGAGTACATCGACCAGGGCCACGTAAAATTTATCCTGCGTGAGTTCCCGTTCGATCCGATGGCTGCGGCAGCCTCGATGCTCGCGCGCTGCTCGGGCGAGGATCGCTATTTCGATGTTGTGGATTTGTTCTTCGAGCGGCAACGCGAATGGGCTGTGCGGGACGATCCCCTGTCGAAAATGCGCAGTTTGGCCAAGCAAGCCGGTTTCACCGACCAGAGCTTCGAAGCATGCTTAACGGATCAGAAACTGCTCGATGGCATCAACGCAGTGAAAGATCACGGCTACCGGGAGCTGGGTGTGACCGGGACGCCGACGATATTTATCGACGGTGAGCGCTATTCCGGACGGCGGACCATCCGCGCATTCCGCGAAGTGCTCGACCCCAAGCTGGGAAGCTAACCCCCAGCTAGGAACGAAAGCGGGGGCGGTGTTTGCAGTTCGACAAGCTTCGCCTCGCCGGCTTCAAGTCTTTCGTTGATACCTCTGACGTTATGATCGAGCCTGGCCTCACCGGCGTGGTGGGGCCCAACGGCTGCGGCAAATCCAACCTTGTTGAAGCCATGCGTTGGGTCATGGGGGAAGTCTCCCACAAGGCCGTGCGCGGCGGCGCTATGGATGACGTCATTTTTGCAGGCTCGGGCCGCCGGCCCGCGCGGGACGTGGCGGAAGTCACGCTGGTGCTCGACAACGAGGCGCGCACCGCACCAGCCGACCTCAACAATGCCGACACGCTAGAGGTCACGAGGCGTATCACGCGCGGCATGGGCTCGGACTACCGCGTGAACGGAAAGCTCGTTCGCGCGCGCGATGTGCAGATCTTGTTTGCCGATGCAGCTACCGGCTCTCGCTCGCCCTCCATGGTGCGGCAGGGCCAGGTGGCGGAGCTGATTGCGGCCAAACCCACCGATCGGCGCGGGATCTTGGAGGACGCGGCGGGCATTGGCGGCCTGCGGGCGCGCAAGCACGAGGCTTCGCTGAAACTGAATGCCGCCGAACAGGCGTTGGCGAAACTGGAAAACGCGTCGATTGAGCTGGAGCGGCAGCTACAAGCCCTGCGGCGTCAGGCGAACCAGGCCAAGCGCTACCGGGCCGTGGCCGCGGATATCCGCCAGCTTGAGGCCTCACTTTATCATTTGGCTTGGCGGAACGCGCGGGAGGCGTTGGCGGACGCCGAGACGGCGCTCAGCGAAGCGCGCGCGGCGCTGAAGACAGCCGCCGCGGCTCAGACTGAGGCTGCGACAGCGCTCGCGGCGGAGCAGCACAGGATCCAGCCGGCGCGCGATGCGGCCGAGGCGGCCGCGGAGGCTGCCCGTAAGGCCGACAGCGACGTGGCGGCGTTTGAGGCGCGTGAGACCGCGCGTGTCAGGGAGTTGGCGGCCGCGCAAGCTGATGCGGCGCGCCTAGAGGCCGACATGGAGCGTCTGGCCGCGGCCGAGACGGACGCCACGTCGGCACTGTCGAAGCTCGCGGCTGAGGCGGAGGCGATCGCGCGGCAGAACGAGGGTGCAGAGGCTCGGCGCGCCCAATGCGACACCGCAGTGCGCGCTGCGGAGGGTGCCAGCGAACGCGCTGAGGCGACGCTGCGCCAAGCGGTGGAGACCGCGGCAGAGGCGAAGGCCGCCCATGCCGCCGCAGCCCAGCGCGCGCAGGCCGCGACGGCTGAGGCAGAACGGGCCGGAAGAGAGCACGCGCGGCTGACCGACGCGCTGCGCAAAGCGACTGAGAGCAACGCAATTGCCGAGCGTGATGCCGCGCGGACCGCGCTGGCGACCGCTCAGGCCGAGGAAGAAGCCGCGAGCGCGGCCACCGAGACCGCCGACACCGCCGTCACCGGCGCCCGTGAGGCGGCACGCGCTGCGCAATCGGCGCTCGATGCGCTGGACCGCGAGGTGAAGGCGGTCGCCAGCGAGATGGCCGCACTGGAACGCCTCACAGCAACCTTGGGCTCCACAGACGCCGTTCTTGCCGACTGCACCGTGAACGATGGGCTGGAGCGCGCGTTTGCGGTGGCGGTGGGCGATGATTTGGAAGCCCCTGTGAGCGCCAACGCACCAAGGCGCTGGACCACGACGGCGTGTGCCGCGGACGCGCCGCTGCCGGCGGATGCGGCGTGCCTGGCTGACTACGTGAACGCACCGGCCGCACTGGGGGTGCGGCTGTCGCAAATCGGATTGGTGTGTGATTCGGAAGGGTCGAGCCTGCAGCGCCAACTAAAGCCCGGGCAGCGGCTGGTCAGCCGCGCAGGCGCCCTGTGGCGTTGGGACGGCTTTGCGGTGAGCGCTGGGGCGCCAAGCCCCGCGGCCGAGCGGCTGGCCCAGAAAAACCAGTTGGCCGCCCTGAAAACCAAGCACAAGGGACTGGAGCCGAAGCTTGCGGCGGCCCGTGAAACGCACAGTGCGACTGCCGAGGCCGCAAGGGTTGCCGGGCAGGACGCGATGATTGCCGTGGCAGCCTTGCAGGCGGCGCGGAAGGCGTCGGCGCAGGCGCTGCAGCGGGTCACGCGGGCCGATACTGCGGCACGCGACGCCATTGATGCGCAAGCAAAGTTCAGCGCGGAAGCGGGCGCGGCGGAAGCGCGGCTCGCGGACGCGAAGGCCGTCGTCGATGAGACCGCAAAGGCCTTGGGTCAGCAAAGCAATGGCGCGGCCGAGGTTGCCGCCCGCGATCAGGCCCAGGCGGCCGCTGTGGAAGCCCGCGCGGCGCTGACGTCTGCGCGCAATGCCGCCGAGCAAGAGCGGCGAGCCCAAGAGGGCCGCACCAAAGCGTTGAGCCGGATCGAGCGCGAACGCGGGGACTGGCAACGGCGCGCCGCCGGCGCTGACGATCACCGGGCCGATCTTGCAGCGCGCCGGAAAGCCTCTTTGGCACGCGCAACCGAACTGACCGCCGACCCCAACGAGATCGACTATGACCGCCGACGACTAAAAACAGCCGCCCAAAAAGCCCGCGCTGCCGCGGATGAGGCGGCGACCGCGGTGCGGGACGCGGAGCATCAGGTGCGCGACGCCGAAGCGACAGCGCTTCGCACCCGCGACACTCTCGCCGAAGCGCGCGAGAGCGTTGGCCGGCATGAGGAGCGCCTCGCCGCGGGCACCGAGCGCGTCGCGGAAGCGCGCGCAGCCCACGTGGCAGCGCTGGAGCTGGCTCCGGAGACCGTCAGCCCGGCGACGCTGTTGCCAGACACCGATGTCCCTGCGCTCTCAGCCCGGCTCGACAAGCTGAAGGCGGAGCGCACGCGCATCGGCGCAGTCAACCTGTGCGCCGAGACCGAGCTGGAGGAATTGGAGGAGCGCAGCGGCACCATGGCGGCGGAGCGGGACGACGTCCTCGCCGCCATCGAGACGCTGCGCAATGCCATCAAAACGCTCAACAAAGACGCGCGAGGTCGTCTGCTCGGCGCGTTCGACCAGGTCAATTCGGAGTTTCAGCGCCTCTTCACGCACCTCTTCGGCGGCGGCGAGGCGGAGCTTCGACTCACCGAGGCTGACGACCCGCTCGACGCTGGGCTTGAGATCATCGCTCGCCCGCCGGGCAAAAAACCCCAGCACTTGTCGCTGCTGTCGGGTGGCGAGCAGACGCTGACGGCGAC
>ERZ1740058.881-NODE-881-length-18013-cov-6.812396_pt1 | contig 18013 bp, 13 predicted proteins | sample MGYA00581745_ERZ1740058 | MGnify/ENA primary metagenome ERZ1740058 (study PRJEB43018, sample SAMN04849742) | marine metagenome | isolation source: floating plastic debris | place: Pacific Ocean | collected 2008-08-30 | study: EMG produced TPA metagenomics assembly... | reverse complement strand
GAGTTTTGTTATTATGAAATAACTACCTATCCCGAAAGCTTCTCACAACTGAAAAACTTAAAGTAGTTTGAGTTTTCGTTTAATCAAATTACAACCTTGCCCGAAAGCATCGCCAAACTACAAAACCTAAAGTCGTTGTATTTATCTCAGAATCAAATTACTACCTTACCCGAAAGCATCGCACAACTGAAAAACCTAAAGGACCTAGATTTATCTCATAATCAGCTTAATACTTTACCTGAAAGCCTCGAACAACTGCAAAAACTAAAGCATTTGGATTTGCGACATAACCCTCTTCAAGCGCAGGAAGTAGAAAAGCTCCAAAAACTACTACCTAACTGTAGGATTAGGTTCGTAGAATAGTAATATCCTGTAAATTTGGCTAAGCCTCTATTTTAATCATACGCCCAATAAAAAAGCCCTGCAATTGCTCGCAGGGCTTTACGCTTCCCTTAACTGGTTGAAGTATCGGGATTAAGCGATTTCCACAGCTTCTTGTTCTTTTTTATCAGCATCTTCAGGTACTTCCGCAGCTTTTCTTCCTTTCACAGCCGCTTTGGCGCGGTCTGCAATGAGGTACATCACAGGCACGATAATTAGCGTAAGGAAGGTAGCAAAGGTAAGTCCGAAGATCACCGTCCAAGCCATCGGGCCCCAGAAATTGGCGTTGTCACCTCCCCAGTAAATATCTGGGTTGAATCGTGCGAGCAAGCCAAAAAAGTCAATATTGAGACCAGTAGCCAACGGCAACAACCCTAGTACAGTCGTAACAGCCGTGAGTAATACAGGTCGTAGACGTGTCTTTCCTGTAAAGGCCGTAGACTTGATAATCTCTTCTCTTGGTAAGAACTCCTCGTCTGGAATACCTAGCTCTTTTTTACGACGCTTACGCGTAAGGTTAGCATAGTCGATCAGTACAATGGCATTGTTCACCACCACACCTGCCAGCGAGATAATACCAATACCTGTCATAATCACGATGAAGTCCATTTGGAATGTTACCAGCCCTATGAATACCCCAATGGTACTGAAAAGTACAGAGGCCATAATGATGAACGGCGCTGAAATGGAGTTGAACTGCGAAACGATGATCAAGAAAATACAGAAAACGGCTAGCAACAAGGCTTTTACCAAAAACGCCATTGACTTCTCTTGCTCTTCTTGCTCTCCTGTAAATTTAAAGGTATAGCCGTCAGGCATTTGATAGTCTTGTAACATCGTTTTTAGTCGATTCACAATTTCAGTGGCATTGTAGCCTTCTTTCACGTTGGAGTAGATACTAATTACTCTGTCTAAATCTTTACGTTTTACAGAACCATAAGTAGAGCTCTGTTCGAAGCTTGCTACCGAAGCGATCGGTACTTGTAGCATTTGACCTTTGTTGTTTCTGAAAATAATAGTTTTATTACGCAAGGCCTGTACGTCATAACGCTGCTCATCTTTCAAGCGTAGCTGGATAGGATAGTCATCTTCACCCTCTTTGTATTGAGAAACCTCTTTTCCAAATAAGGCTGTTCTCAATTCTGTTGCAATCTGTGCAGTAGAGAGGCCAAAACGCCTTGCCTTTTCACGATCTACGTTTACAAGTAGCTCAGGCTTACCCGTTTCAAGATCATACTTTAATTCTTCAATACCGGGGATGTTCGCGTCGGCAATGTACTTTTTAAGTCCTTCAGTAACAGCAATGAGCTTTTCGTAGTTTTCACCAGACACCTCAATGTTGATAGGTTTTCCAACGGGCGGTCCGTTCTCGTTTTTCTGCACAGTAATGAGCGTACCTGGATACTTCTTCATCGCCTCTCGAATCTCCTTCATAATCTCCGTAGTAGATATTTTCTGTCGCTCTCTATACTCTACAAAAGAAACGGTAATTTTCGCTTTGTGCGGTGTTGTTTCTCCTCCTCCAAACTGGTCTTCACTTGTTCCCGCACCTACTTGCGTAATGATCGACTCTACTGCGGGGCCATAAGGCTTCATCAGTTGGATAATATCCTTTTCAATGACCTCACTGAGATCATTCGTCGCTTCAATGTCTGTTCCTATTGGTTTTTCGATAAAGATGTCGATAAACTCAGGCTCATTTTCTGGAAAAAGAAGTGTATTGGGTGCGAAAGCAGCTAATAGCATAAAAGAGAATACAAGCATTACTACAGTGCCCCCTAAAAAGGCGTAGGGTCTTTTACCTCCCAACGCGAAGTTTACCAAACGGAAGTATACATTTTCCAGTACAGTGAGTCCTCTCTCTTGGAACCACTTTGTACCTGGTGTGAGCAAGAAGCGATTAATAAAAATAAAGGCACCTGATAACGCTAGTAAGTTTGGTAGTGTATAACTCCCTAAAACGCCCGCAGCTCCAGCAATATAGCCTACTACGCCTAGCCCTATTAAAGTAAGTCCTGCATAGGTAAGATTTTTCTTCTTCTTTTTCGCTCTATCTTCATCTGCTGCTTCTTGTTGCATTGCTTTAGAGCCTTTCATAAATAAGACTGCCAGCGCTGGGTTAATTACCAAGGCTACAAATAAGGAAGAGGAAAGCGTAATAATCAAGGTGATAGGTAGGTACTTCATAAAGTCACCGATAATACCTCCCCAGAAAGCCAAAGGAATAAACGCTACTACTGTAGTAGCCGTAGAGGCAATAATAGGTACAGCAATCTCCCCTACTCCCTGCTTCACTGCATCTTTTAGTTTTTTCCCTTCTTCTAAATGGCGATAAATATTCTCAATTACCACGATACCATTGTCTACCAACATTCCTAACGCCAAAATTAAAGAGAAGAGCACCATAAAGTTGAGTGTTACTCCAAAGGCGTTGAGAATCATAAAGGACATAAGCATAGAAAGTGGAATCGCTACCCCCACAAACAAGGCATTGCGAATACCTAAGAAGAATAATAGTACTATTACCACCAAGATTACCCCAGAGATAATACTATTTTCTAGGTTCGCTAGCTGCGATCGGGTCGTTTTGGACTGGTCGTTGGTAATCGTGATGTTCAGATCTTTTGGAAAACGATTTTCTTGTGCTTCTTCTATAATATCTTTGATCTGGTCGGCTGCATCCAATAAGTTTTGTCCACTTCGCTTCACTACGTTGATCGTTACCACGGGTAGTTCGTAAGAACGTGCATAACTCTCAGGCTCTTCAAAACTATCTTTTACTTTTACCTCAGCCACATCTTTTAAGTAAACGATATCGCCTTCTTCATTTTTAACAACGATGTCTTCTATCTGCTCTCTGTTCTCAAACTCTCCTACCACGCGTATAGAACGTCTGTAGTCGTCAACTAACACATTACCTCCAGATATACTCACATTTTCGTTCGCGATGGCTTGTTCTATATCACCAAAGTTTACTTGGCGGGTCTCCATTTGGTAAAGATCCGCATTGATCTTTACTTCTCTTTCTAGTGCTCCTCTAATGGGTGCTTCAGAAATTTCAGAAAGCTTTTCGATCTCATCTTGTAGGTATTCTCCGTACTTCTTCAATTGCTCCAGGCTGTAATCTCCCGAGATATTAACAAACATAATCGGTATGTTGGAGAAGTTTACCTCTAGTACATCTGGATCGTTTGGTAAGTCAGTTGGAAGCTCACTCTTGCTCTTATCTACGGCGTCTTTTACATCTTGTAGGGCTCTTTCGACTGTCACTCCTGGATCGAACTCGACCACAATAGAAGAAAAATCCTGCACTGAAGTAGATTCTATGTCCTTTACACCATTAATCGATTTTAGCTCTTTTTCTATAGGACGTGTCACTAAGTTTTCCATATCGACAGGTGAGTTGCCTGGATAAGGTGTAGCTACGTAGATAGTAGGAATTACGATTTCAGGAAAACTTTCTTTGGGCATCGAGACGTAAGAGTTAAAGCCCATCACAACGATCAACAGCATGAGAATAACGACACTCGTGACGTTATCGACTGCTAAGTTGGTCAGTGCAAACTCTTTCTTAATATCCTTTTTCTTCTTCTCTGATACATGATTGTTTTGGCTCATTTTATCTTGGCTCATTTGTATCAATTTTTAAATAGTGATTGAATGATAGTAGCCTTATGAAGCACTACTACTTTCTTTTACTTTAACTTTGTTACCTTCTGAGACAAGGCGAAAGCCTTCGTCAACGAGTATCTCATTTCCTTTTAAACCTTTTGTAATGACGATCTCATTCTTGTAAGATTCGCCAAGTTCTATACTTACACGCTTCACCAAGTTGGTCTTCTCATCAATGATGAATACGAAGTCACCAGAAACATCCTGCTGCACAAGATCATTAGGGATGACTACAGCATCTTTCAATTCGTAGTCTTTCAGCTTAAGTACAGTCAACATTTCAGGCTTTATTTCTCCCTTGGGATTATCTACCCTCATTTCTATCTCAAAAGTACGGTTGTTGGGGTTGATTACCTGTCCTATATTCGTGACACGCACCGTCTGTTCTTTGCCAAGTGAAGGAAAATCTACCAGTACAGAATCCCCTAACTGTATCTTTCCCAAATAAGCTTCTGGGAGGGCTGCACTAATCTTCATTTCGTTCAGGCTTACTAGGCGTATAGCAGGCATACTTGGGCTTGCCATTTCACCTTGTTTAGCGTATACTTCATCTATAATTCCTGAAAAAGGCGCTACCAATACTGACTGAGCTGCTTGCGCTTGTAATACGGCAATATTTTTTTCAAGTGACTCCTTGTTGTTTTTAGCTTCTAGGTACTGTATTTCTGTCCCTATTTTTTGCTTCCAGAGTCTTTCTTGCTTTTCGTATACCGTCTTAGCCAGTTGTAGGCGTGTTCTTAGCTCCGCAATGTTGTTCTGAATAATATCAGCATCTTGGGTAATCAAGGTCGTCCCGCCGCCTACTCTCTGTCCTTCTGTCACGTAGACACCCGTGATAATACCATTCGTTTTGGCGTTCAGCGTTACGTTTTTATCCGACTCTACAACGCCTCTTACCTCAATAAAGTGGGCAAAGTCTTGTACTTTAGAAGGCGTAGAGGTAACAAGGATTATACGTTCATTTCCTTTAAAATAGTCTGGGTCAGCTTTTACAATCTCTGACTTCAGTTTGGCAATATCGGCCTCAATCTTCTCGAGTTCTTTCTGCTTGGACTTTAGTTTTTCTTTTTTATTATCTAAGTCGCTGCCTCCTCCACAACTCGATAGAAAGAATATCATAGCAAGTAGGTATGCGGTTGGTTTCATGATAAAAATATTTGTTATGAGTTCGGATATTTTCAAGTTACTTGTTCAGTTATAAAGTTATACTGGACAAAATGTTTTGTATTATTCAACTAAATTACCTAAAGCTTTTTGTAAATCTACTCTAGCTACTAAGGCATCATACAGCGCACTGTAGTAATTGGTTTCTGCTTCTTTGTAAGAAGTTTCTGCATCTACTACTTCCAGATTAGAACCCACCCCTTCTACATATTTGATACGCGTAACGCGTAGTACTTCTTGTGCAAGTTCCATATTTTCTTTCTGTGTCGTGAGGCTCGTTACAGCATTTCGGTAGTTGATTTGTGCTTGTTTGGACTCAAAATCTATCGACTTTTCGAGATTCTCTCGGTCAATCTCCATTTTTTTCATCTCTAGCTTCGTCTGCTGAATTTTGTATTCTCGCTGCCCACCATCAAAGAAAGGGATATTCAAGCGTAGCCCTACCACACCGTACTGAAACCAGTTATTCCCAAAATCGAATAGGCCATCGAACTCATCAGTACCTGCATTGTATCCAAAGGTGAAAAATGCCGATAGATTGGGTAAGTAGTTAGTACGCTGATTTTTAAGGTCTAGTTGGAGTAGGTTTTCGTTGGTCTCTAGCAAGTTATACTCTATTCTATTCTCATAAACGGGTGCTATCTCAGCATCAGATACCTGCATAAGCTCATAGTCACTAATTTTACCTTGTACTGCCAAGCTTTCTTTTACAGACATACCCATCTGAAATTTCAGTAACTCAATACTCAAGTCGTACAAGCGCTGTGTATTGTCTTGCTCCAGTTTTAAGTTATTGTAACTTACCTCTAGGCGATCTACGTCTAACTTCTCTGCAAAACCATTTTCATAGAGCGCGCGGGTTTCTCTCACCGTTGAGTCGAGGCGCGATAAGTTTTTATCGAGTAGTGCTAGTCTTTCTTGAGACACCAACACGGAGAAGTAAGCCTTTGATACATTGGCACTGATTTCTACTTTAGTAGCCTCTTTGTTTCTCACTGATAACTCCTTAAAAGTACGGGCAGCTTGTAGCCCTACAAAATAAGAACCATTGAAAATCATCTGGTTAACATTGATCCCTGCTAATCCTGAATAAGCTACCCCAAATCTTACTGCTATAGGTGGGGAACCTTCAGGTGCGGTTGGATCAAGAAATTGTGCTGGTAAAAAGGCGGTCTGAATAGCATAGTTATGCGACAGCTCTACTTGACCGTCAATTTGCGGTAAGCCAATACCGCGGGTCTCTTTTATGCTGGCTTTGGCAATTTCTATATCGATGTCACTCTTCCTTGCTTCGGCTGCATTTTCATAGGCGTAATTCAAACACTCTTCCAACGTAAAGTTATTGGTGGGAGACGCCTGAGGGTATGCTTTCAGGGAAAAAATGAAAAAAATAAGCCCTGAAAAAAGAATCTGTTTCATGATCTGGTCTTTTGGTTTATTGTAATGCTTCTTGTTTATTTTTGTAATCTTCTAAAATTTGAAAGCCTTTTGGTGTGACAATGCCTCTCATAAAGTGCTCGATAAATTGTACTTGCAAGTCTCTAAAATTGAATCGTTGCGCTGGAAATAGATCTGGGTCAAAAGCTAATTCGACTTCTGTTACACGTAAAATGGCTAGTGCTTCTACATTAATGTCATCTCTGTATAATCCATCTTTAATACCTCGTCTCAAATTATCTTCTAGAGATTTGATGATAAACTCTTTCTTATATTTTTCGAAAATCCTCCAAGACCTTGGATGATACTTCTGTAGGTCTAAGAAAGCCACTGGATTAATATTTACAAAAGTAGCCTTAATATGTTGAGACATAGTGATCATTTCTTCTAATGCATCTGTAGCATTATCTTGTATAGATTTAAAATCGCATTTATCTTGCTCAAAGTGTGCATCGGCTACAGCACATACTAATGTATCTTTATCTTTAAAATATTGATAGATCGTCTTCTTCGAAATGGCTAGGTCTTTTGCTATGTCATCCATCGATATACTTCTTATTCCATATCTCATGAACAGCTCACTCGCCTTCTCTAATATTCTCTTGGGTGTTTCCAATACCTTTTTATTTATTACTTGAAGCAAAACTATAGAAACTTTAGATATTTTAAAAGTTTCCTGCGTTTTATTTTGTAGTAAATCAGGGTATAATGGTACGTGGAAATTTCTCTTCAAATTTTTTTTAATAGGTTCTTTACAACGAATATAATCACTTTCGTACCCCCTGTAGAGGAAAGGAGGGTGAAGTGATGAAAAAACAAATTCGAGCGTAGATATTCGGTAATGAATTGTAAGCGAGCTTTTTAATAAACCAAGACTTCTGTAGGCTAAATTGAATTAAATTAAGAAATATTTATATGTTCGATTTGCGTTTTTTCTACTAATAAAAGCACTCTTTTCACGAAAACCTTACATATTACTTAAATTCACTTGCACAAGGCGAACATTTTTTGTTGATTTGTGTTCTTATAATAGTTTTCATAATTGTAAGTTTTTGATTAGTTAGGTTGTAGACCCTTGAGCTTTTGGCTGCTAGGGTCTATTTTTTTATATTAGTGCGTACCATCTATCTGTATGCGCCTATACACACACCAATCACTTTCCCTACATTATGCTCGTACTGGGCAAGGCGAACGTACTTTACTGGCTTTTCACGGATTTGGTCAAGAGGCTGTCTCTTTCTCTAGGTTCCTTACCTCTTTAGAAAGCTATTATACTATCTATTCCTTTCATTGGCTTCCTCAAAACGATCCAAAACCTCCTTCTTCGGCTACTTGGCAGGCTTGGCTTACCTCCTTTTGCCAACAAGAAAACATTCTACGGTTCGATTTATTGGGTTTTAGTATCGGTGCACGATGGATATGGCCGTTGGCTTGCCTGCCTACTTTGCCCTTTGAATAGGTACTCTTACTAGCACCAGATAGTATTGTCCCTTCCCTTACTTATCGCCTAGCAGTACATCATTCTGTAGGACGAGCCGTTTTTGAATCATTACTGCAATCACCCACACTTTTGCGAACACTCCTCTCTGCCTACAGCTTTTTTTCTTCTAAGCCTACCAGAAGGTTTCTTAGGCAACAAATTGAAAACGAAAGTGCCCGTGAACGTATTTTCCGTACTTGGCAACAGTGTAGTCAGCTAAAAGCTACCAAACGTACCTTGTTATCAGCCAACGAGCAGCAACCTAAGCAGTGGTATTTTTGGCTAGGTACACAAGATCGTATTATCTCGAATCGTTCTATCAAAAAATTAGGGCAACAATTACCCAATAGTGCCGTCTATGAATTATATTGTAACCACTGGCAAGTACCTAGTGCCTTTAAAAAGGCGATTCTCAAAGATCCACATCCATTTATTTAGTTTTTTATGCGTAGAGTAAACTTCCTTGTCTTCTTATTTTTAGCTACTGTTCATTATAGCTTTGGCCAGTACAGTCAGCAGGACTCCCTTAGGGGTAGTCTTAATCCCATGCGTACTTGCTACGACGTATTCTATTATGATTTACAGCTTAGAGTGATGCCCGACGATCAGTTTATCATTGGTAGTAATACCATTCATTACCAAGTAACAGAAGATTTTGACGTATTACAGGTAGATTTATTTCGTAACCTAGCAATCATTCAAATACTACACGCAGGAAAACCACTTACCTATAAACGTAAAGGGAATGCTACCTTTGTTTATTTTGATAAGGTACAAACTAAGGGTACAAAGGCGCAAATAGAAATATTCTACAGCGGAAAGCCCACTGTAGCCAAACAACCTCCTTGGGATGGAGGCTTCGCTTGGAAAAAAGATGCTAAAGGACAGCATTGGATAGGTGTAGCCTGTGAGGGCATAGGTGCTAGCCTTTGGTGGCCTAATAAAGACCATCTCTCTGAGGAGCCTGACAGTATGCGTATTTATTGTGAAGTACCTACTGGCTTATTCTGTGTAGCCAACGGGCAGTTAAGAGAAGAGAAAAAACTGGAAGATGGCTATACTTCTTATGATTGGTTGGTGAGCTATCCTATCAATAATTATAACGTTACACTTAACATCGCACAGTATGTACATTTCCAAGATGTATACGTGAGTCCAGCAGATAGTACGCAGCTTGCCTTAGATTATTATGTGCTTCCTGATCACTTGGAGCAAGCCAAGAAGCAGTTTCAACAAGTAAAGCCGATGTTGGCTTGCTACGAAAAACTTTTTGGGAAATATCCTTTTTGGCGCGATGGTTTTGCTTTAGTAGAGACGCCCTACCTAGGCATGGAGCACCAAGGTGCTATTGCCTATGGTAATGGCTACGAAAATGGTTACTTGGGCAGTGATCTGAGTGGTACGGGTGTAGGGAAGCTATTCGACTACATTATCATTCATGAAGCTGGCCATGAGTACTGGGGCAACAGCGTAAGTACAGAAGACCACGCTGAGCTATGGATACACGAGTCGTGGTGTACATACACAGAAATATTGTTCATAGAGTGTAAGTTTGGGAAAGAGGCAGCAGATACGTACGTCAATGGCTACAGAAAGAGAGTGGGGAACCGAGCGCCTATTGTAGCTCCTTTAGGAGTCAATGCTTCGGGGAGTGGTGATATGTATTTTAAGGGCGCTTTGATGCTGCATGCACTCCGTAATGTCGTGGATAATGATCCACTTTGGTTTCAGATGCTTTACAACCTCGCACAGCACTTTGAGCATCAAGTGACCAACACCAAAGAAGTGGTTACTTTTGTTAATCAACAACTAGGACAAGATTTCACTTATTTTTTCGAGCATTACTTGTATTATCCTCAGCTCCCTATTTTGGAGCAAAAAGTCACTAAAGACGGCTGGATGTATCGCTGGAAGAGCCCTGTAGAGGATTTTAGCCTGCCTCTCAAGATAGTAGTAGCAGGGAAAGAACAAGTCATTACCCCTACTACTACTTGGCAAACGCTTAAGATAGAGAAAGACGAAGCTGTTGAGGTGAAGGAAAAGTTATATTACATTGAGGTAAAGTAGTTATTCATTCGTTCAACTCACTATTCTACTTGATGCTGTAGTTGACATTACAGACCAAAGAAGCTAGCAGTACTACAAAGAAAAAAGCAAGTGAAAAGTGACTCACTTGCTTCTATATCTGTATAAGGTATTACATTTTCTCTTCTATACCGTTATAGGTGTATGTAGCTGAACTGCTGCTTGTACAATACCTTCGGTATCAAAATCACACTCATTGTGCAACTCTTGTTGCGTACCGTGCTCTACAATGCGATCAGGAATACCTAAGCGCTTTACTTTGGCACTGTAGCCGTTTTCTGCCATAAACTCAAGCACTGCACTACCAAAACCTCCCATTAGACAGCCATCCTCTACCGTTACTATTTTATCGAATTTTTGGAAAACGCTATGAAGTAGTTTTTCGTCCAGTGGCTTTACAAAACGTAAATCATAATGCGCTGCATTGATCGACTTCTCAGCCAAGTGCTTGCAGGCTTCCACTGCGTAGTTACCAATATGCCCTATGGTTAAGATTGCTACATCTCTCCCTTCTTTTACGATTCTCCCTTTTCCTACTTCTACACGTTCTAGCGGTGTCTGCCAATGTGGCATTACCCCTTTACCACGCGGATAACGAATGGTAAAAGCATTCTTACTGCCCTCCTTAGCTAATAAAGAAGCGGTATACATCAAGTTACGTAGTTCTTGCTCGTTCATCGGAGCTGATACGATCATATTGGGAATAGCACGCATATAGGCTATATCATACGCACCATGATGCGTAGGGCCATCTGCTCCTGCAAAACCTGCCCTATCTAAGCAGAAAATCACAGGTAGCTCCTGAATACATACGTCGTGGATTACTTGGTCGTAAGCACGCTGCATAAAGGTAGAGTAAATATTACAGAAAACCGTCATGCCCTGTGTAGCAAGTCCAGCCGAGAAGGTAACGGCATGCTGTTCACAAATCCCTACGTCGAAAGCCCTATCTGGCATGGCTTTCATCATAATGTTGAGTGAAGAGCCTGAAGGCATCGCAGGCGTTACGCCCATGATGGTTTCATCTTCTTCGGCCAACTCTACGATCGTATTGCCAAATATTTGCTGGTATTTGAGCGGTTGAGGCTCATCAGATACTTTCTTAAAAATTTCTCCTGTTAGTTTATCGAATGTACCAGGGGCGTGCCATTTGGTTTGGTTTTCTTCTGCTTGCTGAAAGCCTTTTCCCTTTACGGTTACACAATGTAATATCTTAGGACCTGGTATTTTCTTAAGGTCTTCGAGTACGTTGTATAAATGGTCAATGTCGTGCCCATCAATAGGGCCAAAGTAGCGCAGGTTAAGCGATTCGAAGAAGTTACTATTTTTGAGTAGGCTTCCTTTGATCATCCCTTCTACTTTCGAAACAATTTCTTGCGCCGTTTTACCAAATTTACTCATCTTCCCTAGCAGCTTCCAGACGTCGTCTTTCAACTTATTATAAGTGCCAGAGGTAGTAATATCTGTCAGGTAGTCCTTTAATGCTCCTACGTTAGGATCAATGGACATACAGTTATCATTAAGTACAATCAAGAGGTTGCTATCAGATACGCCTGCATTGTTCATCCCTTCAAAAGCCAAACCACCCGTCATAGCACCATCACCAATCACGGCAATATGCTGCTTGTTATTATCTCCCTTGTACTTAGAGGCTACTGCCATTCCCAATGCTGCAGAAATGGAAGTGGAAGAGTGCCCTACACCAAAAGTGTCGTAAACGCTCTCTTTTCGCTTAGGAAAGCCTGAAATACCTCCATACACACGATTTGTATGGAAGATATCCTTTCGCCCTGTTAGAATCTTATGGCCATAGGCTTGGTGTCCTACATCCCATACCAGTTGGTCTTCTGGTGTATTGAAAACGTAATGTAGCGCAACACTAAGTTCTACTACCCCTAAGCTAGCACCGAAATGGCCACCATAAACAGACACTACGTCGATGATGTATTGTCTTAATTCTGTAGACACTTGGTATAACTGAGTAGGATCCAACTGACGTAGGTCTTCAGGACTATCGATTTTACTAAGTAAAGGACCGGGTTGTATTAACATATTTATAAGGCTTTTATCATCACAGCTTACCTCTCTCACTGTTCAATACTGCAATGCTGTGTTCGATTAATAGAAACAAAGCTATAAGTCAATTGTTTCTCACAAAGAAGTTTTTAAGTTTGTTGTAAGTACTAAAAGTAAGTTTTTTTTCGCTACGGGCTGCTATCTTTAACAGATTTTAAATATATTTGAACTGATTTTCTTTAAAAAATCCTACCTAAGCGCTTTTTTCTGTTAAAATAATTACTGGTGTGAGCTTCGAGATTAAACTTCCTCTTTTTGAAGGCCCTTTTGATTTACTTCTTTTTTTTATTGAAAGAGACGAGTTAGATATTTATGACATTCCTATCTCCCAAATTACGGAAGATTTTCTAGCTTACTTACAACAACTCGAAACCTTGAACATTGAAGTGGCGAGCGAGTTTATTTTGGTAGCAGCGAGCTTGATGCGTATCAAAGCAAAACTATTGTTGCCACGGCCTGAGTTGGATGAAGAAGGTAACGAGATAGACCCAAGAGAGGATTTGATTAAGCACTTGCTAGAATACAAAAAATATAAGTCAGTGATTGGGGAAATAAGCCAGCTAGAAGAGGCCAGACAACAAAAAGAAGCACGAGGTAATGTAGTAAAGGAGATCAAAAAACTCTCGGCCATTAATAATGTAGAAGCAGAGCTACAGGATTTAGACTTATATAAACTCTTGCGTGTGTATGAAAAGGTAATAGATCGCTATCGCGTACAATCCAAAAAAAGTATGCATACGATCTACAAATACCCTTTTACGGTAGAGGAGCAAAAAACATTTTTATTAAATAAGCTAGAAGCAAAACAAAGACTCTCTTTTACAGATATATTAGAAATAAATGCGTGGAAAGTGGCTGTTGTCTTCAATTTTTTAGCGATCTTAGAATTACTGCAACTGGGAGACGTCCGCATCCAAATTGGCTTGGGTTATAATAACTTCTGGATTGAGAAGGGAGGCTACTCCGAAGCGCAGCCTACAGAGGCAGAAGATAAAACAAGATAAGCATGACTGAAATCATAGATTTTTTCCAGTTTATACTGAACTCGGAAGCTATTCTGAATCAAGGTGGCTTATGGCTCGTTACGCTGATTGTTTACGTAGAGACTGGTTGGTTCTTTGGCTTTTTTCTTCCTGGCGATTATCTGTTATTTTTAGCAGGATTGTTTTGCGCTACTACTTTAGAAATTCCTATTGCCCTGATGTTCGGTTGTATATTTGGGGCAGCGGTATTGGGTAATTTTTCTGGTTATTTCTTTGGGAAGACAGTAGGAGGGCGTTTTCTACAACGAAGAGACACCTGGTATTTTAAGAAAAGCTATGTAGAAAATACCAAAAAGTTTTTTATGAAGTATGGCGGCAAGGCACTTATCATTGGCCGGTTTCTTCCTATCATTCGTACTTTCTCTCCGCTTTTTGCAGGTATTGCACAAATGAAACTAGGAATATTTTCGCTCTACAATGTTTTGGGAGGGCTGCTCTGGTCAAGTGTTCTGGTATTTGGTGGCTACTATCTAGGTGTAAGCTTCCCGGGTATCATTGACTATGTACATTATATTATCTTGTTTTTCCTCACAGTTACTACCTTTACGGTGATCCGCTCGTACCTTCGATTGCGTAAAGAAGCAAAGTCAAAAAAAACGATAGAAAATAGCTAATTTTCCTGCACAAGCCTGTTTACATCAGCAGCTTTTCTTGTATTGAATATTCTAACACAATCAAAAACATTTACTTTTATGCAACAACAATTAAAAGATTCTTTAGAGAATCACTATCAGCGCATTACCGCCAATATACCTCAAGAGAAAGTAGCACAGGAAGGAGATTTATATTTCTCTTACACAAACCCTCAACAAACTTTAATCACACTGGTTTACTTTGCTAAAAACACCTCTATGCGATTATGCTTACAAGATCTTAGTAATCAAGAAGTAAGGTGGTTTGAGATCAAAATAGCAGACCAAGAGCAATTGGGGCAGTTTTTGGAAGCGCTCGCACAACAGGAACAGCAGGTGACACTCAATAACTATTTTTCATTCTACGCAGCGCTTTCTAAAGTGAGCAATGTTAGCATTTTGGCTTGGGAACAGTGGGAGTCAAATTATAAGTAGCATAACCAGTTCTAAAAACGTATGCCCATTACCAAGATATCATCGGTTTGCTCATAATCACCTTGCCACTCGGCAAGCCTTCGTTCTAGTTTGACTTGCTGCTCGTGGGCTTCAAAGCTGTTGATCTTCTGTAAAATAGTACGTAATCGTTTCTTCAAGAGCTTTTTACCCTTGCTACCACCAAACTGGTCTTGATAACCATCAGAGCACAAGTAGAACATATCGTTGCGGCTAATTTTGAGGGTATGTTGCTGAAAAGTTTTCTCTACATCGCCCCAAGTACCACCGATAGAGAAAGGAGAGGCATTGATCTGATGAAGCTCTGTACGATGTACGTGCCACAGCGTACTTTTAGCACCTGCATAGTAAAGGATATCATTGGGTTCGTCGATGGTGAGTATAGCGATGTCCATTCCGTCGTTGGTAGGATTATCTACTCCTTCTTTGTTAAGTACAGCTACTACGCGCTGATCTAGTTCGCGCAAGATAGCTGCTGGGGCGGTGATTTTTTCCCGATTGACGATTTCCTGTAGTAAGTCGCTTCCTAATACGGTCATAAAAGCGCCTGGTACACCGTGTCCTGTACAATCGGCTGCCACCAAAACTTTAAGTGATTTTACAGCAATTTCTTCTTGTGGGTCTTGAGGATTAATGACAGGAATAGTGACCCGCGTAAACCAGTAGAAGTCGCCTGAAACGATGTCTTTGGGTTTATACAGAATAAAAGCATCCTTGAATTGCGCTTGAATATGGGTTGGATTTCCCAATACTGCTTCTTGTATGCGTTTGGCGTAGTGTACGCTATCTGTAATGTGTTTGTAGGCGCTTGCTAATATGTCGTTTTGTTCTACAATCTGCTGGTTTTGTGCTGCCAATTCCTCGTTCTGGGCTTTAATCTCTTGTTGCTGTGTTTCTATGTCCTTTTTTTGCTTCTCTAGGGTAGCATTCACTTCGTAAAGGTATTTCTTGGCTTTGTCACTGGCCAATGCAGTTTGTACTTTCTTGTGTTCATTCTGGTAGTAGTACTTCGCTAAAAGATTACCAATAAGCCAAGTGGAAGCAATCAAAAAACCACCTTGTACAAACATCTCCTGTAAGGTAGCGCGCCCAATAAAATAGTAGACAATACCACCCAACAAGACATTCACTAGAAGAATCAAGTCTGTGTAGCGTGCCGACCATACTGCCCCCAAGCTACAACCTAGATAGATGATGGCGTACTCACTTATATAGATGGGCAGGGCCTGCTGATTGGCTACGTGAATAAAGTAGATACTGGCTGTTGTCCCTCCTATAAAAACGTAACTATTAATAATAGTAGAAGGAAGGCGAAAAAAACTTCCTATTAGTAATAGTAGTAAAGCCCCTAAGGCGAACGTACCACGTATTTTAAGGAAATGTAGCCATACCTCCTTGGTGGCTAAGTAATCAAAAACTGCCCATACCAAAAAGAATAAGATGGCTATTCCGCCTAGAAACTGTGCTCTCTCGAAAGCAATTTCTTCTAGCTTTTGCGCAATGTCCTTCTTTTCAACAGCAATATTGACGTCCATAGAATGATTAAATGGTAGTGTTGGTCAATTTACGCATTTTCAAGCATTTCTATCTGGGTAGCTTGTTGTTCCCACTCCTTGTGATAATCCGATAAATCAGCTTGTACTTGCTGGTACTTTTCATTAAGTGTGTTTAACTCCGCAGGATTATCTGAAGTAGCCACCTCGCTAAGCGCTTGCTCTAGTTGCTGTTTGTCTTCTTCTAGGCGGGCTATTTTCTCTTCTAGTTGGGTAAGTACCTGGTAAGCTTTTTTAAGTGCTTGTTCCTGTTTCGCTGTGGTAGAAGTCTCCTTCTTTTTCTTCGGCTTTGGAGAAGATTGTGTTTGTGAGGTGTTGTTTTGCTCGATAGTACGTTGGGCTTGCCAATACTCGTACTCGTCGTAAGTACCCAAATACTCTTTAATTTCTTGGTTTTCTATGTACCATATTTTATTGGCTACGTGTCGTACAAAGTGGCGATCGTGGGAGATGACTATGTACGTTCCTTCGTATTGCTCTAAGGCTTGAATAAGGATATTTACAGACTGCATATCCAAGTGATTGGTAGGCTCGTCGAGTAGTAGAAAGTTGGCTTCGGAGATGAGCGTTTTGGCGAGCGCTACACGCGACTTTTCGCCACCTGAAAGCACCTTTATTTTCTTGAATACGTCATCACCTGAAAAAAGGAAACAACCCAAAATTGTTCGTAGCTCTGCTTCTAGCTTTCCTGAACCTGCTTGCTGAAGTTCTTCTAGCATCGTATTGTCTACTGTGAGGGCTTCTAGCTGATGTTGCGCAAAAAAAGTAGGAATCACATTGTGCCCTAACGTTACTTCACCGGTTTGGATAGGCTCCGTACCCGCAATAATGCGCAACAAGGTTGACTTGCCTTTACCATTGGCACCGATGAGCGCTATTTTATCACCTCTTTCTATTTGAATAGAGGTATTTTCTAGGATTTTATTCTCACCAAAAGCCTTTGAAACGTCTTTCAACTGTATGACTTGCCTGCCAGAAGTTTGTCCAAAGGAAAACTTGAAATGTACGGCTGCCTTTTCATCTATCACCTCTTCGATCAAGTCCATCTTTTCTAGCTGCTTAATGCGTGACTGTACTTGCCGTGCTTTGGTAGCCTTGGAACGAAAACGAGTAATGAACTTTTCCATTTGCTTGATCTGATCCTGCTGGTTTTCGTAGGCATTCTGCTGAATTTCTTGGCGAAGCGCTTTTTCTTTCAAGTAAAACGTATAGTTGCCTGAATAGCTCGTAAGCTTACGTTGGCTTACTTCTACAGTAATATCAATGACGTTGTTGAGAAAATCTCTGTCGTGCGATACTACGATCACCGCGCCTTCGTAGTTTTTTAGGTATTTTTCTACCCACTCTATGGAAGGTAAATCTAGGTGGTTGGTTGGTTCATCGAGCATCAGTAAGGAGGGTTTTTCTAATAAAAGCTTTGCCAGCATCACCCGCATCCGCCAGCCTCCTGAAAACTGCTTGAGTGGCTTTTCCAAGTCTACCGTACGAAAACCCAGCCCTTCGAGTACCTCTTCTGCCCTTGCCTTGATGGTATACCCATCCAATGCTTCAAACTCTTCTTGTAGTCGCGCCAATTGATCTACCAACTCATCCTTATAGTTCGTTTCCATCTGGTGTAGCACCTTTTCTATTTCAGCTTGTAAGGTGTTTTGGCGAGCAAAAGCTTGCATCGCTACCTCTAGAATACTTTCGTCTGTTTGGTACGAGAGTAAATCTTGATTTAGAAACCCTATTGTGCAGTCTTTACTTTTTTCTACACTTCCTTCATCGGGTTGGTACTCACCTGTAATCAGCTTCAATAAAGTAGACTTTCCTGTGCCGTTGGCGCCAATTAAACCAATTTTGTTTTTAGGATGAATGTGTAGAGAAGCCTCTTCGTAGAGGGTACGGCTCCCAAAATAAAAAGTGACATTGTTGATGGATAGCATAGGACTGGCTTTTTATAAAGAAGAAAAGCCACAAGCGATTTGCTTGTGGCTTGTAGAGGGTGAGGGATTCGAACCCCCGGTACCTCGCGGTACAACGGTTTTCAAGACC
>ERZ1740058.880-NODE-880-length-18028-cov-12.718800_pt1 | contig 18028 bp, 13 predicted proteins | sample MGYA00581745_ERZ1740058 | MGnify/ENA primary metagenome ERZ1740058 (study PRJEB43018, sample SAMN04849742) | marine metagenome | isolation source: floating plastic debris | place: Pacific Ocean | collected 2008-08-30 | study: EMG produced TPA metagenomics... | reverse complement strand
AAGGCTTTGAAGGCTTAAAGAATGGTGGAGGTATTCCCGCCACAGAGTACTAGGCAATACTATTCAGAGTACTGACAAATCATACCTCCATCGACAATCACAATTTCAAAGAAGTCTATGTCAACCGGTTAATATCCCATAAAGTAACTACTGAAGCGCAATAATAGCGATTTGCAAGAATCCTAGCTTCTTCGATAAATATGTTTTAGAATATAGAAATGAAATTATTTTTAATCATATTCCTCAGTTTATTCAAAAGGTGAATTTAAATTTCTAAAGGGTTTTGAAAATCGATTAAAAATTTAGACTCGCGGTTCTGCTTCGAGCGAATAAAATAACCTTAACTTATGCAGGCAGTAATCTCTCGACTTCTCAAGCAAATGACGAAATGGCTTCTTATCAAGTAACGCTCATTAACGAAATCGAAGGTTCAAGTACGACCATTGAGGTTTCCGACGAAGATTATATTCTCGATGCGGCAGAGCAGCAGGGAATTGATTTACCCTATTCGTGTCGCGCGGGCGCTTGTTCTACCTGCACGGGCAAAATTACTGCTGGCAATGTTGATCAGGACGAACAATCCTTCCTCGATAAAGAACAAATTCAGTCTGGATTTGTTTTGACTTGCAAAGCGTTTCCTATTTCTGATTGCATTATCAAAACTCACAAAGAAGAAGAACTTTACTACTAATTGTTTTGCGGAGTAGAGGCGATCGCCTCTAGCTTTTGACAATGACTCACCTCAGATAGCTCCTCCAAATTTTGCGGAACGAAGTTATAGATTTTTAGTCGTAGGCTATCCGCCGCCTACAGTTATTAATCTAAAACCGTCAACCCAAAATCATCAGCTCAAAATCCCAAATTGAGAGGGTATTGCTCGGGAAAATAACGCTTGAAATTGGGGTTTTAAAAGCTAAGCTTAAAGCCATTTACACTGGCTCCGTCAGCGTACCAACACTTCGGCTCTCTTGTTCTATTGGTCGCCATGATCGGAAGTCATGTTTGCGGCAGGCGTTGGCTGCGGTGCTGAACCCAAAGCAGCAAGCCGTTGATGGCAAAGGCTAGTCCAGCGACCGCAATTGAGCCCACCCAAATCTTATCGATGCGATTGGTTTGAATGCCGTCAAACAGCAGCTTACCCAGGCCACCAGCGTTAAATTTGGCGCCAATCGTGGCGATCGCAATGGCGACAATGGCGGAAATTCTTACCCCTGCCAGGAAAACCGGCAAAACTAGCGGCACCTGTACCCACCACCAGCGCTGCCAAAGATTCATGCCCATGCCGCGAGCGGCTTCCAAAATCGGTGGGTCGATATTAGACAATCCCACAGTCAAATTGCGCACTAAAATCACCTGGGTATAGATGACGATCGCCACAATTACTGACCGAGCATTAAGCCCAAAAACGGGCACTAAAAAAATCATGAGCGCCAAGCTGGGGATTGTATAAAGCACACCCAGGAGCCCCATCACCGGCACCGATAGCCAGCGCCAGCGCGTAATCATCAGCGCCAGCGGCACCGCAATGAGTATGGCAATTGTGAGAGTCGCCAGGGTTATCTGCACATGCTGCCACAGCAGCGTGCCCACCTCTTCCCACTGACTGAGTAAATAATCCATCAGCGGTTAGCCTCCGCCGCCCGAGAGCGAATATGTTCCAGCGTCAATTGACCAACAGGTTCGCCAGCCTGTACAACGGTCAAAGCCGGGGTGCCAGTCTTGAGCATCAGGGAAAGGGCATCGCGTAAGTTATCTGCCGCTTGAATCAGGGGACAATCTCTAGCCTGCTCCTGATTAGGTACTTTAATCATGGCGGTAGTGACCGGCAAGAGTCCCAGTTGGCGCACCATATCATCGGTGCCTAATAGGGCTTGGATAAATGAGTCAGCCGGCTGAGTCAATAGATTGAAAGGCTTGTCGAACTGCACAATTCTGCCGGCATTCATAACCAAAATGCGATCGCCCAGCCGCAGCGCTTCATCGACATCGTGGGAAACAAACAAAATCGTTTTTTGAAGCTGCCGCTGCAGGCGCAGGATTTCAGCCTGCAAATCATTGCGCGTGATGGCGTCGATCGCGCCAAACGGTTCATCCATTAATAAGTAAGCTGGATCCCCTGCCAGCGCCCGGGCAATACCCACTCGCTGCTGCTGCCCACCGGAGAGCTGAGCCGGATAGCGATCGCGATATTCGGCGGGCGGCAGTTTCACCAGGTCCAGCAGCATCTCCACTCGTGCCCGAATCTTGGCCTGCGGCCATTTCAACAGTTTTGGAACAACCGCAACATTGGCCGCTACGGTTAGATGGGGAAACAGACCGGACTGCTGAATGACATAGCCAATTTGCCGACGCAGCACGGTTGGCGGCAGCCGGGTAATGTCTTGGCCATCGATGCTAATGCGGCCAGAAGTTGGCTCATATAGCCGGTTGACCATCTTGAGCAAAGTCGTTTTGCCACAGCCCGACGGTCCCAGAATCACCACCAGTTCCCCAGATTTCACCTCACAGGTAATCTGGTTCACCGCTGGTCGCGGCATGCCCGGAAACTCAAGGGTGACTTGCTCAAACAGAATATTGCCCATCGCGATGCTGCCGGTAAAAAGCTACGGATTCGGGTTTGATGCCTGATCCCTTTGATTGCTTAACTTTAGAAGATATCGCAGAATTCGGAAGGTGCAGTCGGAACAGCCCGGAACACGGCGTTAAAAATCACCGCAACGTCCCTGGGTGAATCCACTGTCCAGGTAAATTCTTGGCGATCGCGGCGCTTATCCGTCCGCGCTGCCCGCCAACCAGCCAGATTCCACCAAAAATAGTTCGGCAACGGCCTCGGGTTCCTCGCCTTCCCCGGTGACCTGAAAGTTCAGGGACTGCATTACCTCATCCGTAATCAAAGGCGACAGCTCATTCAAAACCGTCTGCACATCGGGCTGGTTGTCTAAAAGCTCTTGCCGTACCACCGGCGCCACTTGATAGGGGGGAAATAGCTGTCTATCATCTTCCAAAACTACGAGATCAAAGGCGCTAATTTCACCATCGGTGCCAAAAGCTACGGCGACATCAGCTTCGCCATCAGTCAAGCCTTTGTAGCGCAGCCCCGCATCTACCGCCTTATAGCTTTTAAGCTGAAAATCACCATAGGCCGACTGTAGTCCCGGCAAACCATCTTCCCGCACTTCAAATTCTGGCGGCCCAATCAACACCAAATCACTGGCCTGAGCCGCAAAGTCAGAAATCGTTGTGATGCCTAGCTCACTGGATTTTTCCTGAGTCATCGCAAGGGCTTGAGTATTGTTCATGGGCGATGGCTGCAGCCAAACCAAGTTGAACTGGTCTTTGTACTGGGTCGCCACAGTTTCGTACACTGCGGCAGGATCGCTGTTCACCTCTGCTTTCAGCACACTCAACAGTCCAGTCCCCGTATATTCAGGGTAGAGATCGATTTCTCCGCTTTCCAAAGCTGCCTGAGCTACTGGAGTGCCACCTAAATTCAGCTTGCGCTCGACTTCGTAACCAGCATCTTCGAGCACCAAGGCATACATTTCACCCAGGATCAGCTGTTCAGTGAAATCTTTTGAGCCAATTCGAATCACGGCGCCGCTGGAATCACCGCCGCCAGCACACGCGATCGCCAAAAAGGCAGTACATAACAGCACAGAGAGTAGTGAGAGCCAGCGCCGCCAACGTTCTATGATTAAGATTCTCAATCCGGTGATACTCCACATCAATCTGTATTTGAGAATAACATCTGACCTAATTAACCTTGAATCGAAGCGTGAAAGCCGTATTTTGCTTGCAACAAATTGATGGGCACCATGCCGCTCCAATTTATTGTCCGTAATGTCAATGATTACGCTTGACAAGCATGCTCTTCAGCAGCTCTCAGCCATCATCCGTGAACTAGCAGTTGTCAGAAGCAATTAATGATGGTTGTCGCGTTTTTCAATTTCTTTGCGAATAGTATTGAGGTCAATGTAGCGGTCGGTGGCATTTCGCAGTTCGCGGGCAATCATACCCTCAGTTGAAACAACAGTAATATGAGTATTTTTTGAGCGCAGCAGCTCGATCGCCCGCTCAAAGTCGCCATCGCCACTAAACAACACGACGCGATCATATTGCTCAACCGTGTTGAACATATCAACCACAATCTCGATATCAAGATTAGCTTTTTGCGAGTAGCGCCCAGAATTATCGTCGTAATATTCTTTGAGAATTTTGGTGCGCACCGTGTAGCCCAAACTAATCAGAGCATCTCTAAAGCCACGTTGATCTTGAGGATCTTTGAGACCGGTGTACCAAAATGCATTAACCAAACTCAGCCCGCCATCTTCAGAAGTAAAATACTCAAGGACGCGGCGGGGATCAAAAAACCAGCCGTTTTTTTGTTGGGCGTAAAACATATTGTTGCCGTCAACAAAGACTGACAAGCGTTGCGTGGCGACAGTGAAAGGCATATGAGTAAAGGGATTTAACTAACAGGGAATATCACTTGATGATTTCTGACATAAGCGAAATTTCGCTTTTTTAACGAGAATTTAGCTCAAAAGGATGAGCATTTAGGGAAGCCAATTAATGGCAGATTTCTAGCAATTTATCCGCTCACAATCTTACTTTCGAGCAGTTGGCTAAAAAACGCTAATCATAGCATGAGTAAATCAAAAAGACCCATGCTATCTCTGAAAACGCTGCTATTGACAAGCGCTCTTGTCCGACAAAGTTTGTATAAGCTAAGGAGCTATATAAATAAAACTTCAGATAAATAGTCTAAATAGTAAGTGTAATAACAAAAATGAACATACAAAGTTTATTATAACGATTATTTTGCTCTTAGTTGAGCTCCGCCATCGCTGCATATCGGGCCGCTCTGTCGGGACAGTAAACTTTCATGATGCTTTGCGATCGCGTCGCATCGTTTCACAAATCGGGTTTAAGACTTCGCGCTAGGCGGACTTAGGAAGCAACTGAGCTACTGAGCGAGCTGCACTTAAATAACCCACCTAAGGCAGAAAGTGGCTGTAAAGGTTTGGCATTGCCCAACTCCAACGACTGAGTACGCTATTTTCCAGCAACTCCCTTAAGTCTGAGAGAGCTTCGATAGAATGTCTGCCGGCGGCTGATTGATATCACGCTGTCGAGCCTTTAAATCTGCTGTAGAGTTGAGACACCAACACAGCGAATAGGGCGCTGGCGCTGTTGTGACGACTTTGTGTATTAATCCACAATGCCCTGAGCCGCAAAACGTGGACGATCGCGATCGCTGTCAGGCTTGCAGCTCGCGGTTATTACTCGGCCAGCGATTTCGGCCTGTGGAAGAATTGGGTCGTGGCGGATTTGGGCGCACGTTTCTCGCTTGGGATGAGGCAGAGCGACCGCCACAAAAATGTGTGATTAAGCAGATTGTACGATCGCGAGGCGGTCGCGAGCAAGATGTGGCCGAAGCTAAGCGCCTGGCAGACCTCGGACAGCATCCACAAATTCCCACCCTGATTGCCATTTTGGAATCAACCCGAGACCTTTGCCTAGTACAGAGCTACGTGGCGGGTCAAAATCTAGAGCAACTCTTGCAGAGCGATGGCAGGTTCAATGAAGCGCAAGGGCGATCGCTACTCCTGGCACTGTTGCCCGTGTTGCAGTTCATTCACGGGCGCGGCATTATCCATCGCGACATTAAACCCGAAAATATCGTTTCTCCAGGAGCCGATCAGCTGCCGGTGCTAGTCGATTTCGGGGCTGCTCGCACGGCGCCGACCGCAACGGAGTTAGAGCATACTGGCACCGTTATTGGCAGTGCTGGATATGCCGCTCCAGAACAAGCGCTGGGCAAAGCCGTCCCCGCCAGTGATCTTTACGGCTTGGGAATTACCTGCCTGCATTTGCTGACTGGGCAGCATCCTTTCGACCTGTATTCGGTGGCCGTCGATCAGTGGGTGTGGCGCGACTTTGTGACTGAGCCGCTGAGCCAGTCTTTTGGGAATATATTGAATCGCCTCGTTGCGCGCTCACTGCGTAGCCGGTATGCCAGTGCCGACGCCGTATTGACCGACTTGGCTCCAGCCGGGATTTTGGCAGCTCGCGTCTCAAAAGCGCCGCTCGTGCCTACTCGAATGACTTGGCGCTGCACTCAAGTTTGGCAAACGCCAGGCAAGACTCCCAACGCAATCGCCCTCAGCCCCAACGGACGCGCAATCGCCACGGCCAATCGCGATCGCTCTGCCCAGCTCTGGGAGCGCCAGACTGGCACAGTGATACATACCTTTGCTCAGCGGCTGGGCTGGGGGCAAGGTCATGCTGATGCCGTCACCGCTGTGGCATTTCATCCTGACGGGCAGCATTTGTTTACCGCCGGCCAAGACGGCACGATTCAACACTGGGATTTGACCACCTATCAGCGGCTAGCAATTTGGCGACAACCGGACTGGCAAATTACCGCGATCGCGCTCACTGCCGATGGCAAAACGCTGATTACTGCCGGCATTGGTGGACGCATTTCGGTATGGGATCTGGGAGCCGGCAAACGCCAGTTCGATTTGGTACGCCATGCCGGTACCGTTCACGACTTGGCCTTGAGTGCCGACGGCTCCCGCCTCGCCAGCGTTGGCGAAGATAGCACGTTGCGGCTGTGGGCCTTGCCCAGCGGTCAGCTCCTTCACACTTGGACCGGTGCGGTGGCGCTGCAGTCAGTCGCCATCAGCGCCACCGCACCGGCCATCATTACCGGCGATCGCTCGGGGAAATTCGTGGCTTGGTCACTAACGGACTTCGCCGAAAAGACAGAGCTGACGCAAACTCAAGATGCCGCCAGCGCGATCGCCCTCAGTTCCAATGAGCAGTGGCTGGCGCTCGGCAGTCGCGATCGTACCCTGCAGATTTGGCAGTGGCGGGGCAGCGATCGTCGCTGTATTGCTAACCTCCAACACGATTGGGGCATTACTGATCTTGTCTTTACGGCAGACGGCAATACGCTAGTCAGTGCCGCCGGCGACGAAACTATTCGGTTTTGGCAAGGGCAGCTTTAGCTATGTCAGTTAAAGCCCTTGATGCTCGGTTAGCGCTTGACATATTATTCAATGGCTTGCCGCCTCTTCAGTTTCAGCGTCTGCAGCTCTAGAAGAGTGAACCGGTATAGCTCTCCCGCACTTAAATTAATAGACAACTGAAATCATACGAGGCTCTAATTCGCTGCAGCCCACATAATTGATAAATTCTGTTGCAAATATCAACTTAAAGTGAGAAATTTTCACATTAAATGACCCCTGTTAAATATCAGAATAAATTGCCAAGAATAATTTACTGGTCATTGCCTGATTAATTACAAAATGACTATCTGATTGCTTTATTTGAACGCTAAAATTCTGACTTAAAACCCTAAAATTCCGTTAGTATTGCCATCCCAAAGCCAACCGCCAATTTCTAATCAATTCCTCAGGTTGAGTTGGGTTTTGGCTAATACGCTGCTCTAAAGGGTATGGGATGGTTAGAACTGAGGGATTTCGCTCTGCAAACCAAACTTGCACCCTTTCACTTGGTTGCCTTATGGATTCATCGACACGTTCTACGGTTATTTTGGGTGGCGGTTTTGTGGGGCTGTTTACAGCTCTGCACCTCTGTCATAAACGCTATTCTCAGCCAATTATTCTAATTGACCAAGCCGAAAGATTTGTCTTCAAGCCGCTGCTGTATGAGCTACTCAGCAGTGAAATGACGACTAATCAAGTTTGGCCGCGATTTACAGAACTTTTGAATTGTGATGCCGTCACTTTTGTGCAAGGGCGCGTCGCCGCCATTGATCTGGAAAAACAGGAAATAAAGCTGGGCTCTAATCTCTGCTATGCCTACGATAGGTTAGTGCTAGGTCTAGGCAGCACGGCCAACTATTTCGGCATTCCCGGTGCCCATGAGCAAACCTTTTCTCTCCGTGATGGCAGCGATGCGATCGCCCTGGCTCAGCATTTGCGGGCGCGTTTACAGCAGGCTAGCCAAACTCGCGATCGCCAGCAGCGGCAGGCGCTTCTCACAACCGTGATTGTGGGCGCTGGTCCGGCGGGCATTGAGATGGCAGCAACCCTGGGGGATTTGTTGCCGGAATGGTATCGCAAGCTCAATGGTGATATCGACGAAATTCGCATTGTCGTGCTCAATCGTTCCGAACAGATTCTCAAAGGCGATCTGAATGGCAAACTGCGAGAGACGACTTTACAGGCCCTTGATAGCCGCACTGTGCGCCCTGAAATTCTTGCCAAAGCCACTGTGCAGAAAGTCTTGCCGGATCGAGTCATGTATCAACAAGCGGGTACAGACCATGAAATTCCCGCCGCGACGGTAGTTTGGGCGGCTGGCAATGAGGTTCACCCACTGATTAAGTCGTTGCCAGTGGAGGAACGCGATCGAGCAGGGCGATTAAAGGTTTTGCCGACGCTACAGCTGCCTGCCTTCAGCAATGTCTTTGCCGCTGGAGACGTTTCCATATTGGATGAGCCCCTGCCGGCGACCGCCCAGGTTGCCTATCAGCAAGGAGCCGGCATCGCTCACAATCTTGTAGCGCTGGCTCAAAATGCGCCGCTCAAGCCAGCAAAAGTTAGCCTGCGCGGCACGTTAATGAAGCTGGGGCTGCGGGAAGGCGCTGCTTACCTCTTCGATAAGGTCTTAATTTCTGGTCGAGCAGGTCACTTGATGCGCCAGGGCACTTATCTAGAGCTGCTGCCCAACCCAGTCCATAACTTTAAAGCCACAATCGAGTGGCTTACCGAAGAAGTATTTCAAGCCCACAGTCCTGCGGCTCGACCACAGCCGGCGCCGGCGGGACGTTTCAAATGGGTAGGTGATGGTCTGGTTGTTACGGCAGCAGCGGCCAGTCTTCTGCTTTTCTGGCGCACCGTCGAACCTGTCACCTTTACCAGAACCCTCGAACCAACCGGTATTCCCACTGTCCTTAACTATTTGCAGGGCAGCCAAGCGTCCGAATAACTCCCGCCCCCGTTCTTTCTATTTGTTTCCATACTCATTCAGGAGAAGTCATCATGGTCCTCGAGTCTGATCTGTCCTACGGCATGCAAACTGAACGCAGCATGCTCAAAACTTCCATCGCAGTCATGCGAATTATGCTGGGAATCTTCTTTATTCTTTCTGGCATTGCCAACTACCTACATTTTTATGAGCCCGGTGGCTTTTTTGAGACCATTACCCAGGGCAAGCTGCGGTTGTGGGGTTGGGGCTTTGAAGGGATCGGCCCCCTCCCCGCCATCATTGCCTTACCGTACGCCTATTTACTACCGGCCTCACAGTTAGTCGTGGGAACGCTGTTCGTAGTTGATCGCCTAGTGCGATGGGCCGGCCTTGTAATTATGCTGATGTTGTTCAGCTTTATTTTGGCCTTTGGCTTAGTCGGCCCCAATGGTCTAATTCCCAGCAATCAAGCGAATTGGGACAAGAATACGTTTATGCTGGTGGGCGCTTGGATTTGTGCCTCCTACGATCGCTATAAAGTCAATCGTCAGCAGAAAGCTGAGCAGCTACAGCGATAAGCTCAATTAAACGCCAGGCATGATAGAGACATCATCGTGAAGGTTCGATGTCAGAAAGCGTCAGAAACTAAAGAGTATTGCTGTGTTGGGGAAGCGGCGCTTGCGGCTTCCCCAATAGCATTTTTACTGGCTATTTTTATATCCAAAAAGTCCTCTTCTATTTGCCTCAGAGATAACTTCTATCAGAATATTGCTTCATAATTTTTCTGAAAATCTGGAAGAAGTAAACTGAAAAGAATAGTGCAGTCGTCAGGTATATCACTGCATATAAAATTTTTGAGTGCCATAAAATTAGAAATGGAATCAGATTGACGGCAGCGACACAAGCCAATGCCAGTGATTTGAAGGAGGTTTTATACACCGCAACAATAAATCTAGATTCTTCCTTACCTAAATTGAAATTGTAAATTCTTGAATTTTCGGATTCTTCTAAGAGCTTTTTGATTTCCAACTCATAAGCTTGCAGGTTGTGAACAAAATACCAGCCATAAGCTTGCTTCAGTAAAATTAAGTAGGCAACTATTCCCATGATCGCTAGCAAACCAAAGAAGCCCAGCAGCAAAATCAGGGCCGAATCAAACTGAGGATTAGTAGCTAAAATCGCCTCATAAATCGGATTCCATATAATTATGACTACGCTAACCGCGCCAAAAAGTCTGAGATCGTTGAGCGAATCCTTAATAAGTTCGTCAGACTTTTCACTGAGCCGAGAATATTCTTTGTAGAGATATTCGAGTTTTTGGCTGGAGTCGATATTCATATTTATTAAGCTTAAGGTTGATTTTCAGAGCTTATTCACAGCCTCTAATGTTATGACTATTCATAAGTAACGTATGCAGCGCCTTGGCAGTAAAAGTATTAGTCTCTAGTTTGTTAAGTCAGGGCGGAGGTGGAATAGTGGTTGTGACAGGGTTTCGATGTTTATTTAATCATGTGCTCCATGATGCCTAAATGGCATGGCAGGATAAAAGCCGTCATCTCTACAACATGATGGGTCACCAAGATTCCAGCATTGGCTTCCTTTCATTGACCAATCCCATGAATCTGACTGTGCCAATATCGTTAGCGCGGCCTCAGACCGATGTCGTCCACGTGTGGCACCTCCGCTGCTCTGCCGTGGCCGATTCGGTGCGATCGCACTGGACAGCCTGGCTTTCCCCAGAAGAGCGCGATCGCTTAGCCACATATCATCGCCAGATCGATCACGATCGATTTATTTATAGTCGTGGCGGACTGAGATATCTATTAGCCAGCTATCTTGGCCAAGCACCCAAATCAGTACATTTGGTTTATGGCCGCCACGGCAAGCCCAATCTGCCTCAGCGGTCAGGCTCCCTGCAGTTCAACGTTGCTCACAGCGGTGACTGGATCATTTGGGGGTTTAGCTGCCGATCTCTGGTCGGGGTTGATGTCGAGATCTGGCAGCCACGACGGCGGCTGTCGGCCTTAATTCAGCATTGCCTGACCGTCGAAGAACAGGCGCAATTGTCCGCCATACCCGCAACTCAACTAGGACAGTTTTTGCACTACTGGACGGTTAAAGAAGCGCATCTCAAAGCGATTGGCTGGGGGCTTAGCCATCCTCTCAATCAGGTGCAGGTGATGCTAGAGCCAACTCCCCGGTTAGTTCACGCCGCTCCAGTGCCCGACAAGCCTGATTTAGACTGGCAAATTGAACTATGGCAGCCAGATGCCAGGGCGATCGCCGCCGTCTGTGTCAGCCAAGAACCCGGCCAAGGACCATGCCAGATCCGACATTTCTGGTTAACACCGACATCCTGATCTGATTAAAGGCAGAGGGTGGACTTTGAAACCCTAAGAATTCAAGCTCTTCCCATTTTCTTTCCCGATGCCGTAATCTGCTCGCGTATCCCAAGCGCCGCTCATCGTATGGCTAGTTCGGGAATGTAGTCGCCCGGATCACGGGCTACCCATCCCAGGTTGGAGTTGGTGCGCACTTCAAAATACAGTCGACTGGTGGGGTCAGCATCGTCAGCAACCTCCAGATAAGGCGCCGCGATCGCCACTGTCTGGCCCGCCTGCACGCGATTGCCGGCCTGTACGGTAGGCGCCATCACCTGGGCATAGCGAGTCTGAAAGCCGTCAGCATGATTGATCACAATCAAGGTGCCCAACACAGCATCTTCTCCTACATATGCCACGGTGCCAGCGCCAGCCGCTACCACCGCGGTGCTCACAGCCGCTTCCAGGGTGACGCCACTGCTGAAGACCAGTTCATCATTCGCCTCGTCGGTTTGCCAGCCATAGCCGGCGACAATCTGGCTGGGCGTTGCCAGTGGATAGTTAGACAGGGGATCGCGATTAGTCGAGGTGGCTCCTGATGCCGACCCCTCCAACAGCCAAGTGACTCCCGGCACGAAAATTTGTGTTGGCACCGCCTCCGGACAGCCATTCACTTCAAACAGCACGTCTGCCCGGGTGCCGTGAGCCGCTGCCAGATCTTGCCAAGTTTGTCCCGCCGCCACGGCCACGGCCTGTCCGTTAAAAGGTGGGATTTTCAGCGTCATTCCCGTTACGGGACGCTGATTAGCCACGGCTGGATTCATAGCCAATAAAGTAACGGATAGTAGGTTATGGTCAGCAGCAATACTCTCCAGCGTATCGCCGGACTGAACGGTGTAGTCCTCCACTCGCTGCAGTGCCGGTGCGGGACACAAATTTTCGGCGCTATGGGCCGGGAGACCGGAGAATGGCACGGCGATCGCGCTGATGGTGCCCAGCAGTGTAAGGCGCAAAACAGCGATTAAGCCCAACTCTGGCTGATGAAATTGCGAGCGTGCTGTGGTCATAGCTGTCTGACTTATTCAACGATGAGAACTGTCAATGTCTGTACAATAAAACTTATGGGCTGAACGTAAGATACTCAAGTGGTTTCAGCAAGTCTGCACTAGGTTAGAAAACCAGCTCTTGAGCAAACTATTTCTGAGCTTTTGCCGTTCTTCTTAAACTATAGTGACCTGCTTCTGGACAATAAGGTTTCCTCAAACATGGCGATAGACTGCCCACCCTCGACGAACATCAATACTGTGAATTTTCCCAAAAGGACTTTCCAGAATCGCCATTTGCCTTACCGTTGTTTATCCAGATTGCAGCCATAGTCATCGTCAACTCCGTTGGCAGCAGGCTCAGCATTCCCATATGATTGAGTACACGGCTGGAGGGTTAAAGCGATAAAAACAGCAGCATCAGTCTTGCCCGCGATCGCCCAGCAATCAACTATTTAACTTCTACGGATTCCTGTCAACGTCCCCTTATATTTTCGCTAAAGTAGTAGCAATTTGTACGCACCAAATCGCGAGGAGAATTGCGATGGGCTTGGCTCTAAAGCAAATCGGGCTATCGGCGGCCACTCTGCTCATAGGAGGCGGTTTAGGTTGGGCTGGACATCAACAATGGCAAGTACAGCGGCCAGCGGTGGAGACCCCAACCGCAGCCAATTCAATCGTGCCCGCAGCCCTGAACACGGCCCAGCAAGCACAACTGCCGGAAGTGGCGATCGCCGCTCCCACTCCCAGTAATCCTAATTTTATTGCCGATGCCGTTAATCAAGTTGGTGCTGCGGTCGTGCGCATCGATGCGCAGAATGGCGATATCGAGGCGGCTGAAGGCTTAGACAATCCTTTTTTCCGACGCTTTTTCGGCGACGAGATGCCGCTGCCGCAGGAGCCCTTTCAGCAGGGAACCGGTTCTGGCTTCATCATTGCGACCAACGGCCGCATTATCACCAATGCCCACGTGGTCGAAGGGGCGTCTCAAGTCACCGTGACCCTGACCGATGGCCGGACTTTTGAAGGTGCCGTGGTTGGCATTGACAAGGTAACCGATGTGGCAGCCATCCAAATTGAGGCGGAAAATTTGCCTGCAGTGGTATTTGGTGCGACCGCAGACCTATCGCCGGGACAGTGGGCGATCGCGATCGGCAATCCGCTGGGACTCGACAATACCGTTACCGCCGGCATTATCAGTGCGTTGGGACGCAGCAGTACCGAAGTGGGTATTCCTGACAAGCGAGTGCAGTTTATTCAAACGGATGCTGCGATTAACCCCGGCAACTCTGGGGGACCGCTGCTGAATGATCAGGGCGAGGTAATTGGGATGAATACGGCTATTCGCCGTGATGCTCAAGGCTTGGGTTTTGCCATTCCGGTCGAGACGTTCAGCCGCATTGCCCAACAGCTATTTGAAGACGGTGAAGTTCAGCATCCCTATTTGGGCATTCAAATGGTGCTGTTGAATCCTGAAATGCGCGATCGCATTAATGCGGAAGGCGAACTCAACGTCAAGGTTGATGCTGATGATGGCGTATTGATTGTGCGCGTGCTGGAAGATACCCCAGCGGCAGCCGGAGGACTGCAAGCCGGCGACATTATTCAGCAAGTCAACGGTAAGTCAGTCGAAACGCCCACCGATGTTCAGGCTCAGGTAGACGCTGGCGAAATTGGTCAGCCGTTAACCGTAGAAATTTTGCGGGAAGGCGAAACCCAAGCCGTCACCGTGCGGCCAATGCCGTTGCCCGCTCAACTTCAGTAACTGGCTGTATGTCCCGCGCCCTGATTCGTCCCGCCGGTGAAGCAGACTTAGAGGGTATTTTGGCCATCTACAACGATGCCATTCTGTACACCACCGCTGTCTACGACTATGCGCCCCACACTCTGGCCATGCGCCAAGCGTGGCTGGCGACAAAGCAGCAGGCTGAGCTGCCAGTTATCGTGGCTGAGGTGCAGGGGGAAGTGGCTGGCTTTGGCTCCTTAGGACCTTTTCGCGCGTGGCAGGCTTATCAATACACCGTCGAAAACTCGCTTTACGTCGCGACTAACTATCGCGGCCAAGGAATTGGCAAACAGCTCCTAACACATTTGGTTACTGCGGCTGAGCAAAGGAATCTGCGCGCGATCGTTGCTGGTATTGATGCCGATAATATCGTTAGTCTCAAGCTGCATGAGCAATTGGGCTTCCAAGAAGTGGCTCATTTTCGCCAAGTCGGCTATAAATTCAATCGCTGGCTAGATCTCAAGTTTATGCAGCGCTTACTGACTGCCCCGGATACATAGTCGAACCGGTGCGGAGACCCTTTTACTACTGCTGCCGTTCGTTAGAGCCGTTTTTGCAACAGAAAATCTCCCTCTGCCGCCGCTTCAGCATTAGCCTCTTTTACGCAGTCCATTAGCGAAAGGCAGAAGTGAAAAGGCAGAACTAAGAACCTTGTTAAATCAGAGTTTCAGCGATCGCAAATACCCTAATCAAACTGCGAACTGCTGATGAATAGTGCTGGCTTTGCCTAGCCTCGGTTGCTGGTTGAAAGTTGATCAGTCAGCAAGGGCGAGGCAGATGATGCTCGCCGGGCAGGACTGGCGGCATTGCCGGATTTGGCGATGTGACGAGTGATGAGGAGGTGAGCGGCGGGAATGTAGTAGAGGGCGAGAATCGTGGCACCGCCGAGACCACCCGCGATCGCGATCGCCAACGGCGGCCAAAATCCCGTGGGATCGAGCAATAGGGGAATAAAGCCTGTAATGGTGGTGACGGTGGTGGCGACGACGTGGCGGGTGGCGTGCAGCACGACCTGTTCAGTGGCGGCGCGATCGCCCTGCCGCGCCCCCGGACTTTCGCGGAGGGCGGCGAGGACGACGATGGAGTCGTTGATGGCGAGACCGATCAGACCCAGGGTGCCGAGGATGGCGGTGAACCCAAACAAAGCGTCAAAGATCTTCAGCGCGAGGGCGGCGAGGCCCACCGCGAGCACGGCCACCGAACCAATCAGGGCGGCGAGGCCAAAGGAGTTGAACGAGAGCACTAGCGTCGCGGTCATCAGAATCGCCAGCACGCCCACCGTAGACAGCAGGTTGGCGACGGCATCGCCGCGAGCATCCGCTTCACCGCCATATTCCAATCGGTAGCCGGGGGGCAGTTGCCAGTTGGCCTCTTCTAACTGCTGCTGGAACTGGGTGAGGATGGTGTCGGGCAAGGCTCCAGCGGTGAGAAACGCCTGCACCGTATTGATGCGCTGACCGTCCCGGCGGGCAATGGTGGCGAGGTCGGGCTCCAGGGTAACGGCAGCCAGGGACGAGAGGGGAATGGTGTCGGTGCCGCTGGGGGCCACCAGATCGAGGGAGGCAACTTGGTTCAAATTGGCGCGCTGGGCGTCGGGCACCCGCACCCGCACCGGCATGGTTTCCGTCGCGTCCAAAATAGAGCCGCCCACGGAGCCGTCGAGATTGGCCTGGAGTTGCTGCGCGATCGCTCGGTTATCCAATCCGGCCCGTCGCGCCTGAGCTTCGTCTACTTGTAGGGCCAGCTTGGGCAGGGCTTCGGTGAGGCTGGCGCGGGTGTGGGTCACCTGGTCAAACTGGGTCAACTGGGCGCGCAGATCATTGCCGATCGCCCGCAGTTCAGTCATATCCGAGCCGTAGATGCGCAGCTCAATCGGGGCGTCAAACGGTGGCCCCTGCTCCAACTGCCGCACGAGGATTTGAGCTTCGGGAAAGGCGGCATCAAGATCTGCTTGCAGGTCTTGAATGGTGGCCCGCAGATTGTCCGTGCCCTGGAGCTGCACGATGCCCTGGGCGTAGTAAGGCGCATTTTCCTGGCTGGCGACGATGTTGTAGAAAAAGGCGGGGGCGCTTTCTCCCAAAAACCAGTGCACGTCTTCGACATTGGGATGCTGCTGGATGCGATCGCGGGCGGCCAGCAATAGGTCACGGGTTTGGGCGATCGCGCTCTGGTTGGGCAACTGCACCTCAATCTGAAACTGGTCGCGGTTGGTTGGCGGAAAGAACTGCTGGTCGAGGGTGCCGAAGACCGCAAATCCCGCCACGGGCAGCACCATCGCCAGCCCAATCCCCAACCAGGGTCGCTGAAACACCCGCTGCAGCGTCCAGCGATAGGCTGCCGTCAGGGAATCGTTCGACAACCCATGTTGCCACCAGTCGGCTCGCCAGTTCAGCGGCTGCCAGTGATGCAGTCGGGCCGCCACCGCCGTAATCACCGTCAGCGATAGACCCAGAGAACTGATCAGCGCCAAAATCACCGTCAGGCCGATGGTGCCGATGAATTCCCCGGTGCCGCCGGGGGACGTGGCGATGGGGACGAAGGCCAGTACTGTGGTCAGAGTCGAGGCCAGCAGCGGCACCAGCAGGTGACTCACCGTTTTGCCCACGGCGTCCAGGGGAGCCAGCCCCGATCGCAGACGGCTCTGCACTTCATCCACCACGACGATCGCGTTATCAATCAGTAGCCCCAGCGCAATGATGATGCCCGTGACCGAAATTTGGTGCAGCGGCACAACGAGTGCCTTCATCCAGCCAAAGACCATGAGGGTCGTCAGCGGCAGAGACAGCCCGACGATCAGCGCTGACTTGGCCCCCAACACCAGCAGCGAAACCGCAACCACGAGCAGCGAGCCAAAAATCAGGTTGCCAATCACGCCGTTGATCCGCTGCTGCACGTATTGACTCTGATCCAGCACAATTCGCAGGCCCAAGCCGTCCGACAGCGCGGATTCGTAGTCAGCCAGGGCTTGATGTGCCGCGTTGGCCCAGAGATCGACGCGATAGTCTGATTCCACCGTGGCGGCGACGACCACTGCCGGGATGCCGTTGACAACGGCCAGACTGTCAGCAGGATCTTGCACTCCCTGCTGCACCTGGGCGATGTCTCCCAGCCGTGCCGTGACGCCATCGCTCCCCACCTGAATGGGAATTTCGCGCACCCGCTCCAGCGAGTCTAGCGAGCTGTTGACCTCCAGCAGGAATTCGTTGCGATCGCTCTGCACCTGTCCCGCCGACACCTTGGCGTCGCTAGCGGCAATTTGCTGCAACAACGACTGCGCCGTCAGGCCCAACTGCGCCAATTCGCTAGCAGTGATCTCCACGCGAATTTCTTCGTCGGGATTGCCAAACCGCTCCACTTTGTCTGTGCCGGGGAGCGATCGCAGTGTGTCTTCTAAACCTTCTGCCAGCCGTCCCAAAATCAGATAGTTCGGCTCATCCGGCAGTTCCCACGTCAGGCCCACAATCAGGGCGCTGGCGCTGACATCACTGTCGCGATATTCCGGGTCAGAGGCGTCAGGGGGCAGTTGCGGCACCGCATCGTCGATTTTGCCCCGCACCTTGCCCCAAACGGGATCTACATTGCGGATCGACTCCTTGAGATTCACGCCAATCACCGAAATCCCCGTGCCCGACGTGGATTCAATGAAGTCCACTTCCTCCAGTTCCGCCAGCTCGTCCTCCAGCGGTTCCGTTACCAGCGACTCAACCCGCTCCGGCGTCGCCCCCGGCAGCAGCGTGATCACCTGAGCATAGCGCTGGGTGATTTCCGGATCTTCCAGACGCGGCAGCGAGAACAGCGCCGACAAGCCCCAGACGACGACCAGGGTGAGGGTGAGGATGAGCAGTTGGCGATTGCGGTAGAAGAGGGTGAGCATGGTGGGGAGTGGGGGAGTGTGAGGGTGGCTGGGTGGCTGGATGGCTGGGTGATGGAGTAAT
>ERZ1740058.878-NODE-878-length-18036-cov-20.299594_pt1 | contig 18036 bp, 12 predicted proteins | sample MGYA00581745_ERZ1740058 | MGnify/ENA primary metagenome ERZ1740058 (study PRJEB43018, sample SAMN04849742) | marine metagenome | isolation source: floating plastic debris | place: Pacific Ocean | collected 2008-08-30 | study: EMG produced TPA metagenomics... | reverse complement strand
TTCTTCTGTTTCTGTTGTGTGTTTGCTTTTTCGCTCCCGCTTTCTTCTCTCTTTTCTTTCTTTTGTTCTTGGTGCCGCCCCCCCCCCCCGCCGCCGTCACGGGTGTTTTATCACTCGCCCAGGCTCGGTGGTTGGTGGGCGATCGCCCCCATTGGCAAACGGTGTTGCCCTTTTATGGTCAACATCCAGTGCGGTGATGGCTGTTCGTCAAGCCGCTGTGGCGTGAACCTTGGGCAACCCTCGGCCATAGGCCTGGGTTTGCTGCAGCTGATGCATATGCTCAAACAACTTCCAACAATAGGGTTCTGGCAGTCCGCAGGTGTAAGCCCCGCGCAGCACCACGCTGAAATACCAGTCGTTGGGCGCAATCTCTTGGTTGAGCTTCTCTTGCACGGTGTAGGTGCGAATGTTGGGATAAACGCGTCCGGCGCAGTTAACTGTGACCGCTTCGTGGTGATACCCAATCTCGCGTGCATCAAGGGCCGCACTGAGGCGTTGGGGCAACCGATAGAGCACCCCTTCAACCGTATGACGGGCATCTCTGACGACGTCTAAAACGCCGCAGTTACGGCGCTCTGACTTGCGGAAAAAGCCTAAACGATAGCCCGGCAGGGTAGCTGGTCCAATGACGTAGGAGTGCGTACTTTCTCCCAGCGATCGCTTGAGATCAACCGGGCACATGCAAGACCCATAGGCAAAATAATAGAAACTCGATTCGCCAGACTCTTTCGCCAGAAGCATTGTCATCGCTATCAGTCACCTTTTCCCAGGCAATGGAGGGATTGTACCAAACTTTCGGTAGAATGGCTCCGACCAATCTACTGTAAGCCGATGGAGTTACCGTGGATTGATGATCGCCGCAAAAATTTACGTCTTGGTCCGCGTCATCTCCTTGAAATCACCCCCTACTGCCTGCTTTACAGAAATGTCTCAGGTATTTTTAGGACGAAAGAGATGGGTGTGATCAGGATTGTAAAGGCGCGATCTCACCTCGGCCCCCTGCAGCGCCGGACTCACGATGTAAAGCGTGGTACGAATCAGATTTTCTCGCTCAGTAATCGCGGTCATTTCGGTCAGCGGTGCAACCCAAATCTGTTCATCCGGCCAGCCGACGCGAAAGCAAATAGCGACTGGTGTGTCCGGCGGATAATGTTGCAGCAGCTGGGCCTGGGACTCAGCCACATGGCGAGCGCTGAGATACAGACACAGACTGGTTTTGTGGGCTGCTAAAGACGAGAGTTCTTCGGTATCAGGTACCTGAGTACGACCACTAATGCGGGTCAGAATGATCGACTGCACCAGGCCCGGAATCGTCAGCTCCGCATTCAGTTTCGCCGCCGCCGCCTGAAACGCGCTAATGCCGGGAATCACCTCAAAGGGAATTTCGGCGATCGCCAGCGCCTGCATCTGCTCATGGATGGCGCTATACAGACTCGGATCGCCAGAATGCAGTCTGACCACTGATTTGCCCGCCATGACGCGATCGATCATCAGCGGCAGGATTGTTTCCAGCGTCAAGTTAGCTGTCCCCACCTTTTCGGTGTCGGGTCGAGTCCAATCGAGCACCTGCTGGGGCACCAGGGAGTTGGCGTAAACCACAACATCGGCTTGCTCTAACAGCCTTTGCCCTCGTACAGTAATCAAGTCAGGATCGCCCGGCCCCGCCCCCAGAATATAAACTCCGGGTGTGAGCTGAGCAGTTTCAAAAGACGCACGGCGGGTCGTAGAAAGGGTCATAAATAATTTGAGGAGAGCAACAAAAACGGTAGGCAATTAGCTTAACCCTTGATCTCGGTCTCTGTATCGTTCTGGGCCCTTGGCTCGGCAGCATCGAAAGAATGCAGCGACCAGGTAGCACGTTGGCATTAGAACGTTGAAAAAAGGGTCGAGGAGTGGCAAGACTTCTCGTCTTTATCTGGGCATTCTGTAAAAGAAAGTCCTGAACTTGAAGCAACTCAATGTACGAATAAGCAGTTCGTAGATCCTTAATTTAGGATCAATTTTCGCTGGTATCAAATTTGTCTGAGCTAATATTGTTTACCTTTAGTCTGAAATCTCTAAACGCGCTCCTGAAGAACTATTTGGCTAGCCGTCCCGTTTTATCACCGCAAGTTTTCATCGGTAATTTTGTATCGCAACGATTACTGGTATGCAATTAAATTCAAACCCGCCCCCTATTAGAACGAGCTTTGCCAATGGTGCCTGTACGATCTACATGCCGCCGACGCTAACCGTTGATGAAGCTGTTGATTTTCAGGGCCTTTGCCATCAAATTTTTACGCAACATCCGACTGGTTTAGAGCGCCTGACGTTAGATTTCAGCGACACGACCTTTTTAGACAGCAGCGGCTTAGGCTCGCTCGTGATCTGTCGTCGATTCTGCCATGACCATCAAACCGAACTGCTGCTGCGGCAGGTGGGATCACAGGTCATGTTGGTGCTGAGCATGACCGATCTCGACAAAGTGTTTACCATTGCGCAACAAGCACCCAAAGAGACTCATTTACCTGCCCGGCCCGTGGAACGCCGGGTGATCGCGACCCATCCGTCGGTGACCTCTAAAGCCAAACGAGCGATGGATATTGTCGGTGGTTTGACGGGGTTGACAATCACGGCGATCTTATTTATCCCGATCGCGATCGCCATTCGAGTGGATGATCCGGGGCCGATTCTGTTTAGTCAAGTGCGATGTTCTTGGATGGGTCGCCGGTTTCGCATCTGGAAGTTTCGCTCGATGGTGGTGAATGCCGAGTCCCTCAAAAACCGAGTTAAAAACGAAGTCGAAGGTCCTCTCTTTAAAAACGAGCGTGACCCGCGAGTGACTCGCGTCGGTCGGTTTTTACGCAAGACGAGCCTTGATGAGTTTCCGCAGTTTTGGAATGTGCTGAAGGGCGAGATGAGCCTAGTGGGAACGCGTCCCCCTACGCCAGCGGAAATTGCGGAGTACGAAGTACCGGCTTGGCAACGGCTTAATGTTAAACCTGGCCTCACCGGAGAATGGCAGGTCAGCGGGCGATCAAGCATAAAAAAGTTTGAGGACGTGATTCGCTTAGATATGCGCTATCAGGAAAACTGGAGCCTACTCTACGACATCAAACTGATGGTTAAAACGGTTTTGGTCTTATTCACCAAGGATTCGGGCGCAGCTTGATGACGGTGGTGATACATCCTGAGTGAGACGTGGCGTAGGGATGAGTGCGATCGCGGTCTCAGGCCGAAAAGCTTGGAATGGGGCTGCCAACTCTTCACAGTCGGCCCTAAGCGAAGCTGCGATTTGAACTGATCTAGTTTGTGTGGACTTCAAAAGCATCCTAACTTCCTTGCTTTGGTGCAGCAATCAAATAATTTCAAGCATCCAGTCTCTATCTCAATTCCTGGACTTTTGACTAAGTACATGGACGTAATTCAACGTAGTCCTGAGCTTCTGGAAGCCTTGAGATGCCGTTGTCGGGATGTTGATTAATTCTGTCTACCTACTTAACCTGAGTACGGGTTAAGGAAACCTGGCTGAAATATCCCCTCCATGGGAGGGGTGGCCATCGGCCGGGGTGGGTCAACCCCTTGGTAACGAGCTGGAAACCCACCTCTAGCCCCTACCGAGAGAGGAACATAGGCTCGGCAGCGTAGGCTCTCTCTTATCCCGTACTAACGTTACTTAACAAGAGTTTCAGGGCTCACCCAAGCTACATTACAGATGCCCTAGGGAGAGCCAGCGTCCTCATGATTCCGAGCTCAAATGGTGAATTTAGTTGCGCGAATACAATGTTCTAATTTGGCAGAATTCATAAGCCAAGAAATCATCCACACTAATAGGTCTTATAAATCAAAAAAAATTACCTCTTACCAAAAAATAACATGGCCACGAACAGACAATTTAATCACCCTTTATAACTGTTCTTTTTCTATGTTGATACATAGATCATAATCGCTAAACGATATAGTCTAACTTTGGCCAAAAAACTCAAAACTGCTAATTTCAGCGCCTATGCTCCTGCTGGCTTGAATTGTGACCCAGACTTCTTTTTTGTCGGTTAGTGTTAGCTAACTTGAGGGAAGACTTGGGGCAGAATCGTCAGACTTGCTTTAGAAACAAATAAAAACCATTGAGGCCTTTCTATTCAAGCATTTCAGCAGTTTTCTTACTAGTACTCTCCGGCAGTAGTGACACTACTATTCCAGTTTCGCTGCCCCCTTGCCCCACTGATGCCTAGTCACCAGCACTAGTGGGCAAAGTGACGCTGCGGGCTACTAGTCTCACAACAGGTCTAATCTCTTTAGCGATCGATGGATCATTCGGGTTTGTCCGAACTGCTTCCTGTTTGTTGTTCTTGCCAAGTTTTCTGTAAGGCTACCCATTCATATTTAGCCTAGTTTCTGCTTCATTGCTCTTCACTTCTTAGTGCTATGACTAGTAATTCTTCCTTTGAGAATTCAAGTTCCAATCGCTGGCGGCGATGGTTTAAACCATCATCGCCAGCGATTGGAAATTCTCCTGCCAAAGCAAAATCCAGTCAATTCAAGCTCGGCAACTTTTGGGCGCGATCGCTGTTGGGAGGAACAGCCCTATTCGTTTGTGCAGCCAGCTACTGGAGCTATCAAACGATGCGCAATTTGCTGCTAGAGAATTTGCAAAACCAGGCATTTTTAGAAGTCCAGCTGGGGGTCGATGAAATTGACGGCTGGCTGAGCAACCACAAAGCCTCGATGGCAGCCAGTGCTAACAATCCCGTCTTTAGAACGATGGACTGGGCTCAGATCGAGCCTTACCTCAGTGGTGAAGAGCAGCGGCTGTCAGAATTTATGTATTTCGGCATGATCGACACCGAGGGGCTGCTATACACAACCTTGCCCGATCAGCCCAAAGGCGAAATTGATCTGAGCGATCGCGCCCATGTTAAAGGCGCTCTCAGCGGTCAAAATAGCCTCTCTGATCCGTTGATTGCCCGCATTCCTGCTGGTAAGAGGATTGTTGCTTACGCCATTCCGGTTTGGTCAGGCCAATCTCAAGGTGATCAGCCCTTAGGTGAAGTGATTGGCATGATGAACGGGGTAATTGGCATCGATATGATCATCGATGTCATCAACGGCCTGGAATATGGCAACAACAGCTATGCATTTGCCCTGAATTCCAAGGGGGAAGCCATTGTTCACCCCAACTCGGAATTAATGTCGACCATTGAGACCCCCGCACCGAGCCTTCTAAAATCGGATGATCTCGGTCTAGCCACTGTTGCCCTACAGATGACGAATGGACAGCAAGGGTTAGAACTGGTGGAAATTGACGGTGTTCAAAAGTATGTCTCCTACGCTCCCCTGACGGAAGCCGATTGGTCCATTGCGTTGGTGATTCCTCGGAGCAATATTGAGGCCCAGCTCCGCCCCCTCGACTTAATGGCTTTAGTTGTCGTGGGTCTGACTGGCACCATGATCGCGGTCTTGTGGCAGGTGCAGTCCTTTGAGCAACAACAGCTCAAACGCTCTAAAGCCGCGGCGGATACCGCGAACCAAGCCAAGAGTGAATTTTTGGCCAACATGAGTCATGAGCTGCGCACGCCCCTCAACGGCATCTTGGGCTATGCCCAAATTTTGGGGCGCTCCCGCAGTTGGGGCGAGAAAGAAAGTCAAGGCGTCAATGTCATTCACCAATGTGCGACCCACCTGCTGACCTTGATCAACGATGTCCTCGATTTGTCCAAAATTGAAGCGCGGCAGCTGGAAATTCTGCCTCAGCCCATTCATCTGCCTGCCTTTTTGCAGGGAGTGGTGGAAATGAGCCGGATTCGTGCCGAACAGAAGGGCTTAGCCTTCCATTACCAGCCCGATGCCACCCTGCCAGAAGGGGTGAACATCGATGAAAAACGCCTGCGTCAGGTACTCATCAACCTCTTGGGGAACGCGACTAAGTTTACTGAACAGGGGGTCGTCACTTTAAAGGTGAGCGTGGTCGGGCAGGATAGCCTCGCAGAAACGGTGCGATTGCGGTTCCAGGTGGAAGATTCCGGGGTCGGCATTGCCCCGGATGCCCTGGAAGCCATCTTTAAGCCCTTTGAACAGGTGGGCGATCGCAAGCGTCAGGCCGAGGGCACTGGGTTAGGACTCGCCATTAGTTACCGCATTGTGAAAGCGATGGACTCGACGCTTCAGGTGGAAAGTCAACTGGGAGTGGGCAGCCAGTTTTTCTTTGAGGCGGATTTATCCCTGGCAGCAGGCTGGCAGCAGGCGGCCCGACAGTCGCCGCAGGGAGAGATTATGGGCTATCGCGGCGATCGCAAAACCATCCTGATCGTTGACGACAAGTGGGAAAACCGCTCGGTCATTGTCAATTTGCTCGAGCCCTTCGGCTTTACCGTGATCGAAGCAGAAAACGGTCAAGTTGCTTTAACCCAGGCCCACACCCATCGCCCCGATTTGATCATTACGGATCTGCTGATGCCAGTGATGGATGGCTATGAGTTTATGGCCCAGCTACAGCAGTCGGAAGATGAGGCGTTGCGCCAGACTCAGATCATTGTGTCTTCGGCATCGGTGGCGCCAGAGGATCGTCAACACAGCTTAGATGCCGGGGGGGCTGAGTTCCTGCCGAAGCCGGTGCATGCGGACGAACTAATGCCCTTACTCCAACAGTATTTAGAACTGGTTTGGCAATATCAGCCTGGAACAGAGGTGCCGGCAGCGACTGCTGATGCCGCTGTCACTGCGGGCTCTACTGCTGATGCTCCGCCAGATATGCGGGTACCACCCCCAGAGACGTTGCAGCAGTTTCTCACCATGGCCCAGCAGGGGCGGTTCAAAGCCTTACAAACAGAGCTCCAAACCCTGGCGCAAGAGCATCGGGACTATGGTCCCTTTGCCCATCATCTGGACACTTGGGTGCAGCAATTCCAGGCCGAAAAAATTGAACAGTTCATTCTTCAACACCTAGCCTGAGGGATATCAATCCATGGTAAAACCCACCGTAACGGGCTTAATTCTGGTCGTTGATGACACGCCCGCGAATTTATCTGTCATGTCTGAAGCGTTGACCGATGCGGGGTATGACGTGGCGGCAGCGCTCAGCGGCGATCGCGCCCTCAAACAAATCCAACATCAGCTGCCTGATTTGATTCTGCTCGACATTCAAATGCCAGGGATTGACGGCTTTGAAACCTGCTGCCAGCTCAAGGCAAATCCTGACACCGCCGACATTCCGGTCATTTTTATGACGGCGCTCTCCGACGCCGTCAACAAAGTAAAAGCCTTTGACCTGGGGGCGGTGGACTATGTCACCAAGCCGTTTCAAGAGGCCGAGGTGCTGGCTCGGGTCAGTACGCACCTGAAGCTGCGACAGTTGACCCAATCTTTGGAGCACCAGGTGGCCGCGCGCACCGAAGAACTGACCATCACTCTGGAAACCCTGAAACAATCCCAGTTACAGCTGATCCAGCAGGAAAAATTTTCGGCGCTAGGGGGCTTAGTCGCTGGGGTGGCCCACGAAATCAACAATCCTCTAGGGTTCATTTCCGGTAATTTGAACCCAGCCCAAAATTATGTGCAAGATATTTTGGAGCTGTTAGCCCTCTATCAGCAGCAATTTCCAGATCCTGGGGAAGACATTTGCGATCGCATGGAGACCATCGATCTAGAGTACATTTGCGCCGATCTGCCCAAAATTCTATTGTCGATGCGCGAGGGCACCAACCGGATTCGCCAGATCAGCCGCAGCCTCCGCAATTTTTCTCACGCGGATAGCGATCGCAAGATGCCCTACGATCTGCGCGACGGCATGGAGAGCACCTTGATGCTCCTGAAACATCGTCTCAAAGCCACTGAAGATCGCCCAGAAATTGAGGTGGTGAAAGCCTACGACTGCGACCATGAGGTGGAATGTTTTCCCAGTCAGATCAACCAGGTTTTTATGAACCTGTTGGCTAACGCCATTGATGCGTTGGAAGAGGACAATCAAGGCCGTAGTCTGGAGGAGATTAAAGCTCAGCCAAACCAGATTTTTGTTAGTACTGAACTCAGTGCCGACCAGCAGGCCGCCGTCATTCGCATTGGCGACAATGGCATTGGGATGCCCGCAGAGATTCAATCGCAAATTTTCGATCACTTTACGACGAAACCGGTAAACAAAGGGACGGGGCTAGGACTTTCTATTAGCCATCAAATTGTGGTGAAAAATCATCAGGGCACAATCGAGGTTCACTCCACTCCCCGCCAGGGCACCAAGTTTGAAATTCGCTTGCCGCTAGTGGTCGAAAGCTGACGATTCATGGAACAGAGCCAAAAACCGTGCCGTCTTGTCCCAATTTCCAGCTATGGAATTCTCAATCGCAGACACCTGCGGCACCTGGTCAAAAACAGCATGGTCAAGGGAGCCAATTAGCCGCCGCAGACAAGGCTTACTTTGATGGGATCGCTGCGGCTAGAGAGACTGCCGCAGGGGGTGATTCAGCGATGTTGTCTGACCAGCGGCTGGCGATCGGCATGCGCCATTCAGTGCCAAAGGCGCGATCGGTCACTTTGAGGACTGGGGGTGCTTGACGGCGTTTGAATTCAGCGCGCGACATCAGCCGGATGACCTTGTGAACTACTGAGCGATCGTGCCCGGCAGCAACAATCTCATCCAATGCCTCGTGACGCTGCACCAACCGTTCCAAAATGTCGTCGAGCACCTCGTAGCTGGGCAGCGAATCCTGATCGACTTGGCCGGGTTTGAGCTCGGCGCTGGGGGCTTTGGTGATGATATTGCTTGGGATGATTGGGTCAATCTTGTGTACCTGATGGTTTTCTGCGAATCCCAGGGAAAAAGCCTTATCAGGATTTTGATTCAACCAGTGACAAATTTTGTAGACGCGGGTTTTGGGCACATCGGCAATCACGGCCAGTCCCCCATTCATGTCGCCATAGAGAGTGCAGTAGCCCACCGCCATCTCTGATTTATTGCCAGTGGAGAGCAACAGGTGACCAAACTTATTGGCGATCGCCATCAGCAGACTGCCCCGAATCCGCGATTGAATATTTTCTTCGGCGACACCAAACTCCGTGTCGGCAAACAGGGTAGCCAAGGTCTCGTCGTAGCCTGACATCAGAGTGCCGATCGCCAGCCGTTCGCTGCGAATCCCCAGGTTCTGCACCAGGATCTCGGCATCACTGATGGAATGGTCGGAACTGTAGGGCGAGGGCATCAGCACGCCCAAGACATTATCCGGCCCTAAAGCCGCTGCCGCGATCGCCGCCACTAAAGCCGAATCGACACCGCCACTCAGCCCAATCACCGCTTGGCGAAAGCCACATTTGCGCGCATAGTCTTTGACTCCCAGCACCAGCGCTGACCAAATGTCTTCATTAACGTCGGCGATCGCGGGGCGCACTTCACCGTCGTGCAGGTCGCGGGTCGGCAAATCGTAGTCCACTGACAGCAGATCAGCCTCAAAGACGCTGGCCCGCCCCACCAGATTGCCCTGGCGGCTTACCGCCACACTGCTGCCATCAAAAATTAAATCATCGTTAGCGCCAATTTGATTGGCGTAGAGAATCGGCACGTCAAACCGCTGGGCGCTATGGGTCAGCATCGCTTCTCGCACCGGCTGCTTTTGGGCATGAAACGGTGAGGCCGATAAGTTCACGACCAAATCGACGCCGGTTTCTTTCAGGCGAGCAATGGGATTGTTGGGATATTTCCGCTGGCCCCAAAACTGTTCGTCGTTCCACAGGTCTTCGCAGATGGTGACGCCAATGTGAACGGTATCGCCGTCGCTCTCTAGATGAAAGTGATTGACCGCCTGCCCCGGCTCAAAATAGCGGTCTTCGTCAAATACGTCGTAGGTCGGCAGCAGTTGTTTATGGAAAACCCGCTTCACCTCGCCATCCTCTAGCCAGGCAATGCTGTTAAAGAGGGGCTTTTCGCCGCGATCGCTGGCGCCCTGATTCGGCTCAGCAAACCCCACCAGCACGGCCACCTGGGGCGGCATCTGAGCGGCGAGCGCTGCCAGCGTCTGTCGCATGGTGGTAATAAAGCGCGGTCGCAGCAGCAGGTCACGGGGCGGATAGCCGCAGAGCGACAGTTCTGGCGTCAGCACCAGCCGGGCACCTGCCGCCGCCGCCGTTTGCACCGCCTGCAGAATTTGCTCGGCGTTATGGGCAAGGTCACCAATGGTCGGGTTGAGCTGGGCGATCGTAATTTTCATAGGATGATTGAATATCAATTTGAGGGTTGTGAGAACCGCAGGGGCAAGGCATTCGGGAAGTCATGTTGATGGTTTGGCCGATCAATTGATCCCCGAATGCCGCGCCCGTACGGTGATCGAGGATGGCGTTGAGCATTGGTCATCGGTCGTTTGTGATGGGGGCAACCATCGTCATCAGATAAACACCATCGGCTTGTCCTTCAGCAATTCAAAGGCTTCGGCATCAAAGCGATAGAGGCTGGCAGGGCGACCGGCACCGCGCGAGGTTTTGGTCTTGGTATCGCGTAAAAATCCCAGCTTCAGTAGCCGCGCCCGAAAGTTGGAATAGTCAGAAAAATCTTCGCCGAGCACGGTCATATAGAGCTGATAGAGATCGCCTAAGGTGAAGCGATCGGGCAAGACATCAAAGGCGATCGGGCTATATTCCAGCTTGTTTTTCAGACGCTGATAGCCGTAAGCCAAAATCTCATTATGGTCAAACGCCAGGGTCGGCACCTGCGTCAGGGGATACCAGGCAATGCCGCTAACGCCATCGGCGATCAGTTCCGCTTCGGCAAAGCGCACGAGGGCAAAATAGCTGACCGATAGATATCGCACGCCAAACACCTCGGCAGATTCGCGGGGATCGCGATCGGGGCCGCCAAAGGTATACAGCTGTTCTAAATAGAGGTTGTTGACGCGAATTTTTTCTGACAGCACCCGGTAGGCGGCATCTTCGAGCGATTCGCCCTGACGTACTAGGGTGCCGGGCAGGCTCCAGGTACCCACGTAGGGATCTTCAGACCGCATGACCAGCAGCACCAGCAGGCGGTTTTGCTCTGCATCCACGGAAAAGATGACGTTGTCAACGCCCACCTTAAAGTCGGCCAGAGCGTCCGCTTCTAGAAGATCGGTTGTTTTTCTTTGGAGCTTTCCGTGCATGGATATAGGTGGTGTTGATCAATATAGGTTTTGACCGCCGCTGGCAGCGCATCCGGATCATCCGTGCGGCGATAGTGAGAAGAGGAAATGTCGAAGGTTTCGGGAATGTCGGCGATCGCGGATTGCCCGCCGTGGCGACGAATGGCTTGCAAGTCGTCGTCTGACAGGTCATAGCGAGGACGCGGAATGATTAAAATCTGCACGAGTTGAAACAGCTCTGCCGCCTGATACCAACGGGGCAACTGGGGCACCAGATCAGACCCCACCACCAGCGTTAGCGCCGCCGTGGGCCAATGGGCGCGGGCCCGCTGCGCACTGACCAAGCTGCGAGAATGGCTCAGTTCAGTGTGCAGCGCGAGGGTGCCCGCTGCCACCGGAATCGCCTGAATCATCAGCTGCAGCATGGCCGCGCGATCGTGCAGTGTGCTTTGGTGCGCCTTGTAGGGATTGTCAGAGGCCCACACGGCCACGTGGTCGTAGTGGTGAGATAGCCACTGCAAAATCTCGTAGTGGCCCCAATGGGGCGGATCAGCACTGGTACCAAATAGGGCGATGCGCGTCGGTGTTGAAGCAGTCTCTGACATACAGATAATGGGGTAAAAGGAGGACGGCAAGGACAGTAGTGACCGCTTTTAATCGATGTTCAGGGAAGCTTCAGGAATAGACCTGAGCCGCTGGAGCCGTTGCTCCCTGGCGGGTAGCCGCCGTCAACGCGGCCAGGGCGGCAGTTATTTCGACGGGAAAGGGGCGGGGATCATGCACCGACCGCACCGATGCAGGCAAAGACTGCACAGAGCGGGCCGTACGCTGAGCGATATCCGGCAGCGACGCGAGGGGGGTTAGCAGCTCACCATCCTGCATTACCGGTTGCAGTAAAAGCTGCGCACCGGCAGGAGGCATTTCAGACGCCAGGCCCAAGCGATCGCTGACGCCGCGATCGCCCGCATCCTGCCGAAAAATTTGCTTGCGACCGGGATAAGTGATTTTACTCTCAGACTCTTTCATCACGGGCAGGCCATCAATTTCCACCAGCTTATACACGCCATTGACCGGTGTGCCAGTCACTAAACGCGTCCCGAAACCATAGCCGTCGATGCAGGCCCCGGCCTGGTTCAGCCGCTCGATTTCGTACTCATCCAGATCGCCACTGGCAAAAATGGGCACGTCGGGGAGGTGCGATCGCACCTGCTGCGACAGTTCCACCAAATCGCCAGAATCCAGCCGCACTCCGGCCAGTGCCCGCTCTCCCTGCTGACGTTTCTCTGCCAGATGCCGAGCTGCGGCCAGGGTATCGTAGGTATCGATCAGCAGCGGCGCGCCCGGAAAATAGCGGTGAAACGCCTCAAATGCCTCCGCTTCGCTGCCTTCAATTGCCGCGATCGCCATCACTAAAGCATGGGCCATCGTGCCCGTCGGCTTTTGCCCCAGCTTCAGCGCCGCCAACACATTTGAGGTAGCCGTCAAGCCCCCCGCCAGGGCCGCCCGCGCCGCCCATACCGCCCCTTGCGGACTGAAGGCGCGCCGGGTGCCAAACTCCAGCAGTTTTGCCGCAGGCCCCGCGACATCCCTGAGCCGTGCCGCCCGCGTCGCGATCAGCGTCTGGTAGTTCAGCGTGTTGAGCAAATAGGTTTCGACCACTTGGGCTTGCCACAGCGGCGCTTCGATGCGCAGCAGCGGCTCATTGGCAAACACCGCCGTCCCCTCGGGCACCGCCCACACGTCCCCCGTAAAGCGAGCGTCCCGCAGCGTCTCCCAAAAAGCGGATGGGGCCTGATCAAAAATGCCCGTGGCCTGCAGCTCGACCAGTTGGTGATCGCTAAAGTGCAGCGCCTGCAGATATTCCACCGCCTGGGTCAAGCCCATGGCGATGAGGTAGCCGAAATTCGGCGGCAGTCGCCGGGCAAAAAGTTCGAAACTAGCGCGTCGCTGATCGAGGCCTTCGCCAACATAGCAAGCGCTCATGGTGAGCTGATACAGATCGGTCAGCAGGCTGTAGTCTTCGGGTGCAACGAGTAAAGGCGAGAGCGTCATAACCGGATCTCAATAGGAAAATGATTGGCAAGATATTGGCAATGCGGAGGGGCAGGGGAGCGGAGGGGCAAGAGACAAGGCTACCGGCTTAAGCGGTGGCGTTATTGCAATACTTTGCATGACTTATGGTTAGTTTAACCATAAATATTGAAACTGTCTCGTCTCGCTACGAGCTCTTCGTAATTTCTGCCCCCTGACAACGGTCGGTCAGTGGGGTGTCGAAAAGACCAGTGAGTCCGGTAAATTCTGATACAGTCTGATTTTTGACGGTTAGAAAGCTTCCTATAACGTCAGGTAGCCATCGCGCAGATATTGGTCTTTCAACAAATATTTGACGGCTCCTTTATGGTGGAAATCATGTTTTTGGTCGGCGCATCCCCCGCCCCAACAGGGCTATGCTGAAGATGAGAGCTATTGACCCCAATCATGGAAACATCGCCCCTGACCCGCCCCGAGCCCACGTGGAAAGCCATTCTGCGACTGATGCGTTGGGACAAACCCACCGGGCGCTTGATTTTGATGGTGCCTGCATTGTGGTCCTTATTTTTAGCGGCGCGGGGTACGCCGCCCTGGGGCTTGCTGGTCGTTATTATCGTCGGCAGCTTAATCACGAGTGCTGCGGGCTGCATCGTTAACGACCTGTGGGATCGCGACATTGATCCGCAGGTGCAACGCACCCGCACCCGGCCCTTAGCTTCTAAGGCGCTCTCGGTGAGGATTGCGATCGGACTGGTGATCGTCGCGTTTCTCTGTGCCTATGGCCTCACCCTTTATCTCAATCGCCTCAGCTTTTGGCTCTGTGTCGCTGCAGTGCCCGTGATTGTGCTCTATCCCTTAGCTAAGCGCGTGTTTCCCGTGCCGCAGTTAGTGTTGGCGATCTCTTGGGGGTTTGCGGTGCTGATTCCCTGGGCGGCAGTGACCGGAGCGTTAGAACCAGCGGCTTGGCTGTTGTGGGGGGCTGTCATTGCTTGGACGTTGGGGTTTGACACGGTTTATGCCATTCCCGATCGCGAGTTTGATGCCCGCCTTGGTGTCAATTCCAGTGCGCGATTTTTTGGCAACCGCACGCCGCAGGCGGTGACGCTATTTTTTGCCATCACGGTCGTCCTGCTGGGCCTGACCGGTTGGGTAATGACGTTAAGCTGGCCCTACTGGATGACGCTGATCGTGGCCATTGTCGTCTGGGGCCGCGAAGGCTATTTACTCAGTCTCTACAATCCACCATCGTCGCTCTATGGGCGCATCTTTCGGCAAAACGTGCTGCTGGGCTTTGCACTGCTGGGCGGCATGGTGCTGGGGTTACTGGTCTGATCTCGCTGGTGCTGCAGAATGATTTGAGTCAGGAAGTCGGGCGCAGGGGAGCAAGGGGGCAACGTTAATCGCGGTGGTTTTGAGCATGGGGATGAGTGGGCGAAACTGGGCACTGGGGATTAGTGGTGGACTCATCGGTGCGATCACCGCCGCATTCCCGGCTATGGCGCTCTGCCCCGCTGATTTGCCAGAGGTTATGGAGACGATCGCCCAGCACCCGGAGTTGGTCCGTGCTCGCGTTGGCATTCAGATAGAAACCCTGGATGGCGAGGCAATTTATAGCCGGTCAGGCGATCGTTTTTTTGTCCCTGCTTCAGCCCTGAAATTGGTGACCACCGCCGCCGTACTAATGGAACTCGGCCCCGATTACCGCATTCGCACATCCGTCTTGGGGACGGTGGATGGGTCGGGCAGCGCCACTTTACAGGTGGTCGGTCGCGGTGACCCCAGTTTTGATCAGGCTGATCTCGCAGACTTGGCGCGTCAAATCAGTAACCAAAACGTGCGTCAGATCGATATCTTGTATGGCGACGATCGCGCATTTGCCGGAGCGATCGTCAACCCCAATTGGGAATGGGAAGACGTGCAGGCGGGCTACGGCGCGCCGGTCAACGCTTTGATTTTTGAGGAGAACGAGATTGGCCTGAGTCTGCACCCGCAAGCGGTGGGGCAACCGCTGCAGGTCGTGTGGGACAGCCCTAGTCAAGGGGCTGGGTGGACGATTGAGAACGCGACGCGCACCGTCGCACCAGGGGAGTCTGAGTTTGTCAGCGTCGGACGCGATTTGAGCCGTCCGGTGCTGCGGGTGGCCGGACAGCTCGTCGCCGAGTCGGCTCCTGAACCTGTCTCCATTGCCGAACCGAATCCAGGGCCAGCTTTTCTCGATGCTTTACAAACGGCGCTGGTGGAGCAGGGGATCGCGGTACAGCAAGTTGGCCTAGTCCCTCCGCCCTCCACCCCAGATTGGGGCGAGCTGGCCGCCGTGCAGTCGCCGCCGCTGGCCGAGCTGCTTATTCCCACGAATCAAAGCAGCAACAACCTCTATGCCGAAGCGCTCCTCAAAACGCTTGCTATCACAGCAGATGCCCCGGCAGAGGATGCGACGGTAGCGGGCATTGCAATCGCCTTAAACCGCCTGCAATTGCTGGGACTTGATCCGGCTGACGTGGTGATGGTGGATGGGTCAGGCTTGGCGCGGAAGAACCTGATTACCCCGGCGGCTCTAGTCGATGTGCTGCAAATCATGGCGCGATCGCCCCAAGCTGACGTCTTTCGCGAGTCATTGGCAGTGGCGGGGCAGAGCGGCACGCTCCGCAATCGCTGGCTCGACACGCCAGTTGAGGGGCAGCTGTGGGGTAAGTCTGGGGCCATCAGCCGCAATTTTTCTCTGGCAGGCTACCTACAGCCTGATCGCTATTCACCAGTTGCCTTCACCATTTTTCTCAATAATATTGATGCCCCTGGTCGCGTCGCGCGATCGCTGATCGACGAAATGGTGCTCGCGATCGCCACCCTCGAATCCTGTGACTAAATATCAAGTCCCACGGCTAGGGCTCCCAGGCGATTTTGGAAACGCAAGAGGGCTAGATGCACCGCCTGATATCAGTTATGCCAAATAGCGCGACGAATCTTGAAACTTGAAGAGGCAAAATATTCCAGGTTTCGTGAGTTTCCGATGTCATTTCGACATTGTGGAATGAGATGCCTGTGGCGTAAAAACCGATAGGGCGATTGCGCGCGCTCAGCAAAAAACCAAGCAGGAAAATTTGATAGGAAATTCGGCGGGTAGTTGTTCCGGCGCTGACCTCAATCGACCAGCCAAAGCAAGCTCAGAGCGCCATGATGTCACCTATTAGCTAGCCGAAAACTGCACGCTGATAGTTTCTGTTAGTCGGGTAATACGGTCTTTTTGGCAGGCGTAAATCTACGGATTGATGTCGGCGATTTCAGGAAAGATCTAGACGCATTTTGCGTGGATTTTGTGACGTCATCCCCAATTAGAAAGCGCAGAATAGATTTAACTCTGGAGAACGCAAGCGGCAATAATTGAACCACTCTGTTGGGGGCAATTTGAGTGGTTTGACTAGCTGCATTAAGCGTTCTCACAGGTAAAATGCCTGATCCTTGGGGGCTTTAGGGTCAGGCTATTTTCTTATTTAAAGGCTGAGACAACCGCTACAAAATCTTGTCTAGGCCATAAATCAAAGACTTCAGCGGCATGACGCGGCGAATGGCGAGCAGCACGCCGGGCATATAGCAAGCGCGATCGCTCGTATCGTGGCGCAGGGTATAGAGTTGTCCCGGTGCGCCAAAGATCACTTCTTGGTGGGCAATCAGGCCGGGTAGTCGCACGCTGTGTAGGCGAATCCCATCGGCGGTGCTACTCCCCCGAGCGCCGGTCATTTTTTCCGTCTCTTCGACTTGCGCGGGATTGTAGGTCTTGTTTAACTCAGACAGCATTTGAGCAGTCTGGATGGCCGTCCCGCTGGGGGCATCAGCCTTTTGGTTGTGGTGCAGTTCGATGATTTCGACATACTCAAAATATTGGGCCGCTTGCTGAGCCGCTTGCTGCATCAAGACGACACCAATGGAAAAGTTGGGGATGATCAGACAGCCAATGCTGGCTTTGTCGGCAAATTCGGCCAGCTCTTTGATTTGCTCGGCGCTCAGGCCGGTCGTGCCCACTACCGGACGCACCCCGTAGGCGATCGCCGCCCGCACGGAGCTATAGACGCTTTTAGGATGGGTGAAATCCACCATAACCGCTAGCCCATCGCTCTGAGCCATCACTAGGGCCGCCTCTAGATCAGCCGTGATGGGCACTTCGACCGGGCCACAGCCGACAATCTCACCGATGTCTTCGCCTTGCACAGCCGGATTTTTGTCAATCGCCCCGACGAGGGTCATATCCTCAGCAGTTGCGATCGCCTTAATGACCTCGCGGCCCATCTTGCCGCAGGCCCCATTGACCACCACTGGAATTGTTGATTGTGCTGCCATGACCCTGCTTTTGTACGGCTAACAGGATGAGTTTAGTGCAAATTGTGGTCGGTGTGAGGGCGATCTCGGAGACGCTCATGGCCGCGATCGCAACACCGTTCATCCTGGAATCCGTTCGTCCAAAAAATCGTCACGAATTCTGCCCCTCAGGCCCCCCTGCCTCTCAAGCTCCTCTAGTCCAAAGCATTCATGCGATGGAGAAGTTTTGAAAGATGACGCGATCACAGAGAACTGGGCGATCGCTCCCCTCTAAGGGGATTTCTAGCAAAGACGATACCCGTAGGGGCGGGTTTCGTTGATGTCTGGTAGCGATGATCATGAAGGTTACTCGCTAAACCCGCCCTTACAGTGCCGGTATATTCTTTCTCGGAAATCTCCTAAGACGTACAGAGTGCCGCCCCCAGCTTGGCTTCACAAACAGCCTTTTCGTCAGCGCTCAGTTCCGTCGCATTCACATCTCGCCGCAGCACAATGCCGTTGTGTCCGGCCAAAAATCGGGGCAGCTGTTCATATTCGATCAGTGCCATGGTCTGGATATCGTAGGTGGTATAGCGGGTCAGCTCGGGCGTGTCAAAATCAATATCCAACACGGTGAGGGCCTTCC
>ERZ1740058.876-NODE-876-length-18061-cov-9.600744_pt1 | contig 18061 bp, 16 predicted proteins | sample MGYA00581745_ERZ1740058 | MGnify/ENA primary metagenome ERZ1740058 (study PRJEB43018, sample SAMN04849742) | marine metagenome | isolation source: floating plastic debris | place: Pacific Ocean | collected 2008-08-30 | study: EMG produced TPA metagenomics assembly... | reverse complement strand
GCTGCACGCATATGTGATTGCGTCAGCGTTGCGCTGGCCAGCACCGCGTGAACCCTCTAGGTGTGTAAGACGACAGACGACCGAACCGCCAGCGGTGCCATGTTTGAGTATCCGGCAAGCGTACAGCGCGCAGCGAGGACGACGGTATGATCTTCCCCAAACGACGCCGTAGCGATCCCGATCAAGTCCGAGAACACGCCGACACGCGGCGCCTCTCACGGCTTGTGGCGCTGGCGCGCTCGGCGGTTGGCGTGGAGCGGCTTGTGCCGGCGCTGGCGCCGATGGTGGGCGTGGTGTTGTTGTTTGTGGCTTCCGCGCTGTTGGGGTTGTGGCACGGGCTGTCGCCTCTCCCGCGGCTTGCAGGTCTGGCGATTTTCGCATTCGCGTTCGTCGCGGCCGGTTGGCGGTTCCTGCGGTTTGTTTGGCCCAATAAAGAGGAGGCCATGCGCCGTCTGGAGGGGGATGCGGGTCTCTCTCACCAGCCTCTGTCATCCTATAATGACGACCTTGCCCTCGCGCCCGACAGCGGAAGCCAGGCGCTGTGGCGCGCGCACCGCAAGCGCGCCGCTGAGCGTCTTGCCGCGCTCCGCGCCCCGAAACCGAAAACCGATCTGGTGGCCGGAGACCCGTATGGTCTGCGGGCCGCCGTTGGCATCGTGGCCTTTATTTCCGTGCTCGTTGGCGCCGGGGCGCTCACCGAACGGCTCCTGATGCCGTTTGACTTCAGCACGCCGGCCGTGGCGACAGAAGGTGCCAACGTGCGTCTTGATGCATGGGTGACGCCGCCGGCCTACACCGGGCGCTCGCCGCTCTTCCTGTCGTCGGCCACACAAGTTGCCACCGCCGACGGTGTGCGGGTGCCCGAGGGCTCGGTTCTGACCGTGCGTGTCCAAGGCAGCGGCAACGCTGACCTCTACGTGTCCCGCCGTGGGCAGGGCCAGGTGATGGACATGCCGGTGGTGGACGAGCGCGATGGCGTTGTCGCGCAGGAAGGCCTCATCACCATTGATGAGACGATGGCGGTGGAGGTGCGCCGCGGCGGCCTCACCGTTGAGGGGTGGCAGTTCGTGGCCGAGCCCGATGAGCCGCCCACCGTGAGCGTGACAGAGATTCCGAGCGCCACGCGCCGCAACTCCCTCCAGGTGAGCTACGAGCTGCAGGACGACTATGGCATCGCCTCCGCGTCGGGCAGCACGCCCGTGTCGCTTCCGGAGGGCGCCCGGCCGCTGGTGGAAGCGCCGGAGTTCTCGTTGACCCTGCCGGCTGGGACCGGCATGCGCGGCTCGGGTCGGAGCGTCGTTGATCTGACCGAGCATCCCTATGCGGGACTGGAGACTCGCGTCGAGATCACTGCGACGGACGGCAAAGGCCAGACCGCGACGGCGCTGTCGCCTGTTGTGCGGCTGCCGAGCCGGTTGTTCACAAACCCTGCCGCGCGCGCCGTGCTTGAGCAGCGTCAGCGCCTCGCCATCGATGCCCGCCGGCACATGAGCGTTGTCGATGCCTTCGACCTCTTGCTGATGGTGCCGGATCAACTGGGCGGCGCTGGCGCGTTCCTCGCCTTCCAGTCGGCCCGTGAGCAGCTTGTGGACGCCGAGGACGATGCCGCGCTTACGGAAATGCTCGACGCCATGTGGGAGCTGGCGTTGGTGCTCGAGCAAGACACCGTGGGCGACGCCCGCCGTGCGCTGGAGGCGGCGCAAGAGCGGCTGCGCCAAGCGCTGCAAGACGGCGCGTCGGAAGAGGAAATTGCGCGTCTGACGCAAGAGGTTCGCGAGGCCATGCAGCGGTTCATGCAGGCCCTTGCGCGTGAGGCTCAGCAAAATGGCCAGCAACAGGCCATGAACCCCAACGCGCAGGAGATGAATTCCCAGGATCTCAACGACATCCTGGAGCGCATCGAACAGCTGTCGCGCGAAGGCCGTCACGAGGAGGCCGAAGCGCTTCTCCAGCAGCTCCAAGAGATGATGGAGAACATGCAGATGGCCATGGGCCAGTCTGGCCAGAATGGCGGTGAAGGGATGAGCCAGGAAAGCCAGGCGCTCGATGAGCTTGGCCGCATGATCCAAGAGCAGCAGCGCCTCATGGACGAGACGCTCGGCCAAGAGGGGCAACAAGGTCAGCAGGGACAACAGGGTCAGCAAGGCCAACGCGGCCAACAAGGACAAATGGGCCAAGGCCAACAGGGCCAGATGGGGCAGGGCCAACAAGGGCAGCAGGGTCAGGGCCAGATGGGCCAAATGCAGCCCGGGCAAGGTAACCAGGGCAACCAAGGTCAAATGGGCCAGGGCCAGCCTGGCTCAGAGGGCCAAGGTATGAGCCCTGGCGGCCAAGGCCAGTCGTTGGCCGAACTGCAGCAGCAACAGCAAGCGTTGCGCGAACGCCTCGACGAGCTTCTGGACCAGCTAGAGCGGCAAGGCTACGAGCCTGACGATCGGCTTGGCGATGCGGGCGACGCCATGGGGGAGGCTGGCGACGAGCTTGGTCAACAAAACCCAGGCGGCGCCGCTCAGGACCAAGCCGACGCGCTCGATGCGCTGCGTGAAGGTGCGCAAGGCATGGCCCAGCAGATGGCCGAAGGTCAGCAGCCGGGGCAGGGCGAGGGCATGGGACCCGCTGAAACCGGCGAGGGACGCGATCCCCTCGGTCGCGCCGGCCCTGATGGTCGCACAGCCTCCACCCGCGACGTGGGCATCCCGGACGAAATCGACACCCAACGCGCCCGGGAAATCCTGCGTGCGCTGCGTGATCGGCTCGATCTGCCCGACCTGCCGCGTCTCCAGCGCGATTATCTGGAGCGTTTGTTGCCCTAATCGCCCGATCAGGCTTGGTTCAGCGGCGCACCGGCATAGGATAATGGTAGGATTGATGCTGCGGCGGCGTTGACGACGCCCCGCGGACATCTGTCTCGTGTCCGCCGGTTCGTGATAGGGCAACGCCATGACCGACGATGCCGTCATCGCGCTGGAAAATGTCGGCCTGCGCTACGGCACGGGCCCTGAGATCCTGCGCGACGTGACGTTCCAAGTCGCGCCCAATAGCTTCCAGTTCCTCACCGGGCCGTCCGGCGCCGGCAAAACGACGCTGATGCGCCTTCTATCGTTGGCGCTGCGCCCGACCCGGGGTTTCCTCAGCCTGTTCGGCGATGACGTCGCGCTGGTCGACCGGCATGACGTCGCATCGTTCCGGCGAGAGATCGGCGTCGTCTTCCAGGACTTTCGCCTGCTCGATCACCTGTCGCTGTTTGACAACGTCGCGTTGCCCATGCGTCTGCGCGGCCAATCGGTCCATCAGTACCGCGCCGACGTGATTGAGCTTCTGAAGTGGGTCAACTTGGAGAGCCACAGGGACGCTTTTCCGCCAGTCTTGTCCGGCGGTGAGAAGCAGCGAGTTGCGATCGCGCGTGCGATCATCAGCGGGCCAAAGCTCCTGTTGGCGGACGAGCCCACCGGCAACGTCGATCCGCCCATGGCAGAGCGGCTGATGCACCTTTTCCAGCAGCTGAAGGGGATTGGTACGTCGGTGGTGATCGCCACGCACGATGAGGCGCTGATGGACCGCACGGCTGCCCGGCGGCTGGTGTTGAATAACGGCATCGTGGAGGATCGAGGCTGATGGCGGCGGACGATCAAGATCGGCCGCGTCGCCCCGGTCCACCTCGCGCAAGGCCGCCGTCTGCCCGTCCGCCTGGGGGGCAGCAGCCACACGGGACGCCTGTCGGTGAAGAGCAGCGCGATCCGCGGTCCCAACGTGTGCCGTCCGCGCGCCGTGCTGCGGCGCGTGGGGAGGGCGCAAACGCGCCGCCGCAAACGGGGCTGCCCGCGGGGCGGCAACGCCGACAGAGCTTTGTCGTCCCCGTGGAAGACGGCGAGCCCCAGGACATGTCATCGCCCCGACCGCGGCGCTTGATGCCAAACCGTGGCCAGGCGTCCGACGCCGCAAGCGCTGGCCGTCAGGTGGGTCCGCAACGCAGCGCCAGAGCGAGCGGCGAGACATTGCGTACCAACCATCAGCGCTCGCCGGCCGACAGTGCCGATGGCGCCCGTGCAAGGCCGCGTCGTCAACGCCCTTCCGCCACCGACCAGGCGGGCGCGGACGAACGCGCTCGCACGGGGGGTGGACGCGCAGACGCATCGGAGGCGGCGCCCGCAATCGCACCAGAGCTCCCGGTCGAAGCAGCGGCGATCGCCGCAGAGGGCGCGCCGGAGGTTCAGCCTGCGCCCTTCGATTCGGCACCACGCCGGACGCGGGCTACACCGTCTAGCGAGCCCGCTAAGCGCAAGGCGAACAAAGCGCCAAAGCCGGCGCGGCGCAAAACGGCGTCGCGAGGGCGCGCTCGGCTGAGCCCCGCCCGCAAACACCGCGATCACACCGACGAGGCTGTGGTCGAAGGGCCGCTCGTTGCGCCAAAGAGCCTTGGCGGCCGAAGCCTCACGCTGTTTCTGGCGGTGATGACGTTTTTATCGGCGCTGCTTGTGGGGGGCGTCGTCATGGTGGACCGCGCCGCAACGGCCTGGACCGATGGAATTCTGGATGAGGTGAGCGTCACCGTGATGCCCCTCGACGATGGGTCGATGGAACGGCGCCTTACACAAGTCGCCACCACCATGGGGGGGACGCCCGGCCTTCGCGCGGTGACGGTGCGCTCCGTCGATGAAACCGAAGACCTGTTGAAGCCCTGGCTCGGCGACGCCGTGAGCCTCGACATTTTGCCCGTCCCGCGTCTTGTGACCGCGCAGCGAACGGATGAGTTCTCGCCGGAGGGGCTCGATCTTGCGCTTGCGACCATACCAGGCGTTACGCTTGACGATCACAGCGGGTGGAACGAAAGGCTTGCCGGGGCCGCCCGCTCCGCCGCCAGCGGGGCCGTAGTTGCGCTGTCGCTTATGCTGATCGCAACAGCGGTTGCTGTGGTGCTGGCCACCCGCTCGGCGGTGATTGCCAACGCCCACACGGTGGATGTCCTGACGCTGCTTGGTGCCGAGGACCGCTATGTGGCCCGCGCCTTCTCCGCGAAGTTTTTATCCATTGGCGCGCGCGGGGCGGCGTTCGGCTTATGCGCCGCGCTCGTTCTCTTCTCAGCGCTCGAAGTGGTGGCGCTGTTCGAGCCCGCCCGCGCATCCGTCCAAAGTGAAGCGCTGTTCCGCGCGCCCCGCATCGGCGCGGTGGGGTTTGTCGGCCTTTTCCTGTTGGGGCTGTTTATGCTCGCTCTGGTGTGGGCGACTTCACATCTGGCGGTGTCGCGCCAATTGGACCGCCTCAAGCCCTGACCAACTGGCCAATGTCCATGCCAACCACGCCAAATTCTGATCCAAACGCAAAGCGCAAAGCGCCACGAAAGGCAGGACTACCCCACGCGGTCGCGCTGGTGCGCAGCGCGATTTATTCGGTCACGGCCACCCTATGGTTTTTGGTCATGACAGCGGTGGGCGTATGGTCACTGCTGTTGCCGCCGCATCTTGCCCGCTACGCGCTCCTCTCGTGGGTGTGGGGCGACTTGATTTTGCTGCGAGTTATCGTGGGGCAGAAAACTCGAGTGATTGGGCTGGAGAACAGACCCGAAGGCGGCGCTCTCATTGCGGCTAAACATCAGGCGCAGTGGGAGACTATGGCCCTCCTGCCTGTGTTCGACCGCGCGGTCGTTGTCATCAAAAAAGAACTCACCAAAATTCCCATCTACGGATGGTACGCGCTGAAATTTGGGATGATTTCGGTCGATCGCTCAGCCGGCGCTTCAGCCCTGAAGCAAATGGCGGTGGATGCCAAGGTGGCAATGGACCGGGGCAACCAGCTCATCATCTTCCCCGAAGGAACACGGCAGCACGTGGGGGCCCCGCCTGACTATAAGCCGGGTGCCATCTTTCTGTATGAGAAGCTCAAGGTGCCCATGGTTCCGGTGGCCCTAAACTCCGGCCTCTTGTGGCCCAGGAATCGTTTCGTGCGTTATCCGGGCACCATCACGATCAGCATCTTGCCCCCGATCCCACCGGGTTTACCCCGCGCAAAGGCCCTCGCTCAGCTCATTGAGGCGGTGGAGAGCGAAACCGATCGCCTCGTCGCCGAGGCGCGGTCCAGCTCAGCCCCTTAGCGCGGTCGCCAGCGCGCTGAGTGCCGGGTCAGGCGTGCCCGTTGAGGCGAGGAGATCGGCCGTTGCGGTGACATAGTCCTCGTTGGGGCCCGATTTGCCGACAGCGCCACGGACCTGCGCCAACATATCTTCATGGCTCATCTTGCCAGCGTACTGACGGTGGTTGCGGTCCACCACGTAGGTGACCGCATCGACAGTGCGGCCGTCTTCGAGCCGCGCCGCGATGATCCGCTCCAGATACACGTGCGTGATGAGCTCGCGCTCCCTCAGGTAGTCCAAAACCTCGCCGCGGTTGTCCTCCGCCACTTCGAAGACGACGCCCCGGCATGCGCCGCCGCGGTCGAGGCCCATCACCAAGCCGGGCCGTTCGGGCGTCCCGCGGTGGGCCACTGAGTACACGCAAAGCCGGCGGTGCAATCCGCGGATCGTGGCCGAATGCCGCTTCTCATAGGTAAACCCCGGCCGCCACATGAGAGAGCCATAGCCGAACACATAAAGCGCCATCCGTTCGTAACGCCCCGCTATCTCGCTGGTCCCGGCCTATCCCATGGGTTTGCCATGTGAATTCCGGCAATTGTGTTACACACCATAGAGTGCGACGCATCCGCTCAAGCGTGGAATTGCGCAGTTGGCTCATCGCGTGATTTTGTGGTGAGCACAACGCGGGGCGTGACGCGTGGGAGAGCGGAGTACAATGGCAGGAGTAGGCCGCTCACGGCGGTTCACGGTTTTGATGGCTGCAGCGCTGGCTGTGTTTGTGGGCTGGTCGATCGCCTGGTTTATCATCGCCACCTACGTGGATCGCCACGTCGAACGTGCGCAAATCCAGCTCGCCGACAACGATATCGATTTGGAGTGCGCTCAGCGGAAGGTGACAGGCTTTCCGTTTCGCATCGAATTGCGCTGCGCGCACGGCACCCATGTCAGCGCACCCACGGGTGTGACCAAACTGGACGGTGTGACCATTGCGGCGCTGATCTACCAGCCGACACGCCTCATCATGGAACTGGGCGGTCCGCTGTCGGTGCAAAGCGCGTTTTGGGAAGGGCTCACGGCGGATTGGTCGCTCGCCCGCGCCAGCGCGCGGATGGATCTTGAGCACGCCGCCATGACCCGGCTCGACGGCGAGGTCCTCAATCTCGATGTGTCGTATGGGGATGTACCGCGCGCGACTGTCAGCGACCTCAATGTCAACCTAAGGCAGCACCCCGAGCGTCAGCAGGATCTGCAATTTTCCGTGCGCCTTGCCGACCTCAAGCCCCATGACGCTGTGTTGGCGGAACGCCTGCCCAGCGCGAACGTGCGCATCGAGGGGGTCGTGCAGGACGGTGCGATGCTGACGGAAATGGGCGGCGTGCCACGCTTTCTGGCCGCGGGCACGAACGGCATTGCGGTTGTTCTCGACGGCGCCGTGGTGGAGATGGACAACGCGCAGATCGCCGTTGAGGCCGACATGCTCATTGATCGCGAGGGTCATCTGAACGGGAAAGTCGCGATCGCTATCGCCGGGATCGAGGAGGGCATCCCAGCCCTCAGCGGTGCGCAGGGGGGTGACCCGGTGGTCGACGCTCTGATCCGGGCGGTATCGGCGGCGCCGTCTGGCACCGTGGCGGGTGTGGAGGGCCGCACCATGGAGCTGACGCTTCGCCGCGGCCAGGTGCTGATGGGCATCTTGCCACTGCCGATCAGGCTCCCCCCGCTCGACCTTTCAGGGTTGCAGTAATCCAAAACGCTCTGGCTGGCGGGCGGCCGCCGTGGCACGATGGCTATGGTCCACGGTGTGAGGAAGCTCCTGTGCCTCTGCTTGCCGTTTTCGATAGCGATGCGTTGTTTGATGGGCGTCAGTCAGATGCCGCAATGGCGATCCGCCGCGGCACCGCTCGCCTTTTGAGGGAGCTTGGCTTTGCGGTGCTGCCGGAAGTCACTCTGCGCTCCGGCCGCCGGGCAGACATTGTGGCGCTGGGGCCTGAGGGCGAGATCTGGATCGTGGAGATTAAGTCGAGCGTTGCCGACTTTCAGAGCGATACGAAATGGCCCCACTACAAGAGCGCGTGCGACCGCTTCTTTTTCGCGACGTCGCCGGAGGTTGGGGACATTTTTCCCGCCAGCGAAGGCTTGATTATCGCAGACGCCTTCGATGCGGACATTGCCCGGGATGCGGCCCCGCAACGCCTCTCGGCGCAAGCGCGGCGGGCGTTGACTTTGCGCCTCGCGCAAATCGCGGCAAGGCGCCTCCACGAGATTGAGGACCCCCCACCGAGGGGGCTGGGCGACCTCTAAGCAACTGCCGCGTTAAGCGCTTTTGTCCTCGTCGGTCGATTCGGGGCGACCGAAGTTTGGCGCGGCCGTATCCTGGCCGGCATCGATAATGCCCATGCGGATGGCCCGTGTGCGTTCAAAAATGTCGAACAGCTCTTCGCCCTCGCGCCAGCGGATGTTGCGCTGGAGCATGGCCAAATCCTCCGAGAAGCGGCCCAGCGTCTCCAGAACGGCGTCGCGGTTGGTGAGGAAGACGTCCCGCCACATGGTGGGGTCAGAGGCTGCAATGCGGGTGAAGTCGCGAAAACCGCCGGCAGAGAATTTGATCACCTCCGCTTCGGTTACTTCCTCCATGTCGGCTGCGGTGCGCACGATGTTGTAGGCAATGAGGTGGGGGAGGTGGCTGGTGATGGCGAGCACCAGATCGTGCCGCTTCACGTCCATCAGCTCCACGTTGGCGCCGAGCCCCTCCCAAAACCGCTGCACGATGTCGATGGCCTCATCGTCCACGCCCTCGGGCGGGGTGAGGACGGTCCAGCGGTTTTGAAATAGCGTTGCCCAACCCGCGTCAGGCCCGGAGCGCTCGGAGCCTGCGATGGGATGGCCGGGCACAATGCGGGCGTGAGGGGGCAGGTGGGTCGTCAAACTCTCGAGCACGCTCGCCTTGACGGACCCGGTATCGGTGACGATCGCGCCCTCTTTCAGCGTTGGAGCGATGGCGCGGGCTGCGGCAACCATGGCGCCGACGGGGATGCACAGCACCACCATGTCGGCCCCTGCCACGGCCTTTGCCGCGCTGGAGCCATAGCTGTCGCCAAGGCTCATCGCCTGCGCTGTCTCCAGCGCGCGGCCCTCGCGGTCGCAAATGGCGATGTGTCCGGCAAAGCCGTTGGCGCGCAGCCCTTGGGCAATCGACGAGCCGATGAGGCCAATGCCGACGATCGCGATACGCGTCAGCGGCGCGAACGCCGCCGCGCCCGATGGGTCAGGCATTGAGGCCGTCGCGGTAGTCTTTGAGCGCGGCGATGGTGGCAAGGTTTGCCTCATCGTCACCGACCGTCATGCGCAGCATTTGCGGCAGGCCGTACGCGCTCACCCGGCGAAGGATGATGCCGCGTTCGCCCAGAAAGGCGTCGGCATCGCCGGCATCGGCGCCCGGCACGGGGGCAAAGTCGATCAGCACGAAGTTGCCCACGCTGGGCGGCACGCCAAAGCCGAGCGCTGTGATTTCATCGCGCAGGCGCGGCAGCCAGCCATTGTTGTGCTCCACCGCGCGCTCCACGTGCTCGCGGTCGCGCATGGCCGCCGTCCCGGCCGCAAGCGCGGCCGCATTGACATTGAACGGTCCGCGCACCCTGTGCAGCGCGTCGATGACACCGGGCGGACCATAAGCCCAGCCAAGCCGCAGCGCCGCGAGGCCGTGAATCTTCGAGAAAGTGCGCGTCATGATCGTGTCATCGCGGGTCGCGACGAGCTCGATCCCGGCGTCGTAGTCATTGCGCCGCACATACTCAGCATAGGCCGCGTCGAGCACCAGGAGCGCACCTTCGGGCATGCCCTCCCGTAGCCGCTTCACGTCCTGGTGCGGGGTGTAACTGCCGGTCGGGTTGTTGGGATTGGCGAGGAACACGACCTTGGTGCGCGGCGTCATGGCGGCCAGAAGCGCGTCCACATCGGCGGACAGGTTGGTTTCCGGCACGATGACGGGGGTGGCGCCCGCCGCGAGCGTGACGATCCGGTAGACAAGGAACGCGTGCTCGGTGAACACCGCCTCGTCGCCCGCCGACAGGTACGCGTTGGCGATCATCGCCAGGATTTCGTCAGACCCGTTGCCGCAAATGATCCGGTCGGCGTGAAGGCCATAGGTGGCCGCGATGGTGTCGCGCAGAATCGTGGCGCTGCCGTCCGGATACCGCTCAAGGGTTTCAGCCGCGGCGGCAAACGCCTCTTTGGCGGCAACGCTCGGTCCCAGCGGGTTTTCGTTCGATGACAGCTTGTGCTGCTTACCGGCTGCGCCGCTTTTTGCGCGGCCCGGGATGTACGGCGCGATTTCCAGGACGGACGGATTGGGACGGGGGCTCATGGCTCTTTCAGGACTCAGCAACTGGAACAATCAGGGGGAATGGGTGCACTCGGCCTAACACTTTATCGTCTGGCTCTACAGCGTGCGCCCGCACCGCAACGGCTTTATCGTCGCGCAGGATGAGCGCCAGGGGCCCGGTCCCATGCGACACGTTCGCTCCACCGAGCGCCACAGCAGTCTGGCCGCTCGATAGCTCATAGCGGCCACTCACGTGAGCTTCGCCGCAATCAGCCCAGGGCACGTCATCTTCCGGCGCCAAAGCGACGTCGCCGGGGTTGTCGTGGAGCGCTGCCAGCATCTCGTGAGGGGAGGCGGCTGCGTGAAGTGGGATTGGCCCAAATAAAAATCGGGCCGCATCTGTCAGCCCGATTGTATGCACAGTGAAAGGTCTTTGCAGCGCGCAGGCTGTCGACATGATGGTCCGCCAGAGAAAGGCCAGCACTTCGGGCGGCATGGCGCCGTCGTGGTTGGCTAGGCGGTTTTCCAAGACCGCGGCTTCCCGCGCTGGGCGAATGATGGGCTCGCCTGGCCCCTTGGCGCGGCCGATGTCCTCAACGATGGCAAAGCGTTCGCGCAAGAGCTTGTGAAGCTCGGCGTCGATCACGTCGAGCCGTGAGCGCAACTGTGCCAGCGATGCGGGCTTTGCCGCCTCGCCATCATCGCTCGTCTGCCGGGGACCAATCGCCTTTTCCATTGCGGTCGGTGACTAGCCGGTCCTGATGGTGGTGGCAAAGAAAACAGTACGGCCCGCCGTTCATCACGTTGTTTGGAAACACGAGCGCACCACACAATTGTCACCGGGACGCACTTTGCGCCGCCGCCTTTTCCGATTAGTTGACCGTCATGGCCGAGACAGCGTTCCCCGCCGGGGCGGATCCGATTACCAACCGCGAACGCGATAATGAGCGCATACGGCGCGGTGAGGTGGACACGCCATCAAGCCTGCTGATGCGCTTTTCCGAGCCGCTCACGCTGGATAGCGGTGCCGTGCTGTCTGACTGGCAGATCGGCTATCAAACCTACGGTCGGCTGAACGAGGCGAAGTCCAACGCGGTGCTGTTGTGCCATGCGCTGACGGGCGATCAACATGCAGCCAATCGCCATCCGCTCACCGGCCGCGCGGGTTGGTGGGAAACACTTGTTGGCCCCGGCCGTCCGATCGATACCGACCGCTATTTCGTCATTTGCAGCAATGTTCTGGGTGGCTGTTCGGGCACCACGGGTCCCGCGTCGTTGGATCCATCCACTGGCGAACCTTACGGCCTCGACTTCCCGGTCGTCACCATCGCCGACATGGTGCGCGCCCAAGCGCGGCTTGTGGAAGCCCTTGGGATCGAGACGCTGTTTGCGGTCGTGGGTGGTTCCATGGGCGGCATGCAAGTTTTGCAGTGGGGCGTCAGCTATGGGGATCGCGTGTTTGCAGCGCTCCCCATCGCGGCCGGAACGCGCCACTCGCCGCAAAATATCGGCTTTCACGAGGTTGGCCGGCAGGCGATCATGGCCGATCCCGACTGGCGCGGCGGGCGCTACGAGGCGGCAGGTCTGCGGCCCAAGAAGGGGCTGTCGGTCGCGCGGATGGCTGCTCATATCACCTACGTGTCTGAGGCGGCGCTCGCGCGCAAATTTGGGCGCGCGCTGCAAGACCGCGACATGGTCACCTACGGCTTCGACGCTGACTTCCAGGTGGAAAGCTACCTGCGCCACCAGGGCTCCACGTTCGTGGATCGGTTCGACGCCAACTCGTACCTCTACCTCACCCGCGCGATGGACTATTTCGACCTTGCGCTTCAGCACGATGGCATGGCGGCCAACGCGTTTTTGGGCACGATGACCCGCTGGTGCGTGATTTCGTTCACCTCCGACTGGCTGTTCCCGACCGCTGAGAGCCGCACTGTGGTGCACGCGCTGAATGCGGCTGCGGCGGAGGTTTCGTTCGTGGAGATCGAAACCGACAAAGGCCACGATGCGTTCCTCTTGGATGAGCCGAGCTTCGATAGCGCGGTTCGTGGCTTCTTGAAGGGCGCGGCGCGTGCCCGTGGGCTACCTGTCGGTGCTCCATGAGCCTTGCCGTGGACGCATCCGCGCCGCCTGTTGCGCCGGTGGGCGATCTGCGGGTCGACTATGACGTCATCGCTGGGCTGATTGCACCCAATACCCGGATTTTGGATGTGGGCTGTGGTGACGGCGGCTTGATGGCCCTCCTAAAGGAGCGGCACGGCGTGCGAGCGTCCGGCATTGAGCTGAGCCCCGAAAATGTTGCTAGGGCCGTTGCGCGGGGCCTATCAGTGGTCCAGGGCGACGCCGATACCGACCTTTCGGCCTATCCGGACAACGCGTTTGACTATGTGATCCTGAGCCAGACGCTCCAGGCCACGCGAAATCCGAAAGCCGTGCTGGAGAACCTTCTGCGGATCGGGAAGCGGGGCATCGTCTCATTCCCGAACTTTGGGCATTGGACAGTGCGGACCCAGCTTCTGCTCAGAGGCCGCATGCCCAACACCGGCATGTTGCCCGACCCCTGGTGGGCGACCCAAAACATTCATTTCTGCACGATCCGCGACTTCGTGGAGCTTTGCGAAACCATGGATGTCGATCTGCAACGTGCGATCGCGATGAACCGGCGCGGCCGGCGTGTGACGTTCAATGCGCCGTGGTGGTTCTGGAACCTGTTGGGCGAACAGGCGGTTTTTCTTCTTTCGAAGTGAGGGGTTGTTGGGTTCTTCCCGCTGATGGCTGAACGAGAACCGGTGGCTGACCAGCCTATTGCCCTGAACTGGAAAGCATTTTTTCGGCCATGCCGTCTAGCGGTTCGCTTTGCTGTTGACCGCGCTATGATATCGATATCGTTATAACGACAACAACAAGACCTCTGGAGGACGCCCCATGACCATCCGCACGAGCGCCGCCGCGCTCGCTCTCGCCGTTTGTTTTGCCGCACCCGCTGCTGCCGAGTTTCCCGAGCGGCCCATCAACCTGATCGCGCCATTCAATGCGGGCGGTGGCACCGACCTTCTCCTGCGTGGCTTCGCGCCGCACTTTGAAGAGGCCATCGGCTCGCCGGTGTTCGTGTCCAACATGTCGGGCGGCTCTGGCACCGTTGCTGCGTCCGCGCTCTCCGGTCAGCGCCCGACGGGCTACCAGATGGCCTATATGTCGATCACGGTGTCGACCATTCAGCCGCAGATCAAGAACGTGCCCTACGACGTCGACAGCTGGACGCCGATTTGCTCCGTCGCCGCCTCTCCGACGCTTCTGTTCGTCAACAACGACAGCCCGTTCCAGAGCATGGACGACGTGGTCGCTGCGGTGGAAGCTGAGCCTGGCAAGTACGTCTTCGGCTCGTCCGGCCCTGGCGCGATGACCCACCTGACGACGGTCGCCGCCTTCTCAGGCCTCGGCATCCTCGACAAGCTGAAGCACCTGCCGTTCCGCGGCTCCGGCCCCGCCATCAAGGAGCTGACGGCCGGCAACATCCAGTTCTTTGGCGACACTGAAGTTCTGATGCAGCGCGGCGATTTCCGTCCGCTCATGGTGTTCAACGACGAGCGGCTGGAGAACTATCCGGACGTGCCCACGGCGGCGGAAGTGGGCATCGAAGCTCCGCTCAACGAACTGTACCTGTGGGGTGGTCTGTTCGCGCCGGCCGGAGTGCCCGAGGACGTGGTGGCAAAGCTCGCTGAGGCCTGTGAGACCGCTGTGAACTCTGAGGGCTTCCAGGAGTTTGCGACAAGCTCCGGCACGGTGATCAATCACCGCGGCCCGGAAGATTTCGAAGCCTTCTTCCGTTCGCAGTACGAAGATAACCGCGCTCTGATCGAAGCTGCCGGCCTCTAAGCCAACGGCAAACGCGCCACTCAATCGGTGGCGCGCCCTTCACGAGGCTAGCCATGTCCCGCTTCGTCAATGAGCGCGTGTTCGTGCTGCTCATCCTGCTGCTGGTGGCGGCGGCGCTCTACGCGTCGACGTTCACGCAGAGCTTTTCCGACGTCGGGAATGCGCACTCTCCGGTGTTCTTCCCGCGCATCATTTTGGTGCTCTGGATCGGGCTGTCGCTGATCGCGCTGATCCAGACGCTGATCTCTGCGCCCGCGAACACGCCGATTGTCGGCCTCTTGCGCCTGGCCATCCTGATCGCGGCCGCGGTGGCGTACACGATGTTTCTGAACCAGTACGGCTTTTTCCTCACGTCGGCCGCGTTTGCGGTGGTGTGCCTTGTCGTCTTTGGCGTGCGCAATCCGATCATCATCGTGGTTTACGCTGTGGTGGTCCCCGGCGCGTTGGTGGCGTTGTTCAACCACATTTTGAAGATGCCGCTGCCCACCTCGCCATTCACCTTCTACTTCTGAGGAGCGGACGCGATGCTTTCCTCGCTGCCCGACGCGTTCGCCATCCTGTTCACGGTGGAGGGCATCGCGACGCTCATCCTGGGCACCACGCTTGGCATTGTGCTGGGCGCGATGCCGGGCATCGGCTCCACAGTGGCGGTGGCCATCGTGCTGCCCTTCACGCTGTCGATGAGCCAAGCGCCGGCGATCTTGCTCCTCCTCGCCGTCTATGCTGGCTCGGTCTATGGCGGCTCGATCTCAGCAATCCTGATCAACACGCCGGGGACGCCCCAAAGCGCGGCCACGTGCCTTGATGGCTACCCGATGGCTCAGCGCGGCGAGGCGGGCTTGGCGCTCGGCTGGGCGACGCAAGCGTCCATCGTTGGCGGTCTTGTTTCGGCTGTCGTTCTCATCATTGCCGCGCCACAGCTTGCCGCGTTCGCGCTTCAGTTTGGCCCCATCGAGACCTTTGCCCTCATCCTGCTCGGCATGACCTGCATTGTGTCGGTCTCCACGGGCTCGGTGGTGAAGGGCTTGTTGTCAGGCATGATTGGCATTTTTCTTAGCCTGGTCGGCGGCGATCCGATCATTGGCGAGTTCCGCTTCACGTTCGACAACTGGCAGCTCTACTCGGGCTTCAACCTCCTTGCGGTGGTAATCGGCGTCTTTGCGTTGTCGGAAGTTTTCATGCGGGCGAGCGCGAAGATCACCAGCGTGTCGGAGCTTGTCAGCTTTCGCGGCATTGTATTCCCGAAGCTTGCTGAGTGGCGCGGCCGGCGCCGTAACCTTGCCAAGTCGGTGCTGATAGGAAACGTGATCGGCGTTTTGCCGGGGACAGGCGCGGCCACCGCTGCTTTCATCTCCTACGCTGAGGGCCGCCGCTCATCCCCCCACCGCGAGGACTACGGCAAGGGCGAGCCCGACGGCATCGTGTCGTCAGAGGCGGCCAATAACGCCGTCACCGGTGGTGCGTTGGTGCCGACCATGGCGCTCGGCATTCCTGGCGATGCCATCACGGCCGTGATGCTAGCCACGCTGACCCTCCACGGGATTACTCCGGGTCCGAAGCTGGTGGAGGACAACCCGGTCCTCATCGGCGCGATTTTCGCGGGCTTCTTCATCATCAACTTGCTGTTGTTGCCCTTGGGGACGCTCCTGTCGCGTGTGGCGGCTCCACTGCTCCGGGTGCGCGAAGCCTACATGATGACCGCGATCGTGCTCCTCTGCGCGCTGGGCATCTACTTCGTCCGGGGTAACCCGTTCGATCTTTTGGTGATGGGGCTTGCCGGCGTCGGTGGCTTCATCCTGCGCCGTCAGGGCTTTCCCATGGCACCGTTGGTGATCGGCATGGTGCTTGGGCCCACGCTGGAGCTCACCCTGCGGCAAGGGTTGATCCTCACCGATGGCAACTTCTTTGCGTTCTTTGAAAGCCCCATCGCTCTTGTGCTGACGATCGTGGCCATCGCGGCTTTGTCGCTGCCGCTGGTCCGCGCTGCGCTACGCCGCAAACCGGCCTAGAGGCGAGGCGCTAGCGCTCGGCTTTCTCGATTAGCCCCGCCATCGCCGACCAGAGCGCCGGCGGGTTGGCGTACATCGGGAAATGCGCGGAGTGGGGGATCTCCACCACGCCCACGCCGCGGGTCGGCAAGTGAGGCAGGTAGGATAGCGTTGCATTCTCAGAGCCATGAATGAACTGCCGCGGGAAGGGCAGGCCGGTGAACAACTCCATCAGCGGCGCCTCATCTGACAGCGCCACCATCGACTCAAACACCGGTCGCACGGACGACACCTGCACCTTCATCGGCAGGGTGAGCGCATAGAGGTGGCTGCTCGCCTGCGGGATGTTGCGCACTCGCTCGATGAAGGCTGCGAAGAAGGCCTCATCGCTGTCTGTGGGATGCTGGACGATCTGGCGGGATAAGAAACAGTCCTCCGGCGACACGTTGCCCTCGATGTTGGAAAACGACAGCACCCTGTCGCGGTGGTTGGCCGCGAGCATCAGCGCCGTGAGACCGCCCATGGAATGGCCTGACAGGTGGAAGCTGTCGATTCCCACCGCATTGCAGCAGGCGAGTGCCACCTCGACCAGAAAACCAATGTCGAGCGCACTTGGGTCAGAGATTTTGGAACTGCCGAACCCCGGCGCATCCATGAGGAACAGCGGGCGCTCCCGCGTTGCCGGAAATAGGGCGAGGTCGGCATAGTCTTCTTTGGTGGAGCCAAAGCCGTGGAGGCAGACGAGCGGCGCACCGCTACCCTGCCGGCGCAGCGCGGCGACTGAGCAGGAAGTGCCCTTGACGCTCACATTGAGGGACACGGGTTGCAGTTCGCTGGCCATAGCTTCGCCGGATATCATTGATGTGAGCGCAGACGGCGTCACCTAGCGCATGGCCGACTGCGTTGGCGAGAAGGCTTGCCGCAACGGCGATGGTTGAGTATATCGCGCCTACACCCGTCAGCGCGTCGCGCCCACGGGTGCTTTTTGCGTGTTCTGACGGGCGCGTACAGTTTCGCGGAGTTCGCCCATGTTCGACAGCCTTTCGGAACGGCTTGCTGGGATTTTCGACAAGCTCACCGGCCGTGGTGCGCTGTCTGCCCAGGACGTGGATCTGGCGACGCGCGAGATCCGCCGCGCGCTGCTGGAGGCTGACGTAGCGCTCCCCGTGGCGCGCCAATTCATTGAGCGGGTGAAGGAAAAGTCGGTCGGCGTCGAGGTCGTGAAGTCCGTCACGCCCGGCCAGATGGTCGTCAAACTCGTCCACGACGAGCTTGTCGCAATGCTCGGCGAGACGGCCGAGGTCATCGATCTCAACGCGCCGGCTCCTCTGGCGATCATGATGGTGGGCCTTCAGGGCTCCGGTAAAACGACGACTAGCGCCAAGATCGGCCGCCGGCTGCAAACGCGGGACAAAAAGCGCGTTCTGATGGCTTCGCTCGACGTGCGCCGCCCGGCCGCGCAGGAGCAGCTTCGCGTTCTGGGTGCCGAGAACGACATCGAAACGCTGAAGATCGTCCCCGGCCAAACCCCGACCCAGATTGCCGAGCGCGCCATGACCGCCGCTAAGCTCGGCGGCTACGATGTGGTGATCCTGGATACCGCAGGTCGCCTTGCCATCGACGAACCGCTGATGGCCGAGATGGCCGAGATCAAGCGGGTCACCGGCCCCCACGAAATCCTCCTGGTGGCCGACAGCCTGACCGGTCAGGACGCCGTCGCCACCGCCAAGGCTTTTGATGAGCGGATGGACCTCACCGGCATCGTGCTGACCCGCGTTGACGGCGATGGGCGCGGTGGCGCTGCCCTGT
>ERZ1740058.875-NODE-875-length-18066-cov-17.900616_pt1 | contig 18066 bp, 15 predicted proteins | sample MGYA00581745_ERZ1740058 | MGnify/ENA primary metagenome ERZ1740058 (study PRJEB43018, sample SAMN04849742) | marine metagenome | isolation source: floating plastic debris | place: Pacific Ocean | collected 2008-08-30 | study: EMG produced TPA metagenomics... | reverse complement strand
AAGTTGTTTGAACTCCAAAAGTTTGGCGGACAGCTTAACGTCAAAAAAGGTGAAGGTGACGCGGCTACCACTGCTACTGATGAGTCACCCGCGATCTCACCTGCCAACGTGCAAAGCTAACCGTTGCCATGGCCCCTTCCTCCGACAGTTCTCCGTCGTCTTACGCTAACCCCACCCCTGACGAACCCTGGCAGCCCGGCATTGGTGCACCGGCGCGGATTGATTTACGCCAGTATGACCAGTCTTGGTATTCACCGGGCCGCTCGAAGCTGTGGGTGTTGCTGTGGTGGCTGGTGCAGGCGGTGGTCTTTCCCCTCACGCTTCATGCCCACCACGCCCCTCGCCGTCTGTTGCTGCGCTGGTTTGGTGCGCGCATTGGCCGGGGGGTCGTGATTCGGCCCTCGGCGCGGTTTCACTATCCCTGGCAGATCGAAATTGGTGACTACAGCTGGGTGGGCAGCGGTGTGGAATTCTACAGCCTAGGTCCAATTCGGCTTGGCAACCACACCGTCGTCTCGCAAAACACCTATCTCTGTACCGGCTCGCACAATCCCGCTGATCCGGCCTTTGGGCTGCGGGTCGCTCCCATCACGATCGAAAATGGAGCCTGGGTAGCAGCAAATTGTTTTATCGGCCCTGGCGTGACAGTGGGAGCTAACAGCATTGTCGGGGCGAGAAGCAGCGTGTTTGCCGATCTGCCTGCTGACCACATTTGCCTCGGTAGCCCTTGCAAGCCGCTCAAGCCGCGCGCGATCGCCCAGTAGTCTCAGTTTGGCTTTGCGGTAAACTAAGCCCACTTTCCGCACTTTGAGATGTCACCTTTAGAAGTTAGGCTCAGAGCCTTGAGAAATCTGCATTGCCAGTTTCAACAGGGCGCTTGCACCTCACCCACTTAGACATAACTCTGTCGGTTCCCTCCCAACACCTCTTGTTCAATGGCCATCCTGGCCGTTGGTTTGCTGCCATCCTGGCCGTCCGCTGCGCTGCAGCCAGCGAGAAAGTTGATCTTTCGGCAGTCGGGTGGGGTCGGGCAGGCTAGGAAGCCTACCCGACGAGGGTTTCGATCACACGCGAGCCTGGTGGAAAAGCATATCGCCCCTCCTCAATCGGCAAGAGCCACACCTCAAAGGTACTCGGCGACGGCTGTCCCCTGGGGAAAATCGATGCTTACCCGACCTTATCCTGACTCAATCAAGGCGATGGATTGAAAATTCGCTGAGGGGAAATTTCTGTGGTTCCCGTGCTTTCTTTCTATAGCAACGGCTCATGACGCAGGCGCGCCACTCCAAACGATGAAAATGCGGTTGTCCATTGCGGGTTTGGGGTGGTGGGCCAGACAGCTGACTGGTGGCGAGTTTTGAGTAAACTGTGAGGGAATTGACCCACCCTACGCGGGGTTGTTCTCAGGGCAATCCGCAGTTTGATCAGGTCACCCCTAATGTCTAAAATCACCATCAGATCAGCTGTTTAATTCTGATTTCCAACTTCCGACTTCTTCCTGTCGTAGGGTCTTACCCTTCCCGAAGGGTATTCTGCTATCCCTTGCACGTCTGTAAGCTCAGGCTCGTTATTTGCTTTTGGACGCAACTGTTCGGCGAACCGGAATTTGAATAATAAACTCTGCCCCCTCACCCAGCAGAGAACGACAGGTTAATTTGCCGCCATGCCTATCCGTCACAATTTGGTAACTGGCAGCGAGTCCCATTCCCGTGCCTTCGCCAACAGTCTTAGTGGTAAAGAAAGGGTCGAACATCTTTTGTTGCACCTCTGGGGAAATACCCGGCCCGTTATCAGCGATCGTAATCTGCACCCACTGCTCATCAACGAGAGCAGTCCGCAGAGTGATTTGATCCGGTTTGTCTACAGACTTTTTCGATGTTGGCGGCTTCCTCTCTGGGCTTAATGCTTCGATCGCGTTAGTCAGAACATTCAGGAATACCTGGTTGAGCAATCCGGCATAACACTCGACCAGCGGCAGGATTGCGTAGTCTCTATGCACTCGAATTTCGAGTCTATCGGCTTCTGCTTCCAGCCGATATCCCAAAATCATCAGCGTGCTATCGAGCCCTTCATGAATATCAACCAGTTTGATTTCAGCTTCATCAAATCGGGAGAAGCTGCGGAGAGAGCGCACGATGTCACGGATGCGATCGCTGCCAGTTTTCATGGAAGCCAGCGTTTTCGGCAAGTCGCTTTGAATAAATTCCAAGTCAACGTCTTCGGCTTCAGCTCGAATCTCTGTCGTTGTGATAGGGCAGTGCGTTTGATACATGCTCACCAAACCTAACAAAGCTTCCATATAACTTTGAACGTGAGCAATATTGCCGTGAATAAAGTTGACTGGATTGTTGATTTCATGAGCCACACCAGCAACAATTTTCCCCAAACCAGACATTTTTTCACTCTGTACGATGTGTGCCTGGGTATGGCGTAATTCTTCTAACGTCGATTCAAGTTGTTGGTTTGTGGTTTCACGTTGAGCTAGGAGCTGATTAACAAAGTTGATATAAGTGTTAAAAGTCTGAGCTAGCACACCGGTTTCATCATCACTACTAACCGGCACTTGAACATCGAAATTCGCATACTGAATTGACTGCTGAACGGTCTGCGTCATGGTTTTCAGAGGACGCAACAGCACACGACTGATGAGCATCATCAATAGAATGCCAATCCCCCCAGAGGCGACAGTGCTCGCTAAGATGATTTTGATTTGTGTTCTGCTTGCTTGCTGAAAAACATCTGCAGCCTCTGCCTGCTCCTCTGCTGTTGCATCAGCTAACTCCGTGACTTTCTTGATGAAACCGTCCAGATTAGTGATGAACTCGTTATCCTCTAACCCTAATAATTTTGCCTGAAGTGAGAGTCGCTGATCCGATGTATATCCTAGTAGATTGGTTTGCTCAAAAAGCGTATTGGCCTGCTGAATGTAATTAGCAACAATAACTTCATAGTTTTCTAAAAGATCGGCGGCAACTTTCGCTTCCGCTTCAGTAACTTCGCCAGATTCCTCTGCTTCATTGAATTCATCAGAGTCTTTGAAATCTTCCCAGTTTTTCTCAAATCTTCCGAGGGCTTTCCTAAACTCAGATAAATCTGCGCGACTTTCCTCAAGGGTGTCTTCTTTAAAGCTTTTTAGTGTTTCATTTTTATATATTAGAAGCGTTAAAATACTTTCCTTTAGGTCAATGACACTTTCTACATCTTCAATCGCTTCTGCTTGAATACCGCGAGCGGTCTTTTCGATATTCCTAGCCACGAAAAAACCGGTCATAATTCCAGCGAATGCAACCAAGAATGCCAAAGTATATCCAACAACAATTTTTTGGTTTAATGACCAATGCCTAAAACTAGAGAAGACGCTGGAACGAGGATGATAAAGCGAGCGATCTATTTCAGGCTCAATCGGTATTTGTAAAGTGGCAGGCTTGTTTGTCATGGAAACTGGAATTGCCTGGAGGGCGGTAGATTTTATATGAGCGAGTTTTTATAACTCTTGATCGAAAGGAAATTTCTGAAATTTTAAATAGATTTATGACGAGCTAAACGCTTTCTTTGGCAACATAATCATACAGCGTTGATATTAGCAAGAAACTGAAATGGCGTTTACTAATTCAGGGTGTCTGATCGTTTATGACAATACCAAAAATCTTTGCTGACTAATTACCCCCTCGAAAATCAGACTCCTGATTTTGGATCTAGTTACGTCATGTGATGGGGCAGTCGCCAGTCCGGTGAGGACAAGACTGCGGAGCCACTTTGCTGATGCGCTCAGGATCAGAGCGTATCTAGGTGTCCTAAGCAAAGTGGCCAGCGCTATATTCAATCGGACAGGAAAGCGCTGTCAATCAAGCTCAGCACGTACCGCTTCACTTCAGGAATTTATACTGATTCTAAGTTTCCCTTATCTGGAGTTTTGCTACCTTAAAGCTTTCCTACTCAGTCTTTGTACTGACAAAGATTCCAATCTTCAGTGTTTCTACCGCGTTCCCCCTTTCGAAAACCAGGAAAACCAGATCCCGCAAAGGACTGTCGCCTGGACTTCATCTCAGGGAGACTACCGATACAGGGCGCGCAGTGGTTGTTAACCGTGCTATAGCAAGCCGCAGTTTGCTCAGGTCACCCCCCAATGCCTGAAATCACCATTAATTAGGCTTTTTAATTCTGACTTCCGACTTCTGCTGTAGATGCCGTTGTCCCCGTTCTCAGTGATCGGACTCCCGATGCAATCTTGGAAAAGCCGGGGGGCCGAGGGGCAGGGGAGCCAGATCTATAGCCTTGTTTTAGAGAATCGGTATTAGGCGTCGATCGCGATCGCGTGCAGGGATGTCCCGTCTTGCCGACCTTCCTAACCGTTTTTAGCCCCCAAACTCTGGAGTGCGGATACTGTCCGACAACGGAGCCAATATAAGTGCATCGATATAAGTGCATCAGTAGCGGAAGTTGCCTGCCGCCGTTCGGTTTCGTCTTGGCACTGATTATTTAGGTCGCGCGATCGAGGGACTCAACCACTTGCGCGTAAATCTCCTCTGCTTGGGCGGGGGAGTTGCCGATGCAGGTGAGCCCCAGCTTGCCATATTCCGACAGGCAGCCCATCAGGTGAAAGGCTGCGCCGACGCCTTCAATGCTGTTGAAATGCAGGCGATCGCTGACGATAATATCCATCAGGTCGCTGGGTAGCAGGCCCCGATAAGCTGGTTTTTGTAGATTGTCGGAGGCGCGATAAAACTTGGCTTGGCCGCGACGCGTATAGAACAGTCCATCTTTGGCGTTATATTGACCGTCTGTCAGTAACTTGAGCGCCATAAACGGGTGGGTGGTGCCCCCTTTGCGCAGGTTGATTTCGATCGCCTGCAGATCCCAATTGGGGCTTTGATCGGGCTGATAGACAGCGACAAAATCAACGCCATAGCGTTCGAGTGCGCCCTTTTGAGCGAGACTTTGGCCGATGGCTGAGCCCATGGCTTGAATCCGCAGGCGATAGTCGGCATCCGCCGGAAAAGAGCAGCCCAGGAAGATTTGACCATCGGGGCCACCCAAGACCTGATCATGGGTCGAGAGCATTTCGACCTCCCCTAACGGATTGATATGACCCTGCACGCTCGGCGATCGCTTCTGTTCCCCCTCGATAAAGGCCTCAGCGATCGCGCCCAGCCCGTGAATTTTCTGCTCAAAATATTCCCAGGTTTCGCTCTTGCACTGAAACCGAAGCTGCCGCAGAGCTTGGCCCAACTGCTTGACGCGAGTGCTACGACTACCTGAAGGGGGGGCAGCCTCAGCGAAAGACCGTAGATCTAGCAGGGCATTCCCTTCCCCCGAAAACCCCTGATCGAGCTTGATGACGATGCGTTTGAGATGGGGCTGTCGTTCCCAGAGATCAGCGGCGACCTCGGCCAAATCATCAGCGGTGTGGACCAATTCGCTGCCATCGGGGTGGGGCACGCCGCACTCGGCAAAGATCTGCCGACTGCCGCTTTTAGTGCCCCAATGCAAGAGGTCGGGATCGAGGGCCAGCAGGGGAATGCCTAGCTGCAGGGCGAGTTCGCGTTCTAGCGGCGTCGAGTTGAAGCACACCATATAGGCCCGTTCAGTCTCTAAACTGTCGCGAATTTTTTCGAGCAGGCGGGGTCGTTCGAGCAGTTTTTGGGTCAGGGGTTTGTGAGAAGCGTCGTAGGTGGCAAACAGGTCAAGGCGATCGCGCGCATGGGAACTTGGGATGCCGGGCAGCAGTTCCAAATAGTAATCAATGATGCTGGGATGCAGCGGCTGAGAGGTGACGTAAATCAGCCGCGTGTGGGGATTCCGCAGCCGCGCCAGAGAAAAGAGTAAGCGCTCTTCGTAGTAATGGACTCCAGCAATTTTTTGCAGTTCCGACTGATCGAGACTGAGCGACGGCACGATCAAAACCTGGCAGTTGCGCGCGTCAAACTCATCGGGCGATCGCCACAGCGTTTTGAGTCGGGTTTGCAAAGCTTGAAACTGGGCAGAAGGCTCGGCTGTCGCCGTAAAGGTGTCGAACATCATAAACCGCGGCAACCTGAGTGACGCTTGAACAGAAATTAAAGCCCATGGGCTAGGGCTGGAGCATCCTGCCACCGTTAGGGTATCCCCCTGGCACAGAGACAGATTTCTCTAGCGTCACATTTCCAAGGAACAGACAGCACATTTTTTGAGAAATCGTTGAAAACTCCTGAGCCAGACGCCTTGGTGGCTAGTCGTGAGCGCATGCCTGAGCCCACGACGCTACTGGGTGCGATGGTTGCTCTGGGAGCAGGATACGGTCTCAAACGTCGTCGCGATCAGGAAACTGCTGAGGGTCTGAAGGGCGATCGCGCTCTAATACAACGTGTCTCCAACGCCTGCAAAAGCCTCACGATCCAGCGATCGCGAGGCTTTGAGTTGAGCACTTCAGAGGGTTAGAACGCAGTTGCCAGAGTCATGCCACCGGAGCGGCGATCGCTAAACACTCACAGGGATTCTGATACCGCTGAGAATACCTTCTCGTTGCGCCATGTGCAGCATGAGATCAACGACCCGGCAAGAGTAGCCCCACTCGTTGTCGTACCAAGCCACCACCTTAAAGAAGTTGCTGTTAAGGGCCATCCCGGCTCCGGCATCAAAGGTGCTGGAGTGGGGATCCGTGGTGAAGTCAGTAGAAACGACCGGCTCATCGGTGTAGCCCAAAATGCCTTTCATCGGGCCTTCGGCAGCGGCCTGCATGGCGGCACAGATGGCGTCATAGCTGGTCGCTTGCTCAGTTTTGAAGGTAAGGTCAACCACCGAGACATCATGGGTGGGTACCCGCAGCGCCATCCCCGTGAGCTTGCCCTTGAGTTCTGGCAGTACCAGCGTCACGGCCTTGGCCGCTCCAGTAGAGGCGGGAATGATGTTTTGCCCGGCGCTGCGTCCGCCGCGCAGATCTTTTTTGCTGGGGCCATCCACAGTGGGTTGGGTCGCCGTCGATGCGTGAACGGTGGTCATCAATCCTTCCACGAGGCCGAAGTTATCGTGAATGACCTTGGCGATCGGGGCGAGACAGTTCGTGGTGCAGCTAGCGTTGGAAACGATCAGATCCTTCGCCGGGTCATAGGTCTCATGGTTGACGCCAACCAACAGCGTGGCGATCGCCTCTGGATCTTTGGTGGGAGCGGACAAAATGACGCGCTTGGCCCCCGCCTCTAAGTGCTGTTTGGCTCCGTCATATTTGGTAAACAAGCCCGTAGACTCAACCACATAGTCAGCGCCCAGCTCACCCCAAGGCAATTCAGCTGGATTCCGGACTGACATCGTGGGGATAAACTTGCCATCCACTTCAATGCCGTTCTCTTTGGCTTCTACCGTGCCCGCATAGCGGCCATGGGTCGAATCGTACTTGAGCAGATACGCCAAATTCTCAGCGGGAACCAAATCGTTGATGCCGACAAATTCAACATTAGGATTTTTGATCGCGGCTCTAAAGACCAAACGACCAATGCGGCCAAAGCCGTTGATGCCTACTTTAAGCGTTGCCATAGCGTCGGATCTCCTTTGGAGTGAGTTTACAAAGGGGCAAGTCGGCTCGTTCAGACACCGGAGCCTAAACCTTGCTGACTTCTCTTTATAAAATCACGCTTAATTTAGAACAGCCCCGATCCATCGCTTTTCCTTCAAAATTGCTCGATGAAGCTACCCCACGCGAGTAGACCGCAGCGCCAGGTGCCATCTCCTACACCACCCAGAGTGGGGGTTTATCTGGGCGTTGCTGAATCGAAGTATGGAGCTATCTGAGTTGCCAGTGATCTCGCCCTCTAATACCAGTTCTCAGTGATCGGACTTCCAATGCAATCTTGGAAACGCAGGGGAGCCGAGGGGCTGGGGAACCAAATCTGTAGCCCTGCTTTAGAGAATCGGTATAAATTCCCCTTTCTTGAATGCCCGGAGGGCTATATTCTGGGGGACTTCAAGAAATCTGGCTCCCCCAGAATTGGCGGCTGGGGGGCGAATTCATACCGTAATTCAGCAATGCCTTTGTCTGAACCCTTGGAACGATAACCCAAGCCCATAAGGCTAGAAAGCTCTGGCTTGTTGGCCCCTCTCACCGGGAACAAGCCGCGTGATGACTTCGTGCTGACCTTGGGTCGGCAAACACTGAAGCGCCTGTAAATCAAGCATCTTTCCCTGATTTGCCTAGAACGGATAAACAAGTATCGGCAAGTCGGATAACTGCTAAAACCAGCCGTCTTGCTCAAGTTCTTCAATGATCTGCAGCCCTCGCGGATCGCCCACATTGAGAATGGCAGTACGGGCATCTTCTCGCACGCCAAGATCGTTCTCTTCAGCAAAGGTCTCAATGAGAGCATCGATCGCCGTCGCATAAACCACGTTAGAAGGCAGCTCACGGCACAGTTGGCCCACCGCCCAGGCACAGTTGCTGCGCACCGCAGCGATCGGGTCTCGGCGCATCACCTCAATAATCGGGGGAATCGCCGCCACCACCGTCTCGTAATTGACGTTGACCATCTGCGCTAGGGCACTGGCGGCCCACAGCCGCACCGCCGGAATATCCGTCTTTAAGGCATCAATGAGTGGGGTCAGGGCCGCCGGTGTGTGACTATTGCCCAAGGCCCAGACAATGCCCTTACGCACATAGCCATTCCAATCATGCAGCTGGGCAATGAGGGGCGCGATCGCAGCGTCGCTGCAGTTGCGACCCAAGGCATAGGCCGTACTGACTCGCACCAGAGGACAGGTATCTTGCAGCAGCTCGATTAACCGCGGAATCGCTCGGGGCTCTTCTAACTCACAAAAAGCCCGAGCCGCCAACATGCGCTGCTGCGCTTGGGGAGAATCTAGCAGCAGCAACATTTCCTCAGCATCATACTGGGGGTCTTCAGCCGCTTCGCCAACCGGATCAATATGATCCAGCGGGTCGTCAAACTCGACATCCGGGTCAATAAGCTTTAGCTCGTCATCATCATACATATCCACACTTTACAGCACTGTTTTCTCCCAATCGAGCCGGATGATTGAGCGAGTCACGATTCCCGCCGTTAGCCTTAAAAAACTGTCATCTTTCAGAGGCAATTGGAATAAAGTCTGCTTCACTAAAAACCATCCCCTTAAGACGCAGAGATATGATCGTGATGAGCTTAAATCAACTAGTGCGCTATGGCGCGATCGCGGGCTTGCTCCTAGCCAGCAGCGCCTGTCAGTCATCACCCGAGTCGGCTCCCCCCAACGACACGTCAGCCGTACCCGCCGAAACCGCTCCTGCCCCTGAGCCTGACGAAGCCCCTACTGATGAGGCTACCGAGCCTGCCCCTGAACCCACTGCTGCTGAAACGCCGAATGCTGCTCCCAGCCCAGCTCCAGCTGAGACGGCAGCAGCGGAGATGTCTTGCTCCGCCACGGCGTTTGTGGCTGACACCGACCCAGCTGGCCTCAATGTACGGAGTGGTCCCGGCAGCGATTTTGCCATTCAAGACACCTTGCCAACCAATGAAGCGGTCGAGGTCTCGATTGTGGGGGCAACCAATGGCTGGTTTTTGGTGAATGAAGCCTGGAGTGCAGACCAAGCAGAACTCGAAAAACCCGGATGGATCTATGCTCCCCTTTTGGGCGTAACCACAACCAGCTTAGATATTAATGATCCTGAAGCGCCTGCGTCTCTGTATGAAGCGCCTGATGGCTTTTCTGCTGTCAAAGCCACGGTGCCGAAATTTTCGGAAGTGACATTAGTGGACTGTGCTGGCGATTGGCTACAGGTACAAACCAGCGACAAGACGGGCTGGCTGGCCATTGGCGATCAGTGCAGCGATCCGACCTCAACCTGTCCATAACAAAGGCTTTATCGTCGTCGCAGTCTAAACTCTAGTGTTCTTGACCAGCAAACAAAACTGCCCTATCAGACTGCCTTTTTACCCATGCAAATCAACTCCGAACTCAAATGATTTATGGCGCGAGGAACCCATTCTCTATAATGGGAGAAGTCAAAACTCGTATCTCTACGCAGATTCAATTGTGAAGATCGAGCGTAATACGAGATTTTAATTGTTTTTTTCTTGTTAGAAAATTTATATGGATGGATAAAACGAGTCCTCGAACGTGGGCAACTTAGTAGAGACATTGTTAGAGCTGTCTACCTTGTGTTGGCTGGGCACTGACTGATGTTCTAAAACTTTTGTTCGGAGATAGAACGGCATGATGGCAAATCGTTTTGGCAAACTGGCGATCGCGGTGGGTATCGGTGGCATGATGACCGCTAGCGTGGTGCCTGGGGCGATCGCTCAGGCACCAGAACCTTACACCACTTTTTTGAGCAGTGGCGAATCAGAGATCTATGAGGGCTATCTGCTGGCTGGTGAAGCGGTTTATGCCAGCTGCGATTTCGATTGTGGCGATCTAGATATCTATCTGTATGACGCTCAAACGGGTGAACTCATGGAAGCAGATACGCTGCTAGATTCCCAACCCGTCGTAATTGCTCCCTATAGTGGTGACTTTATCATCGAAACGGTGATGGTTAGCTGCAGCACCAGCATTTGCGAAGCCTGGACGAATTCTGACGAAGGGTTTTAACTGCCTTTCACCTAGCGTAGCTAGATCAAGATTTTTATTGGGTTTGTAATGCGGGGCGATGCCATCAGATTGATGGCATCGCCCCTTTGTGTTACTCCTCTGTTATCCCGCTCGGGAGTAAAGGTTTGGAGATAAAAACCTGCCAGTCATGACTGAGGAGATCGGAGAACGGGCCGCAGTGATGACGGGCTTTTGCCTACGGAAGCTGGCGAATTTTGATCGCTCAAGCATGACCTAAGTGGGTAGCTCTCATTCTCGTCGGGTGCGTCTCCAGGCGATGTTGGGGCGACAGCCTCAACACGCCCTACAGCATCGTTTCATTAGGACTTTCTACTTACTGCCCCACGATCGCTTCATCACTGTCATTGGCAATGCTAGGCACAGAATCGTTGAGGGCCTTTTTAGCGATGCGCGTTACGTAAACCGTAACGGCAACGGTGGCAATAAAGGCAACGATGCGAATCGTCCAGGTAATCGTCGGATTGCTCGGTGTTTCCCCCGCCCCTAAGGTGGCTAGATTGCCCGCTAAAGATCCCAAATAAACATACATAATGGTGCCGGGGATAATGCCCGTCGTCCCCAGCACGTAGTCTTTTAATGAAACCTTCGTCAGCCCCAAGCCGTAATTGAGCAGGTTAAACGGAAAAGCCGGAGACAGCCGAATCAGAAAAATGATTTTGCGACCCTCACGACCGATCGCCTCATCGATGGCTTTAAACTTATCGCGGCTGGCAATTTTGCGACCCACCCAATCCCTGGCGAGATAGCGCCCCACCAAAAACGCTGCCGTCGCCCCGAGCATCGCCCCGACAAAGACCAACAGCGATCCTTTGACGACACCAAAGACGACGCCCGCCCCCAACGTCACGATGGAAGCAGGTAAAAACGCTACGGTGACAATGATGTAGAGGACGATGAACGCGATGGGGGCGATCGCCCCTAAGCTATCAATCCAGGCTAGTGCATCCACCAGCCAGCCCTGAATTTGGCCAAAAAAGCCGGGGCCAGACTCACTGGCGGCGGCTTGAGCCAGCACCGGTAGCAGAGGCCATAGCAAAACCATTAGCATCGTGAGCCCACTCAACAGCGTCAGACGGGCAGACCGTCGCTTCAAGCTTAAAGGAATTCGGATAGCCGAGAGGTTCATGGTGGTGTCCAGAGTTCAGTACAGGGGGTGAAAAGGATGGGCGCAATTAGATCAGGGTGAAGTCAGCAACTCAGCGGTACCACCGTGGAAACGATGGGGCTACCCGGTCAGCGAGCCGCCGCAGCTAGAGCCACTACCGGCAGTGCAGCCATAGCAATAGGGCCGGGTTTGAACGGTGGGAATGATGTCTAGCGTTCCCGCTGCGAGCAGCATGGCGACGGTGACCGGAAGGCCGTCAACGGTTTGAGCGGGCACTGCCGCCATCTGATTGAAATCGCAGTCGTAAACATCGCCGCGATAGTCAATCGACAACTCGTTGCGACACATCAGCGCGGGCACCGTTGTGGGGTTGTGATGGGTCGCCAAAAACTGCGTATAAGGTTTTAACAAGCCCCGATGTTCTAACTGAAATCGAGTACGACCAATCGGCAAATTCGTAATGGTTAAGAGGTGGTTAAAAGCAATGCCAAAGTGTTGAGCCAGATATTGCTGATAATCGTTTTGCAAGCCCGCCTGGTTGGGGGTGAGGGAGAAGTTTTCGGTGGTGGGCAAAGGGGGATTGTAAACCAGATCCAAAATCAAATCGGGCTCATGGCCGTATCCCAAAGCATTGAGCTGTTGAATCGCCTTGATGGAATCGTCGTAGACTCCCTGACCCCGCATTGAGTCCACATTGTCGGCGAGATAGCAGGGCAAAGAAGCGACCACCCGAACTTGATGACGAGCAAAATAGTCAGGCAGATCGGCAAATCCCGCCTCAAAAAAGATCGTCAAATTAGAGCGAACGATCACCTCTTTCTGGAGCGATCGCGCCTTTTCGACTAAGGGGCGAAAGCCATAATTCATCTCCGGTGCGCCCCCGGTCAAATCGACGGTCTGAATCTGCGGAAAGCGATCGAGCACCGCGAGCAACTGGTCGAGCACTTCGGGGGTCAGTTCTTCGGTGCGGTGGGGGCCAGCTTCGACATGACAGTGGCTGCAGGCCAAATTACAGCGCCGTCCCAAATTGATCTGCAAAACTTGAATAGATTGCTTCTCAAGAGGAGCCCCTAAGGCCTGCTCAAAGGTGGGCGTCGAAACTGATCGCTGAAGACTTTCGGGAGATAAAACCATAGATCGCAAAAGAGTGGAACTATTTAGACGGGCGAGGGAAAATCGCCTCTCTTTAGAATGGCACTTTCATCCGGCTGTGAACGGCTGCTGTCCCCTTTATTAGACGGGCATGAGCTGAATATTGCCTGAGAAGATTAGTTGAACTTCCTGAGTCAGAAAATCAGCGATTTCTCAGGATCCCTTGTTACCTTTGAAACCAGCTCATGAAAAAGATTTATGGCCTGGTTAAACCGCCACGTTCCCAAAATTCTGCAGCCACCCACCTTAAGTTCCATTCAGTTTCGGCTCACTGCCGGTGTAGTTCTCGCTGCGGCCCTCAGTATTGGCGGCATGGCCGGTTGGCTAAACTGGCGGCTACAGCAGGTGCTCTTGTCAGGCCATGAAGACGCCGTTGCGACCCTCTCACAGCGCTTCGACGATGACGTGATGCTCTACGAAGAAATGATGTCGACCGCCGAGGCGGTGCAAAAAGTCATTGATTTACGGGCCATGGGGGATACCGCCATTTGGGTAAAGGCCCCGAGTGGTGAGCTCATCGCCCAATCAGAAACATTGTCAATGGGCTCGTGGCAAGCGGCGGGCCTGGCCGAGTATCTGCGATCGCTCCCCATGCAAAGGCGATTGGAAACACTGATGGTTAGCGATCGCGCTTTGGCCGTTTGCATCAGTCCGATCACTCGGCAGGGCGAAGCGATTGGCACCTTGTTTATCGTCGAAGATATTACTCAAAATCATCGCACCTACGTCGCGATGACCCGCAGCTTAATCATCATTAGCGGCAGTATGATTTTGCTGCTAACCGGATTGATTGCGCTCTACGTGCGTCAGTCCCTGCAACCGATCAAGTCCCTGAGCAAAGAGATGACTGGGGTGACTGCCGATTCCCTAAACGCGACGCGACTCGCCTTAGATAAAGCACCGACTGAAGTCAAAGAGCTGGCTCAAGCCCTTGATCATACCCTTGAGCGCCTGTCACAGTCTTGGGAACAGCAGCGGCGGCTAGTGGGTGATGTCTCTCACGAATTGCGCACGCCGCTAACGCTCGTGCAGGGATATTTGCAGAGCACCCTGCGCCGTTGCCAAACGCTGACTGAGCCCCAACGCGATGGTCTAGAGACTGCCGCCGCCGAAACCGATCGCACCATTCAGATTTTGAATGACCTATTAATTTTGGCGCGCGCTAGTATGGGGCATCTTCATCTATCGGGGGAACGGTTGGACTTGAAAGGGGTTGTTTTAGACGCCATCGCGATGGCCGATGCCACCGGTAATCGGATGGAAGCTGAAATCGCCGATGCTCCCCTTTGGGTGCGAGCTGATGCCAGCGCGTTGCGGCAAGTTCTCGTCAATCTGATGAACAATGCCCTCAACTATTCTGCACCCGAAGTTGGCGTCACGGTTAGACTGTTTCGACAAGAGCAACAAGCCGTTGTGCAAGTGTGCGATCGCGGGCGGGGGATTCCCCTAGCGGATCAAACGGAAATTTTTGAGCCCTTTTATCGAGTTGATGTGGATCGATCGCGGGCAACCGGCGGCACGGGTCTAGGATTAGCCATTGTGAAAGCCCTGTTGGCCAGAATGCGCGGCACTGTTACGGTGCAGTCGAGCCCCGGTACCGGCAGCACTTTCACCGTTCACCTACCCATCTGTCAAGGAGTGTGACCTATGAAACCCAAAATTTTACTCATTGAAGATGAGCAGAAACTCGCCAAATTTGTCGAAATGGAGTTGGGTTACGAAGACTACGACGTCACCGTGGCCAATGATGGCTTATCGGGGCTCATGGCCGCCCGCGATGCCGAGCCCAACCTGGTTTTGCTCGACTGGATGATGCCGGGCCTGAGTGGGGTCGAGGTCTGTCGGCGGCTGCGGGCCACCGGCTTTAAGGAACCCATCATTTTAATGACGGCTAAAGACGATGTCGCCGATCGCGTCGCGGGGTTAGATGCCGGGGCTGATGACTACGTCGTCAAACCGTTTAGCATTGAGGAATTGCTGGCCCGGGTGCGGGCTCATCTCCGCCGCAGCGAACCGCAGGAAGTTGATACGCTACAGTTTCAAAATCTCACCCTCAACCGCAAAACTCGAGAAGTCCAGCGGGGTAGTCGCAGCATTGAGTTAACCGCGAAGGAATTTGACCTACTGGACTATTTGATGACGCATCCGCGCCAGGTCTTGACTCGCGATCGTATTCTCGAAGAAGTGTGGGGTTATGACTTTATGGGTGATTCCAACATCATTGAAGTCTATATTCGCTATCTCCGCTTAAAACTCGAAGCCGAGGGAGAAAAGCGATTGATTCAGACCGTACGCGGTGTGGGCTACGTCTTAAAAGATTAAGTCTCGTTGGAGCAGACCCCCCCCGCTCCTCTACAGGGCTAATGCGGCTGGCAACTAGGCCGGTCGTCAGCAACCAATCGAGCAGCGTCAGCATTCCATAACTGAGCGTAGACGTCAGGAAGTACGACAAACCAGTGCCGTCAGCCCCTTCCGGTCACCCCAGCGCTCAAGCAAAGTCAGTGCATTCTGACCACAAGTTGGGTTCACCTGGGGTACTTGATTAAGCAGCGGGCGTTGTGCCCAAAAATGGCAGTGTGACTAGGAAGCGGTAGTTTGACTCAGCGTCTTCGAGCAACGTGAGTGTACCCCCATGACGCTCGATTAAATGACGGCTCAACAGCAGCGACAGCGTCTCCCGTGACTGCAAAAATTCTGACTGAGGCTGAAAGCTCTGTGACTGGTGAGCGACAGCGGTGGCGACAGCATCGGCCCGGCCCGTCGCCCGAGCCAGCAGTCGTGACAGCATTGTGGCCTCGGTTTGGGTATTACCCAAGCTCTTGTGCAACGTTGCCACCCGATTAGGAATGCCATCGCCTAACCACGGGTGTGTCATTCTGACACTGATATTGAGGGCGCTGTCTCGCTCAGCACTGTGAACCCGAATAGTGCCCCCTTCTTTTGAAAGCTGAATGATGCTGAAAAGCAGATGATAGAGCGAATGACGCACTACGTCGCGATCGAGGTTCCAAAGCCGTGAGCCAGGTTCTACCGTGAATCGAAGCTCTTGGTTTTTTCCCTCAGAGATGGGGGCCAGCATCTGTTGAACATGTTGGCCTACCATATCGACATCAACTGAAGTGGGTTGCAAAGGTTGTATGCGAGCGTCTAAACCACTCAGTTCAAGCATTTCACTCGCAACTTTCAGCAGGTATTGGCTACTCGTATGCACAATGTCAGCGTATTCGCGCTGCTTAGGCGTGAGGGTGCCATAAATTTCGCGGCTGAGCATGTTAGCCATCCCCGTAATGGTCGTGAGGGGATTACGCATGTCTTGCGTGAGCTGACTAATCAGAGTCAGTCGCACCGTATCTAATAAATAGTTTTCATCGGTTTCGGTAGCGGCTGTGCCCGGCGTTGCCGGTGCTGTCGGACCCGCAAGGGCTTGAGTTAGCTGGTGCCGTTCATATTCGCTAATGCTCCAGCGGGCCAGCAATTCCATAAAGGCAATCGCCTCTGCGGAAAAGCTATGGGTTTCGGTATCCATCGCTGCCAATAGGCCCAAACACTTGCCCTCTGATGTCAACAGCGGAATGCCGATGTAGGACTGAATGCCATACTCACGCACTAAATAGGATTCCGTAAAAGGGCCGCTGTCAGGGATACGCGGCAAGACCAAGCTGCGTTTGGGGTTCAACACAGCGGTGGATAAAGCGTCATTCAGGGGCAATCGACGAGTTCTGGCGAGGGGATTCATCAAACCCAACTGAGAGAGCCCTAGAGCCGCCTTTAAAATCAGTGCATCCGGCGCGGTGATGCCGACAAAACAAATCGGAATTCCCAAATATCTTGAAGCGGTTTGGGTGGCTTCCTCAAATAGGGGAAATTCAGTATCTAGCAAGGTTGATGATTGAGACATTGGCAGGCTGGTGGAAGACTGGCTAGCAGATGCTGCGAATGAGGGAGGTGCCTGTGTCGTGACGGCATACTCTTCGGAGTCAAGAGAGAGAGTTGGCTTCATAGACATCACCGATGGCCCTAGCTAATTCAGTACACCTCAATCGTTCCCTTTAAGGTTCTATCTCTAAACGTATTGGCAAGAATTAATAGAGAAAAATTGCAGGTGTTTGCCTTAACGAGTATCGGTTATTACGGAAGTTTGGCTTCTTAGTAAAAACTTCATTAATCAGCCCTTTTATTCTGTTGAAGAGGCCTGAATTTATTGGAGCGAGCCAACAGAATTTATACGGAGAAGAGGGGCTGTCCAAGACGGCTCCGCACTATTTCTCAGCAACATTTCGTAGACCCCAGTGCGTACTTATTGTGTAAGGGGCCATCAAGCGCAGAGCGTAGACGCAGTTGTTTGCGCGGAATCAGGAATTTTGGTTGGGGATTTGACTCCCTTCATTGCGGAAGTTCCACCGGGGCTGCCTTCCTCGTTAAGGCAGCAGCCAATATGTAGAACTCTTTAAGCTTGTGCTCTGACTCCGTCTCAGTCAGGACAAGGGGAGCAAGCCAATCGTTGGTTTTAGTGGCAAGGGAAACTTGCCAGCATGTCACGCAGTTTAAAGTTTAGATGAAGACTTCGGAGGCAATATTCGGCGATCGCTTCCTGTTTGCAAGAAAGTACTGATTACCTGCGGAGAGAGTTGTCGGCATTTCTTCTGGCCAAACGCGATGAACTAGCCACTGCTGTTGGGTCAAATATTCGGGGTTGAACTGAGCTCTGGATATCTCTTCAACCGCGATCGTGCCAAAGCCTGCATAACAGATTGGTAAAGGCTGCGGCACATCATCAATGTAACGTTCACAAATTTTGATGCTAAGTATTGCCGCGCCCGCCTCCAAGGTGTCCGCTAAGGGCTGGAAACGAGGGATCACCAGTTACAGACCCTCTCAATGATGACACCCCCTAGCCGACAAGGCCCTCATGGGTTTCTACCTGTCGCAGCAAACGATTGCCTACTGGGCAGCGGGAATCTGTCATTGGCTTTCTCGCATGAGGGAAAGCGATTCAAGCCGAGCAGTTTCTACCCTTTATGGTTCCTTTTGTCTCAAAACGGGCTCAGACATCGGTAGGCCAAGAGACGGGAAGTATTGGCATCGTTGGCACCCCTCTCCGCTCCCACCATGAGCTGAGAAATCGATATCAGTTCCATCGTCGAGGTCTATAAATGGGTGCAGCCTTTGCGATATGATAATTGCGTTTAGGAAATGTTACCTATTAAGTCTTTAGAGAGAACAGAGGGTAAAGC
>ERZ1740058.874-NODE-874-length-18071-cov-12.290020_pt1 | contig 18071 bp, 18 predicted proteins | sample MGYA00581745_ERZ1740058 | MGnify/ENA primary metagenome ERZ1740058 (study PRJEB43018, sample SAMN04849742) | marine metagenome | isolation source: floating plastic debris | place: Pacific Ocean | collected 2008-08-30 | study: EMG produced TPA metagenomics... | reverse complement strand
AACACGCGGCTCCGGAAGTCGGTCGCCGATCTGACACTCGACAAAGAGATGCTGACCGAAGTGATCAAGAAAAATATCTGACGACCGTACGGTCGAGACAGATGGTGGACTTTGTGAGATCCGCGTTTCAGGTGTCGATCAGACCAGCGTGCCGTGCGGTCCCGGCGCCGCGCTTGAATGGTTCGACTGGTTCAACAACCGACGCCTCCTCGAGCCCATCGGCCACATCCCACCGGCCGAGGCCGAAGCGGCCTACTACGCCGCCGTGGAGACAACACCCATGGCCGCGTAGCTAACGAGAAACTACCACCGGCAGACTCGGGACGGTTCAGCCTTGGATTGCGTCGTCACTCCGGCGATCACGATGGCTGAGCTGAGGGGCGCCCTTGGCGCCGGGACCTTCTTGCTTGCGAACTCTTACGCGACTGAATGGCGCAAGAGGGCGGACGGCGGGGATTAGTGCCACTCCAGTGTCGAGTTCATCACATCAACGCCGCTCGGACGAAAGGACGAGATCCTGGACACGCTGCGGGAGCGGCTCGCCCCATAATCCATCAATAATGCTCCCCGATTTCCGTCCTGGAGATAATAAGTACAGGCAGGCGACAGCACTGCCTGCCTCATCAAGGCGGGGAGCAGACCGGATCGTACCGGAGACGAATATATGTAGAGGCATTGAAGGGATTCGCGTTATATGAGTGATTAAAGTCAATTACTCTTTCGATTTCGTGCACATTGGCGTGCTTCTTGAACTCGTCGATAAGAGAAAGAGCGTTAATATTGTAATGAACCTTCCATGAATGGAGCGCAGAGAATGCAGCTGCAGCAAAACTAGTGTCAAGCAGAGAGTTCTTCTTGACATTCAAAGCCTGAAAAAATACCTCGTCATTATTTTTTCGAGCATCTATGATCTCTGGAAATCGTTGCCAACCGATAGGTTCAACATGGATGACATGCGTCGTTGACTTTCTTTCTAGAATCTGATCATAAAGCTTTTTTGAAATATTCTCAACCTGTTCAATCGAATGATGTGTAAATATCAATGCGCTTTCGTTGTCAGGAATATACGAAATATCAGGGTCCATAAAATTGAACTGATGCCCCAAGATGGGAAGGTTGAACGATTGAGAGACAAAATTAATTGTCTCAACGCCGGAGCTAGCATACTCTAGCCCATAAAATACCTTTTCGCGTATTTTACGGCCCAGCCATATGCACAAGTCCAGCAGATTCCACCCTGGGCCTGCGCCGAGCTCAACAATGTACTTTGACTCTCGGGCAACCTTAAGTATTTCGTACATCGGCTCTATGTTGGCGGAGGGGACAAAATAACCATTAACCGCCGTCGGACGGATTGTTGGGCGTGCGCCGTCGACATCAAACCCAAGAGATTTCGTAATAGAAAGCATGGCGGGTGACCGCGATTTGCGTGTCATCTGTGGGCGCGGACGAAGAGACGACAGGATTGTCGGGAGATCTTCACCCGCTGCAATTGATTCTGTGATACTATCCTTGACCTTAGACCAATGCCCCTCATACGCCTCCTTACTGTAAAGCAAATCAGCAGTTTTTGTCGATCGCCGCAGAGAACGCAGCTCAGCGGCCATTCTTAAAAACTCGTCAAAAGGATCTGTCATCTTGTTTCCTACCTCATCCGATCGTAGCCGGCGTTTCATCGCTTGACGATGAAGGCCTGACCTTGCGGAAGCTCGATCGGCATTTCCGCTTTGTCGGCAAAGAACTCGTCCATGGCCCGACGTGCGCCAGGGTAGGCTCCGCTCCCGTAATCATCGCAGATAATCATACCGCTCTTTGACAGCCGCGGATAGAAGAACTCAAGCGAATCACGAGTTGGTTCATACAGATCGACGTCGATATGAACAAATGCAAAATGTTCTTCTGAGACAACATGAAATCGCTCAGGAATCCAGCCCGGAAGGACCGTCACATTTGTAAATGGCTCGAAACGTTGGATAACCTGTTCAGAATTTCCCGCAAAGATGCGCTCGCCTGTTTGTGGATCAACTGCAGATGGAAGAGTGTCGTTCTGAGGATGCGGATCAGACAGCCCTTCGAATGAGTCGAAGAGAAAAAACTGCCGCTCTGTATTTGTGGCATACAACAGGTATAAAGAAGACTTCCCCTCTCTCACTCCGCATTCAGCCACTGCGCCAGGCACATTGATAAGACTTCTGAGGCAGGATTGAAGAAAAAAGCATCTCATCCCCGGAATTCCAGGAACACTCACTCGGCTCTGAGCCTGCACGAAATAATCTTCGCACCTCCAAACCATATGCGATGGTATTATAAGGTCTTTTGACAAGGGGGATTCAGCAATATGCCGCTTAACAAGCGCCCGCGTTTTGTCTAGCTTTTTCTCAATACGCTTGATATGATCGAAAAAATCAGAATCATTCATTGTCGGACTGGCTGTTGCTGTACCGGACTGACTGTTGCTATCGCGTTTATCATTCATCATTTTGTCTCATCGCAGATTGTCCGTTGTCAGATAATTCGGGCCTTCGGAGGCCATGACGGTCAGGAGGGTCTGACTCGGGTAGGTTAAGGCTACGCGGCGCAGGTCTGGGTAAGCAAGCGTCGTTGGCCGATGGTCTGCTCCTTAGTTCTTGTTCGCTCCTCCAGGATAGCCGGCGCGCCACCGAAGTAGGCGTCGGTGGTCGTGACGTTGCCGAGGCTATCGTGCACCCGGCGATGGTTTTCATGATCAACGAAGTTGCCCGTAAGCCAGGTGACGAGGTCATCGGCAATGTACGAGGAGCCGTTGTCGCTGAGAAGGCGCGGCCGATGCAGCACGGTCGGGCAATCACAGCCACACGCCGCCAACGCAAGATCGAGGGTATCGATCACGTGCTCCGCCCGCATGGTTGTGCAGAGCTTCCAGGCGACGACATACCGGCTGAAGTCGTCGAGCATGGAAGGATCATCAGGGAAGTGGAGATCGCAGCGAACCGGAGGCGCTGGCGCAGGTCGCGAGAGAGCAGCCTGGGAAGATCGCCGCGATCGGCCTCGAGGCTGGTCCGCTGTCACCGTGGTTGCACCGCGGTCTGGCAGGGGCAGACCTCGACGAGCTCCTCGATGGCGAGATCTTCTACACCCTCCGCGAGGCTCGAACAGTGATCGAAAGCTGGCGTCGCTATTTCAATGGCGTCCGCCCGCACAGCGCTCTCGGTTACCAGGCTCCGGCCCCAGAGACGACGGTGTTACTGCCACCCCTGGCCAGCTCCGTTCGTGGGAGCGGCTCCGCCCGCCAGGCTACCGCTGGCGCAAAGACCGACGCTCCACTAACATTGCAACTCGACCACCTCGTGGGGGCCGCTCAGGCGTTCGGCTGCCAAGTCGCGACTTCGCTCCCGTAGTACGGCGTCGTCGGTACGCCGGCTTTGCGATACCGCACCGAGGATCGGTCCACGCTGATCACCTCGCACGGCCGTCGTTCGCTCGCCCCATCGCCATCCACAAGATGTGCGACCGCGTTCCGCCTCGCGGTGGGCGTCACAACTTTCGGCCCAGCAGGTCTCTCAGAGCCGCTTTGTCAAGCATGATGTCCGCGAGTAGGCATTTCAGCTTGGCGTTCTTGTCTTTTGGCGCCTTCAATCGCTTCATCATCCAGTCCTCCCATCGGGATAGACTGTAGCTTCGAATAGATAAATTTACAGCACACCAAAACACATTACCCAATGAGGGATCCTGACTATGAAATAATTGTGTCTGCAAGCGGTTAAAATGCAACTCTATTATTTAAAAATCTTCCTATTTGTCGGAGTCCCTGCTTTAACGGATATCATTAATTTTCGTCCAACTACATCTTGTATGTATTTTGGAGAAATACCATAGCCTGGTCTGATACTTCTTACATCTTCACTTGAGATAATGCTTCCAGCGGCCATATCGCGTACGAAATAAAGTGACCGGCGGAATTTTACGTTACCCTGTTCGCTCGATTTGCGGCCGTAATCGACACGGCCAAGCGCGTCCCAGGCGGTCCGTGCATCGCGGCAAAGGGCAGCAAATTCCGGCGGCTCGAGGGAAAACGAGTCGTCAGGTCCCCGACCGCTACGATCCAGCGTGAAATGCTTCTCAATAATCGACGCACCCAGCGCGACACTGGCAATCGCGGTCGTGTTGTCTAGCGTGTGATCGGACAAGCCCGTCACCAACCCAAAGCGTGAGATCATGTCCGGAATGGTTTTCAGGCTGTAGTCGGCCGCTGGCGCGGGATAGCCGCTCACACAATGGAGAATGGCCAGTTCGCGGCAACCGCCCTCGCGTGCCGCCGCGATCGCTTCGGCGATCTCTTCATCGTCGGCCATTCCGGTGGAGATGATCATTGGCTTGCCGGTGGCCGCGACGGTGCGGATGAGCGGCAGATCCACCGCCTCGAAGGAGGCGATTTTGTAGGCGGGGGTGCCCAGGCTTTCCAGAAGCTCCACCGCCGTTGGGTCGAACGGTGAGGAGAACAGCGTCACGCCGATCTGGCGGGCGTGCGCAAACAGCGCCTCGTGCCACTCCCAGGGCGTGTGAGCCCACTCATAAAGGTCGTAAAGGGTTCGACCTTGCCATAGGCCGTCGGCAATCTGGAAGTCCGGCGCATCCGACTTCAGCGTGATGGTGTCGGGGCGATAGGTCTGGATTTTGATGGCATCGGCACCGGCCGCTTTTGCCTCGTCCATCAGCCGCAGCGCGGTTTGAAGGTTGCCGTTGTGGTTGGCCGAAAGCTCGCAGATGACAAAGGGCGGATGCTCTGGGCCGATCTTGCGGCCAGCAATCTCAATGTCCATCGCGCTCTGCCTCCGGCCAAAAATTGCCACTGACATCAATCTGCCACGTCTGGAAGGGGCCGTGCGACCCGGTGCGTTGGAAGCCGACACCCTCAAACGCGTGCAAGGACGCCTGGTTGGCATCGTGAATTTCGGCCGACACGCGCAGGATGCTGCGCTCCCGGGCGGCTGAGAGTGCAAGGGCGAGGGCGCGCACGGCGAGCCCCTCCCCGCGCCGGTCCGGATCCACACAAATCCCGACGGTGCCGGATGCCGGATCGGCCGCATCGCGATCAAGGCGCACATGAGCGACCGGTTGGTCCCCGTCGCACACCATCAGGAGATGGCGCTGCCCATCCCGAAGGGCTTTTTTGAACCAAGCCAGATGATCGGAGAGCGGTGTGGGGCAGCCACTTCGATAAAGGCGCCAGGCATCGCCATGATGGCGCCAGCGCCAGACTGCTTCGGCGTCGCCGTGACCGGCATCGCGCAGGGTGAGGGCTGGCGTTGTGATGGCGCGCGACATGCGCTCTGCGCCTTTCCCGTCGGTGACGGCAGCGGCCGCGGCGGTGAGGTTTTGCAGTGTCGCCGGATCGGCCGCCGTATCGAGTGCTGCGATGAGCTTTACGGCAAAGTCCGGCGCATCGGCGCGCCCGGCGCTTAGGACCGCGCCGGCCTCCGCCAGTGCGTGCGCGGAGGCCAGCTGATTGTCCGCCAACACAGCGATGATTGCAGGCAGGCCCAGGCAGCATCGCTCCCAGGCCGTTGTCCCCGCGGCGCCGATCGAAAGATCGGCCTCACTCATGAGGGCTGCCATGTCGTCCACGCCGACACGAACGTTCGTCGGGCGCTGTGAGCTCGCTGCAAGGCGCTGCACCTCATCAAGCCAAGGCGCTGAGGGTCCCATCACGACGCTGACGCGGATGGTGTCGGCAAGGCCGGTTTCCTCCAACGTCCGCAGCACAGCGCTCGTGACGTTGTCCTTGTCGATACCTCCCATGGAGATGAGGATGTGTCGCAATTCCGGCTCGCGCCGGCGGGCCAGACTGTGCTGCCGGTAGGCTGCAAACTCGGGCCGCAACAGTGCATAGCGCGGGCCGATGAGGCGCACTGCGACCGGCGGCATGAGGCCCTGATAATCGGCGGTTTTGCGGCCAAGGTTCTGGTCGAGAAGGACCTCGCAGCGATGCGGTCGGTCGGCGAGATCGTCGATCGCCATGATTTTCGTGCCAGGCGGTGCCGCTTGCGCCTCCCAGCGCGCGTCGAGCGCATAGTGGTCGACGATCAGCCAGTCGGGTTGAAGGCGCTCCAAAAGCTCGCGCGTCTCACGGGCGTCGTTCTGCCAGGGTACGGCAAGCCAGTGGGCGTGGGGTGGGTCATCCGCGGCGGTGATCGGGCGCACATCCGTTTGCGGCAGGACATGGACTGCAATGCCGCGTTCTTGGAGGAGCTCAACATGGTCGCCAAGAAGCCGGCGCGATACAAACATGCACTCAGCGCCGGTTCTCTTGATCGCATCGGCGAGGGTAAGACAGCGCACTGCGTGCCCGGTGCCGATCTCGGCAGATGCGTCGACGCGCAAGGCAATGCGCATGTGGTCAGCCGCTCCGTGCCAGAACTTCGGCGGTTACCTCCGCCCGTTTCCAATCCTCAAGTGTGTCGATGTCCACCACCCGGTGCGCGGGCAGTTCAAGGCCGATCGAAGCTTCACAAAAGATCGTCTGCTGCGCGAGCCATGTTTGCGGGCGTGCGAGATAAAATTGGCCGGCATCATGCCAAGCCTCTTCCAGGTCCTGCGAGCGCCTTTCGAACATGGCCGGATCGAACATGCAGACCCGCCCCTCTTCATTGCGGTGCAGTGCCCGCTGGATCGGTGATGGATAGCGCGCGACAGGGAAGACGTAGGCGCACTCGCGCGCCTCAAGGATCGCGCAGGCGCGTCCAAGATCGTCACTCTTGATTAGCGGCGCCGTCGGATAGAGGCAGCAGACGGCATCGCTCGGACCTAGGTGCTTGGCGAGTACGGTCACGGCGTGGCCTATGACGGCGGCTGTCGAGGCATAATCGTCGGCAAGCTCTTGAGGGCGGCGAAAGGGCACCTCGGCACCGTTCTCGATGGCGACATCGGCGATCTCATCGTCTTCGGTAGACACGATAATGCGATCAAAACAGCCGCTATCGCGCGCCGCCGCTATCGACCATGCGATGATCGGTTTGCCGCGGAAGAGGCGGATATTCTTGCGCGGAATGCGCTTGCTGCCACCGCGTGCCGGGATCACAGCAATCCTCAAAGCTCAAGTTCCGCGCGCACGGCGGCAATGACGGTGTCCTGATCGGCCTCGCTCAGGGTTGGAAACATGGGCAGGCTGATCGCTTCGGCGTAGTAGGCCTCGGCCTCTGGAAAGTCGCCATGCGCAAAGCCCATGCGCCGATAAAAGGGCTGCAGGTGCACCGGAATATAGTGGAGATTGACCCCCATGCCGCGCGCCCTGAGACCTTCGAAAATTGCCCGGTGCCGCGCTCTGTCGTGAACGCGGATGACGTAAAGGTGGAACGGGGAAAAAGCGTCGGGGTGCTGGACGGGCCGTTGCAGCGGCAGGCTTTCAAAGGCCTCATCGTAGCGGCGCACGAGGGCGTGGCGGCGGGCAACATAGTTGTCCAGCCGGTCAAGCTGGCTCGTTCCTAGGGTCGCCGCAATGTCGGTCATGCGGTAATTCCAGCCAAGCTCGATCTGCTGGTAGTACCAGGGGCCATCCGGCGCGTGGGTCATCAGCGCGGGATCGCGGGTGATCCCGTGGCTGCGCAGCCGCTCCATGCGGTCGGCCAGCGCGGCATCGTTGGTGACCGCAGCGCCGCCTTCACCGGTGGTGACGATTTTTACGGGGTGGAAGCTGAAGACCGTCACGTCGCTGTGGCGGCAGGTGCCGACCGGCTCGCCGCGATAGCGCCCGCCAATGGCGTGGGACGCGTCCTCCACCACGTGAAAGCCGTAGTGTTTGGCAAGCGCACCAATGGAGGCCATGTCGCAGGATTGGCCGCACAGGTGGACGGGGACGACAATTTTGGGAAGGCGCCTCTCCTGCGCTGCCGATTCAAGCTTCGCCGCAAGTGCGTCCGGCGACATCGTCCAGGTTGTCGGATCGATGTCGACAAAGTCGACGGACGCTCCGCAGTAGAGCGCGCAGTTGGCTGACGCGACGAAGGTGTTGGGGCTCGTCCATAGCCAGTCGCCCGGGCCAAGGTCGAGGGCGGCGCATGCCACGTGGAGGGCGGAGGTGGCACTGTTGACCGCGACCGCCCGGGCCGCCCCGACGCGTTCGGCGACGGCGCGCTCAAAGTGGGGCACCGCCGGCCCCTGAGTCAGAAAGCTGGAGCGCAGGGCCTCCACCACCGCCTCGACGTCGTTGTCGGTGATCTGCTGTCGACCGTACGGGATCATCATATTTTTCCGATCCGGGATCGGTTCTCATCGATCCAACCCGCAAGCTGCGCGTCCGACATCCACTCGACGTTGTTATCGCTGGAGTAGATGAAATCATCGCTGACTTTGCGACCATTTTTTATGCGTTCGACAGATGTCGCCCAGTTATTAATCGCGGGTAGTATTTTGAAGTAACTATCATATTCGTAGGTATACAGGGCGTCCTCGGTGCCGATCATCTGCTCGTGGAGTTTTTCGCCCGGTCGGATCCCGATGACGTCATGGCGGGCCTCAGGTGCCACAACTCGCGCAATGTCAGTGACCTTCATGGATGGGATCTTTTTGACGTAGATCTCGCCGCCGACCATGTCCGAGAAGGCGTGCCAGACGAGCTCCACGCCTTCTTCCAAGCTGATCATGAAACGCGTCATGCGCGGGTCTGTGATCGGTAACGTTCCGGTGTCCCGAACGGACAGAAAAAACGGAATAACCGAGCCGCGTGAGCCCATCACGTTGCCGTAGCGCACGACTGAAAACGTTGTTTGGTTGTCGCCAGAGTAGGAGTTTCCAGCCACAAAGAGCTTGTCGGAGGCGAGCTTAGACGCGCCGTAAAGGTTGATCGGCGCTGAGGCCTTATCCGTCGACAGCGCTACGACCCGTTTGACGCGCTTATCAATGCACGCATCAATCAGGTTCATGGCTCCCAAGACGTTGGTTTTGATGCACTCAAAGGGGTTGTACTCGGCCGTCGGGACGATTTTGGTGGCCGCGGCGTGGACAACATAATCCACGCCGTCCAGTGCGCGATATAGGCGTTCACGGTCGCGCACGTCACCGATGAAGAACCGCAACCGGTTATCACCAGCGTATTCTTTGGCCATTTCCCATTGCTTCATTTCGTCCCGCGACAGGATAATGATTTTCTTCGGCTTCCAGCGCTCCAGCGTCATGCGGACAAAGCGTTGGCCAAACGAGCCGGTGCCACCGGTAACGAGGATGGTACTGTTACTCAACGACATTGTTGGGGGGCTCCGAATTTGTCCTGTTGCGCGCGTGCCGCACTCAACGACTTTTGCGACATGCTCCACCCAGCGCCCGGGACACTGATTCAGGCCGGATTATCACAGTGAAAGAGCAACGATCCTGGCGGTGGAAGGCATCCACACCGCGATGCGAGTAGTACTGCTGAACCGCGGCGGGGGTCAATCGCGCTGTGGGTCAGGTACCGGCCCAGATCCAAATTATTCTAGCATGGCCCCATCACCGGCGGTACGACATCACATTGATCTATAAGTCCGTCCGGGAGCCGTGTTTGGGTCCCTTTGCCAATGCTCACACGTCCTTTGCAAAGAGGTCCAATGTCCGACACGCGCCCCTCGTCCGGTTTTCGCGGCTCCCTTCTGAAGCTGTTCGGCCTGTCGCCCGCACAGCGATATCCCTGCGCCCCGTCCGTGTTTCGCTCCAGCAAATACGATGAGGAGCACGGCGCAGACGACTATTTCTTTTCCAAAGGGGCGTTCAGCCTCATTCCCGACAACCACTGTAAGGCGACTTTCGAGATCTCGCGCCCGTTCATCACACGGCGTGACGGCGTTGCCATCGATATTGGCTGCCGTGATGGGGAATATTCGCGCTACCTGCAGCGCGAATTCGAGCACGTCTACTGTTTTGACCCCCGCCTGCGGCCGGGGACATTTCCGCACAACGTCGATCTTCGCAAAGTCACCCACTTTTGCTGCGCGCTGGGCGATGAGATCAGTGAGATCACCATGTACGGCGGCAATCACGAGCCCCGTGACGTGAAAAGTCATGTAGCAAAGTGTTTCCGGCTCGACGACTTTGGCTTCACCAACGTCGCTTACATGAAGATCGACGTGGAGGGGTTTGAGACCAAAGTGCTGGCGGGCGCAGAGGCGACCGTTGCGCGCGATCGCCCGCTGATCGTCATTGAACAGAACGAGGTGAGCCTCCCCGGTGAGGGGCGTTACGCGGCCAGGGAATGGCTTGAGGCGCGCGGTTATCGCCACGTTGCCACCTGCTTGCGGGGCTGGGATATGGTCATGCAGCACGAAAGCGCTGCTGCCTAACCGGATCACAGCGGTGTCTCCTACGGAGTGTGTTGACGGTGCTTGAGGGCCGGTGCAAGTCGCGCGAAGGGTTTGCCGCGTCGAGTGCGGTCCGGTTTGAGAGCAATCATGTCAGTCTTCACCAGCTTCATGTCATCTCGCAAAGGCGTGCCGAGGGGCAAGGTCTATTGGGGGCGGCGGCCCGCGCAGCCTCGACCGCCCATCGAAGGCGGTAAGGTGCGCGGCTGGGCCTCAGATGCGAGCGGCAAGTCCCCGGTTCGGCTGGAGCTCGTCATCGACGGCACGGTAGCCGCCAAGACGACCTCATCCATCCGTAGAGACGGCATGGCCGACCCCTTGGAAGCAAAGTTCGGGTTCGCGCTCGCGATCCCAGCAGCGTTCCACGATGGGCGACCCCATGACTACACCATCCGCGCAGCGCACGGCGGATCGGTCCTCTCAGGCGGCCGTTTTGCGGCCGTCCTCGACAATGCGGCAGATCCGGTGGAGGTGAGCGGGGTTGAGGGCGCCGCTTCAAGGCGCCTGCTCCTCCCCTGGCGCAGGCCCGCGCCAGACGCTCTTGTGGACGAGGCAGCGGGCATGGCTGAGGCCAAGCGTCTGGTGGCCGCGGGTAATCTCAGCGGTGCAGCCGCTGTGCTGCGCGATCTTTATAATTTTGCGCCGAGCTCTCAGGCCGTCCTGCAACGCCTTGCGAAGGTCTATGCTAGTGCCTCGCGCCATGCCGAGGCGTTGGCAGCGCTCGACTGTCTGATTGCGCTCAACCCCACCCACTTGCCCGCCCTGGAGCGTCAGGCGAGGATCCTTGCCGGGCTTGGCCCGCCGGAGGCGTTTCGCGCCGCCCTCTGTCAGCTTACCGAGCTGGGGCTGGATACAGCGGGTCCGGCCCTTGATCAGCTGTGCGCACACTGCCTCGCGCGCGCCGACTACGACGCAGCGGTGGTTGTGGCGCGCCGCCACTTGATGCTCGACCACACCCACGTGCCTGCCTTGGAGCATACCATTTCCGCGCTCGTTGCGCTCGGTCGCACCCAAGATCTCTCTGCGGCGGTGAAAGCTTTGCAGGTGGTGGCGCCCACATCGCCTCAAATCATCCTCGGTGAGGCCTTTAGTGCTGATCGCCCTGCGCCCGGCGCCTATCCCATCGAACCGACGGTTTTTCTCCAAACCCAGTATCAAGATGGCTACCTTTTGCAGGACATCTTTTTTGATGGATCACAATACCATCACAACGCAAACCACCCCTGCAAAGAGACCTTTGAAATCTCTCGCGATTTTGTGTCAAAACAGGGTGCTGCGGTGGATGTGGGCTGCCGCGACGGCGAATATGCGCGTTATATCCAGCGTGAGTTCGAGCATGTTTTCTGCTTCGACCCCCGGTTTCGGCCCAAAACCTTTCCGCACAACGTGGATTTGCGGCGGGCGACCCACTTTCAGTGTGCGCTGGGCGATGAGGTTGGTGAGATCACCATGTATGGGGGAACGCACGATCCGCAGTCGGGCAAAGAGCACGTGGCGAAATGTTTACGCCTCGACGATTTCGGCCTCACCGACATCGCGTATTTAAAGATCGACGTAGAGGGCTTTGAGACCAAGGTGCTCGCCGGCGCTGAGCAGACCATTGCGCGCGAGCGTCCGCTCATTGTGATCGAGCAAAACGAGGTGAGCCTTCCTGGCGAGGGCCGTTACGCGGCGAAGGAATGGTTGGAAGCCCGCGGCTACCACCATGTTGCGACCTGCCGGCGGGGGTGGGACATGGTGATGCAGCATGCCGACGAGGGCACGCGCTAGCTTGTGCGCAAAAGGCGGCTGATCCTGCTTGAAATCCGGCGTTCCTTCTCGCGCGCAAGCGCGTCTCTAAGGCTTGCAACCTGCTCGCGCTCCGCATCGAGCTGATCGCGGAGTTTTTCAATCTCCTGCTGCGCCAATTCAGGATCCCAGCCGCGCTTCGCGTGTTCGGCTGTTGTGAGTGTGCGAATGAAGCTGGCTTTGGTCGGCAGCGTATCGGCCAACAGCTTCTGGTATGCGTTCTTCAAGCCGGCCAAGAGTACTGCGCTATCGTCACGCTGAAAAAAGTAGCGTTCAAAATCGCGCATGAGATCTTTCACATTGACGAACGGCAGAACCTCGACCACCTCGCACCGCCCAATGAAGCTGGCGAACAGCGAGAAGGCGCTATTCGCGCACACCACAGCATCGGTCTTCGACATCACCAGCATTTCCACAAACGCGATCTGGGTCGACGTCAGATCGTGGCGCGAGACGACTGCATCCACGTCGATGATGCGATCCTTATAGGTCTGCTTCATGTCCGCTTTGAGCGCATCGTCATCGGAAAAGACGCACACAGATGTATTCGGTCCGAGCGTATCGATGGCGCTTTCGTAGGCCTCCACGGGCGCATACCGATCGGCAAACGTGTACGTCCGCTTGGTGATCGTGCGCTCATAGGAGGTGACGCTTTTAACCTTCGTGCCCACGGCGGTGAGCCCGGCATTGACAAGGAGCGGGACAATGTCGCCGCGGCGCACATGAACGGACACTGTCCCCGTCAGCGGACAGAGCTGGGAGACCTCCTCAAGGCACGCAGCAACCGCTGCGTTGAGCCTCAGTGAGTGAAAGATTTCACGCTCGATGGATTTTTTGTTAAGGCCTGCCTCATCCTCGGCAAACATGTAACGGCTAGTGGCGTTATAGATGACATCGCCGGGTGCACTGTCAAAGAAGTCTTGGCGTTTGCCGGTGGCCCCAGAGATCAGGAGCGTGTCGGTCCCCTCATGCGCCGCCAGCAGCTTCTCATGGGACAAGCTGGATAGGGTGACGTCATTGCTCCGCGTCTTAAAGTCGGTTTCGTCGAACAAGTCGAAGAAGCTGTAGTCATCTTGGGTGGCGTATTTGGCATATCCGGTGCCCGGCCAGTTGATGACGAGCGGGGCGCCAACTTTGGAGGCAAAATCCCAGGCCGCGCACATGTTGCGAAAGCGCCCGCCCAGACGATCCGATCGGGATGCTATTACAGACTGCATTGCCGCCGCGCTCCGTGGCCTCAGGTGATGAGATGCGTGCCGCAGCGGATGCCGCCGACGCTCATAATGATCATGAACGGACGGGACGCAGCGAACCGCACTTCACCTCACCACCCCGCGCACACACCGCTGTAGTGCGCACAAATCGCGCCTTGATCAAGTTGTGGCAAATGCGTGGCCGTACGCTGTGAGCTTACAACGTCTTGCCCGCGGTCGAGCGGTTGACAAGGTGACGTTCATGGTCACAGCGTGCCGCGAAAGTGACGCCCGGCGAGACGTTCGTTGGCCAGGACGCCAGATCCCGGAACGCTAGTTGCGCACGCCACGCTTGGGCGATCGCTTCGACCCACGTGCCATAGCTCGGCCGGTCTTGCCAGCGCGTTTGGTCAAGGCAAAAACACAGCGCGTGTTGGGTCAAGGCGAGCAAGCATTGCTGGAAGGATCGACAGACAACGCATGAAAACGGCACTTATCACGGGCATTACCGGACAGGATGGCTCTTATCTTGCTGAATTTCTTTTGGAAAAAGGTTATGCCGTCCATGGCATCAAGCGCCGGGCCTCGCTGTTCAATACAGATCGCATTGACCACATTTACCAGGATATTCACGCCCAAGATCCGCGCTTTGTCCTCCACTATGGCGATTTGTCCGATAGCCTCAACCTGACGCGGATCATCCAGTCGGTGCAGCCGGACGAGATCTATAATTTGGGGGCGCAGTCCCACGTGGCAGTCAGCTTCGAGGCGCCGGAATACACCGCTGACGTGGACGCTGTCGGCTCGCTTAGGATCCTGGAGGCCATCCGCTTTCTGGGTCTTGAGAAGACGACACGTTTTTATCAGGCATCCACGTCAGAGCTGTACGGCCTGGTCCAAGAGATCCCCCAGCGCGAAACAACGCCGTTCCACCCCCGCAGCCCCTATGCCGTCGCCAAGCTCTACGCCTATTGGATCACAGTTAACTACCGTGAAGCGTACAATATCTACGCCTGCAACGGAATTTTATTTAATCACGAAAGTCCGCGACGGGGAGAAACTTTTGTCACTCGAAAAATAACTCGTGGACTTTCCAATATTGCTCAAGGGTTAGAAGATTGTCTGTACATGGGCAACATTGATGCACTTCGGGACTGGGGTCATGCTAAGGACTATGTTCGAATGCAGTGGATGATGTTGCAACAAGATGAGCCTATGGATTTTGTGATCGCCACGGGCATGCAGCACTCAGTGCGCGAGTTCATTGTTTGGGCGGCGGAAGACCTGGGGATTAGCTTGGAGTTCCGCGGCAAGGGCGTGGAGGAGACCGCCGTTGTTGCCGGTGTTGTGGGTGACCGAGCGCCGGCGGTGAAGCCGGGCGACGTCATCTTGCGGATCGATCCAAAATATTTTCGGCCCGCGGAAGTGGAGACCCTTTTGGGCGATCCGTCACTGGCGCGGGACAAGCTCGGTTGGACGCCTGAAATCACCGCTCGAGCCATGTGCGCCGAAATGATCGAGGTCGATCTCAGGACCGCGCAGCGCCACGCCTTTCTCGCCAATCACGGCTACCACGCCCCCGTGTCGCTGGAGCATTGAGCGGCCGATGCCAAACCAACAGAGATCGTTATGAAGGTCTATGTCGCCGGCCATAGGGGCATGGTGGGGGGCGCCATCTGGCGCCGCCTTGAGGCACGCAAAAGCGCGGGCGAGCCCATCGAGATTGTGGTGCGCACGAGCGCCGAACTCGATCTCACCGACCAAATCGCCACCCGCGCCTTCTTGCATGCGGAGCGGCCGGACGTGGTCATCTTGGCGGCCGCAAAGGTGGGCGGCATTTTAGCCAACGATACCTATCCGGCCGAGTTTATCGGCGACAATGTGATGATCGCCGCCAACGTCATTCACGAGGCGTGGGCGGCCGGTGTGACGCGCCTGGTGCAGCTTGGCTCCTCGTGCATCTACCCCAAGCACGCCCCCCAGCCGATGCGCGAAGAGGCGCTCTTAACGGGCACTCTGGAGCCCACCAACGAGCCCTACGCCATTGCCAAAATCGCGGCCATCAAGCTGTGCGAGAGTTATAACCGCCAATACGGGGTGGATTATCGCAGCGTGATGCCCACCAACCTTTATGGACCGGGCGACAACTTTCACCCGAACAACAGCCACGTCCTGCCAGCGCTCATTCGCCGTTTTCATGAGGCGGCAGAGGCCGGACAGGACAGCGTCGTCATCTGGGGTACTGGCACCCCGCGCCGGGAGTTTTTGCACGTGGACGACATGGCCGAAGCGACCCTGTTCGTGCTCGACCTTTCGCCTGAGACCTATGCAGCAAACACTCAGCCCATGCTGAGCCACATCAATGTTGGCTGCGGTGAGGACATTTCGATCCGTGATGTGGCGGGCATCGTGGCCGAGGTCGTTGGGTTTGCCGGCGAGATTGTGTGTGACACCACCAAACCCGACGGCACGCCGCGCAAGCTTTTGGATGTGTCGCGCTTGTCGGCCATGGGCTGGCGCGCCAAGACGGGCCTGCGCGAGGGCATCGAAGAGACGTATCGCTGGTATTTGGACCATATGCAGGACGCGCGGCGCTGATTGCGCCACCCGGCGGCGATCGGGTAAGCGCAGAGCACGCCAGTGATGGGAGCGTGGCCTCACGCATTTGCTCGTGCCTGAGCGCAGACCCATGGCGTAGAGGAGCCTGTGTCGCCCAAATCGTCCAAATCGCCCTTTCTGGTTGCCGCGTCCTGGGTCCGCGCGCTGCGTGGCATGGGATCGCGCGGCGGCGTTGTTGGCGGCGAACGTTCCGTCGCGACGGCCCCTATAAAGTCTGGCGGCAAGCACCGGACGGTTCTGTTCTGCAGCACCTTTGACCCCGCAGAGGACGCCGATGCGCTGCGCGCTCTGGCGGCTGCGGAACCGGCCAAGGCTGAGCGACGCTTGGTCGTCTCGGGCGGCCCGGTGGAGACCCCGCCAGGCATCAAAGGGGTCAGGCTGGACAAGCATCACGCTCGCGAACTGATCACCCTTCACAACCTTGCCGTGGCCTCAGGTCTTGGCGTTGGCAATCCGGTGCATCGTGATGGCCACGATCTGCTCGCGCTTATGCATCTGGCGAGTACCGGCAAGTTCGATCGTCTTGTGTTGGCGCGCGGAACAGGGTGTAGCGTTCCTCCGGCCAACGGTGTTCAGAGACACGCTTACCAGCTTTGTGGCACGGGCCCGCAGCCGACCGTCGCATTTGATGGCCGCCACCGCGCATTTAGTCCAATGATGGCCGTCGCGCTCGAACTCTTTCTCAGCGGCGGTGCCTATGCCATCCCCTCCTATGACCTCACGCTCGCGCTCAAGACCGCGACCGATGCCAGCGATGCAGTGATTGCGTACGGGGAGTGATAACGGTGAGGGTATGGCGCATTGCATGGCGCGGTTCCCGAGGAAGAGCAGCGCGGCGCTCATGCTAAAGCGCGCTGTGGCGGTAAGACAGACTGCCCGGAGAGAGAGCGCCATGAAGGAGGCTCGGCTCGCTTGACCGAAATTGCAGAAGAGCACGACGGCAGCCTGCGCGTTGACTGGAAACAGCAGGCGCGGCTTGCCCTGCGTCGGAACGATCCGTGGGCGGCATGGGCCGAGATCCGGCACGCACCCGAAGAGCAGGTGGAGGGCACCAACCTGCGCAGTGATCTGTTGCGCCTCGTTGCCAAGCGCATCGTCAAGACACGCGATATCGAAGTCCTGGGCGATCTGTTCCGACTGGCGGTGGACACAGGCACACTTGGCGCAGGCTACGGGCCTGGCATCAAGTATACGATCAGAACGCTGTCGGGTATCTGCGAGGACGAAGCGTTACCCGCCGACGCGGTGCTGTCCGCGATATACCCTTTGGCCGCGGCTAAAAACATCGAGAATCAGGTTCTTGAGGTGATGCTGGATACCATTGAGATTATCTCAGCGCGCGCCACGACGGCAAATACGCAAGCGGTAATGCTGGCGCTGTTAACGTCCTGCCGGCAGCGTGACTATGCGGGCGTTCAAATGGGGACGCTTGAACGTATGATCGAACTTGCCGAGACGTATGCCTAGCCCATCGTCCGATCCCACGGCAGCGACGCCTCCCTCGTTTATCAGGCGTCGCCAGCGGTAAACAAGGTTCGGTGCGACGCCGTTGCGCCTGGCAACCGACGAGACAGTCTCCCCCGGTTCCATGCATTCCTCGAAAATACGCAGCTTCTCGTCCGTCAACCAGAACCGCCTACGACGCGTCCCCGTGATCAGTTCGATCCGATGATAATCCTACGACATAAGCCGGTACTCAAGGATATCCTTGAGCCTTCCCGCTTACGCCAGCTGTCTGGTCAAAACGGGGGGCAGTTCACCGCCACTACATCTTACTCGATTTCACCATTCTCAGCTCGTCTGCGCCGTTCCACGATCGCAAACGCAAGGCCCAGGATGACGGCACCCAGCACACAAGTCCAGACGTAGGCGAATGATGCATCCTGAGTGGTATAAATCGGGAACCACGCGTCTCGCGACAGTTGCGATGCGTGCAGGACAGGGTTCCACAGGACGAGCGCCTTGTAGCTCTGGGGCAGTTGCTCAGTTACATAAAATAGCCCGCTAGATATGGCCACCAGGCGCAGTATAATGACGTAGAGGCGTCTGATACCGGGATAAAGAAACGTCAGAAAGGACAGCATCATCCCGATGGAGAAGCCCATCGTCGCTGAGAACACCAGGCATATGACAACAACGGCCGGCCGTTCAGGAACCGGGATCTGAC
>ERZ1740058.873-NODE-873-length-18083-cov-8.683326_pt1 | contig 18083 bp, 17 predicted proteins | sample MGYA00581745_ERZ1740058 | MGnify/ENA primary metagenome ERZ1740058 (study PRJEB43018, sample SAMN04849742) | marine metagenome | isolation source: floating plastic debris | place: Pacific Ocean | collected 2008-08-30 | study: EMG produced TPA metagenomics assembly... | reverse complement strand
GCGAGGGTGTCGCCGCCGCGGCCGGCACCTGCAGCTTGATAAAGCCTGCAACCTTTTTAGCCACAAACGTCCTTTCCGGAGCATCTTCGCTCCCCGCCGATCTCAGGGTTGACGCACCGACAAGCGGCACACCCCGTTCGCGGTTGCGGTTTAGGGATCGGCAGCCCCCTCACCTCCCGCAGCTCACACCGAAGCGTCACTCGCTTCTGAAAAGTCCCAACGCCGCCAGCACGTAAACCACAGCGAAACCCGACAGCGCGACTATCGCCGCAACGGCCACTTCACCGGGCCATCCTGGTAATGGGCCGATGACAGAGATGACCGCCCCGACGACAACCCCGACCAAAATGGCCGCTAGAAAAATCCTCTTTGTCCTGCGCGCTGAGGGAAGGCCCATCAGCCCGCGACCTTCTCCACCTGCGCGTATTCCAATTCCACGTTGGTGGGACGACCAAAGATCGACACCGCCACCTTCACCCGAGCCCGCTCATCGTCGACCTCTTCGACGAGACCGTTGAACGATGCGAACGGCCCATCTGCCACCCGAACTTGCTCACCAACCTCGAACGTGATTTGCGGCCGCGGCCGATCCACCTCTTGGCTCGCCTGGTTCAGGATCCGCTCCGCCTCCCGCTCTGGGATCGGCTGCGGCTTCTGCGCAGTGCCCAAAAACCCAGTCACCTTTGGCGTGTTCTTGATGAGGTGGTGAACCTCGTTCGTCAGCGCGACTTTGACCAGAACGTAACCCGGAAACGACGTCTTCTCAGTGTCGACGCGCTTGCCGCGCTTCACCTCCGTTACGGTTTCTTTGGGAACGAGCACCTCTTCAAAGTGCTCTGTCAAACCGCGCAATTCGGCTTCTGCCAAAATCGCCTCGCGGACTTTATTCTCAAAGTTCGTGTACGCGTGCACGATGTACCAACGCTTGTTCATCGCCGTCCCGACGCTCAGCCGAGGATGAGGCCCAGGCCCCACCCCAAGATCCGATCCACAATAAAAAAGAAGATGGCCGCCAAAAAGCACATGATGAACACCATCACTGTGGTGATCATGGTCTCCTTGCGCGTCGGCCAAACCACCTTGGAGGTTTCGGTCCGCACTTCCTGAATGAACTTAAACGGGTTGGTGGCCACAGCGCCCCTCAAACCAAAACAAATCGCTGCAGGCCGCCCCGCAAACCGATCCGCCATGTGGATACCACGAGCCGCACGCCCCACGCCTCGCGAGCGGCGGAGATAACAATCCCGGCCCCAACGCGCAACCCCTTGCGCCCACAACGCTCGACGGGTTGGACAATGGCAGGGGCGGAGGGGCTCGAACCCCCGACCTACGGTTTTGGAGACCGCCGCTCTACCAACTGAGCTACACCCCTTCGTGGGGGCTGCCTTAAATGTCAGCGGCGGGCACTGCAAGCCTCCCACGCCCCAAACAGAGCCATCGCCTCACGCAGCCGTGTCCCATCGTGTTCTCATCACGAACAGCCGGCCGATTAATGTTCTCAAGGTTTGCAAGGATCCCGCCATGACGCTCGTCCGCCCAACGCTCCTGATCGCCGCCCTCATCCTTGCCGCAAACTCAGCGTTCGCTAATCCTACTGCGTGGCGTGCGGAGTGGCCGCGGACCGACTTCACATCATCGAGCGTCGACTTCGACACCATCTTGTCCGGCGGCCCACCCAAAGACGGGATCCCGTCCATCGATAATCCCGAATTCGTTCCGGTCGCGCAGGCTAACTTCATGGAACCCACCGAACCGGTGCTGTCGCTGAACCACAACGGCGTTGCCCGCGCCTACCCGGTCCACATCCTCATGTGGCACGAGATCGTCAACGACATGGTCGGTGGCGAGCCCATCGCCGTCACCTACTGTCCACTGTGCAACTCTGGCATCGCCTTTCGCGCCACCATCGATGGAGAAGCGACCCAATTCGGCACCACCGGAAAACTGCGCAACTCCGACCTGGTCATGTACGACCGCGCGAGCGAAAGCTGGTGGCAGCAGTTCACTGGGGAGGCCATCGTCGGCACACTCACAGGCCGCAAACTGGAGACCATCCCTTTGCGAATGGAAGCGCTGTCCGCGTTCGCCGCACGTCACCCTACCGGCGAGGTGCTTGCCCGACCCAATGTGTCCCGCCGCTACGGAGCAAATCCCTATGTTCGCTATGACACCAGCCGCAGACCCTTCCTCTACGATGGCACCTATGACGGCCCAGTCCCTGCGCTCACTTACGTCGTACAGGTCGGCGAAACGGCCTGGCCTCTCCCGCGCATCCGCGACGAAGGCACCATCGAAGAGGAAGGCCTCACGCTGACCTTCATCGACGGGATGGCCGCCCCGCTGGATGCGCCAACCGTCGCCGGCGGGCGCACAATCGGCACCGTGTCCATCACCAGGGACGGTGAAGAGGTGCCATTCCACATGCCCTTCGCTTTCGCGTTTATGGCATTCCATCCCAAGGGGGAGATCAAAGCGGGCGCAAACTGATCGATTGGAGCGGGCAGCGGGAATCGAACCCGCACCAAGAGCTTGGAAGGCTCGTGTGATACCATTTCACCATGCCCGCCCGAGGCGCCCTGATAGCGACGTTCGCCGTCAGGGTCCAGTAAGCAAACGCCCCGTTACTCAGCGGCCTCCAACGTCTCGGTGGAAATGAAGCCACCGGACTGGTGCGACCACAGGCGAGCATAAAGGCCGCCGGCCTTGGAAAGGCTCGCGTGGTCCCCCTCCTCCACCACCTTGCCTTTGTCGAGCACCACCAGGCGGTCGAGCGAGGCGATGGTCGACAGGCGGTGGGCAATGGCGATCACCGTCTTGCCCTCCATCAGCGCAAACAAGCTCTCCTGGATGGCCGCCTCGACCTCTGAATCCAGCGCGCTCGTGGCCTCATCAAGCACCAGGATCGGAGCGTTCTTTAAGAACACCCGCGCGATGGCGATCCGCTGCCGCTGCCCGCCAGACAGCTTGACCCCACGCTCACCCACATGCGCGTCGAACCCAGAGCGTCCGGCCGCATCAGTGAGTCCCTCGATGAAATCGAGCGCATTCGCCCGCCGCGCCGCCTCGCGCACATCCTCATCGGAGGCATCCGGCAGACCGTAGGCGATGTTGTCGCGGATCGACCGGTGCAGCAGCGCTGGCTCTTGCGTCACCACACCGATGGACTGGCGCAGCGTCTCTTGCGTCATCTGCGCAATGTCTTGCCCGTCGATACGGATCGCCCCCGCCTCTAGGTCATGCAGGCGCAAAAGGAGGTTCATGAGCGTCGTCTTGCCCGCACCGGACGGCCCCACCAGACCAATCTTCTCACCAGGCTTCACCGTGAGGTCGAGGTGGTCGATCACACCTTTGTCTTTGCCATAGTGAAACCGGATGCCGTCAAAAGCGATCTCGCCCTCGTTCACCCGCAACGTCTTGGCGTCATCGACGTCTTTGAGCGCAGGTGGGGTTGCGAGCATCGTCCGCCCATCAGCGATGGTCCCCACCGCCTCAAACAGCATGGTCATCTCCCACATCACCCAATGGGACAGCCCGTTGAGCCGCAGCACCAAGGTGATCGCCACGGCGAGCGCGCCGACCGACACCACGTCGGACAGCCAAAACCAGATACCGAGCGCACCGACAGCAAACAGCATCAGCGAATTCAGCGCGTAGTTGACGACATTGAACCAGGTCACAATTCGCATCTGGCGATGGACCGTGCCCATGAACTGGTCCATCGCCTCGCGCGCATAAGTCTCCTCGCGCCGCGCGTGGCTGAACAGCTTGACCGTTTGGATGTTGGTGTACGCATCGACGATGCGCCCGGTCATAAGCGAGCGCGCGTCCGCCTGCCGCTCCGCGGCCGCGCCGAGCCGCGGCACGAAAAACCATAGCGCAAAACCGTAGGTGATCGCCCAAACCACAATCGGCATCGCGAGCCGCCAGTCCAGCGCCGCCGCCACCGCGATTGCCCCAAACAAGAACGACAGGACGTAAACGAAGACGTCAAAGATACGCATGACCAGGTCGCGCACCGCGAGCGAGGTCTGCATCACTTTGGTGGCAATCCGCCCGGCAAACTCGTCGGCGTAAAACGACATGGGCTGGCGCAAGAGATGCCGGTGCGCGAGCCAGCGCACCAGCATCGCGTGATTGCCCGCCAGCGTCTGGTGCATCACCGTCGTTTGCAACAACACACCGCCCGGCAGCAGGACCAGGACCAGCACGGAGAGCCAAACCAGCGTCCATGCCTCTTCCTGCAGGAATGTCTCAGGATCGTGCGCGGTCAGCCAATCCACAACGGTGCCGAGGACGCCAAACAAATACGCCTCGCCAAGGCCAATGGCCATCGAGCCGGCGGCCATCAGCAAAACCCACGGCCAAACATCGCGTGTGTAGTGCCAAACGAAGCCGAAAAAACTGTCCGGCGGCGTCTCTGGCGTGCGATCCGGATAGGGATCCACCAGCTGCTCGAACCGACCAAACATGCCGCGCTCCTCCCTCACCACAGCGGGAGGTAGTGCGGATCGGCGCAAATCGAAGCGGCATAACCGAGCCGTGCCGACGCGGCCCACCTATGCCGTTCGGCATGCGAGGTTAACGGCTAACGTTGCGGCAGCTCGGACCCTGGCTCGATAGCGTCAGTGAACGCCCGGAACGCCGTCAGCGCTCCTGTTAGCATTGCAGCTCTGTCGCAGAGCCGCTCATCGGCGTCGCGCAAGTCGTTGAGGAATGCCGCCCACACGCTCGGCAGCGTTGCGTCGCGGAAAAATGGCTGCCTGGCCAGCAGTGCGTAGCGGCGATGCAAAAGCCGTCCGCCCAGGCGCGACCCCTCCAAAACATAGGCCGCGCCCCAGCCAGCCGCTTCGCTATCGATCTCCACCGATTTTGCTGGCGCGTCCGGCAACGTATCGGCACGTCCCCGCGCGGCCCACGGCGCGAGCGGCGTCCCCGTGGCAGCAGAGCTCAGCGCCGCCTCAACCCCGGGCACTGCGGCCGCCATGGCCGCGATGAACGCCGCCGTCCCAGCGTCCGTGTGCAGCGGAAGCGCCGACAAAGACGCGTCCAACTTGCCGTGCTCATCCGCTGTGCCACGGGACAGCGTTTTCCAAACGTCCTCCGGAGCGACCGCCGCCGTTGTCTGCCAAGCTAAGTCCACAACCGCCACGCGCCTCCCTCCAATGCGCTCACGCCGCAGCTTGCAGCCCAGCGAGCCGCTCCGCAACGACGTCGATAGCAACGTCCCCCATCAGTGCGTCCGACACATCGCGTCCCGTCAGCGCACCAAATTTAAACCCGTGCCCAGAGTCCGCTGACACAACGAACGCGCGGTCTGCCTGGCGCAAATAAAAGCGTTCGTCCGGCGCATGGACCCAATAATTCGCCTGGCCCCACCGCAGCACGAACTGGTCCGCATCCCGAAAGCGGCCGCGATATTGGGAGCGCATCAGCTCCATTTCGTCGTGCCCAATGGCACGGTTTGCCATGTCAGGATCACGCCGCCCAAGATGGCTTGCCCCGAGTTTCGCCGGCAACGACCCGATCGGCGGCATACCCCAGAGCGCTGGCGACCCGCCCAGATGCGTCCAGCAAGGCGCGTTCGCAAACGCTGCGCGCAGATGTTCCGGCGGTTCCGCGTAAACGATGATCGTGCGATGCGGCGTCAATGGCAGCGCCATGTCCGGCAGGAGCCGAGCGGTCTCAACACCGGCCGCCAGCAGCACAGCATCGCCCTCAACGCGCCGGCCATCTTGAAGCGTCACCGCACCGTTTGCGGCATCCACAGTCTCGACCGGTGAATGCTCAAGCACAGCCGCACCCTGCCCACGCAGCCACCAGACAAGATCGATCAGAATGTGGTTCGCCATCAGCGCCCCGCCCGCCGACAACAGTCCGTAAGAAACGTTTGCCACTTCCAAAAACGGAAACCGCTCAGCAAGCGCCGCAACCCCGTCGATGCGCTCATACTCGATCCCAAGCGCATCCATGTTGGCGCGCGTGCGATCGGTCCAATCACCGGCCTCCTGGCTTGCCGACAAGACGCCCCTGTCGGCGTAGTAGCGCTCCTGAGGGCCACCAAGATCGGCCCACATGGATCGCCAAGCCTCAAAAGCCTCGTGGATACGGCGCGCATAGCCCCCGCTGTCGCCATAAGCGAACCGGATCAAGCGGTGATAGTCGGTCGATGCCGCGAGCGGGTTGGGAATGGCGCCGCGCTCCACCACCGTGACGTCGGCGCCGGCCTTGGTCAGCGCGTACGCGGACGAGAGGCCAACAATCCCCGCGCCCACCACGATCACCCGCATCCCTCTCTCCCCCCTATCGCATGCCACTCCGACCGTGTGGATGCAGTCTAAGGGGGAGTGCGTCTGGCTGTAAACAATACGTGACAGCGAGAGTGTTAAGCCAACACATCCTTGGCTGATAATCGCGACTCCTAGCCAGTATACTCGCCACACGCGGCAACGAACGAGCTCGAACGACTGCACGTTGACTCTTCACGGCGCCCGCAACCGCAACGGTGCTGGTTCGATCATAGCACTAGCCCAGGCTGGCTAAGACTTGTGCGGGGCCAACCACAAAATCTTCTTGCGCACCGCAAACCCGCACTTACCCTCTCGGTCATTCACGGAGATCGATCCTGTGACAGGCCAACTCGTCCGCACCTTCCGCCATGGCGATGCCAGCTACCGCGGTGTGAGCCACCCTGGTTTCATCGGTGCACGACCCGACCTCTCCCAATGGCTGGAACCCCGCGGCCTGGTTCGGTTCAACCTGCGCGCTGGTGACCTCGTCCAGCTCGAGAGCAACGGCAGCCGTCGTCATCCGATCGCCCTCGCTTTCACTCCCGAGGGCGGAGACGGCCTCAGCTCCCTCAACCTATCGGTCTCCGAGCCCGCCGACGTCGCAGTCATCGAGCCTTCCACTGTCGACAGTGCCCCCCTCATCGGCTGGCTCACGAAGCACGGCGTTGCCACCGAAACGCCACTCGAGGGACGGCGTTTGGCCCTCGGCACGGAGCCAACCGTGCTGCGTGCTGGCGCCGCACTCACCCTCTGGCTCGCTTTGCCCGCGACGACCCATGACCTGGTGAGCGGCAAGGCCAGTGGCGCTGTCCACGTCCAGCATCAGCCTGCCCCATCCAATGCGCCGTTACTGCCGCCGGCCTTGGGCGATGTGCGCGATGAGTTCACGATCCCCCGCGGCACCGCCATGGCCTATCAGCTCGCGGCCGGCGAAAGCGTTCAGATCATCGACGTTGAAGGCCAGCAGTGCTCCGACTTCACCGCCTTCCGCTCAGCCGGCCTGCACGCTGGCCGCGAAGAGATGATCGACGGCACGGTCACCCGCTCCATGGCGCGCGGCGCCTATCCGCTCCCCGGCCTGTTCGACAAATATTATGACAGCGCCATGCGCCCCATGCTGCGCGTCGCCCAAGACACGGTCGGCCGGCACGACACGTTTGCCCTCGCCTGCACAGCCCGCGGCTACGAAGAGCGTGGGTTCCCGGGCCACCTCAACTGCTCCGACAACATCTCGAACGCACTCGCCCCCTTTGGCGTCGCGCCGCGCCCCGCCTGGCCAGCCATCAACCTGTTCTTCAATTCGTGGATCGACGCTGCCGACAACCGCCTCCAGTCCGACGAAGCCTGGTCGCGCGCAGGCGACTACGTGATCATGACCGCCCTCGACGACGTCACGTGCGTGTCCACCGCCTGCCCCGACGATATCGACCCCATCAACGGCTGGAACCCCACCGATGTGCACGTGCGAATCTACCGCGAAAAGTCGCCGATCAGGCGCGCCATCGCCTACCGTGAGCGGGCGGGCGCGATGGCAGAGCTGAGCGAAGAAACGGCGTTCCACCCACGCACAAGCCAGCTCACCAGACAGTTCCACCCGGCCCGCAATCTCTGGGTCCCATCAGCCTACACCGCCACAGGCGCCATCGGCGAGTACTGGGCTTGCCGGGAGGCTGCGACGCTGCAGGACACAAGCTCGCTGCGCAAGTACGACATCAAAGGCCCCGATGCAGAGCGCCTGCTTCAGCATGTGTTGACGCGGGACATCGCACGGGTCCCGGTCCACCGCGGCACCTACGCGTTGATCTGCGATGAGACCGGCCAAGTGGTGGATGACGGCACGCTCTTCCGCCTCGCGCCCGACCTTTTCCGCTGGTGTTGCGGCAGCGAGGACAGCGAACGGATTCTGAGCGAGCACACTGCAGCGCAGGGCCTCAGGGTGCGCGTCGAAGCCATGCGCGGCGCCATGCCAAGCCTCGCACTGCAAGGGCCGGCAAGCCGCGACATCCTGCGCCGGGTTGTCTACACGTCGCCGCACACCCCATCGCTCGACGATCTGAAGTGGTTCGGCATGACCCTCGCGCGTCTCGGTGACCGCGAAGGCCCCCTCTTCATGCTCACCCGCACAGGCTACACTGGTGAACTCGGCTATGAGCTTTTCATGACGCGCGCCGATGCGCTCACCATTTGGGACGGCCTGATGGAGGCCGGCGCACCGCTCGGCTTGACGCCCATGGGCGGCGAAGCCCTCAACATTCTTCGTATCGAGGCCGGTCTCATGGCCGCGGACGCCGAGTTCGCCCCCGGCGTCGACGCGTGGGAGGCAGGCCTCGGCTTCACATTATCGATGAAGAAGACGGATTTTGTCGGCCGTGCCGCGCTGGAGCGAAACAGCGCCGCCCCACGCCGCACCCTCGTCGGCCTCCTGCTCGATGGCGATGACGTGCCGAGCCACGGCGACCCAGTTCTGGTCGGAGAACGCCCCGTCGGCGTCATCACCTCCGCCGTGCGCTCGCCAACCCTAGAACGAGCCATCGCGATGGCCCGCGTCGCGGTGGAGTATGCGGCGCCCGGCACGGAGCTCACCGTCGGCCGGCTCGATGGGCACATGAAGCGCCTATCCGCCACCACAACGACAATCCCCTTTGTCGATCCAGAACGAAAGCGCCCGCGGGCCTAAGGCGGCGGCCCGCCGACGCCGTTTTCGCTAGCCGCGCGATATCACCCGAATGCGGCTGTCCCACTCGCCCCGATCCACATAGGCACCGCGCAAACGCCGCCGCCCGGTGGACGGGTCAAACGCCTCGCGACCATGCAGGACGCGGCGATTGTCAAAAACCACCATCTCGCCCCCGCAAAGCTTCAGCGCGATGGTGTATTGCGGCCCCCGTGTCAGCGCCATGAGCTCGCGATAGGCCCGGTAGAACGCCACCATCGCCTCAGGATCGATGTCCAGCACATCGGCAATGTGCGCGTTGAAGCAGACCTCCGACACTGCCCCATCGTCGTCCAGCACAATCATCGTCTTGCGCGATCGAATGTCGGTGACGCTGTCGTAGAACCGGAACGGCACCTCCACGGTGGACAAGACCTCAAACGCCTCAGGGTTTTGCGCGCGCAGGTCCTCCGCAACCGCCGCGCCGTCGCAGAACGTAGAGCCGCCACCGACGGCCTCGTTCGCAAGGCAGTGCAGAAATTGATACCCGGGCGGCATCTCCTGATTGGTGAGGTCCGTGTGCAGAGGCAGCGCATCGGCGGTGTAGGCTAAGTTGTTGGGATCAGGCTTTGATTCCACATCAAACGTGAGCCCAAAATTGGTCTCGCGCAGGTGACCGATGCGCCGCGCCACATCGAGCCCCGCCTCCAACTCGTCTGCAAGCCCAGTGACGATCGACACGCCATATCTCTTCGTATCAAGCAGCCACTCACAAAACGCGTCATCGGATGCCGCAAGTGTTGCGGCATCCGCCCGCGGAATGCCCTCAGCGCCCAAGCTGTTCCGCCAGCGGACCGGCGTTACCGCCGCCGGATCGCTGCGCCGCTGCCCCGGTCGATGCGCTTTGATCCAATTCAGATCGAACCGGCTCTCGACATCTGCCCCCGGCCAGCGAAGCCGCAGCGCGCCGCCTTCGATGGCTGCGTCTTCAGCGCGGATGTCGAGTGGTATGGTGGTGAGGTCGAAGGCGCGCTCCCCTGTATCGGGATGAAAACCCGACGGGTCAGTATCGCGCAGCCAAATGAACGGGAACTGGCCCACGGTGCCGTCGTCCCAGCGGATGGTGAGGCCCGCGGCCCCGGTCTCCAATTGAGGTGTCATCAGTCACTCCAGTGATCATCGCGTTGTTGTTGGCGTGATCACTGAAACGGCGGCGGCCACCACTCCTGGCGTTTCCACGGGTACCGAGCGAGGTTCACAAGGTCCAAGCCGCCGGCCAAGTCGCGACGGGACGAGACACCACGACCGACCAACGCGCGGCCGCCGTGGGCGCACGTAGGACGGTCAGAGACAGCATCGACCCCGACACCATGCAGTGTATCCCCAGTCTTCGGCCGAACGATCCTAGCCCTTCGGTTCCGCCGCAAACAGCGGCTTGTCGGAGCCAATGCCGCCCGTTTCCTTGTCTTCCCAGTTGTTGGTCAACCGCAGCGCCACCATTGTGCATACCGCCCCCGACAACAAATACGCCCCTGCCGCGATCAACCCGATGGTGCTCGACAAGAGCAGCGCAACGAAGGGTGCAAAACCGGCGCCAAACAGCCAGGCGAGATCGGACGTGATCGCCGCCCCTGTGTACCGGTACTTTTGTGAGAACCATCCAGCGACCGAACCGGACGACTGACCAAACGATACGCCAAGCAGCGCAAAGCCCGTCGCCATGAAGTAAATCTCGCCGTAGATGCCGGCGTCCAAAAACTGCGGCGCAAACCCGCTAAAACAGGCCGTCAGCAGTGCGCAAACGCCAAGCAAAAGGCGGCGTCCGTACTTATCCGCGAGCCGGCCCGAGACAACGATGGCAATGACGAAAATGACCGCACAAATCGATTCAATGGTCAAAAACACCCACGGCGACTCGTCCGTGTACAAAAAGATGAACGCCAGCGGGAACACGGCGACCATGTGGAAGAGCGCAAACGTCCCAAGCGGGACGAAAGCGCCCACCAAGATGGTCTTGCCCTCGGCACGAAGCGTCGACAGCACAGTCTCTGGCCGAAGCTCGTTCGCCTCATAAAGCTTCGCGTACTCTGGCGTCACAACGATGCGAAGTCGCGCAAACAGCGCCACGACGTTGATGGCGAACACCACGAAGAACGGGTAGCGCCAACCCCAATCGTAAAAGTCCTCCGGCGGCAGAATGGCCACGAAGTAGGCGTAGAGCCCACTCGCCAACACCAGCCCGACAGCTGCGCCAATCTGTGGGATCATAGCGTACCAGCCGCGCTGATTGGGCGGCGCGTTCACCGCCAAAAGCGATGCCAGACCGTCCCAAGCGCCGCCGCTCGCCAGCCCCTGACCGATGCGCAAAACGATCAGGATGACCGCCGCGAAATGGCCGATGGCGTCGTAGGTCGGCAGGAAGCCGAGCAGGACCGTGCACGTCCCTGTCAAAACGAGCGCAACAGTGAGCTTGGGACCGACGCCGAAGCGGCGATGGACGGTAGTAAAGATCGCGGTCCCCACGGGCCGCACCACAAATGCAATCGCGAAAATGGCGAAGCAATAAAGCGTCGCAGTCACCGGGTCGGTGTGCGGAAAAACCCGCGCTGGGAAAACGATCACGCAGGCGATGGCAAACACGAAGAAGTCGAAAAACTCCGAGGTGCGGCCAATGATCACGCCGACCGCGATATCCCCCGGATTGACGTCATGGCGCGTGTCGCTCGGCTGCCCATCCGCCGGCGCGTGACTTTGTACACTCATTATTCGCCCCCCAATCCCAAGCGCCGCCTAGGCCAACCCTGCGTTTGACCGCGTCCGTAGGCAGGGCTCCCGATGCTCAGCGTCGCAAGCCCTTTGTTATCACCTCAATCTGTATTATCGGTTAGGTTGTAAAGCAAAGCAGACGCTCGCGGCCACCATCTAGCCTAATGGACGCAGTGGGATGTATGACTGAACTGACAGCATCCGGACCAGCCCGCCACGTCGGTTATGACGCGGCAGTCTGACCGCCAAACTCGGGGGGGCTCGAAGGCGGCAATGAAGAAACTACTCCTCGTTGGAGCGGCGCTGGCGCTGGGAGGCTGCCAGGCGGTGGTCCTCGAACCAGCGGGTGACGTCGCGATCCAGCAGCGCAATCTGATCTATATCGCGACCGCGCTAATGCTGATCGTCATCATCCCTGTGATGGTCATGACCGTTGTTTTCGCTTGGAAATATCGGGCAGGCAATGAAAAGGCGAACTACGATCCCAACTGGGATCACTCCACAAAAATCGAGCTCGCGGTCTGGTCAGTCCCCCTCCTGATCATTGTCGTTTTAGGCGCTGTCACGTGGACAATGACACACCTTCTGGATCCATACCGACCACTGGGTCGCCTTGATTCGGACAAAGCCATCATCGCCAACGTCGAACCGCTCAAGGTCGAGGTGGTATCACTCGATTGGAAGTGGCTCTTCATCTACCCGCAATACGGCGTCGCATCGCTCAATGTGATGGCTGCGCCGGTGGACCGGCCGATCGAGTTCTCTCTGACCTCAACGGTGGTGATGAACTCGTTCTACGTCCCTGCCCTCGCGGGCATGATCTACACGATGCCCGGCATGGAAACGAAGCTCCACGCGGTTATCAACGAGCCCGGCGACTTTGACGGCTTCTCCGCGAACTACTCGGGCAAGGGCTTCTCTGAGATGCGTTTCAACTTCATGGCTCGCGACGATGCCGGGTTCGATGAGTGGATCGAATCGGTCCGCGCGAGCGAGGAGCACCTCGACCGCACGCTGTATCGCAAACTTGAAGCGCCGACGGTGTCCGACCCAGAGCGCCTGTTTGGGTCAGTCGATCCCGACCTCTTCGACCTCATCGTCAACATGTGCGTCGACCCAGCCAAAATGTGCATGAGCGAAATGATGGCCATCGACCGCAACGGCGGTTTGGGTCTTGCGGGCATCCACAACACGCTGCCCGAAACTGGCCTCAGCCGGGGGGTCGCCCGCGCGTCCGTCTTCGGCCCGGCCCCGCGTTACCTTGCCGCAATCTGCACGCCCGACGAGGCCATTGCCGCGCTTCGCGAAATCGAAAAGCCGGAGGTGCGGGACCGCTTTAAGCGACTGACAAGCCTCAACCTGCCTCAACCCCACGAAGCCGACATGACCCCAATCATGATTGCCGACCTGGCAGCCACCTTTGAGGAGCTTGCGTCCGATGGCCGCCGCACCACTCCCTGAGGTCATCAGCCCGATCTTCGGGCGGCTGACCTTTGCAGCGCTGCCGCTGAATGAGGAAATCGTCGTCGTCACCTTCATCGTGGTGGCGATCCTCGGCGCATCGGTTCTGGGCGCAATCACCTACTTCCGCCTGTGGGGTTACCTCTGGCGCGAGTGGTTCACGACTGTCGATCACAAGCGAATAGGCATCATGTACATGGTGCTCGGCCTCGTCATGTTCCTGCGAGGCTTTGCCGACGCCATCATGATGCGCATCCAGCAGGTCTGGGCGTTCAACGGCTCCGAAGGCTACCTCAACGCGCACCACTATGATCAGATTTTTAGCGCCCACGGCGTGATCATGATCTTCTTCGCGGCGATGCCGTTCATCACAGGGCTGATGAACTACATCATCCCGCTGCAAATCGGCGCGCGAGACGTTGCGTTCCCCTTTCTCAACAACCTCTCCTTCTGGATGACCACAGCCGGCGCGATTGTCATCATGGCCTCGCTCTTCGTCGGCGAGTTCGCACAGACAGGCTGGCTTGCGATCCCGCCCTTGTCGGGGCTGGACGGCAGTCCCGGCGTAGGTGTCGACTACTATATCTGGTCGCTCCAGGTGGCGGGCGTCGGGACAACGCTGTCGGGTATCAACCTTGTCGTCACCATCCTGAAGCTGCGCGCGCCTGGCATGACCTTGATGAAGATGCCGATCTTCACCTGGACTGGCCTGTGCTCAAACATCTTGATTGTTGCGACCTTCCCGGTCCTCGCAGCCGTTCTCGCGCTCCTCGGCCTCGACCGCTACCTCGGAACCGCCTTCTTCTCCGCCGAGTTCGGCGGCAATCCGATGGTCTACGTAAACCTCATCTGGATTTGGGGTCACCCGGAAGTCTATATCCTGATCTTACCCCTCTTTGGAGCGTATTCAGAGATCACATCCACCTTCTGCGGCAAGCGGTTATTTGGCTATTCCTCAATGGTCTACGCCACTGTTGTGATCACGATCCTGTCGTACATTGTGTGGCTGCACCACTTCTTCACCATGGGGTCGGGCGCCAGCGTGAACTCGTTCTTCGGGATCACGACCATGATCATCTCAATCCCGACCGGGGCGAAGATCTTCAACTGGCTCTTCACCATGTATCGCGGCCGTATCCGGTTTGAGCTGCCGATGATGTGGACCGTTGCGTTCATCCTGACGTTCGTCGTGGGCGGGATGACCGGCGTCCTTCTCGCAGTTCCTCCGGCCGACTTTGTCTTGCACAACTCGCTGTTCCTGGTGGCGCACTTCCACAACGTGATCATCGGCGGCGTCGTGTTCGGCGTGTTCGCGGCCATTAACTTTTGGTGGCCCAAAGCCTTCGGGTTTAAGATGAACCAATTCTGGGGACACGTGTCGTTCTGGTTCTGGGTGGTCGGGTACTGGGTCGCATTCACCCCGCTCTACATCCTAGGCCTAATGGGCGTTACACGCCGCACCCGCGTGTTCGATGACCCATCGCTGCAGATTTGGTTCATCATCGCAGCGGCAGGCGCTGCCTTGATCGCGGTGGGCATTCTGGCGCTGCTCATCCAAGTCGTCGCCAGCATTGTGCAGCGCAAATCTCTCGCGGATGAGACCGGCGATCTTTGGGACGGTCGCACGCTTGAGTGGGCCACCTCCTCACCGCCCCCGATTTACAATTTCGCTTTCACTCCGCTGGTTCACGACATCGATGCGTGGACCGACATGAAGGAGCGCGGCTACAAGCGCCCGCTCGATGGGTTCGGGCCCATCCATCTGCCCTCAAACACCGGGACAGGTGTGATTATTGCGGGTCTCAGCACAGTCCTGGCCCTTGCGATGGTCTGGTACATCTGGTGGCTCGCCGCGCTGAGCTTCGTTGCCATCGTCGCGGTCGCCATCCACCACACCTTCAACTACGATCGCGAGTTCGACGTCTCCGAGGCGCAGGTGAGGGAGACGGAAAACGCCCGCACTCTGCGCCTTGGGCAGGCGATCCCAGGATCCAATGCCGGTCAGACGGTGCCTGCAGAATGATGGATCGCGCAGTCTTCCCGGAGGACGTTGAGTTCCATCCGGCGGAGGAGCCCCACCACCCCGAGGGCAGCTCCACCATGCTCGGCTTCTGGATCTATCTGATGAGCGACTGTCTCATCTTTGCGGTCCTGTTCGCGGTGCACGCCGTGTTCGGTGCAAGCTACGCCGCAGGGCCAGCACCCAAGGACATATTCGAGCTGGAGCTTGTGGCGATCAACACCGCAGTGCTGTTGCTGTCTTCGATCACCTTCGGCTTCGCCATGCTGCGTATGCACATGGGCGACAAGAAGGGCACGCTGATCTGGCTCGGGATCACGGGCGTCTTCGGCGTCATCTTTCTTGCCGTCGAGATCTATGAGTTCACCCATCTGATCAGCATCGGCGCGACACCTCAGCGCTCAGCCTTCCTGTCGTCCTTTTTCACGCTGGTCGGCACCCACGGTCTCCACGTCACGTTTGGCACCATCTGGCTGGTCACGATGATGGTCCAGGTTTGGAAGTTCGGTCTCATCGAAGCCAACCAGCGACGGCTCAGCTGCCTATCCATGTTCTGGCACTTCCTCGACGTCATTTGGATTGGCGTGTTCACATTCGTCTACCTGTTGGGTGTGCTGCAATGAGCGAAACTCACCTCGATCAACTCAGCAAAAGCCCCGGCTCTGACCAGCACGACGGCCATGATGGCCACCACACGGGCATTCCCCATGGCACCTTCAAGGGGTACATGACCGGCTTCTTGCTGTCGGTGATCCTGACAGCGATCCCGTTCTACCTGGTGATGGAGATGCCGATCCCGGATGCGCAGCTGGTGGGCTTCACCGTTGTCGCCTTCGCAGTGGTGCAAATCCTCGTGCACATGGTCTTCTTCCTTCACCTGGATCCGCGTGCGGAGGGGGGCTGGATCATCCTGGCTCTCGTGTTCACGATCATCCTGGTGGTGATCGCGATCGCCGGGACGATGTGGGTGATGTATCACCTCAACGCCAACATGATGCCGGTCCACGATATGCCAGGATCGTGAGCAAACAGAGCGGCCGCACGGTGAAAACCGCACTGGCCGTTTTCATCACACTGTCCCTCGCAGTGGGCTTCACGTGGCTTGGCATCTGGCAGGTGCACCGTCTTGCCTGGAAGAACGACCTCATCGCGCGCATCGAAACCCGCATCCACGCGCCGCCCAGCCCTGTTCCCGGCCGTGCGGCGTGGGCAGGGCTTGAACCATCCGACATCGAGTACCGCCGCGTGACGGCAAACGGTGTATTTCTTGATGGCGAAGCGCTGGTCAAAGCTGTCACCAAGCTAGGCGGCGGCTTTTGGGTGATCGCCCCGTTTCAGATCGAGCCAGGCGTCATCGCTCTCGTCAATCGTGGCTTCATACCCAGCGAGGCTCGCGACGAGCGACGCGACGCGACGGGCACCACCATCACCGGCCTCATTCGCCTCACCGAACCGGAGGGCGGCTTCTTGCGCGCCAACGAGCCCGGCAATGATCGTTGGTTTTCGCGCGATGTGGACGCCATTGCGGAGCGAATGGGACTCGACATCAAAACGGTGGCGCCGTTTTTCCTCGATGCCGACGCCATTGCACCCCTATCTGACGGCTTTCCCGTCGGAGGGCTGACGGTTGTCCAATTTAAGAACAACCACCTCGTTTATCTGATCACGTGGTTTGCGCTGGCGCTGATGGCGCTTGGCGCAACGGTGCTCGTGGTGATGCACGCAAATGGCACCAATGACGAGGACGCACAGGAAGGCGCAGTGCAAAGACGATGAACTCGCCTCTGCCGCTTCGCTCGTTCAAAACGAGCGCTCGTTATCCACTGCCCCGCCCCTGCGGACGCCTTAACCCACCACCAGCTGCTTGAGCTGCAAGGTTTCGTGCTCGAGCTGAATCAAGCGTTGTGTGACCACGTCACCGATGGTGACCATGCCCAAGATACCGCTCTCATCGGCCACAGGCATGTGCCGGAAGTGCCCATCGATCATTCGCCGCTCAGCATCGACCAACCGTGTGTCGGGCCGGCAGGTCTGCACTTTGTGCGTCATCACCTGCTCGACCAAGTGCGGCAGGGTCTTGCCCGGAGCGACAGCCAACTTGCGAACAATGTCGCGCTCGGACAAAATCCCGACCAAGTGGCCGTTCGCGTCGGTCACGACCAGGGCGCCGATATTTTTCTCGCTCAGGATTTCAACAGCTTGGCCAAGGGTCGCTTGGGGCCGAATAGTCACCACCGAGCCGCCCTTGCGGCGCAGCACTTCACCCACGGTAGACTGATGTTCACTGGTATTTGACGCCACCGTTTGTGTGTACGTTTTGGTATCCTCTTTGTCCCGTCGGGGCACGGGCACAGTCGACAACACCATGGCGAGCTCCTTTCTTGAATTGGACGAGTCCAACATGTCACAGAGGATAGCGTCAATTCGTCGTGAGGGGAGTCACGAATTATTCCAATCGAACTCACACTGAGCCCGGCCATAGCCACGATTATTTTTGCCTTAGGGTGTATCTCCGGCGTGCAATATCGTCGGATCTGGAAGGCCGAAGGGCCGACCTGGCAGCTTTGGGTGAGCGGCGGCATCGCCGGCGCCGCCTTTCTCACCGTTGCATTTGTCCCCGTCGTTGCCAGTTAGGCGACGGTTCCGTCCTGGCTGAATTTAGCGGCGCGCGGACACTGCAGCCGGTCCCGAAGCGGACTGTTCGGATCCACCTCTTTTTTGCACACCACGCAGCGATCTGCGCCAGCAACGGCGTTCAGACCGCCGCAGCTCCCCTTGATCGTCCGGCCCTTAAAAATGACGCCAAGCGCCATCCCCATCACCAGGATCAGCAGAAAGCCAAATGCCAGAAAAAATGTAGCCAAGACGACAGCTCCTCTCAGACCTGGAGTTCAGC
>ERZ1740058.872-NODE-872-length-18145-cov-6.299502_pt1 | contig 18145 bp, 13 predicted proteins | sample MGYA00581745_ERZ1740058 | MGnify/ENA primary metagenome ERZ1740058 (study PRJEB43018, sample SAMN04849742) | marine metagenome | isolation source: floating plastic debris | place: Pacific Ocean | collected 2008-08-30 | study: EMG produced TPA metagenomics assembly... | reverse complement strand
AAGTGGGACTATGTGTCCTAGCTTCAAAGCTACTCGCGACGAAGAGCATTCTACCCGGGGGCGAGCCAATGCGCTAAGGTTAGCTATGTCAGGTCAGCTAGACGAAGAAGGAATTACCAGTCATCGGCTGCGTGAAGTGTTGGATTTGTGCCTATCCTGTAAAGCCTGTAAATCGGAGTGCCCCAGTAATGTGGATATGGCTAAGCTGAAAAGTGAGGTCAGCCAACGGTACTACGACAAACACGGAGCTTCCTTGCGAGACAAAATGATTCGTCGTTCCTCTGACGTAGCTCAGCAGTTTAGCGGAAAGATGGCTGGTGTGTTGAATAAAATTCAACAGAGTAGCTGGTTTCGAGCAGGCTTAGAGAAAGTTGCGGGTTTTGATCGTAAAAGAATATTACCGGAGTATGCTTCCGAAACATTTGCCCAGTGGTTTGCCAAAAACGCCCAGCCACCTAAACCGGGTGCTCCTAAAGTGGCTCTATTTGCCGATACCTACCTCAACTACCACGAACCTCAGGTAGGCATTGCCGCTTACCAGCTTTTAGCAGATTGTGGCTACGAGGGGCTATTGGCGGAAGCCGGTTGCTGTCAGCGCCCAAAAATCTCCCACGGCTTTCTTCGGGAAGCCAAACAGGAAGGTCTTAAGACCACGCAAAACTTAGATGCTTATCTGGCCAGTGGCATTCCCGTAGTGGTCTGTGAGCCAAGCTGTGCTTCGGCGCTCAACGATGACTTGCCTGATTTGATTGAAGATGAATCTCTAGCAAAACGTTTACAAAGCCGAGTGCAGATGATCGACCAGTTCCTATTCCGCGAGCGGGCAGCCGGGCGAATTAACGTTGAGTTTAGCGCGACTGCACCGGAATTGCTCATTCACGGTCATTGTCACCAGAAAGCGCTGTACGGTACGCAGGCCATGAAGAGTCTGATAGAAACCACACCGGATCAGCGAGTGAGCGAAATAGATTCTGGTTGCTGTGGTATGGCTGGTTCCTTCGGCTACGAGAAAGAGCACTACGAGCTCTCCGAGAAAATTGGTTCTTCAGTTCTATTTCCCGCCGTTAAAAACGCCGACGAAGCTACTGAAATTGTCGCCTGTGGCTTTAGCTGCCGCCATCAGATTGAACATTTTACTGGCAAAAAAGCCCGGCATTGGGTAGAAACCATCCAAGTGAAGGAAAATGGTGAATAACTAATAAAAAAAGCGTTTGTATCAGGGTAATCCTTAATTTTGTTGCCAAACTTTTTAGAATGGGCATACGATCTCTTTTGAGTAAACCACTGGCAACTTGGGTAGTCCGGCAGCAACAGCAGTGGAGCCAGGCACCGGAAGAATCCCAGGATGATGTACTTAAGAATTTGCTGGCGAGGGTAAAAACCACCGTTTTTGGTAAGGATCATCATCTAGAGGAAGTAAGTTCTTACGAAGAATTCAAGCAGGCCGTACCCATTCGCGATTACGAGGATTTGAAGCCTTACGTGAACCGGATTGTTGGTGGAAAGTCAGATGTGCTGTGGCCGGGTAAACCTGCTTACTTTGCCAAAACCTCTGGTACTACTTCGGGAGCTAAGTACATTCCCATTACCAAAGACTCTATTCCTAATCATATCAACTCCGCTCGTAACGCACTGCTCAGTTACGTGCACGATACGGGTAATTCAGCCTTTCTGGATGGGAAATTGATCTTCTTATCTGGTAGCCCTACATTAGAAGAAAAAGGAGGCATTCCGTTAGGGCGCTTGTCGGGTTTGGTCAATCATCACGTACCCCAGTATCTGAGAACCAACCAAATCCCTTCCTACGAAACCAATTGTATTGAGGACTGGGAAACCAAATTAGGGAAGATTGTAGACGAAACTATCAACCAAAACATGACGCTGATCTCGGGAATTCCGCCCTGGGTACAGATGTACTTTGACTGGTTGATTGAGCGTACCGGAAAACCGATTAAAGATATTTTCCCAAATTTTTCGGTGCTGGTGCACGGCGGGGTGAATTACGCACCTTACCGACAAAAGATGATAGAGTCTATCGGAAAACCGATTGATAGCATTGAGACCTATCCTGCCTCGGAAGGATTTATTGCCTACCAGGACTCTCAGTCGGCAGAAGGGTTATTGATGCTACTGAACAGCGGTATCTTCTTCGAGTTTATTCCCACCGACGAATTTTTTGAAGAAAACCCCACCCGCCTATCAATTCATGATGTGGAAATTGGTAAGAATTACGCATTGATTATTAACAGTAATGCCGGGCTTTGGGGTTATTCTATTGGAGATACCGTGAAGTTTGTTTCCAAGTATCCGCATCGGTTGGTAGTAACTGGCCGCATCAAGCACTTTATTTCCGCCTTTGGGGAGCACGTCATTGGTGAAGAAGTAGAAAAAGCCATGAACCACGCTTTAGCCCAATTTCCCGAAGCCGAAGTAGTGGAGTTTACGGTAGCTCCCCAGGTAAACCCTGCCGAAGGGCTACCGCTGCACGAGTGGTACGTGGAGTTTGCTCAACCACCGGCGGATATATCCGCTTTTTCTAACATTATTGATAAACAATTACAGCAGCTAAACCCTTATTACGATGATCTGATCTCCGGTAGCATTCTTCGCCCGTTAGAAATTAGGCAGCTGCAAAAAAATGGTTTTCGCGAGTATATGAAAAGCCAGGGTAGATTAGGGGGGCAAAACAAGGTGCCTCGTTTATCAAATGATCGTATATTAGCCGACGGATTACAACCCTTCGTTGGCGAATAGCGACGAAATTTATGGAACAACAGCCCGAAAAAAGACACATCGCCATTCTTGGCTCAACCGGCTCCATCGGTACGCAAGCTTTAGAGGTTATTGAGCAACACACCGACCGTTTTGCAGTAGAGGTACTTACTGCCCACCGCAACGCTGACTTGCTTATTCAACAGAGTCTGAGATTCCAACCCAATGCGGTAGTGATTGTAGACGAAGGACAGTACGAAAAAGTACAGCAAGCCCTTGATCCGCACGAAATTAAAGTATACGCCGTAGCAAAATCGCTGGCTTCCGAGGTTGAGATGGAAGCGAGTGATCTGGGGCTCACCGCCACCGTAGGCTACGCCGGACTGTTGCCCACCATTAATGCTATTAAAGCTAGTAAGCACATTGCGCTGGCGAATAAAGAAACGTTGGTGGTAGCTGGAGAACTCATTACCAAACTAGCGCAGGAAAACGGGGTGAACCTGTATCCGGTAGATTCGGAGCACTCAGCTATCTTTCAGTGTCTGGTGGGAGAGTTTCATAACCCCATTGAAAAAATTGTTCTGACCGCTTCGGGTGGACCATTTAGAGGAAAAAGCCGGGAAGAACTGGCTAATGTGACCAAAGCACAGGCGCTCAAGCATCCCAATTGGGATATGGGCGCAAAAGTGACTATCGATTCTGCTTCGTTAATGAACAAGGGGTTGGAGGTGATGGAAGCTAAGTGGCTGTTTGGGCTAAAACCTGAGCAAATTGAGGTAGTGGTACACCCGCAGTCAATCATCCACTCGCTGGTGCAATTTCAGGACAGTTCGATGAAAGCCCAAATGGGTTTACCCGATATGCGACTGCCCATTCAGTTTGCTCTGGGCTACCCGGAGCGGTTGCCTTCCGATTTTCCCCGCTTCAATTTTCTGGACTACCCTCAGCTTACGTTTGAGCAGCCCGATATCGATACATTTCGTAATCTAGCCCTAGCCTACGAAGCCATGCAGCAGGGTGGAAACATGCCTTGTGTACTCAATGCGGCGAATGAAATTGCCGTTTCCGAATTTTTGCGCGACAATCTTGGTTTTCTAAACATGTCCGACGTAGTAGAAGCGTGCCTAGCAAAAATTCCGTTCGTGGCACACCCAACCTACGATGACTACGTTAACACGGATAAAGAGACACGAATCAAAGCATTAGAATTAATATAACAGTTGATGGAAGGATTAATAATGGCAGCCCAGTTGATACTGGGATTATCAATTTTGGTGGGGTTGCATGAGTTAGGCCACTTACTAACTGCCAAGCTATTCGGCATGCGGGTAGAGCAGTATTACATTGGGTTTCCGCCCAAAATCTTTAGTTTCCGCTACGGTGAAACTGAGTATAATCTGGGTATGATTCCGTTAGGTGGTTTTGTAAAAATTACCGGAATGGTGGATGAATCACTAGACACCAAAAAATTAAGTGAAGAACCTAAACCCTGGGAGTTTCGCTCTAAGCCGGCCTGGCAGCGGCTGATTGTGATGATGGGCGGGATTATCGTCAACGTGATTACCGGTATTATCATTTTTATTATCCTCACCTACAAATTCGGTGATACCTACATTCCGCGCGACGAAGTGCTGAAAAACGGCATCGTTGCCTACGAGTTAGGGGAAGAAATCGGCTTGCAAACTGGCGACGTAATTACTAAAGTAAACGGCGAGGAGTACGTAAAATTTTCTGATCTAACCAGTGCCAATGTACTACTGACTGATAACGCCTACTATACCGTAGAGCGTGGCGGCGAGGTAGTAGAAGTACCGGTTCCGGTAGATTTTCTCGATAAGTTCTCAGATAAAGATGCTGCTGGGCGTTTTATTGATGTTCGGATGCCTTTTGAAGTTGGTCCGCTGTTAGAAGATAGTAATGCTCAAAAGGCAGGATTACAGGAAGGCGATCAAATAGTTGCTGTTGCCGGTCAAGAGGTCGTATTCTTTGATGAGATTCAAGAAGTACTAGCTAATCATAAGTCTGAGGAGATATCCTTAGAAGTTTTACGGCCTGAACAAACCGGAATTGAAAATCCAATCAACAATCCAGTAATTCTTCAGGTAGAAGTGACTGAAGAGGGTACAATCGGGTTTTACCGACAGCCTCTTCTGGAACTGGGCCGCACTGAATATACCTTGGCAGAAGCCATCCCCAAAGGAACTAAAGAGGCTTTTAATATTATTTGGGTAAATGCCCGAGCCATCGGCAAGATTTTCAAAGGGGAAGTATCCGCTTCCAAATCACTGAGTGGGCCTATTGGTATTGCTCAGATTTTTGGCCCTACGTGGGATTGGGTTCGCTTCTGGCGTATTACTGGCCTGCTATCTATGATACTAGCCTTTATGAACTTCTTACCGATTCCGGCCCTGGATGGTGGACACGTGGCCTTCCTGACCTACGAGATTGTATCGGGCCGAAAGCCTTCCGATAAATTCCTGGAACGAGCGCAGAAAGTGGGGATGGTACTGCTGCTGACGCTCATGACCTTTGCTATCTTCAACGATATCTTCAAGGTGTTCTTCTAGGAGGCGAGGCGATACTCCTGTTAGGCGGAAATTTAGCTAGATTTTCTGATGCAGTTCTTCGTTGAAAAAGATTCGGTTGTTAGGGAAATCTGGGGAAAGAGCGACACCATACTTTTCATTTTTGCGGGTTCCTCGGCAGAATTTGCTCTCAATAAGGCTGTCGACTGGCTCTACTTTACCGGCAAGTTACCGGCCGATCCGTTGGGTAGGTTGTTCTCTACGGTTGAGTATGCCCGAAAGATGGTTTTTTCCCCGCTGGATGAAGCGCACGCGACTATTGATTCCCTACGGCAAATACATAGTTCGGTGGAACGCAACCGGGGCTACGCTATTCCCGACTGGGCTTACCGCGATGTGTTGTTTATGCTGATCCATTACTCCATTGCTTCTTACGAACTACTGGAAAGGAAATTGAGCGATGAAGAGAAGGAAGAAGTGTACCACGTTTTCTACCGCATGGGTGCCAGAATGGGATTGAAAGAGTTGCCGCCTACCTACCCAGAATGGCTACCAATGAGGCAGTTGCATCTGATGGCCAACCTACAAAAGAGTGAGTACACCACCGATCTTTTTCAACAATACCGAAAACACTTGGGCACGGTACGTTTTAGAGTGCTGGTAGAAGGGCAGAAACTGGTAGTACCCCAGCGGGTAAAGGAGCTGCTACATTTTAGTGATTTCTCTTGGCTCACTCCCGTGGTTCCCCTCTATAAACTGAGCCGAGTGATAAAACTAGATGGACTTTTTAAAACCATTCTGCTTCCCTCCGAATACAAAGAGCAGATAAATGACTTGGATGTGAGGGTTAGTTAGGGTTAATTTCTGTATATCCGCAAAAAAGCTTTATTTCTTCAGTCCAAACAGGCCCCCTATCAAAAGCCCAATCCATATACTAAAGAATCAATACCTCCTGCTATGAATGAAGCTGAATTGGAGGCTTTGTACTGTAAACGGAGTCCGTATTGACGGATACACTTAGTCCCGTTTCTCTGTCGTAGTAAAAATATCATACTCCGGATAGACTGGTCTGGGGATGACACCTTCATTACTCAGGAGTACGGATAACTTCCGATCCTTTAGTATGGTATCAACCCGAACCGGATCTCCGTTAAGGAAAGCCCGTTGAGCGATCAATCGCGTGCCGTGTGAGTAATCCGCATACCGTTCATGATGGCCATTGTACACCGGCTGGATGGGTCTGTCTTCCCCCAAATGCCAGCCGTAAATGACTACCCTGCCCAAAGTGCGATCAGCAGGATATATTTTGTTTGAGATTATAATGTCTTTTTTATGCCCAGCCATGAAAGGATGGGCTAATCTGTCCAGTCTCATTTGTAACATTTGCTGTCTGATCGAATCGGTATGCTCTTTAAATACGGGATTGGTGGTCATGCTATCGGAAGGGGGGATGGGTTGAGGCGCTAATTGAACAGCGGCTTGCTTGTAAATAATATCCACCATTTTGGCTGTTGGAAGAGAGCAATCCAGCTGATTAGCCAAATATTGGGCAGTTAAGGGTGTCATCGGGATGTACAAATAATCCTCCTCTGATCCGATAGCCATATAATCTTGCGCGACATAAAACAGGCATTCATAACGTTTCCCATCAACAACTTCCGTGACTTGTACCGGCTCTAATTGGAGTGAGAAAGAAGGCACATTTCCCGACAATATTTCTTGGGCAACCGCTTTTTCTCTATCGGCCAAACTCAGCCCAATCACTTGTTTAACAAATTCATCCCCCCCAATTGCATTAACTGATCGCTGTGGGAGGTTCAATTTCCTTATGGTGGCGTTTGGAATAGAATTTAATTGATCATTACTAGCCAAAGATGAAGATGCTGGTTGGGCTAACATCATTGGGATCGGTATGAATAGTAGACTGATTAGTGGGGTTATTGTACTACTCTTTAGCATGTTTAATCTTGCTTTGGTAAAGCAGCTCCAATATTCGCTTCTATTGATCTGCACTTTTCGTTGGAAGGTTGAGCGTATTGCGAGTGTTATAAGTTATTCTATTTTAATATACTAAAACACCAGCCTTTAGGCTAGAAATACCCCGATTGGTCGGTTTCAAAAACGTCCTTGGATTTAGCTTATGGGAAGATTAAATATTTTCCAAGTAGAACAGTATAGTTCTGTAATTCTATATAGCTCAAAACGTCCAGATAGGCTCAGTGAGCATACATTCTCAAATAGATTCTAAAGTTAGTTTTCTTCACCGACGTTTGCAGATGGCTTAGCTTGCTCATTGAGTTTATCGTCTGTTATCTTCTTTTGTTCGCCAATTTTCACCATTACAAGCGTTACGATGGACCCAATTGGTATTGCAAAAGTTACTAGAGTTTCATCGATTCCTGTTGCGCTGAATCCAACTCCAAGTAGTGTTTGGAATGAGATGTCAAGACTGAAACGACCAAGAGCTGTAATTGTAATCGCAGGTACATTAAAAATGAGTACTCCAACTATTCTAAGCCATTTTCTTTTAAAAGAGCTTTTCCGAATTCTGTTAATCGCAATTATGTTTAGTGATGCAACGCCAATGGCAATGAACCCAGCAATATAGATCAAAAGGAAAGAAGGGATTTCCTCTTTATAATTTAACAATTCGATGTATTGAATCTTGTTATTTTGTTCATTGATAGTTGCCTCAATAATCCCGAAATGAGTTTCATTCTTGATCTGAATCTTAACCATTAAAGGTTCAATGGTTGACTCTTCTTCAGCAGTTGAAAATGAGAATTTCTTGTCAGATTTGGAAAATGACAATTCAAATGAAGGTCCGAAATTTTCTATTATCGCTGCTTGGAGGTGAGGTAAGCCTTCTTTCAGTTGATTTACTTGTGCTGTGTCTATTGGTTTAATGTCGAAGTATGAGATTGCTTCGTCAAAATTGCCGCTTGCTATTGCGTTTAACTGATTTATTGCGTTGTCGTACCCTCTCGAAGAAGATTTGAGAAATGAGCATCCTGTTAATAACGTGATGAGAAGTATAAAGGGGGGGATTTTATTCATCTGTGGTTCCAAAATTAAGGGTGACAATTGAATAAATATATCGAGTGTATCTATTCGCCATACATTAATTATGTTTTCGAGAAGCGGGAAAGATACTGACTGCCACTACTCCTTCACAATATTAAACTCTACCCGGCGGTTAAGCATTTTGTCTTCGTCGGTGATTTCCTCTACAATGGGGCGACTGCTTCCGTAACCGATGGCTTCCACCCGCGAGACTTCCACGTGGCCAAAACTTACCAGATACTCCTTAATGGCATCGGCCCGGTCTTGCGAAAGCTTCAGGTTTAAATCGGGGTTGCCGTCCGAGTCGGTATGGCCTTCAATGCGGAGACGAATAGTGGGGTTATCCAGCAGAAAGTCTGCGATTTTGTTCAGGTCGCCGTACATCTCGGTTTTCAGTTCAGATTTTCCGTTATCAAATTCCAGATTCTCAAACTTCAATCGGCTGGAGATAGCGTGGGTCTCAAAGTTAAACTCCTGGTCGCCCGAAAGGAAGAATATTTCCTCTAGCCGGAAAAAGTGTTCCCCCTGAATGATGAGCAGATAGTTATTATTGTTGATCAGATCGAAGGAGAAACTTCCGTCTTTCTTCAGAAACTTGGGAGCTACTTCCACTCCGTTGTCCAAATCAATCACCGAGACAATACCCTCACTAAACGGATCGCCGGTTTCGGCATCAATTAAGGTTCCTTTCAGGTTTACGGTAGCTGTAGGTTGAGCCTCCATGGGCAGCGGGAAGGAGTACAAATCTAAGTTACCCATATTATCTTCCACCGAGCGGGCGTAGTACAAATTCTTCGATTCAGCATCAATGGTAAAGTAAAATTCACTGCCAGCCCCGTTTACCAGCGGACCCACGTTTTTAGGCTCGCCCCATAGCGAATGGTACAAATACGATTTATAAATATCGTACTCCCCAAAATTCAGTAAGTGTCCGTTAGAACTGAAGTAGAGCACCTGATGCTCGGGGTGAAAAAACGGGCTCACTTCGCTACCTCTCGTATTAATGGTAGGCCCAATATTCCGGGGAGCTACCCACTGATCCTCCTCGTCCTGGTAGGTATAGTAAATATCGGATAATCCATATCCCCCCAGCCGGTCCGATGAAAAGAACAACGTATCCCCCGAGGGAGAAAGCGACGGGTGAGAATCCCAGTAGGGGCTATTGACGGATTTGCCCAGGTTTTGCGGCTCATTCCACTGCCCGTCTACATCCCGGTAAGAGACGTACAGGTCGCAATTTCCGTAGCCATCGGGCGCTAAACAACGGGAGAAGAACAGCCGTGAGCCATCGGGGCTAATGCAAGCCGACCCTTCGTTATAGGGCGAGTTTACGTTTTCCAGCGGTTCGGCATCCATCCAGAAACCATCCTGGTTACGGCTCAGCATCAAATCTTCGTTATCGTAGGTCTTAAATCCTCGTTCCAGCTTATTTCGCTTGGAGGTAAAGAGCATAATATCGTTACTGGCGCTTAGTGATGGCCCGTAGTCACCCGAGGAAGAGTTGATTCCTTCGCCCATGTTCAAGTACACACCTCGGGGGGGACGTAATGTGTCAATTTCCCGCCGGTACTCTACTAATTCGTAGTAATACTCCAGTGGAACGTAATCCTCTTTTCGCTCAATGCGGTGCTGTTCTAGATCCTTGCGGGCCAGTTTGGCCGGCATATGGTCAGTATAATGCTTTAAGACCAATTTGTACAGGCTGATAGCTGCTAACGTATCTCTCCGGGCTTCTTCTAGCTTAGCCAACTGCCATAAAAGCTGGTTGTCTTTAAAGAAATTCTGAACCCCAAAATTTCGGACATAATCGTACAGTTGAGGGTACCATTGGACAGTATCCTGAGACTGGGCAAGTTTTTGTAAAGCTTTTAATTTTTTTGGCTGGTGATAGTAAGGAACCTGATGTAAGTTGGGAAAGGAAAATAAATCCCGCATTTTGGCTGGAACTGCATTTTTGGCAGTATCTTGCAGGGTAAACGGGCTTTGAGCCGGTTTTATTTGAGCAAGCCCAAGGGTACAAGAGAGCGTTACGCCTAGAAGCAGTATTAATCTTCGCATTTTTCTGGTAATCCACTATAAATCAACAACTAATGTGCAAAATATTGAAGAGCGTAAGTTTTCGGACAAGTTTGCCACAAAACAGAGCCTATTTAGTTTAGTTCATCAGTAACTAATAAGCTACTAAGCAGCTTGGCACAGGGATTGACGTAGTGGTATACCGTAGCGATTTTTAAGATTATACCGCTGCCATGCCAATATGGCAGTAAAAAACAACATATGAATAGCAATTCGTTTACCGAACCATTTTTAATCGACCAGTTTGACGATAGCGATGCCGATGATTTAATTCAACTCGTAACTGCCGAGGAGGAGGAAGATGACGAGGTTATTGAATTTCCGTCGGAGCTATCAATTTTACCCATTCGCAATACCGTGCTGTTTCCGGGAGTGGTTATTCCCATTACCGTAGGGCGGAAGAAGTCTATCAAACTGGTCAAACAGGCCTATAACGAAGGAAACCGTCTGATTGGCGTTATCGCTCAAAAGGATAATCAGGCTGAAGATCCCGACACCAGCGAGGTATACAAAGTAGGTACAGTGGCGAAAATTATTAAAGTGCTGGTGCTACCGGATGGCAATACGACCATCATTATTCAGGGTAAGAAGCGTTTCAAAGTAAGTTCTTTTGTTCGGGATGAACCCTACATGGTAGCGGAGGTAAAGTATTTGGAAGAAAAGTTTCCTACCCGTAAAACCAAGCAACTCCAGGCGCTGGTGCAGTCACTGAAAGAGGCCGCGGCGAAAATTTTACGGCTGAATCCTGAGATTCCCCAAGAAGCCCAACAAGCACTTGATAATATTGAAAGCCCTAGTTTTCTAACCCACTTCCTCTCTTCCAACATCAATGTAGAAGTAAAGGATAAACAAAAACTGTTAGAGATTAATAATGGCGTGGAGCGGGCAAAGCTGCTATTGGAGTACATGCTAAAGGACATTCAACTGCTGGAGATTCGGCACGAAATCCACAGCAAGGTGCATTCGGATATTGATCAGCAGCAGCGGGATTATTTTCTGCGACAACAGATGAAAGTGCTACAGGATGAACTGGGCGATGGCGGATTAGATCAGGAAGTGGAAAAGATGCGCCTTCGGGGTGATAAGAAAAAGTGGCCGGATGCTGTAGCCGATCATTTTAATAAAGAGTTAGATAAGCTGCTGCGGATGAACCCGGCGGCCGCTGAATATCCACTGACCTTCAACTACGTAGAGTTTCTGTTGGATCTTCCCTGGCAAGACTATACTAAAGATAACTTCGATCTTAAGCGGGCGCAACGGATTCTGGACCGGGATCATTATGGGCTGGATAAAGTAAAAGACCGGATTATTGAGTATTTAGCGGTGCTAAAGCTGAAAAATGATATGAAGGGCCCAATTCTTTGCTTGTATGGCCCTCCCGGTGTTGGTAAAACTTCCCTAGGAAAATCTATTGCTTCGGCTCTCAACCGCAAATACGCACGTATGTCGTTAGGTGGAGTGAGCGATGAGGCTGAAATCCGCGGACACCGAAAGACTTACGTAGGAGCTATGCCCGGTAAGATCATCCAAAACATCAAGAAGGCTAAATCGGCTAATCCGGTGTACATCCTGGATGAAATTGACAAAGTGCGATCTGATTTTCGCGGAGATCCGTCGTCAGCGCTGTTAGAAGTGCTAGACCCCGAGCAAAACAATGCTTTTCTGGACAACTATCTGGAAGTAGATTATGATTTATCGAATGTGCTGTTTATCGCCACGGCGAATTCCTTAGATACCATTCACCCCGCCCTGCGCGACCGAATGGAGATTATCGATATTTCGGGCTACACCCTGGAAGAAAAGGTAGAGATTGCTAAACGACACCTCATTCCTAAGCAACGAAAAGAGCACGGCTTAACCGGTAGCGACATTTCTTTTGACAAAAAGGCTATTGTTCGCATCATAGAAGATTACACTCGTGAGTCGGGAGTGAGAAATCTTGAGCGGAAAATTGCCACGGTCATTCGGAATATGGCCAAGTCGGTAGCAATGGAAGAAGACTACTCCAAGAAAATTACTGAAGCTGAAGTTCGGCGCATCTTAGGAGCACCTGTATTTGATAAAGAAAGCTACCAGAATAATGATATTCCGGGCGTAGTAACCGGATTAGCCTGGACGCAGGCCGGAGGCGAAATTTTGTTTATTGAAAGTAGCCTGAGCCGGGGTAAAGGAAAGTTGACTTTGTCGGGGCAGTTAGGAAATGTAATGAAAGAGTCGGCTATGACCGCGCTGTCTTATCTCAAGTCTAAAGCTGACGAACTGGGGATTCATTACAAAGTGTTTGAGAACTACGACTTACACGTGCACGTACCCGCTGGAGCAGTACCCAAAGACGGGCCCTCCGCCGGAATTACTATGCTTACTGCTATGGCCTCGGTGTATACCCAACGCAAAGTGAAGAGTAAACTGGCGATGACCGGAGAGATTACCTTGCGAGGAAAAGTGATGCCGGTAGGAGGGATTAAAGAGAAAATTCTGGCTGCCCGACGAGCAGGAGTGAAAGAAATAATCCTTTGTCAGAAGAACCAAAAAGATATTGAGGAGATTGATGTCCGTTACATAAAAGGACTCAAGGTTCACTTTGTAGATCGGGTTAGCGAAGTGTTAGATCTGGCACTGCTAAAATCTAGAGTTAAGGAACCGCTGGAGTTCGTGACTGAATAATTGGGTAACAGCAGAGCGGGGACTTAGCAGTCGGGCTAGGCCACCAGCAGAAAGTCAATGGCCTCTCGGTACCCCTTTGCCAGCAAAAAATCTCGGATCTCTACCCGTCGACCCCGGTTGCTCACGTAGGAGAGAATGAAATACTGTCCAGGGGGAGCGATGTCCTGATAAAAGATACAGGGCGCTTCATTCGTTTAGTTAGGTACCACATCAATAAAGGCGCTAATGGTGATTCCTACTTTCTCAAGAAGTTTAGCGCGCTGCCGCGATTTTCTCCCCGCACCCCATACTACCACATTTGGGTAAAAAGGATTGTTCTGTTCAAGCCACTTAGTCAGATAGCTGGTCTTTATCCGGTAAAAGGCCTCCGTTGAATATCGAGCATCCGTTCGGGTTAAACGATGAGATGAGTCGTGCCAATCCAATACGATATCATCTACTTTAGAAATAATTGCTCCTTGGCTCAGCCAGCGTAAAACCAACTCATAATCTTCCGGAAAATCTCCGAAACGATAGCTTCCAAACTTCTCTATGGCTGAGCGGCGAAACATAAGTGATGGATTGATAGTGGGTAGTTCTACAAACTGATTTTGCAAGATCTGCTTAGGAGTAGTGATTGAATTGACCCAGTTTACGTACTGTTGCATTCCCTCCTGAGATACTTCTGATTGATAATGTACTTGTCCGCTTACTATATCTGTTTCTGAATATTTATTGAGGAAATCTGATTGCAATTTTAAGCGATCAGGATGAGAAATGTCATCGGCGTCCATACGGGCAATGTAAGCTCCCTGAGCCTGAGCTAGGCCAGCATTAAAGGCTGACACTACTGAACGGTTCGGTTCATTCACGAGGCGTATGCGGGTATCTTGTTTAGCCAACGACTGAGCAATGCTGCGACTATGATCGGTAGATGCGTTATCCACCAGTATTAACTCCCATTGTTCAAGGCTCTGATTGAGAATGCTATTAGTAGCTGAGTGAAGCGTGTTCTCAGCATTGTAAAATGGAAGAATAACGGAGACTAAGGGGGCGGTCATAGGCAAAAAAAAGACGTTGCTATCTTTAATAGCAACGCCACAAATTTTTCTCTTCTTTCGTTAGTAGTGACTGAGCTAGCTGGTTACGTTATCCTTTAAAAGCTCGGGGTAGTTTTTCTTAAACTTCTTCACTTTGGGTTTAGCAACTGACTGGATGTACGGATTGCCAGGGTTTAGTTCGTAGTAATCCTGGTGGTAATCTTCGGCTATCCAGAATTTTTCGTAGGACACTAACTGGGTTACAATAGGCTTATTGTATTTTCCGGAACTGTCTAACTTTTCCATATAGTTTTTCGCTAGTGACTGCTGTTCCGCATCGTGGTAAAATACGGCTGAGCGGTATTGCTCTCCTACATCCGGTCCTTGCCGGTTTAATTGGGTAGGGTCCATGGTTCCGAAGAATACTTCCAATAACTGCTGATAGGTGATTACTTCTGGATCGTAGTATATCTGCACTGCTTCAGCGTGGTCGGTCATACCGGCACTTACCTGCTTGTAGGTTGGGTTTTTCTGAATTCCGCCGGTGTAGCCAGAAACTACACTTTTTACTCCTTTTGTCCGTTCAAATACAGCTTCGGTACACCAGAAACAGCCTCCGGCAAATGTTGCAGTGTCCAGTTGAGCTTTCTCCTCTTCGGTAAGGGAAGCCGGAGACACGGTCAATATCTCACTGGTCTGGGTATTCTGTGACGGTGTCGTACAGTACACTGCCGTTAGAGCGAAAAATAAAACTACAAGTACGTTACTATTCATTGATCTGATAATTGAGTTAGTGATTAACATCAGTCAGAGGATAAAATCACTTGACTGTACTTACCTAACGCTACCAGAGAAGCAAAGTTTTAACTAGTCCACAGTCCACGGCTTATAGTCCACTGTATAAAGAGCAAATGGTCGGGTAGAAGACGAAGCGAATTGTACGGGAATGGCTACCTGTGCGTACTTCGATCTCCTTTTGGTCTTCCACTCCCGAGACTCCAATCTAATGCTCAGTACGATTAAAACTCCAGCATTAGGAGCATTTAACAGAAAAAAGTAACCAGGAGATACCTTTATACGAGTAATGAGCCTAGTTAAAGCTCTAATTACCATGGGCAACTGAGCCAATCTTGAAAAGCCTGCTTTTGTTCTTCCGTAGCCTCTTCTCGTTGAGCAATGGTATATAGTTTAAAGTACCGATCATCTTGAGCAGTAAGCTCTACTGAACATAGTTGATGATTTCTTATCAGGCTCAAGCTTACAGTTGTATGTCCGGCCAGTAACTGCTCCAAACTATCCTGCACCCGTAATCCGTTTACCGCTACGATCTCATCATTTAGTGCTAGATGTGTGTCGGCTACTGATTCGGGTTCAATACGCTGTACTAACCATTTCTTGTCGCTATTCACCACTCTAAAACCGAAGGAGCCTTCAGAATGCAATGTGTTTTCAGTGATCTTTAGCTGGCAACCTACCGTGAATAGCGCCTGATTAAGGGCAATTTCCAGTGGTTCTTTTCCATAAATGAATCGTTCGAAATAATCTTCCATCTGACAGCCTGACAGATCGCTAACCAGCTTTTCCAGGTCAGACATACTGTAACCGCAGTCTTGTTTCCCAAAAAAGTCCCATAAGTACCGCATGAAGGTATCTAGCGACTGCTCACGGTTGGTTTTGTCCCGCAGCATCAAATCCAGAATCAGGCTTACTAGTGCACCTTTCACATAAATAGACACTTTACGGTGCGGAATACCCGCGGAGTAACCGTCGAGCCACAGATCGTAGGAGGATTCTACTAGGGAATGATTAAAGCGCCCAAAATTCTCGAAGTGCCGCTTGAAAAGCTTGTTCAACTCCAGAATGTACTCTTCTTTCGTAACTACCCCGCTTCGAACCAAAAATAGATCGCCGTTGTAGGTAGTGACCCCTTCGGCTATAGAGCCGGTAGGGAAGTAGTTTTCTTGGGTGTAATCATAGGGGCACATCTCCTTCGGACGAATACGAATGATGTTCCAGGTATGGAATAACTCATGAGAACTCACTCCTAAAAAATCGTAATAGGATTTACTATTCTCAATAATTCCTTCACTCGGGCCTAGCGCGATTACCGTTGAATTGAAAAGTTCTACTCCGTGGTAGGCCGGATAGGGCAAAAATTGATACAGAAAGTGATAGTCATCCGCCGGAAAGCCTCCCATCATCTTCATCTGGGTTTCAGTAAAAGCCCGGAAGCGGCGAATGATTTGTTCCTCATCTAGTAAACAACGCCCCTGAAACCAGAGATGAAATTGATGTTCATCTACTTCGTACTGCCAGTGCGTAAGATCAGGACTGGCGATAAGCGGACTTTCGGCTACATGGTAAAAGCTTGAGGCCTCCAGCGTATGAGTTTCAGGAGAGCTTAGTCCACAAGCTAACTCGTAAGTTTCTGGCAGTTGTAGTTTAATTTGATAAGCTTCTTCGGTGCGCCCTTCAGCGTAGAGCATGCAGTTGACGAAATTAATGTAAAGTTGGTCATCATTCAGGTAGGTGCTTCCCGCATTCATTTCAGCCGCGTAGTAATCGTACGAAACCCGGATACTGCTAACATCTTGCGTATCAACTTCCCACCGGTCTTTGGCTACTTTCCGGAAATCAAGCGGTTCATTTTCAGTAGTAGTCACGGAGAACCTGCGAATATTCTTAGCAAAATTTCCTAGTTCGTACCGACCAGGCCGCCAGGCCGGTAGTTGAAGAAAGGTCTTATCCGCACTTATACTGGGAAAGGTGATTTCAAAATCAAGCCAGTGCTGATGTGGCTGCTGGTAGGAGATTGTACAGTAGATCATAGAAGGTAAAGTATTTAGGACCTTAAAGTGTTAAAGTATTTTGGTGTTAATATAACTGTGACAGTCTAGCCTATATTTATAACTCCTTAACACTAAAATACCCAAACACTCAGTCTACTGAACACATATTAAAACCATTTTACACTACCTTTGAGCAAAAAAATTTATGAACTGGGAATTTCTTTGGGTGGGCGTAGGCGGTTTTCTGGGAAGTATCTCTCGCTACGGAATTGGTGTATGGACTACCCGATTCTGGGCAAATCCTTTCCCTTTGGGGACCTTCATCATTAATGTATTAGGGTGCTTCCTCATCGGGCTGTTCTTCGGAAGTTGGATTAAAGGCCATATTAGCGACTCGATGAGTCGGCTGCTGATTGCTGGATTCTGCGGCGGATTTACCACATTTTCCTCTTTCTCTTACGAAGCGTTGGCGCTTATTGAAGAGGGAAAAATGGGTATCTGGGTTCTCTACGTTGGAGGGAGCATCCTGCTAGGACTATTAGCTACCTGGGGTGGAATTACCCTTCTTCGAATGCAGTAAACCAATTTACCGCCGCTGCCGGGATTGCTTCTTTCGTAAATCGCGCACAAACCGGGTCCAGCGTATAGGGTTCAGAAAGTTATTGGGCGGCACGAACCCCCACTCTACACTGTACATCCGGGTAATTCCGTCGTTTATATTGATCGGCTGGTACTTACCTAAGATAATATCTTCTTCCAATACATCCCGAAGTTCAGTTTGCATACTGTCGATTCTTGACTCGAACCCTAGGTTCTTATCACTAAACGACTCCATAAACTCACTGGTAGTAGGCAGAGAATAAACTGTCACTTCCTGAAGCACAATGGTATCGCGTACCATACCTTGGACAATAGAGTATTGTTGTCCGATCAAATAATCAGGCACCACGAACTCTGTTGTTTTGTAGCCTACTGCCGTAAATGTTAATGTGTCGCTAGGGTGAGCCTGCAAACTAAAGAAGCCATAACTATCGCTAATGGTGCCTTTAGGAAGGTGGTTCACAAAAATGGAAACATAAGGAAGAGCCACAACGCTATCGGTGGAAAAAACAACCCCGCTCAAGTTAACCAATGATGTATCTTCGGGGCTGGCATCAATTTGTGCAAGCAGAGGAGAACTAAAAAATAGACATAAAATGAAAAAATATTTTTTAAGCATGATTGAAGTACTATTAGTGTACTTCTAAAATAAAAAAATCAGCCCTAAAAAAAGTTTCTTAGGGCTGATCTTTAAGAA
>ERZ1740058.870-NODE-870-length-18176-cov-7.271232_pt1 | contig 18176 bp, 11 predicted proteins | sample MGYA00581745_ERZ1740058 | MGnify/ENA primary metagenome ERZ1740058 (study PRJEB43018, sample SAMN04849742) | marine metagenome | isolation source: floating plastic debris | place: Pacific Ocean | collected 2008-08-30 | study: EMG produced TPA metagenomics assembly... | reverse complement strand
AAGGTCCCGCTAAAGCACACAATGGTCCCGCTAGGGAACAGATCTCCTGAAAAGCGCCCCCCAGGAACCTCTATTATCGATAATAATTCTTAATTGAAGTGGAAACGGGTTGTATATCCGGCGGATTGTCTTAGACGGCAGTTCGAACAAAATATAGATGTGGGGCGGTATGAATATCAAGATCCTGAGGTGGCGTAGCGGAACATTAGCTAAAATTGTTGCGGCGATCGCTAGCATTTTAACCGCAGCAACTGCTCGGCCCGTTTTTGCTCAGACAGCTTTCAACACAAAAGCGCTGCTAGAATCACCTGAAAAAGCACCGAGTAAAACAACAGGCGTAATTAATACCGCTCTTGCGGCCGATAGAATTGCGCAAAGCGAAGAATCAACGGCTGAATCCACAACAGAATCAGCGGCAGACTTAACGGCTGTTACCGACGTGCAGCTTACCCCAACCCCGGAAGGACTAGAGATTGTTCTTATCTCTGATGGGCCACTGTTAGAGAGTACTTCTCGAACGTCCGGCAATGCTTTAATCATTGACGTTCCAAACGCAACGCTCGATCTAACCGTCCCCGGCAGCGCGCAGCAGTTTGCACCCACAGACGGCATCGCAGTTGTACAGCTTTCAAATACACCGCAGCGTGGCGTAGAAATTGCCATCACAGGCGCTGATGCGCCACCTGTAGGCCAAGTCAATGCCGCGGCAAACGGCCTAAACATTAGCATTGCTGTAGGTGATGCGATCGCAACAACCGATGACTCAGATGCAATTCAGCTAGTCGTCACAGCAACTAGAACAGAAGAAGAACTCTCAGATGTCTCTCGTTCAGTCACCGTGATAGATAGCGAAGCCCTAGAACAACAGCTATTATTTACCAACAATTTACCGGACATACTAGGCCGGCTAGTCCCTGGCTATGCTGCCCCTTCTCAAGAAGATCGAACTCAAGATGGTGGACTAAGAGGTCGTCCGATTGTTGTCTTAATTGATGGCGTACCCCAAACCCCAAACAACGACGGATTTGCAACAAGTTTGAGCACAATCGATCCAGCCCTGATTGAACAAATTGAAGTCCTGCGCGGTCCCAGTGCCATTTACGGTGACGGTGGAACCGGCGGTGTAGTCAACATCATCACTCGCTCACCCGCAGAAGACTCAGTCGCTTACAACGCTAGCGTTGGTACAGACATCGGCCTAACATCCAGTGCGGCAGATCGATTTGGCTACAGCACTCAGTTTGGCGCATCGGTTGGCAATGAAGATGGAAACGCATTAATCTCACTCTCTTACGACACAGCAGGTGCTCAGTTCGATGCCAACGGCAATCGGATTTTGCCCAATGGCATCGCCAACAACGACAAGTTAGGACTACTCGCCAAAGTCGGCATTAACATAACCGAACAGCAGCGATTGGGGTTGACCTACAGCATTTTTCGTCAGAGTAGAGATACCCGCTACACCTTCGACAACGCAGTAGCTGCTGATCCTGACGCAGAAATAGGTAGAGCCTTATTCATCGGCGCTGACTATGAGGCAGAACCCGAGCAAACCAACCAGGTGCTAAATCTCACCTATCGTAATGACGACCTGTTCGGCTCTCAGCTCGACGCTCAGCTTTACTATCGAGATACTCAAGAAGTAGGCATCTTCACAGACCTAAGAGGACTTGGCTTACCTGAGTTTTTCCCGACCTTATGGCAAACCACGCTAGATGATACGGAGTTGGGCGGACGCTTTCAGGTTGACTCACCCATCGGCGAGTCCGCGAGCATACTGTGGGGCGCTGACTATTCGCAAAACGATACTGACTCTCCCTTGTTCGTTGGTGATACTGACATTTTGGATGCGACTGGGCGTGTAACTGTGAGCGATCGCAGCCTAGACCGTTTTCCAGCCTATCAAATAAACAGCCTAGGGCTCTTCACGCAGGGCACTTGGGACATCAGTGAGCAGTTTCAAATCAACGGTGGCCTCCGCTACGAGAATGTAGATCTATCGGTAGAAGACTATCAGCTCGCCTTTGATTTTCCACGTGAAAGAGAAGGCGGCAGCAATAGCTTTGACGATGTGCTATTCAACGTCGGTATGCTCTACCGCCCAGTTCCAGAAGTAGGGTTATTTGGCAGCTTTTCCCAAGGCTTTTCGATTCCCAATGTCGGCTCAGCGCTAGCCTTAGTCGGTCCAGGGTTTGACGTCACTGGCGACCGACTACTGCTGCCGCAGAAAGTCGATAACTACGAAATCGGGGTAAGGCTCGACTTTGACAGGGTGCAAGCAACACTGGCAGGCTTCTACAATCAGTCAGACTTAGGCAGCAGCATATCTGTTGACTTCGAAACAGGCACTGCGCAGGTAAACCGAGCACCCCAGCGTAACTACGGCATAGAGGCCACGCTCGACTGGCAGCCGACTGATAGCTGGCGACTAGGTAGCTTGCTAAGCTGGAACGAAGGCGAAGACGATATTGATAATGACGGTGATTTCTCAGCACTCAGCGCGTTGGAAATCGACCCTATCAAGCTAGGGATGTATGTCGAGAACGAGACAACGCCAGGCTGGACCAATCGCTTCGATCTATTGTTGATTGGAACGCGCGATCGCAGCGTAGATGCAGGTGTCGATCAGCGCGCCGCCGAAGGGTACACCGTCGTAGACTTCAGCAGTCAGATCCAGCTCGGCGACGGCACGCTCAGCCTGGGCATTGGCAACTTGTTTAACAACCAGTACGCCACCGTCAGACAGCAAAACAAATTCAACGTTACTCAGCGATCGCCAGCGCTAGGCCGTACATTACAGGTGCGCTACTCGGTTAACTTTTAAAGGTTCTATTTTAGACCTGCCGTTTCCAAGAGACTACCCCTAAATAGACCGCCCTAAAAACACTCACAGAATCATGGTTTACCCGACACGCATCGCGTCTATTCGTGCTAGCTTACTGATTCTAACGATAGGGGTTCTGCTAGCGGCCTGTCAACAGAACTCAACGCCCACCCCTCCGCTCGACTCAGGCATTCCCACTAAAAGCGTAGACCATGCGATGGGAACAACTGAAGTCCCCGTATCGCCCCAGCGCGTCATAGTCCTTGACACAACGCCGCTAGACGCAGCGATCGCATTGGGAATCGAGCCCGTAGGCACCATTCAATACGGCGCACCGCCTGGATACTTAAAAGAGACCGTCGAGAATATTGAAGTCATCGGCCAGTACAACCAGCCCAATTTAGAGACCATTCTACGGCTTGAACCAGACCTGATCTTAGGGGCTAAAAGTATCTCTGCTCAGCTGTATCCTCAGCTTTCGCAAATCGCTCCAACAGTATTCATAGAGGGGGCAGGCCAAAGCTGGGATTGGCAGAATAACTTTCGACTATTTGCCGAAGCCTTAGGAGAGTCTCAACAGGCTGAACAGCTACTGGCCGAATACCAACAGCAGCTCGAAGCGCTTACAGAGGCTATCGACCAGCCACCTGAAACAATTAGCGTATCAGTAGTCAGCTCCACCCAGCAGGGACTAGTAGCCCCTACACTGTCAAGCTTTGCAGGCTCTATCCTAAAAGACGTTGGATTCAAGCGCAATTCAGCGCAGGCCATAGACGATCAGTTCTTTGTCATACTCTCTGATGAAAACCTAGCAGGGATAGAGGGTGATATGTTGTTTTTAATTCATAACCCTGAATGGGAAAATACGCCAAAAGATGAGTTTATTAGCGACCCGCTATGGTCACAGCTGGACGTTGTTAAAGCTGGCGCGGTATGCGAAGTCGCTGGCGATGTTTGGAATTCAGGCCGTAGCCTCTTATCAGCCCAGCAAATTTTACAAGATATAGAAACCTGCCTAGACGCCACGTCACCCGAGGCCTAGCCGTGTGAGGATAAAGCAACAAAAGCGAACAGAAGAAACAGTCCACCGCCCAAGGCTGTAAGCGTACGCTCAGACAGTCGGCCGCACAGCCAGCGGCCACACAGAACTGCGATCGCAGCGCAAATAGCATGGCCTAACACCGCGCCCAAAACAACACCCACAGGTGGATTAGCTGCTGCCAGGGCAATAGTTGCAATTTGAGTGCGATCGCCCCACTCCGCAACAAACGTCAACCCAAACGCTTCACTCACAATAGCGAAAGGATTAGCTTCTTGATGCTTTTCAGCTAGCACTTTTTCAGCCTTCTTCACCGTTTCAGCCGCCGCTTTCTCTTCCTCACAGCCGCTAACTGCGGGCATTTGGCTAGCTTCATACAGCAGCTTTAGCCCAAAAACAAAAAACAATCCTACTTCAGCCCACTTTAAAACCGACTCAGGTAAAACTGTTGCAGCTTGCCCAACCAGCACAGATAAAATCGTCATCAGCGCCAGCGCCGCCACGGCCCCAACAAACACCCACCGTCGGGGATGGCGCATCGCCAGAATAGCCGAGATAAAAAAGGTCTTATCACCCAGCTCTGAAACGGTGATTAACAACAGACTCGCGGTAAAAGCAGTCAACATCTCAATACATCCTTTTAAGATACATACGTGCTACGCATCTAATAAGGACCTGATGAGGCGCAAGACTCCACCAAGTCCACATCAGATGTGAACTTAGTGAAGGTCTCGCTAATAAATAAATGGGCTGTTAACCCAAGCAATCATTTATCCCACGAACCAGGCTCATCACCAGTATGTTGATTCAGTGGGGCCAACCATGTGGCAGCTACTCCCCTTCGCTTCAGTATTATAAAGCGCGATGGCCATTTATTGAGTCAGACACAACCACGCTTCAATTTTCTAGTAGCTATTACTCTATCCTATCATCTGTCTTCTCAACTACATCTACCCGATGCATCTGGTCAAGCATATCAGCATCTACCGGTTGCCCGTCTAGCGTCATTTCTTCGACCCGCAAGTTCGCAGAGGTAAAGCACCACCGATCGTTCTCTTTCACAAGTTGAGCAGTTTCTGATAGCTGGCCCTCATACAAAAGGCGCTTGCCTTCAGCGCTGATGTGCGTCGTAAAGCTACCTTCGACCTGCACGGTCGCAATACCATTCTCTAGCTGAATATCTTTTATCTCCCACTGCATCTCTGAATCTGGCTGACCTTTCGAGGCTTGCTGCTCGCGAGCAACTAGCTGTTCGAGTGTAAAGGTTTCACCGTTTTCGGTGTAGGCAAAATCGGCAGAAACTAGCGAACGAAAAGCGTCGAAGTCTCGCGCCTCAAGGATAGACTGAAATTGCTGAAAGGTTTCGGTGATTTCTTGACGAACTATTGGTTGAGTCATGGTAGCTTCTAGTTGAGTTTGTTCTGTTGCTGAGGTGAGTTAGACAGCTGAATTGTTCTAGGAAAAAGCTGTTCTAGGAAAAAGTTGAATGATGGTGAAGACTGTCAATAGCGCAAATCCGAAAGCGACTAAAAATACGCCGCTATAGCCAACCGACTGAGCAATGATCCCGCTAAAGACTGCGCCTACGATGCCGCTGATATAGACAACAGAAGATTGCACCGTGTAGTCTGTACCCGCAGTTTTAACATCGCTTTTGTCCATCATGACGGTGAAAAGTGCGGTGATAGCCATACTGTTAATGAACTGGGCAAGCATAGCGATGAAATATAGAAGCGGGACTGCTGCGAAGCCGATAGTGGGTAGAGCGTAGGCTGCGATCGCCACCCCTTGCAACCCGCTAAACCAAACCAGCGATCGCTTCCGCCCTAGCTGCGCAATTGTCAGCCCAGCTACCAGCGAACCAACGGCCCCTGCCCCATAGCTCGCAACTCCCAGCAACAGTCCAATTTCACCTAGCGACAGACCCAAATCTACCAGCAGCGGCCGAAACATCGTCAGCGCCATATATGGCCCAATGCCATAGAGCACCAGGATAATAAACCACCGCCCCATCCCCGGACGCCGAAAGACGGTAATGAGTCGCCTATAGCTGCCTCTGTCGGCCGATTGACTCGCTACGGTAGAAATCTGCTCACGATGGCGAGCCACCGGAATTAACGCCAGGGCTAAAACAATAGCCATGGCCAAAAGCGCCGTGCCCCATCCGGCGACGCCTAGCAAAATCAGCATTCCACCGCCACCAATAACCGCACCGAGAGAATTACCGCCCTTTTGAATGCCGTTACCGAAACCTCGTTCTGCTGGTAAGAGCAGTCCTATCGCCAGCGCGTCAGTCGCAATATCTTGACTAGCGCTAAACACACTAATGCATAACAGACCGATAAGTAGGGGAATAAATTGTTCTGTGGTGTTGAGAAAAGACAGCAGTGCAATCGCAACGATCAACAGCCCCTGAAAGCACAAAATCCAAAACCGGTAATGCCCCCAACGCGTAAACCCAAACCGATCGATCAGCGGTGACCACAGACACTTAAACACCAGCGGCAGTGCCATCAGCGACAGCAGCCCCAGCAGGCTCAAAGGAACATTCTGCTCTCGTAAAAACACCGGCAGCGCGTCATTCGCAAACGTCAGTGGAATATGTTGTGAAACATATAAACTGCCCAATAACCCAAACTTACGCCATTTCGAACCTTGAACATTTCGACTCTGTTGTGAGGTCTCCATATTAATCTCCATATTAAAAAGTAGACCTCACCTGAACGCCAAATGTACGCGGCTCTCCAAAAGCGCCAAAGTCTTGTCCAACCGCACTAAATGCAGTGGTCAGATATTGTGTATCGAACAGATTGTTGGCAAAAACATAAACGCCTGTCTCATCCCACTCGTACCCTAGCCGTCCGTTCACCAGCACGTAAGCATCTTGTTCAAACTGATTAGCATCATCAAAGAAAGAAGCGCCAGACCCCTGCAATTCTAACCGGCTAAAAATCCCGCCCACACTGCGATACTGCGCGGCCAAACTATAGTTGTAATTGGGTGCATAGGGTAAGCGATTACCGTCTAAGTCATCGCCTGTAAAAGGGTTGATGTAGTTGTTGAACCGCGCATCGGTATAGCCAAATCCCGCTGTTAGCTCTAAACCTTCTACCGGAATTGCCCGTAGCTCTAGCTCAATGCCATTGATCTGCGCATCAGCATTCGTAATATCGGCAGAAACCCCGTCAAAGCTGCGCTGCAATACCTGGTAATCGTTTATTTGATTAGTAAACAAGGCCAGGTTTGCCGATAGACGATCATCTAACCAGGTACTTTTTAGTCCGATCTCATAGTTCCAAGCGGTTTCTTCTTCATATTCCAAGACAGAATCTTGCTCAGCAGTCGGATTCAATCCCCCAGGCCGGTATCCTCTCGCAGCACTGGCATAGACAAACACATTATCGCTGAGCTCATAGTCTACCGCCAGCCGAGGCAACAGCTCTCCGTCGCTGCGTTTAGCGCCTTCAACAGAGCTTCCGCTGGGCACCAAAACAGAACTGCCCTCAACCTCAAAATTCCGCTGTCGATCTAACCGATTTGTTGAAGATTCGTAGCGTAAACCTGCAGTTATTGTGAGCGGATCGACCGGTCGGTAGTTCAGCTGGCCAAAAATGGCATAAGTTTCGCGATCGCTCTCATAGTCACTCCGATCAATCCCACCCGACGGCAGCCCAAACAGCGCCGCTGCCTGCTGGCTGAACTGAAGCCCCACCCGCTCAGCATCAAACTGACTAGACTCGTAATATGTACCGAATAGCCACCCAAAACGATCGGCAGCATCAGATGACTGTAGCCGCAGCTCCTGACTCCAAACGGTTGAGTCAAACGTCGCTAACCGGCGAAACAAATCTGCCGCACTTGCATCAGCATCTAGTTGAGAATTCTGATAAGAATAGCGCCTGGCCGTAATCGAGGTTGCGGAGATCTGCTCATTCTCGTACCCTACCCGCAGCGCCTGCGTATTGCTGCTAGCGTCATAAAACCCATCAAAATCTTGTTCAATGGTAAATGGCGTATCTGTGTCAAAAGGAACCAGCACTGGCGCACCGTCATTGTCTCCGCTAGCGCTAGCTGTAAATGAAACATCCCATTCCTCAGAGGGCGTCCATACCAGCCGCGAACGCCCGTTGTAAGCAGCGGTTTCTCCAACGGAGCGATCTAGAAAAGTATTATCAAAAAATCCATCGCGCGCAGTATAGGAGCCAGATAGCCGAAACGCCAGTTCGTCTGGAATAATGGCACCACTTGCAGAAAGCTGAAGGTCAGTGCTGTTCTCATTGCCATAGCTCGCCGCACCGCGAATCTCCAGCTCATCAGTTGGCCTGCGGCTAACGATATTCACCGCACCCGCTGCGCTGCTACGCCCATAGAGCGTATTCTGGGGCCCGCGCAATATCTCTACCTGCTCCAAATCAATTAGATCAAAATCAAGAAAGCCGCCATAGTCGTAGGGCACATCGTCAACATAAAAGCCCACCGCATCGCGGTTGAGAAAGTTAGCATTGCCCAAGCCTCGAATGCTGTAGTAGCTAAAATAGTTGCCGCCCGAGGTCACAGGGTTGAAATAAAAGTTAGGCGTGTAGCGAGCAATGTCTTGAAGCGAATCAATTTGTCCATCTTCTAAGTTCTCCACTGTCAGCGCTGTCAGACTAATGGGAACTTCCTGTGCATCTTCTTCTACCTTTTCAGCCGTCACAATCAACCGTATGGTGTTGTCCTCATTCGGCGGCAGGTCTGATGACGTCTCAGAAGATGACTCTGTCTCAGGGCGATCTGTCTCAGTATGATCTGTCTCAGGTAACTGCGCTGATGAATCAGAAGAAGCTGACGGGTGAGAAGCAGTTGTTGAATCACTTTCTTCTATCGAAGCACGAGCAATACCCGACGCAACAAAGTTGAAAGATAGCGGCTCGTCAGCGCTAGCAACAACCTCTTCTATCATCACATCCGGTTGCACGCTCACCATCACGCGAATGCTGTTGCTATCTAATGAGCTAATATCAACAAACTCAAGCCCCGCTATCGGATTTTCAATCCGTATGCGATCGCCCAATAGCTGCGCCTGCGTTACATCAGCAGTCCACAGGCTGCCACTAACACGTGTAAACGCCTGAGATTGGCTACCGTCTGCCGTCTCCAAAATCAGGTTAAATCCCTCCGGCGTACGGGTAATCGTGACATCTGTTACCTGCGTTATCGACGCTCGCGCCGCCTGCGCCATCACAACTATCGGAACGCTCACACCCCAGCCACAAATCGTACTTATCCGCACTAGCAAATTCCTCGCCATGTAACGATCTAACTAACTTCATAGTTAGGAACGATACTCAACAAGCAGTCTGCGATTCTACTCCCAGACGGATTTTTTCTGTAGGCAGCCGGATTTTATCGCCAGGAACGCCGATAGAAATTTCAGAGGCTAACTCAGTTGAAATGCCTTTGGTGTCACACCAAACTTCTTTTTAAAGGCTGCCGAAAATTGGCTGGGGTTTGCGTAGCCGACAACCTGCGATATTTCAGCAATGTTCAAGTCTCTTTCTCTTAGCAGTAGCTGCGCTTGCTCCATTCTGTGCTGGTGTAAATAGCCAAAAGCAGTCGTACCAAATACCTGACGAAAACCCTGCTTTAGTTTGAAGTCATTGAGGTTGACTTGCCTCGCCAAATTCGATAACGAAGGCGGATTAGCAAGATTATTAACTAAAATGTGTTTAGCGTGGTGAATGCGCTCAATATCGCCTGGCTTCAGGTGGGGCGATCGCCCCACGGGCTGCGTCTCTTCTGTAAACTGATTCGTCTGAATAGCAATTATCTCTAGCACTTTCCCTTCCAGATAAAGCCGCCGAATTGTGTCCCGATAAGGACATTCCAGCAGCTGATAGAGAATCACTTTAGCCACGGGTACAATAGGGCGATTCTGCCAACAGCAGCCGGATTGAAGCCCCATAGAAATTGCCTGAACCCTAGATGAAATCGCTGTAAACCGCGAACCTACTAGCGATTGAAACAGCAACGGGTCAATATCTATCCGAATCAGTAATAAGTTTTGCTGCGCGGCAAAATCGGAAGTGAGCTGAATCTGGCCACCTATCGCACTTAGATAGCTTTGGCTTGCGGTGATGTTTAGCGCCGCTGCCGATGAGCGATAGTTCACGCGAATGCTACCCGATAGGCAAAAAGTGAACCTCAGCACAGAGCAGTCTTGCGCCTCTGCAACCAGATGAAAGCGCTTGTGTAAGTCAGCCTTGAGCACTGAAAGGCTCAGCCCTGGCCGAAGGAGATCGCTTTGGCTATACCAGCTGCTGCTATTTAGCTGTAGACGAAAGCTGCCTGGGTCGCATTCACGTTGACACTCAATACCTGCTTGCGCCTGAATCGTCTCAGGCAGATCTAGAACGCTGCTATAAGTTGGCAGGGAAAGCGTCATCATCATTCAGCATCTCTGATAGGAACTCAAACTGTAATTGCCCCTACCATCATAAATGAAAAGTATTATCAATTAATTCATGGCGACAGTACTATCATCAGCTGCCCATCGTATAAACTTTTATACCTACTAGTTTCTCCACGGTACGTAGCTATCCGTAGCTTACTGTATTAGGCTATCTGTATGAGTAGAGCCACCCTACTGCTCCTAAAAGCTACTGTGATTTAATGGCTAGTCTTGCGATCGCATTTTCCACTGCCAATTTCCACGAAATGCTAGCAGAAGCCCAGCAGCAAACAGGCGCTAGCTATCTTCGTCAGTCAGCAGATACGCTCTGTAGCCTTGAAAGAGACTTTGGCTCACTTAGCATCCGGCACACGCATTTGCGAGCCGGGCTTTCGCTGCGTATTCAAAAGTGGACCCTCAAAGAACCGCTGAGTGTCATCACCAGTACACAAAATTACGCAGCGTACGAATTTAACTTTTGCCTGTCTGGCGAGTTTCGCTCCCTATTTCAGTCTGCCACTCGTGAGATAGTCGCTCGCCCCGCAAACAGCTTCACCAGTTCGCTGAAAGGCAATATTGATGTGGTCAACGAATACGGGACAAAATCGCCAGTTTTAGTGCTGACCATTAGCCTATCGCCCGCTCTTTTTGAAGAGATCGTGCCAGAAGCGCTGCAAGACATTCAGCTAAACAACATTTTCATTCAAACAGATCACTCTGAAATATCTGGAACGCTAGGGGCTACAACGCCAGCAATGCTAACAGCACTTCAGCAAATTTTGCACTGCCCGCACCAGGGGGCTATCAAGCGACTATATCTAGAGAGTAAGGCGCTAGAGCTGATTGCACTCAAGCTTTCGCAAATTAAGCAGGCCCACAGCCAGAAGCCACTGGACACTCGGCTAAAAGCCGACGATATCCAGCGCATTTATATGGCAAAAGAGATTTTGCTAAGAGAGATAGAACAGCCGCCGTCAATTGTTGATTTGGCTAAGCGAGTGAAGATCAATGACTGTAAGCTCAAGCAGGGGTTCCGACAGGTGTTTGGTACAACAGTATTCGGCTGCTTATCTCAGCATCGAATGGAACGGGCAAAGCAGCTGTTAGAAACTCAAGATTTTAGAGTCGCACAGGTAGCGCAAGCGGTTGGCTATGCCAATCCGAGTAAGTTTTCTGCGGCTTTTAAGCGACAGTTTGGATTTACGCCAAAAGCCTACAAAAGCCTGCAATAGGCGCAGTTTGAGCACTCTACCTTTGTAAGGCTCCAGATTGGAGCTAAAACGCTCCGCTTTGGAGTTGAAGACGATCATCGTTATTGACTATGGTTTTCAACTATAGCTGCTGTCAAGGCAAAGCTTAGACATTTCTGGGCTCTGTCAAAAGACGTCAGAAAATAACGGAGTTCAAACATCTCACTATGATTAAGCGACTCAGTGGTCTAAGCGTAGCGGGCGCTGTTTTAGTCATGGCTCAATCTGTTGCCTACGCACAAACACAGATCACACAAACGCAGGTCAACAGGGTTCGTATAGAACAAACGTCAAACGGGCTTCAAGTTGTACTAGAAACGCTGACAGGCACCGATAATAGCGATGCGCCCAGTGTGTTTACCACCCGTACGGGCAATACCTGGACAGCAAATATTATCAACGTTCAGCTGGCACCTGAGGCCGCTCTAGAGCAACAAAACGCTGGCCCAGGCATTCAATCTGTTTCTGTTACAGCAGCTGGCACTAACAGCATTCAGGTCACCGTTGTTGGAGCTGACGCACCTCTAGAAGGCGAACGGGTTGTTGATTCGTCAGCAGACAGTGCAGCAGGCAGTGCAATTGTTTTCAATCTGCAAGTGTCAGACGATGAGGCGATCGCAGACACCACAGATCCAAACGCCACAGATCCAGACACCACAGACCCAGACGCCACCAATCTAGATCCCGCAGTACCCAACACAGCAGACGAAGGCCAAAGCATCCGACTAGTTGTCACCGGTGAACAGGTAGAAGATCCGCCATATTTGGTGCCAGAAGCAAGCACAGCTACGCGAACAGATACTCGGTTGATCGACGTGCCCAATGCAATCCAGGTCATTCCCAGCGAAGTGCTTCAAGACCAGCGAGTCGTAGAAGTCGATGAAGCGCTAAGGAACGTTAGCGGTGCAACGGTCGATACAACGGAAGGCTCAGGCTTGCAGGTTGGCCTCAGAGGATTTTCGGCAGCGAGAATTCTACGTGATGGATTCTCTACATCTTCTTCTGGTGCGCTTGCCATCACCGGTCTGCTGGCGTTGCCAGAGCTATCCAATGTAGAACAGATTGAAGTTCTCAAAGGACCTGCATCTATCTTATATGGAGAGATACAGCCGGGTGGGGCGGTGAATTTTATCACGGAAGTACCTACCGACGAGCCGCAGGCGGAAGGCGGGCTAGAGCTAGGAAGCCGTGGCTTCTATCGGCCCTACGTAGATGTCTCTGAGTGGCTAAATGCAGAGGGGTCGGCGCGGTTCAGGCTAAATGGATCATTCCAAAGTGAAGATAGCTTTAGAGGGTTTGATCAGGGGACGCAGCGAACTTTTGTTGCGCCAGTAATGGCTTTTGACCTTAGCGATCGCACCCATCTAATTCTTGATTTAGAATACCTAAGCGACCAGAGAGCGAGTGACAGCGGACTGGTCGCCATAGGCAATCGCGTCGCTGATTTACCGCGCGATCGCATTGCGGGTGAACCGGGCGATCGCTTAGAGCGAGACTTTTTGAGTACAGGCTACCGCTTAGAGCACAAAATCAACGACCGTTGGACATTTCGTAACGCCTTTCGTGTCAGCGCTCAAAGCTACGAAGCCAACGCTTTCACACCGCTACGGTTCGACGAAACCACCGGACAAGTTTCTCGGCTAAACGCGGCGACACAGTGGTACCAAGACTACTACGGCCTTCAGACAGACATTACCGGCACGTTTGACACGGGCAATCTCTCACATACTTTGTTATTTGGGGTAGACATGAGTCAAGACCGCAGCGATATCGTCGCAAAAGCGGATTTGAACTTAGCAAACCTATCTCCGTTAAATATCTTCGATCCCACATACGGCGCAGCTGAACGAATGGAATTTGAAGACTTTCCAGACGTTGCTCGCGACCAGTATTCAACCACGTCTCGATTAGGCGTCTTTCTACAAGATCAGGTTGATTTAACTGACAGCTTAAAAGTGTTAGCCGGACTCCGGTATGAAATCGTCAATCAAGAGTTAACTAACGGTGTATCTCTGCTAGACCCTGCCGGGCGAACGTTCAACCAAACGGTTGACGCCTTCACCCCCCGGCTTGGAGTTGTTTATCAGCCCGTTCCCGAACTCTCCTTGTACACCAGCTATTCACGGTCTTTTACACCCAACGGTTCAACCACGCTGGCTGGTGAGTTTTTAGAAGCCGAGGAAGGAGAAGGCTTTGAAGTAGGCATTAAAACAGAGCTGTTCAATCAGCGACTGTTTGCGACGCTAGCCTACTTTGACATCACCAAAACAAACGTCGCCACGCCCGATCCGGATGCGCCTGCTTTTGCCCAGGCATTTTTAGCGACGGGCGAGCAGCGCAGCCAGGGGATAGAGCTCGACATAACCGGTGAGCTATCGTCAGGATGGGACGTTCTTCTCTCTTACGCTTACACCGACGCTAGAGTCACCCAAGACAATGCTACCCCGGTTGGCAATCAGCTTATCGGCATCCCCGAACATAGCGCTAGCCTGTGGACGACCTACACCATTCAAAGCGGCGGTTTAGAAGGGCTGGGCTTTGGTCTTGGCTTAAACTATGTAGGCCAGCGCCCCGGCGATTTGCTCAACAGCTTTGAACTAGAAGACTACTGGCTCACCAATGCCTCTGTTTTTTATGAGCGTGACCAGTGGCAGGTTGGACTAAACTTCAAAAATCTCTTTGACACTGACTATATCCAAGGTACCCCCATTTCTAGAACGAGAGGCATCGAAGCCGGAGAGCCCTTTACGGTTCTAGGATCCGTGTCCTTTCAGTTCTAACGTTCTACCATGCAAAAGCTCAAAAAACTTAGCCTGCTCGGCACGCTATATTTCTCTCAGTTTCTCCCTTTTTGGTTTCTCTATCAGGCGCTGCCCGTACTCCTACGACAAAAAGGCATGTCGCTAGAAGCCATTGGCCTGCTGCCGCTAGTCACCATTGCTACTTCGTTTAAGTTTTTGTGGTCGCCGCTAGTAGATAAGTACAGCGTTGCAAAGTGGGGGCACTACCGGTTTTGGATTATTGTTTTTCAGCTGTGGGTTGTAGGGCTGACGCTCGTTTGTTCTTTGCTACAGGTAGATACCCAGCTACCGCTAGTTTTACTTTGCCTGGCTTTTTTAGGCTTAGGCTGTGCGAGTCAAGATATTGCCACAGATGCGCTGGCCTTAAGAATGTTGTCCCCGCAGGAGCGCGGCTTTGGCAACGCGATTCAGGGCATCGGTGGCGCGTTGGGTCGTTTGGTAGGCGGCGGTGGTATGTTGATTTTGCTGAGCCGGTGGGACTGGGGGCGCAGTCTGTGGCTGCTAGCAGGGGTGATGCTGCTGGCGCTAGTACCGATTTTGTTTCACCGCGAGGCTGACCGGTACGAGACGGCCAGCAGAGAGTCGGAGCAAGCCTCGGAACAGAGTAGGCGATCGCCCAATTCTGAAAACCCAGAGTCTGCCAGACTAAGCGGCTATATTCAAATATTTTGGCGATTTTGTCAGCAGCCAGGAATGGCGCTGTGGCTAGCTATTGTAGGGCTGTACGTAGGCGGATATGCGGCTGCGATGACAATGTTTAGGCCGCTGCTAGTAGATGCAGGCTTATCGCTTTCAGAGATTGGTTTGTTAATGGGCGTGTTTGGTGCAGGCATGACAATGCTGGGCTCATTACTGTTGGGAGTAGCGATCGCACACTGGGGGAGACGGCGATCGCTACTGCTTTCGGCTAGCCTTACCACAATCGGCATCGCCTCCTTCACGCTGCCAGCCATCGGACTCACGCATCCTACTGTTCTCTACAGCGTTGTAGGATTTGCCTTTTTTGCTAACGGAATGATGGCCACAACAATATTTACCATCATGATGGACAAAAGCCGAAAAGAGCTGGCTGGAACAGACTACACTATCCAATCCTGCGTCATCTCCTTAGGCGGAATCTTAGCATCGGCGCTCAGCGGCGTACTAGCCAGTGCTATTCAGTATCAGGGCGTCTTCGTCATCAGCATCTTGCTAGAACTCGCTTGTATTACCCTCATTGTCAGAAAGTTCACCACCAACGTTTCTCAGCTACCGGCTGCGGCCTATCATGTACCTCGTTAACTTGGTTAGCCTGCCAGATATTTTTCAAGGTCGTCAAGCACAAGATTTGCCGAGAGCGGCTCGCCTGCTCGCCACACATCATATTTAACAAAATAGACCTGTGGGTAATGTTGTTGATCCGTTGTGTGAGATGGAGGGTTGCGTTAAGGCTTTTATGACTACTCCGAAATAGGTATTCCGAAATAGGTGTCATCTGAAAAGAATACCTTTCGCTGAAGAGGTGCTCTTTGACATTGCTAGTTATTATATTTCGCAACCCTGCCGCCTATAGCTTTTGAAGTTGCGGTAGGCGATAACCCGCTATACCGATAGCAGACATTGCGATTGCACACATCACAAACAACAATGAAATTCCCGACCCTTGTTCTGTGCCAAATATCCCGCCCAATATCGGCGCGAGAAAACCACCTGGCATCATCGCTGGCTCAAAAAAACGATCGGCTAGCGGGCCTGACGCTAAATAGCCTACAGATGAAATAGTATTCATCACTATCGAATTGGTGGCAAACACTCTTCCCTGTATTTCGGGGCTGACTTTATCTATCCAAATCGTATCAGTGGAGCTGCCAAGTACGGGCAGGTTCAAACAACAGGCAAATTCTGCGGGGATCCAAACCAAAGGTATCCGACCCAAGCCAAAAATAATTTTACTCAAACCGACGCCTAGCATGCCAAGGCGTATGCCGTTAACGCGTCGTTTGAAGCCGCCGAATTTACCCATGACAGAAGCACTTAATACACCAGCAACTCCCGATGCGGCCGCCAAGCTACCCAAAATTCTGGGGTCGCCGTTGCTGCGGGCTAAAATCATCGCTGAATACACAGATTGACCGAGATTGTGCGCTAGCCAGAACAACGATGTCCAAACTAGGAGAATCTTTAGACTAGAGTGCCTTGTTAGATAGCGCCAGCTAAAGCTTAGTTCTTCTAAGACTTCGAACGGTTGTGTGGAATCTGTTTTCAGCTGCTTAGGCTGAGGGATATGAACGGATGCAACAATGCTGATGGCAATCAGGAATGTGGCTAAATCGATTGCCATAATGCCACCCAGGTCAACGGTCAGATAGAGGACGCCAGCAAGGGCGGGGCCGAGGCCGTAGGATGCAAATTCTGCTAGAAAGCCCATGCTGCTAGCGCGGGTGTAGTCTTTGCGGTCTACTAGGGTGGAGATGGAAGCTTCGAAGGCAAGTTCCTGAAGCTGTCCGAAAATGTTTGCGATCGCGACAGTAAGATATAGATGCCAAATTTGTAAGTGACCGCTGAAGTATAGAACGGCTAGAACAATAGTGAGGATACCAGTCATCGCATCGCCGACAATCATTAATAGTTTTCTGCTGCTGCGATCAACAATCGTACCCGATACCAGATACATAAAAATTTGAGAGAGTTGAGAGAAGAAGCCAAATAAAGCTAAGTCTGTAGCTCGCCCTGTCTGTTGCCAAACCCAGATTGATATGGCAAACCAAGTCATACTCGAACCAATCTGGGAAACTAACTGTCCGAACCAGATAATCGCAAAGGTACGAAAATTTCTGGGTTGAGGGGTAGTTGGCATTGTTGATTTTGAGTAACTTATGTTCTCCTATCTTCATTGACGAGATATTCATATAGATCATCAATCACAGCATTAGCAGCAAGTAAGTTTCCTCCTTGCCAAGTCAAGCTATCGACTACATAAACATTTCCCTTCTGAACTGCTTTAAGTTTGTTCCAAAAGGGACCGCTTTGGAGCTCTTCAAATTTCCTTCTATCTGCATCGTCTATAATAGTTGCAAACAAAATATCACCATCAAAAAAATCCACAATATTTTCTGTAGAAAATGGAAGCCAACCCCCGCGCTTATTCACGTTTTGCGATTCTGTCAGTTGCAGTCCAATGTCATCAAAAATGCTACCAATAAATGAATCTTTCGATGAAGCATTATTTTCAAAATCATAGGCAACAGTCATTATTGACACTGTTTGATCGTTGTACTGATTACCTAAAGCCAATTTTAATTCTTCAATCCGCTGATAGTAACTATCCCAGGCTTGTTGTGCAGCCTCTTCTTTGCCTAGTGCTTCCGCAACGAATGAAAAATGTTCTCTCCAACCGTCGTTACCAGTGCTCTCTAATCTATCCATTACTGTAGGAGCAATTTGTGAAAGCAATGGATAGACTTCTCGATTCCACAACGGACCCATAATTAAATCTGGCTTTAGCTCCAAGATCTTTTCTAGATCTGGTTGTTTATCAGTTCCTAAATCTTCAATCTTCTCAATTTCACTTTTTCTATCTATCAAGTATCCCGGTACTGCGTCTCGCCAACCATGGTCAGCATTTCCAATTGGATTAACACCTAAAACAAGGGCATGGTGTAGCGTAAATTCGGATAACGTCGCAAGTCGTTGAGGAACAATCGGTATGCAAGTCTCCCCCATCGCATGTTCGATTGTGCGACATTCAGTTTGAGACAAATCATTACTCTGAATTGAAACCTTAGATGATTGGGTGTTGCAAGCAGATATAACAAAGGTCATTAGACTAGCAAGTAGAAATAGAATGATGACA
>ERZ1740058.868-NODE-868-length-18216-cov-13.715434_pt1 | contig 18216 bp, 17 predicted proteins | sample MGYA00581745_ERZ1740058 | MGnify/ENA primary metagenome ERZ1740058 (study PRJEB43018, sample SAMN04849742) | marine metagenome | isolation source: floating plastic debris | place: Pacific Ocean | collected 2008-08-30 | study: EMG produced TPA metagenomics... | reverse complement strand
AATAACGCAAACCCCCCCATCTCTCACAGTAGAGATGGGGGGATTGTGTATTGGGAGGGCGTTGATCAAGGCATGAATCTTGTATGAACGGAAACATCCTGAAAAGACTGCGCCAGCATTGCTACAGTGCCAATAACTTTGTTACTTCGTAGATAGCAAGTTCGGACATTCGAAAATATTCAGGCTGAAGCCAATCATCTAAAAAGTTTGGCATGGGTGGCGAAGCCGTAGATGTTCGGAGTTGTGATTGAGGCGATCTCCCGATCTACACTAGATAACAGATGCTTCGTAAATGGTTGTATGGTGCGATCGCCTCGAAAAACTTCCGCCATCATGGTTTTGGTTACGCGCGCAGCGGGGCAATCGAGCCAGTTTGCTGAACTGTTGGCAGCAGCCGGAATGGGGGTTATTGAGATGCCAGCACTGGAAATCCGCCCCCCCTCTAGTTGGCAGCCTTTAGATGGAGCGATCCGTCAGCTCAAGCATTATAACTGGCTGATTTTGACGTCTGCGAATGCGGTTTCTTTTTTCTTTGAGAGATTTGAGAAAATTGGACAGCGAGCGGATTTAAAAGCTGTGAAATTAGCTGTCGTTGGAAGGAAGACGGCCACGGTGCTGCGGCAATATGATCTGGAACCGGATTTCATGCCGTCTAATTTTGTGGCGGATGCACTGGTGACAGATTTTCCGGAGCCGGTGGCTGGACGGAAAATCTTGTTTCCACGAGTGGAAAATGGGGGGCGCGAAATTTTAGTGCAGGCGATGACGTCGGCAGGCGCAACCGTGACTGAGGTGCCCGCTTACGAGTCGGGATGTCCTCAAGAGCCAGATGTCGCGGTGATCGCGGCTTTGCAGGCTCAACGTATTGATGTCATCACGTTTGCGAGTTCTAAGACAGTGCGCCATACCTGTCAATTGTTCGAGCAAGGCTTAGGCAATGACTGGTTGCGGTCTTTAGACGCTGTTGCCATTGCGTCCATTGGGCCTAAGACATCAGAAACTTGTTGGGAACTGTTGGGGCGAGTAGATATTGAAGCCGCAGAATACACTTTGGATGGACTCACTCAGGCAATGACACAATGGGCCAGCGAATCATTGGCTTGACTGGTGGTATTGCTACGGGGAAGTCAACCGTCTCAGCTTATTTGGAACGACAGCATCAAATTCCTGTGTTGGATGCTGATGTTTATGCGCGTCAGGCAGTTGAGCCGGGTACAAAGATTTTGGCGGCGATCGCTCAAAGATATGGTGCTGACGTTTTGCACGCCGATGGTACTCTCAACCGTGCACACTTGGGTCAGGTTATCTTTCAAGATCCGGTTGAGAAGACATGGGTGGAGCAGCAAATTCACCCGTTTGTGCGGCAGCGGTTTATCGAAGATATGCAGCTCTTACGGTCTGTTCCTGCTGTTGTGCAATCCATCCCGCTTTTATTTGAAGCTGATTTAGCCGCTCAGGTGACTGAAATCTGGGTTGTGATTGCTTCTGAAAGCAACCAGCTAGCTCGATTGATCAAGCGAGATGCCCTTTCAGAAGAGGCGGCGCGAGCCAGAATTGACAGTCAGTGGCCATTGTCAGCAAAGGTGGCTAAAGCAGATATTGTGCTAGAAAATGATCAAACCATGACTGCACTTTATGCGCAGGTTGATCAGGCTTTATCCAGCTCGTGAGACGTAATCGCGCCGATAGTGCCTTGCACAACAATTTGATAAGTCGTCGGTGAGATCATCAGCATGTGTCCTCGTTTACCGGCAGAGACTGCAATCGTATCGAATTGAGTCGCGGAAATATCGATAAATACAGGGTAGGGCTTTTTGCAGCCAATCGCGGTGACGCCTCCACGGATATAACCTGTGAGGGCTTGGACTTCTTTGAGCGGTACGGTCTCTACTTTCTTGTTGTCTGACATTTTTGCCAAGGCTCGCAGGTCAAGCGTGGCATTGGCAGGAATGACGGCCAGACAAACCCCGGAGCGATCGCCACGGGCGACGAGGGTTTTAAAGACTTGTTGGTGGGGGAGTCCGAGTTTGTCTGCAGCTTGCTCGGCTGTCAGATCGCTGGGGTCAACCTCGTAAGTCAGAAGGTTGTAAGGAATGCTCTGCTGTTCAAGAATTCGGGCGGCATTCGTTTTCATATGAATACGAACTGTTGCTGAAGGGTAATCGAGCAAAGCACGATGGCGACCTCTTGATTGAAGGGATAGCGACAATAATTGGGCGGATAGTGGTCGCGGTGGTAGGGAAAGTCTATAGACTAAAGCATGAGATTTTCATCGTCGCCAAGGATTGATTGATCAAAGCGATCGTCGGTCAATAGCTTACAGATGAGATTAGCAAAATTCTGCCCGTTGAGCGGTTTCCTGTCGCTGGCTACCATGCCTTCTGAGTCGATCTATCGCTATCCAATACTGCTTTCGGGTGCTTGAAAGTGGGCACTTGCCGCGAATCAGCCGGCACGGTTATCCCAGGCCGATATCCGTTTTGGGCAATAAAAACCGATCAGCTGAGACGGCACCAGTCTTTTGCAGTCTGGGCGAGGTGGGGGCATCATAGACCACCAGGATCTCTTCAGTACTGGATTCGAGTAGAGTGAGCCCCTCGGCCCGATTGCCCCCACTGGTTTCAGGCAGTTCAATGGCGAGTGATGGATGATGCAGGCGTTGGTCAGTCTTTAAATCAGCAAAAGGAATGGAGAATACTTGTAGCGGGCCGTCTAACGCCATCGTCGGGCCTGCTAGAACGAGCAGTGTATTGTTCCAAGGGCACAAATCGCGAATACCTAATCCGTTCAGATTGAGAAAGTGGCGGATGTAAGGCTGCTGTTTATCCCCAATCTTCTGCAGCTTAAGCATGCCAGGTTTGTCTTCTACGAGCTGCAGTTCGAGCAAAACGGCCCAGCCCCGAAGTACAGGTCCCCTTAGACCCAGCAGCAGACGATCGCCGTTAAAGGCTAACCCTTCAATATCAAGCCCATTGTCTTTACCCGGAATGTTAGCTTTGAGAAAATCACCGAGATAGCGATCGTGCTCTAGCTGTTTGGTTAACTCGTTACCTGTTTTGCGGCGCTTGAGTTGGGCCGCTGTTAAGGTGATATCGGGATTTTTGGGATGGCTGCAGAAGGGATACAGCTGACCGTTAACCAGCGGAATCCGCCCGAGCGTGTAGCGATTTTCTTGACGCTCGATTTTGCGGAGACGTTTGAGGTTGTCTGCCGGTGTTTTCTCTGGCTTATAAGATTTGCGCTTGAGACTATGGGAACCGACAAACCAAAGATAATAATCGCTGTAGGCAATGCCCTCAATATCGATCTCTTCGTCGCTAGAGCTGGGCAAGTGCAAATAGTCAGCGATCGCAAAATGATGATGATCGTCAGCGTGATCGCCGCGATAGGTTAACCGTTCTAGGGTTGCCGTTTCGTCACAGCCGAGCCAAAGATGCGACCCAATATGTCGAATGGCCGATAGTGAGGTGCGTACCTCATCGGCCCGGGTCTCAAATTTCAAAAGGCAGGGGGGTTGACTCATAGCCGCAAGGAAACATCTGCCCAAAGATTACATGCAAAACAGCCGCAGCAAACCGCCACGGCTGTAAAAGAGCATTGATTTTTTGCAGGGGCAAACTATGACACCACAAAGGCAATCGAGCAGACGCCAACAATCAGGCTGACGGCAAAAGTCCCTAGGATGATGTAGTTGCGCTTCTCGTTGGCGCTGGGAGGCTCAGCCTCGTACATCTTAGGCTCTACAGCAAAGTTGTTAAGCCGACCACCATCTTCAACGGTATAGCGCATATCAAATTACCTTCTCGAACATTTCTATGTTTTTAACATTAACAGAAAATCGAGGCTTATCTACATATTTCTTAACATGTTTTAGATTTCATCAAGCTTTCTTCAGAGAAAAAGGTGTGATTGATGGCGCTACTGCTGCAAATGCTCTCTGAAAAAATCAACCTGGAGTTGGGCTGCGATGCGCTGTAAGCCAATGTCAAAGATGCTGTGACCGACGCCTTCAAACTCGTACATCATGGTGGGAACGCTGTTTTGGTCAATGACATCATGAAAGTTGCGAGCCATATCTACTTGTAAGAAGTCGTTAGAGCCGTGGAAGATGAGGGTGGCTGCTGTCACGTCTCCGGCACTATAGAGCGGTGAAAGGTGGCGGTAGCGTTCCGGTGCTTCCATCGGGGTGAGCCCGGTTAAATAAGACAGGAGAGAAGAATAGCCAAGCTGCCATTCGGTAAAGGCGTCTAACAAAGAGCACTGGGGGTTGGCAGCGGCAAAGACATCGGGAAATTGCGTAATGGTTTGAGCGGCGAAGTATCCCCCGTAGGAACAGCCACTGATACCCAATTGATGGGGTTGAGCCCAGCCTTGTCCGACGAGCTGGGCGGCAATTTCGACGCCCTCAATAATGTCCACTTGGCCAAAGTTGTTGTCATCGGCCTGTGAGCGATAGAACTCTGTGCCAAAGCCTTCTCGGCCGGATAACGGTACGGATAAGACCGCAATACCGAAGTTAGGCAGGAGGTTGAAGGGCATTTCGACTTCGATCGCGAATTCGTTGGTCATCGAAAAGCCGGGCCCCCCTTGTTGCCAAAAGACAATGGGACTATCGACGGGCGGGAACGCGGCACCTGCTGGTTGAATTAAGATGCCTTCTCGAGGCCCGCTGCTCGTCTCAAAACTGACGGGATGAGATTGCACCGCATTGACAGCGGCGACCTCGGCATTGATGTCAGTCAGTTGAGTGGGGGGCGCGCTTCCATCCAGGGGAATTGAGAACAATTCAGAGGGCTGAGTGACGGAAGAGAAGGCAAAAATCAGGGAATCATCGACATCAGAAACTTGCCAAGAATCGAGCCCGACGCTGCCCTCTGGTAGCGGCAACCGATTAAACGTCCCCGAGCCCATCTCGTAGGTATAGAAGTGACGATTGGTGCCGACTGTGGCGTTAAAAACCAGCGTGTCTTCGTCGACAAATTCGGCGGCGCTTTCGAGGGGGCCATCCAAAATCTGGTCTTCTATGGTGTCGATCAGGTTGCCCTGCAGGTCAAAGACTTGATAGTACGATCGCTGAGGATATAGATAGGTCGGGAATTCCCGACCCTCCAAGGTACTGGGCTCTAAGTATTTGATAATGACGAGATCGCCGCCTGGGCTCATGCTCGCGGCGGCCAGAAGATGAGCTGGGTCGTTCACCGCGTCGAGTTCTAGCACGAGGGGCTCAGTTTGGGTCAGATCGTAGACCTTGACTGTGCTTTGCTGCAAGAACAAATTGTCTGCCGGGGGGGTGCGCCCTAGCGCATCTTGATTGACGGGATCGGCAAGAGCGGGACTATAGGGCGTGCGTTCGTAGAGGTCGCGCTCTTCGATCGAGGCGGTCACGAAGACGACCTGCTGCCCGCTGTCAGACCAGGACGGCGATTGAATGTCGAGGTCAGAGGGCAAACGTCCGACTTCAATGCGATCGAGCGATCGCAGAGAAACTAGATAGATGACATCTTCGGTTTCCTCATAGACGCGCAGAGCAAACCGAGAAAAGTCAGGAGCGGCCCCCAGAATTTCTCCCGCCTCATCTTCGGTGGGATACACCGTTGTCCGAGAGACGATGCCGGTGTTGCGATTGAGGGAAACCACTTCCCAAGGACCTAAAAACCCTTCTTGGACAAAGCGAATGGTTTGATTATCGACCCATTGAATGGGCAGAATCGGCCCAAAAACTTCATATTCCAGCGCCAGGGAGTCGATGAGTTCGCCCGTGTTTAAATCAAGAAATTTGACTTGCCAATCACTTTGGCTCAGGCGATCGAGGGTGGCAACGACTAAGGTTGATCGATCGGGGCTAATATCACTTAAGACGATGGGAAATCGGGCCGACTGCAGCGTGTCTAATTTGACGAGTTCATCTTCTGAAAGGGTGGGCAGATCGGTGTCTTCGAACCCAATATTGATGATTTCTGCAGTAGCCGGGAAGGCGGTGATCAAGAGCGTTGTCGTAAAACCGATAAGACCTGGCAGAGCATGTACGCCAAAGGGCAACCAGTTCGGTCTGAAAAAAGTCATGGGCGATCGCAGCTAAAAACAGGCATCTACAACAGAAGCGTTACGGGATGCTAACTTTCCCGTTCTATCCGATTTTGGTCGGATTGGGAAATTTCAACATATATCTTTTCGCGAAAGAGTTTGTTGATTCAATGCTTTACACCAAAGCCGTTCCCCCTTCGAGCATCTCAGGGCAAGGGGAAGTCACGTTGCCGGTGGAACTGTAAAGGAGCGGGTGCTGTGGAGTGATGTGACCGGTGGCATCGCTCTAATGCTTGTCTTGAGAGGCCCAGGCTGGGGCTCAGTATTGCGTGAAGTGTGGAGAGTGCGAGTGACAGCATGACCAACACTGAGATCAGGCATTAATCGTGCCATCGGGCATGATCGTGCCGCGCAGAATAGTGCTGGTGAGTTTGACCATGACGCGATCGCCGACGGCCACCTTGGCACCGCTGAGGTCGGCGCCACTCAGATCAGCGCCGCTGAGGTCAGCCCCGATGAGGTTAGCGCCCCGCAGGTTGGCATGGCTGAGATTGGCCTGCAGCAGATTAGCGCGAAATAAGTTGGCGTTGGAAAGATCGGCCCGATTGAGGTTGACGCCATGCAAGAAGGCATCCTGGAGATTAGCGCCAGTCAAATCAGCACTGCTGAGATTGCGTCCCGAGAAGTCCTTTTCCTGGAGGTTAGCCCCTCGGAGGTTAGAGCCGCTCAGGTCAGGGTTTTGTTGGCGAGCCCGCTGGGCATTGGTGGATGAAGTGGTGGGCTCTGCCGCTGGCCGCCCTTGAGAAGCGCTGGTGCGGCTGTGGTTGACGGTGTAGCTAGGACTGCTGGGGCGACTGGCACTGGCCGCGTTGCCAGCGCCGCTGGGGCGAGGCGTGGTGTAGTTGTTCCAACCGTCGTTAGTGCTGGAGTGAGCGGCACTATTGCCGGGGGGGTAGCTGCGGGGCGGAGACTTCGGTGCGCTGTAGGCGGCAGAGGCGGGGTTGCGGGCATTGTCTCCGACCGTTGAGCCGTTGGTGGCGCTGGTGGAACCATTCTGAGAGGCGCGATCGCCATTGTCCGCACCACGATAGGCGCCATAGGTGCCATAGGCCGACTGGGCATAGCGCGATTGGTAAGCGCGATACGGGTTTTCGTACGCTTTTTGCTGCGATTGCCCGGTCGATTGACCGTAGGCTGATTTTTGCCGATAGGAGGGGTTGGTATAGCTGCGGGCGTGGGGGCGCGTGCGCGATCGATAGCCGCTGCCATGAGTGCTTTGTGCTGTCGAGCCGACACGGGCATGGGTGCGGAGATAGTCACGCGCGTGATTCAGCTGCTTAATTTTTTCCTGAGCTTTTTCGACGAGACGCTGATTGTCTTTGGGAAGCCGGTCAGGATGCCAGATAAACACGAGATCTTTATAAGCCTGATTAACCTCTTCCATCGAGGCTCCAGGCTCTAAATCTAAAATGCGATAGGCGTTATCGAGCTCTTGCATGAAGCTTCGCCGATGAGGTGCAAACTGCTATTAACGTACAGCTATTGAAATAGTTGAGAAGATAACAGTCTCTCTATTTTAATGGGCTTAAGCGCTACCCGCGAGACTGTAATGGTCTCAGACTAAGGGCGCGGACGGCAATCTGCGACTTTCTGCCTATTCGCTTAAGCATTCGTCAAAGAGTTTATGAATAGGATTTAACGATCGCCTCTCAGTTGGCGGCTAATTCATCCCGATCAAACGGCAACTGCATTCTAAGATACCTAGAGAGATGCGATAGCCGCTGGGAGGACAGCATGCGGATTTTGGTAATGGGGGGCACCCGGTTTATTGGGGTTTACCTGACGAAATTGCTGGTCAGTCAGGGGCACGAGGTGGTGCTCTTTAATCGGGGCAATAAGCCCGCACCGGTGGCAGGGGTGACCACGATTCAGGGCGATCGTAAAGACGCTGCTGCGCTGAAGGAAAAGCTCTCGGGGGAACGCTTTGACGCCATTTTTGACAACAATGGTCGGGAGCTGAGCGATACGCAACCCCTCGTTGAACTGTTTGGGGATCAGGTGCAGCATTTTGTCTATGTCAGTTCGGCGGGGGTATATCTCAAGTCAGATGAGATGCCCCATGCCGAAGGCGATGCCGTTGACCCCAATAGTCGCCACAAAGGCAAGTTCGCGACCGAAGACTTTTTGGCGAGTCAAAAGATTCCATTTACCTCAGTGCGCCCAGTCTATATTTACGGGCCGCAAAACTATAACGATGTTGAGGCGTGGTTTTTTGAGCGCGTTGCGCGCGATCGCCCCGTGCCGATTCCCGGTAACGGCATGGCGCTGACTCAGATGGGCCATGTGGCTGATTTAGCGGTGGCGATGGCGGCGGTGTTGGGCAATGACCAGGCCAAGGGACAGATTTACAACATCTCGGGCGATAAAGCGGTGAGCTTTGATGGTCTGGCACGGGCCTGCGCGATCGCGGCGGGCAAAGATCCTGCGGCGTTGAAACTCGTGCATTACGACCCTAAGGCCTTTGACTTTGGTAAGCAGAAAGCGTTTCCCATGCGGGTACAGCACTTTTTCACAACGATTGCCAAGGCTAAAGTCGAACTCAATTGGGCACCTCAATTTAATCTGGTTGAGGGCCTCAAAGACTCCTTCCAAAACGACTTTCTCGCGTCGGGACGGCAGGAGGCCAACCGTGAATTTCCGCTAGATGACGAAATTTTGGCCGCTAGCTGACCGTCACGGCCCAGCCGTGGTTCGTTCATCTCAGCAACAAGCGTCAGTGGGGCAAACCCACTGACGCTTATGTTTAGGTGAGTTTCACTTGAGCGGAGTCATCTGCGCCATGAAGGGTAGTGACGCCTAGAGGACTCAGGGCTAAAGCGTGTGAGAATACTTCGCGCCACGGTAGGTCAGCTCAACCTTGCCATGCTCGTGGTGAGGGATCTGAAAGGTTTTGCGGGTGAGACGAGCGCCCCGATAGACACCAATCTCTTCAGTGGCTTGTGCTTCTGTAGGCGCGAGATGAGCGTCGTAAGTGTGGCCCCGATAAGATAGTTTCATGAGTTTTCTCCAGGAAAATAGCGGCAAACAAAAGTTTTATCTGAAACTGTAGTGAAATATACAGCTCTTACCTTTATTGTATGTGTCCTAGCGTTTTTGTGAGGGCAACAACGCAATTGTTCATGAAAGAGGGATGGCTGGAGGTTAGGGTTCCCCTGGTGTCGATCGCCCTCAGCTAGCAGGGGTGGGGCTGTCTATACTGAAGGGCATTGAGCGCTGCAGCAAACTCAAGGGGGAGAGCGTGTCCGATCTCATTTTGTTTTGGCATCGCCGCGATTTACGAATCAGCGACAATCTGGGTTTAGCTGCCGCGCGATCGCGTTCTCCTCAAGTCACGGGTGTTTTTTGCTTAGACCCCAGCATTCTGAGTCGGGAGGATGTGGCTCCGGCGCGAGTGACCTACATGATCGGCTGCCTAGCCGATCTGCAGCAGCGTTATGCCGCAGCGGGTAGCGACTTGCTCATTCTCAAGACGGATCCGGTCAGTGGTATCCCAGCTTTGGCCACCGCGATTGGGGCGACTGCTGTCTATTGGAATCGGGGGGTAGAGCCCTACTCTCGCGATCGCGACACTCAGGTGGTGGCTGCCCTCAAGGAGATCGGCATTGAATTCAAGACCACCTTTTGGGATCAATTGCTGCAGGCACCGGGCACTGTGCTGACCAAGTCGGATGATACTCCCTACACCGTCTACAGTCCGTTTTGGAAGAATTGGGTTGGACAAGCCAAGACAGCGCCTGTGGCCACTTTAGAGGCTGCTGAAGGTCTATCGTCAGCCCTCAAGGCGAAGGCAGAAGCTGCCGGGGCGATCGCGCTGCCAACGGCCAAAGACCTGGGGTTTGTCTGGGATGCCCCCCTGATCCTGGAACCGGGCGAAGCCACCGCGCAAGACCAGCTCACCCAATTTTGTGAGGATGATCGCTACATTGCAGCCTATGGGGAGCAGCGCAACTTTCCCTTTGTGGAGGGCACCTCTCGCCTAAGCGCGGCGTTGAAGTTTGGCGCGATCGGCATTCGCACGGTTTGGGAAGCGGCTGATCTGGCCTATGGCCGGTGTCGCAGTGACGAAACGCGCCAACAAGTGAAAATCTGGCAGCAGGAACTGGCCTGGCGCGAGTTTTATCAGCACGTAATGTACTACTTCCCTGAATTAGCGGCAGGACCTTACCGCCAGCAGTTGAAGAATTTTCCCTGGATCAACAACGAAGATCACTTTCAGGCGTGGTGCGCAGGCCTGACGGGGTATCCCATTGTGGATGCGGCGATGCGTCAGCTCAACGAAACGGGATGGATGCACAACCGCTGCCGGATGATCGTCGCCAGCTTTTTAACGAAGGACTTGATCATCAACTGGCAATGGGGCGAAAAATATTTCATGCAAAAGCTGGTGGATGGTGACTTGTCTGCCAACAATGGTGGGTGGCAATGGAGCGCCTCTAGTGGGATGGATCCTAAGCCTTTGAGAATTTTTAACCCTGCCAGCCAGGCCCAAAAGTTTGATCCAGATGCTGAGTATATTCGTCAGTGGCTGCCAGAGATTCGCCATTTGGATACTGCTGAACTGGTGACTGGCAAGATTCCTCTGGAAGAGTGCGATCGCGCCCAATATGCGCGACCGATTGTGGAGCACAAAAAGCAGCAGGCCCTCTTCAAAGAAAAATATCAGGCTCAAAAGGCTCGAACGTCCTCTTAGTCTCGACTTCAGATGTAAGCGTTGAATATTTTCTGGTTAAGGAGTCGGCCAGGAACAGGAAATCTTGCTAAATCAATGGACATAACGCACGCGGCTGCAATATAGTACAAAAATACTGTATTGCAGCCGCGTGAATCCATCATGAGTTTGTCGTTCAAGCCGAAGTCGCTTGCGAATCGCCGTCGAAACAGCCCGCGTCAGCACTACTCCAGCCACTATGCGGTACCGACATCAGCTCCGGTCAAGCCGGTGGCGACAGTCAGGTTGAAGCGAGTGGCTCAACAGCGCTCTGCTTGGTTGGGGGCAATGGGCTTGGCTCTACTTGGTGGGCTGATTTGGGCCGTCGCTGAACTCGGCTACCAGCCGCCGCTGGTGGAAGCGCAAGCAACACCCGAAACAGTTGAGGTGGCACAAACGCCCTGGCAGTCGGCTTCCTTTCCGGTCGAAGAGTTTTTGGCCTATACGTCAGCCTTTGGTTACCGCGATCATCCCTACGGCGGGCGCAGCTTTCATTACGGGTTAGATATTGCGGCTCCTATGGGTAGCTATATTCGGGCTTGGTGGTCGGGTCAGGTGGTGGAAGTGACAGACGATACGGCCTGCGGGACTAGTGTGGTGATCGAGTCCTCTGGTTGGCTGCATATTTACTGTCATCTGCAGGGCCATGTGGTGATTGAAGCGGATGGCGATCGCTGGCTCGTTGATCGTAACGGCGGTATTGAGATTCGCCAGGGCGACAAAGTTGAGAGCGGCAAGCGGATTGGCCGCATTGGCATGACCGGTCGCACGACTGGCCCGCATCTGCACTGGGGGATGAAATATCAAGGGACTTGGGTAGACCCGGCAGTGGTCGTCAAAGCCATGCTGGAATGATGTTGACAGCTGTGTAATACCGATTCTCGGAGACGAGGCTACACATCTGGCTCCCCTGCCACTCGGCTCCCCGGCATTTTCATGATTACATTGGAAGTCCGATCACTGAGAATGGGTATAAGGCCGAATTTCCCCGGTGCGGCGACAAATTTTGTTCCCCGACTCCTTCTGCTGAGCGCTTTCGGAGTAGCCGTATCGCTAGTCTCACCTCACTGCTGGATGAGGGTTTTAAGTGGCAGGTCTTGGTTGAGTTTGCCGCTGCGGTAGCCTTCTAAATCGAGGGTGACGTAGGTGAAGCCAAACTCTTGAAAGGCGGCGACGAGAGCTGGTAGATCCGTGGCTTCTACGAAAGCCTTGATGTCGGCTGGGGGTAGCTCAATCCGAGCGGAGTCGGCAGCTGAGCGAACCCGTAGGTTGCGGAGGCCCAGCTGGCGCAGATAGCGTTCACAGCGGGCAACTCGCTGGAGTTTATCCGTCGTGATCGATTCACCGTAGGGAAAGCGGGAACTCAGGCAGGGTTGAGAAGGTTTGTCCCACCAGGGCAGGCCGAGCGATCGCGAAATTTCCCTCACTTCTAATTTGGTGATGCCCACTTCCGCTAAGGGCGATCGCGCCCCCCGCTCTTTAGCAGCTTGAATGCCGGGGCGATAGTCGTTTAGGTCATCGGCGTTAACGCCGTCCACCACGTAGGGATACCCGCGCTCGATCGCCAGCGGCTTGAGCGTGTCGTGGAGTTCACTTTTGCAAAAATAGCAGCGGTTGGCGGGGTTGCTGGTGTAGTTAGGATTCTCCATTTCGAAGGTTTTGACCACTTCGTGAGCAATGCCAATTTCTGCCGCTTGCACTTTGGCGTCTTCGAGATCTTCGGGCATCAATGAAGGAGAGTCGGCGGTCACAGCCAGCGCGCGATCGCCCAACACATCGTAAGCAACCTTGGCCACCAGCGTGCTGTCAATGCCCCCTGAGTAGGCGATCAGAGCCCGATCCATGTCGTTAAACAGGGCCTGCAAATTGGCTAACTTGCTCATCTTCCTGAGAATCCTTATACATCGCCATCTTGACCAGACTAGCGAATTCCTTTCACAGTTTGAGCGCCAGCAATGCTGGGCTAGGGCCGATTCGCGTGACGCCGATGGATGCTGCCGATCGCTTATAGATCCAAAAAGTCGTTGTAAATCCAGCTGCCGTCATCCAGTTCTGACCACCTGTTTTCGGTGCGGCCCGTGATTGTGACTGTAGTGCCGCTAGGTACAAAGCCCAACAGGTCAAACTCTGTGCCGGGGCCTGAAAAGGCCAACGCATCTAGCCCGTCGGCAGTACTGACCTGCACCTCACGCGAATCGCCAAGGTCTGGAGGTGGGTTGGGTGGGTCTGGCTCGGTGGGGGGATTGGGTTCTGTTGGTGGATTCGGCTCGGTTGTGGGGGGTAGAGTCGTCACAGAATTGGGAATGGCGCGATCGCTATACAGCAGACTGCGGGTTTCAGGGCCAGCAATCCCGTCGGCGATTAACCCATTGAGCTGTTGAAAATTTTTGACGGCCTGCTCAGTGTCAGTCCCAAAATATTCATCAGGCACAAAATCGGCCGTGACGTAGGCCAGGGTGCGCAGTCGTTCTTCTAGATCAACGACAGCAGGGCTGCTGACACCAACTTGCAAAAAGATGGGTGTCGGCGTTGGTGGTGGGGGTGTCGGTGTGGGCGTTGGCGTCGGTACCGGTTGGTTGATCGGGGCACCGAGCCGAATGAGATTGCTCGCAACCCAGGTGCCATCGGTCAGTTGTGCCCAGCCCTGCTCATAGCGACCCGTAATCGTGATCAGCGTGCCTGCAACGAGCGTATTCACGGCAGCGTACTGCACGCCGGGGCCGCTGCGAATGTTGACATTGAAACCGGTCGGCGGCGCGATGTAAGCCGTAGTCGTACCGCCGACAGCGATGTTGACCGGCTGTGAGTTGATCAGGTTGCCCGCCACCCAGGTGCCGTCAGCGAGCTGTGCCCAACCGTTTTGGTAAGCTCCCGTCAGGGTGATGGCGCTATTGCGGGGTAGGGTGTTGACGGCAGCGTACTGAGTGCCGGGCCCATTGCGAATATTCAAGTTATAGCCAGACGGCGGGGCAACGTAAGCGGTGCCTGCAGGGGGAAAGATTTTAGCCTGGAGGGTGGGGCTGACAGTGATGAGGGCGATCGCACCTACCAACACGGCGCTTCCTCGCTGTATCACCTGTCTGGCTTTAGCCACCGTCTGCGGCGGTGCGGTGGATATCGGCGTTTCGTAAAGTTCCCAGAGCAGAGGTGTCGCGAGAAAATCCACGAGGGTTGTGTCCAAACAACAGCAAAGAGCACCAGCTTTAAACAGTTTATCTGGCTGAGCCGCGCCTCTGCCCAAGCGCTCAACTGGGTTAGCCTGTGCTTGTCATTGAGATACTAGGGCTCGGTTGGCAGGAACTGCTGCAACAGAGTCAAGATGTTAAGTCCCATAATTTTTCTGATGTCTGCTGCAGTGAACCCATTTTCCTGCAGTCCTTGAGTGATCTGATTCATATTGGCAACGTCAAACGGAACGCGCACCGCGCCATCAAAGTCTGAACCCAGAGCCACATGGTCAATGCCCACCTGATTAGCCACATAGCGAATCGCTTTCACAATGGCCTCAACGTCATCACCACAGACAGCCGTGCTCCAGAAGCCGATACCAATGACGCCGCCGGTTGCCGCGATTTGCTGCAATTGGCGATCGCTCAGATTTCTCACCCCTGCACATGTGCCCTGGACGCCAGTATGAGAAACCAAGACAGGGCGTTCCGTGATTTGCAAGACATCATCAATGGTTTGGGATGAAGCATGGGCCAGATCAACCAGCATGTTGAGTTCGGCTATGCGTTGAATGACTTTTTGGCCAAACGGTGTGAGGCCTGCCTGGCTCACACCGTGGGCAGAACCTGCTACTTCGTTATCAAAGAAGTGAGAGAGTCCGATCATACGGAAACCGGCATCATACAGACGATTGACAGTGTCAAGATTGCCTTCAAACGCTTGAGCACCTTCTAAACCCAGTAACCCCGCTGTCATCGGTTGACCAGCTGCTTTGCTAGCGAGATAGGTATTGAGATCTTGCTGATTTTTGATGATCTGGAATTGGTGAGGTGATTTCTGCTCAAGTCGTTGCAGTTGCTTAGCCTGGTAGAGGGCTCGCTCAGCCAAACTAAACCAAGTAGTAATTGGCCAGCGTTGCAGCAGGGCAAGTTGTATGACGCTGTCACTATCGGCGGGATTGCCTTCCAGCAATAAGGGGGTCGGCACTTTTGTGACGACAGTGAAAACTTGCAGGGCGACATTGCCTTGCAGTAAGCGAGGCACATCGACATGACCAGACTCTGACTGCTGGGATAGGTCTCTTCCCCACAGTAAGGAGTCAGCGTGTAAATCAACGATGGTAAGGGAGTCATGCAATGCTTGAACGTCTGAGCTGATCGACGGCAGGACTTGGTGACCAACTGGATTAAAGCGTTGGGCGATGAAAGTTGGCCCAATGGAAAAAATAATGATCAATAATGCGATCGCTAAGCTCGTTACCGCAATCAAGCCGAGTCGTATCAGTTGTTTGAGGGGTCTGCTGCGTCTCATGATCATTAATAATCTGATTTGTCTTGACACCTGTTTGACTCAAGGAATGTCTCATTAGGGATAGGCGGTCTTAGGTTTAGACGAGGGCAAACTATTGGTGAGGCATGATAACGATACCGCCCCCTCAGGGGACTCATCCTGTGGTTTTCACAGCAGTTTTCTGAAACGTTGTGCCATAAAATTCGGTAAGACCTTGCACAATTATCCGCCACTATACGGGTGAGACCGGTATTATCTCTCTGGGTGGCAAACTCTGGTATCAGATGTCAGTCTTAAAGGCAGTGGCAGATTAGTTTGGGTGCTGCTGAAGTCGTAAATTATCGAATGTTATAGGTTCTTGAGCTGTGGAACCCAATTTTTATGGTCCTGTCGATGATATTCCTGAGGCTCAGCGTGATGCGGTGTCGACAGGGGCTCAGGGCGGTGGTTGGCGTGGCCCTCGGCGCTGGCTAATCTGGTTTTTGGTGGGACTGCTGAGTGCGATCGCGGGACTCACGGCTTCATGGCTGACCTATCAAGAGGCTGAGACCGCTCTACCGGTGCCATTTTTGCCGATGACAAGTACGGCACAGGTCAGCGCTAATGCTAATGATCTCGTCGGTACGTCGGAGTCTCAAGCTTCTCTGCTGGGTCATTTTCCCTATGAAGAGGCTGATCCTGCTGAACTGGTCAGTGTGGCCAGCAATGCGACGATTCAGCTACAGCCTGCAGCGGCGACCAAATTTGATGAGATGGTGGCGGCGGCCCGGTCGGAAAATATCTATCTCGTGCCGATTTCTGGGTTTCGCTCAAAGGAAGATCAAGAGTATCTGTTTTTTGAAATTCAAGCCCAGCGAGGACAAACGCCGCGAGTACGGGCTGAGGTGAGCGCCCCACCGGGCTTCAGCGAGCACCACACCGGGTATGCGGTTGATATTGGGGATGCAGATGTCCCAGATGCCAATCTGAGCATTGCGTTTGAAGAGACCGCTGCCTTTGAATGGCTAGAAGTGAACGGCCCCCGTTATGGCTTTGAACTTTCGTTTGAAGAAGGGAATGAGCAAGGCGTGCAGTATGAACCCTGGCACTGGCGCTTTATCGGCGACTCAGATAGCCTGCAAACTTTTTACAGCGATCGCTAAGCTTAAAAGAAGCATCGGTCTTCTTCTGGGTTGGGTAATCCGTCCCCAAGGCGGTTACAACCTGGGAAGATAGTCATATCAGTTCCGCAGAGACAGAGTCGTCAAGATGGGTCAAACTACGCTCAATATTGTGGCAATCACCATCTTTATGGTGACGATGGGCATGCTGCTCGGCCCGCTACTCGATATTCCACAGGCTCTGCCCGTGATCGCGATCGCCACTCTTTTGAGCATTGCTACGCTTGATCAAACTAGCTTAAATGGCACCCTGGGTAACCTCTTGATCAATGGCGTCAACCGTTTATCGGGCGAAGAGCGCGATCGCGTGGTGCGTCATGAAGCCGGACATTTTTTAGTAGCGTACCTGCTCGATATTCCGGTCGCTGACTATACGCTCAGCGCGTGGGAAGCCTGGCGCAAAGGCATGCCTGGATTAGGGGGAGTGCAGTTTGACACTACTGATCTGGAGGCCACGCTGAAAACCGGACAGCTCCCCGCCCAAACCCTCAATCGCTATTGCACGGTGTGGATGGCTGGGATTGCGGCTGAGAAACTCGTCTATGGCGAGTCTCAGGGCGGTCAAGACGATCGCCAAAAGTTTTCGATCCTGTGGCAACAGCTGCAGCGCCCCCTGCAAGAGGGGCAAATGCGCCAGCGCTGGGCGGTTGTGCAAGCTCAAACCTTGTTGGAAAAGCACACTGACGCCTATCAAGCCCTGGTGACTGCTATGACTGAAAACACTCCTGTACAAGACTGTCTGGCGTTGCTGCAGACCCAGGTAGGCGATGGATCAGCCCCTGCTAAAACGTGAGAGTCTCCCGTCTACCAGAGAGGCCAAAACGGCGCGCGATCGCTAGACTGCGGCGGATAATCTCCGGCTAGCCTCGGCTGAGTGACTGACGGCACCGTCAAGGTCTAGGGCGATCGATAGTGTCGCTGCACAAATATGCTGAAATAGGTGGGTTGTTGTTGGTGAGGGGTCATGGCTGAGTCTGTGCCGGGGCGATCGCATCCGTCTCTGAAATCATGGTGCACCCCGACCGCAGTTTGGCTGATGATGAGTCTGGCGATCGCTGTGGTATATCGCTTGCCTGCCTTGCACAACGCATTTTCTGCGACCTACGTCGTGCAAGATGATGCGCGCCAGCACGTGTTTTGGATGCAGCGCTTTCTCAATCCCGACCTGTTTCCTCAAGATTTGTTTGCCGACTATTTTCAATCGGTGGCGCCTTGGGGCTACACCACGCTTTATCACCGGGCAGCAAAAGTGGGCATCGATCCTTGGGTGCTCAACAAAATTTTGCCGGTGGTGATTGCGCTCGTGGCGACCGGTATGGTCTTTTTGATCTTGATGGAACTGACACAAACGCCGCTAGCAGCATTTGTGTCAGCCATGTTTTTTAACCAAATGCTGCCCGTGCGCGACGACGTGGTGGCGGCGACGCCAGTGGCGTTTTTCCATCCCTTTTTTCTGGCGTTTCTGTTGTGCTTGCTGCGGCGCTGGTGGTGGCCTGGTGCGCTATCGATTCTGCTGTTGGGGTGGTTTTATCCTCAAGGGGTGTTGGTCATGGCGGCGACGCTGGGGTTGCGAGGCCTCACCCTGGTGCGCTGGCAAAAAAGCCGATTGACTCTGACCGGCACGAAAGCGGACTATTGGGTGATCGGCAGCGGCTTGCTGGCAGCGTTTTTTGCCTTATTACCCTATGCGCTGCAAGACTCGGCCTATGGGCCGGTGTTGACGGTGGCGCAGGCGCGAGACATGTTTGCCCTGTCGCCGTCGGGCTGGTCAAAGTTTTTTGACGAAGATTTTGCTGATTTTTGGCT
>ERZ1740058.867-NODE-867-length-18241-cov-9.832014_pt1 | contig 18241 bp, 13 predicted proteins | sample MGYA00581745_ERZ1740058 | MGnify/ENA primary metagenome ERZ1740058 (study PRJEB43018, sample SAMN04849742) | marine metagenome | isolation source: floating plastic debris | place: Pacific Ocean | collected 2008-08-30 | study: EMG produced TPA metagenomics assembly... | reverse complement strand
CCAGCTTTATTAACGGCGCTTCTATTACCGTTGACAATACTTGGACGGCGGCAACATAGCGTTTTCATATCTTGCACCTGACGACTGGAAGTCCAATTCCCTGCACTGCGCGTTGGTTTGGGCGGGTGCTCTTCAAGCATGTTTCGGAGTTAGAGGAACTGAAAGTTCGACGACTCCAAATCCAGCCAATAAACGACTGTCTCGACCAGTGCATTCGGAATTGGAGAAACCTCAAGCAGACGTCTCAGTCAAAAAGAGCGACGAATAATTCCTTAGCGGACAACAACTAACAAATTCGAGGCAGCTGCTCGCCGCTGAGAAAATCGAGGAGACGCTGTGTACCAATGGGATTCTGCAATATCACTTGAGCCGGTTGAGCATCTATGACGGTACCAATGATTTGAGCCGAGGGATTGTAGTGTTGTAAGCAGGCGAGGGCGGTGTCGGCAGCAGGAGCGGGGACAAATGCCACAAATCGACCTTCATTAGCGACGTACAGCGGATCGAGGCCCAACAGTTCGCAGGCTCCCTGCACGTCTTCTTGCACCGGTATCGCGGTGGTCTCGATGTGAATCGTCTGCTGGGCTGACAGAGCAATCTCATTGAGGGCACTCGCGAGTCCACCGCGCGTGAGATCGCGGAGGCAATGCACCGAGACCTGATTCAGTAAATCAAGCACCGCGATCGCTAACGGTGCGGAATCACTCTCAAGAGTAGTTTCAAAGGCGAGACCGGCGCGGGCCGACAAAATCGCGATGCCGTGGCGGCCAATATCACCACTGAGGAGAACGGCATCCCCAGGCTGTATCGAGCTGGGGCCAATGAAGTCCTCGTGTGCGATCGTGCCAATTCCCGCCGTATTAATAAAGAGCCCGTCTCCCTTGCCGCGATCAACGACTTTGGTATCACCCGTGACGATCTGCACCTGGGACTGTGCGGCGGCGGCTTGAACCGATTGCACTACCTGCCAGAGAGTTGCCATCGGCAGCCCTTCTTCCAGAATGAAGCTGAGGCTGAGATAGCGAGGTCTGGCCCCCGCCATCGCCAAGTCGTTCACGGTACCGTGAACGGCAAGGGAGCCAATATCGCCGCCGGGAAAGAAGAGCGGGGTGACGACGTAGGAATCCGTGGTGAAGGCGAGGCGATCGCCCCCCATTCGTAAGCTAGCGGCATCGTGCTGCCAGGCTGAATCTGGTTGAAACGTTGCCACAAACATCTCTTCGATCAGCTGATGCATGAGGCGACCACCCCCACCGTGGGCCAGGAGTACCTGGGGGTAACGCTGGAGGGGAATCGGGCAGGTAAGGGGTGGCATGAATCGGTTGTAGGGTTGGCAATGAGCGTCGTCGAACTGCACTGAAGCGGTGGTGCTTTTCTGTAACCCACGTAAAAAGGGTGGGGAATGTGTGAGGTAGGCGATTGTCCTTAGCGCTAAAGGAGGGCATTCCACTTTCGTGTTCTAGTCCTGCTGGCGAGCAAGATGGCCGCCCTAAACGCATTGAATGGATTTACAAATCTGGGTTACGCTCGCGCTAAAGCGGGTATTGCGGCCCGTTATCTTCAGTCCTTTGCGGGGCATAAAAACAAACTTCAAAGGGGCAAGTTTTATGGCGTTTCTATGATGAGTGGATACGGTAATTCTGGGTCGCGCGATCGCCCGCTGTTATCCACCCATAGGCGACGGCATTCAGGGCTAGCCCAACTACCAACAGGAGTGTCATGAGGACGATTTGGTAGGCAGGCACCGCAATCAGACTATCGATCACGAGGTGCAGTAAGTTGAGCATTGTATAGATTAGGGTCATCCCAAAATGCAGCTGACGGAAACGTCGCGAGGGATGAAAGATACATCCGAGAATTGCCAGCAGCGGCAGGCCAAAGAACATCAGCATGAGCCACATGACAGTATTCACGCTGACGTAATGGTGGGCATGGGATTCGGCGACGCTGAGATTATGAAATAGCGGCATCAGCGCTAGCTGCGTGTGAAACAAGGTACCGAGTAAAAAGACCGTCCACAATGCGATGATCTTGGCTCCAAAGTCTTTAGCGATCAGTGTTTGCATAACGGTATGAATGGAGTGATCTACAGAATTTAGCTCCACCCATACCGTAAACAATAAAAATGAGGAACTTATGACACTGAACGATAGCGATAGTAAGCTGCACAGGCTCCTTCGGTCGAGACCATAGGGGCTCCGAGGGGATGCTCTGGGCGGCAGTGATCGCCAAAGGCCGGGCATTCGTGGGGCTTCTTCACGCCCTGCAACACCAGGCCACTGATGCACAGTTCCTCAGCCGGAGCCGCGGGGGTGTGCCCCTGAAGTTGATCAGCAAAGCGCTGTTGAGCATCGAGATACTGGTAGGGGCCTTGCAGTCCTAAGCCACTCTGGGGCAAGCTACCGAGCCCCCGCCAAACCCGAGGCACGACCGCAAACACCTGCTCCATGAGCTGTTGCGCGGGCTGATTCCCCTCGACTGTGACCGATCGTGCATATTGGTTTTCCACCTCAGCCCGCCCCGCTTCTAGCTGCTGTAGACAGAGATAGACCCCCTGCAAAATATCAACGGGTTCAAAGCCCGTGATCACAATGGGGACTTGGTACTGGGCCGCGATCACGGGATACGCCTCATAGCCGGTCACGGTGCAGACATGACCCGCCGCGAGAAATCCCTGGACTTGGCAGTCTGGAGCGGCCAGGATCGTTTCCATCGCTGGGGGCACTAGCACATGGGCCATGAGGACAGAAAAATTATGAAGGCGCTGCTGCTGTGCCTGATGGACGGCCATTGCGGTCGCGGGGGCCGTGGTTTCAAAGCCGACCGCAAAAAACACGACCTGCCGGTCTGGCTGCTGGCGGGCCAGGGCCACCGCATCTAGAGGTGAATACACCATGCGCACGTCGCCGCCCTGAGCTTTGACGCTGAGCAAATCGGTCGAGGTGCCGGGCACTCGCAACATGTCGCCATAGGAGCAGAAGATCACCTCCGGCTGGGCTGCCAGTATCAGCGCCTGATCAATCAACGCCACATCCGTGACGCAGACGGGACAGCCAGGGCCATGGATCAACGTCACGTCCGTCGGCAACAGCTGATCGAGGCCGTATTTGACGATGGTGTGGGTCTGCCCGCCACAGATTTCCATCAGATTCCAGGGTTGAGTGACGAGGGCCGCGATCGCATCTACATACGCCTGCACCCTAACTTCATTGCGATACTCAGTGACGTATTTCATGGGCAAACGGTATGGCCTTGATCACGACCCGGCGATGCCTGGGCATCGCTTACCGTCATCGGATGGCCTAAATAGATACCTAAATCTCGTGCCGTCTGTACCCACGGATTGCTAGGAGTGACCGGGCGAGGACAGAGATGGGCCTGGTGACGCGCTTTAATCAATGGCATCACGCGACTCAGGGGTTTGCTATCGACCTGCCCCTGAGACCAAACCACCAGCTGCTGATAGCTTTGTTCGGCAATGAGATCAACGGCCTTTTTGCCAAAGGCCGTTGCCATCAATCGATCAAAGGAAGAGGGCGGACTGCTGCGTTGGATGTGGCCTAATGTCGTCGCGCGGGTTTCCAGCGCTTCCAGGTAGCAGAATTCCGGCTGCCCAGTCTGGCAAAGTCGAGTACCGTGCTGCTGAATTTGTGCGGCTAGGCGATCGCCAATATATTTTTCTTTGTCGCCCGCCGGGTTACGCACCCCTTCCGCAATCACCACCAGCGCAAACTGGCGATCGCCCTGTCGCAGCTGCACAATCTGCTGGCAAATGCCATCTAAGGTGCGATCGTCCAGTTTTGGCGTCAGTTCGGGAATTAAGATGACATCGGCCCCACCCGCAATCCCCGCTTGCAGAGCAAGATGCCCCGCATCGCGCCCCATCACCTGCACCACAATGATGCGACTATGGCTGGCTGCGGTAAACGTGAGGTCGTAAAGCGCTCGAGTGACCGTGCTAACCGCTGTGTCAAACCCCAGCGATCGCTCCGTAAAGGGCACGTCGTTGTCAATGGTCTTAGGAATAGCAATCCAGTTCCAACCACCTTGATTCGCCAGGTCATCAATGATATCGAGGCTACCGTCACCCCCAAGGGCGATCAGCGCATCCAAACCCAGACGTCGATAGCCATCCAAAATTTCCTGAGCAATCTGCGGATCGCCTGGATTGCCTTTATTCAGCGCCCCCAAAATGCTGCCGCTGAGAAACTGGAGTACATCGACGCCATGCAGCAAACCGGGAATATCGAAGCCATGGTCTCGTAGTCGCAAGTCTTGAGCACCGCAGTTGCCTTGCTTTAAGTTGATGAGCCCTTGGGTGCCATAGGGAATGCCATAAACCTCCCAGCCCCGCCGAGAGGCACACTTAATCACCGCCCTGATGACAGCGTTGAGGCCGGGACAATCGCCGCCGCTGGTGAGGATGCCAATTTTCTGGGTCGAGGGGGCAGGGGTCATTGCATCATCCAAAGTAGTGAGAAGGCAGGTGCATCTGCAGAGCGTTCGACTGATAGGTTTGAATCGACTTGATATACTGAGCCCGCTCAAAGGCGCTGGGATCAGGACAGTTGATCTGGCTCATGCTGCCCCTCAGCTGCTGAATCGAGTCATACTCGTGCGCTTGCAGCCATGACCGGAGATCCTGCTCGACTGTGCGTAAATGATCGATCCCGTGGCGCAGCAGGGCACTCACCAGCATCGTGACATTGGCCCCCGCCATGAGCAGTTTGAGCGCATCTGGAGCCTGATGCACCCCGCCCGTTGCAGCGAAATCAATCGGCAGCGTGCCATACAAAATAGCAATCCACCTCAGGGGTAGACGCAGGTCTTGAGGGGTGCTGAGCAGCACATGGGGATAGGCCTCCAGCGTGTCGATATCAATGTCGGGCTGATAAAACCGATTGAATAACACCAGACCGTTGATGCCCGTTTGCGTCAGCCGCTGGGCCAGGTTAGCGAGATTGGTAAAGTAGGGGCTGAGCTTGACGGCAATGGGAATATTGATGGTCTCAATGACCGATCGCACAATGTCGAGATAAGCCTGCTCTAGCTCAGCCGCAGTTTGGTTAGGGTCAGTGGGGACGGCGTAGAGATTGAGTTCGAGGGCATCGGCCCCGGCTGCCTCGATCAGCTGGGCATAGCCCGTCCAGCTACCAGGGCTATCGCCATTCAGGCTAGCAATAATAGGCGTATCCACCATCGCTTTCGCCTGGCGAATATGATCTAAATAGATTTCGGCACTGACGTGAAAGAGTGCCTGATGGGGGAAGTAGGTGAGGGCTTCGGCATAGCTTTCAGTGCCTTGATTGAGGTAATAGTGCAAGTCAAAGCGGTCTTTTTGCAGCTGCTCTTCAAATAGTGAGTGCAGCACGATCGCACCGGCTCCGGCATCTTCCATTTGCCGCAGGTGGCTGAGATCTTCGGTCAGGGAACCACAGGCTCCGACCACCAGGGGCGATCGCAGCGTCAGGCCAAGGTATTGGGTGGATAGCATGGGTCGTTAAAGAATGAACTGTGAGGCGGCGGTATCTGGCGACTCACGGTTTGCGGTTATTCAGTTTGGTGTTCTAGGCGATCGAGGCTCTGCGATAGCGAATCACCAGTTTGGATGCCGTAGCGGGACAGTAGGGCGGCACCAAACCCAAATAGAGTAATGAGGCTGACCAAGAGCCCACCGGCAATCGGAATCAGGCTGATGACGAATAGCAGCAACCACCCCAGCCAAAAGTTTTGAAAGCGGGCTTCAGGCTGCTGAGAGCGCAGCTGTTTGCCCAGCCAGACACAAATCGAGACGCCGCCCAAGAGCCAGGTGAGCAGAGCCGCGATATTGGCTAACGGCAGCAGAATCGCCCCCATGACACTGCCCGAAATGAGCACGCCAAGCATCGTCAGGGCGATAAACCCGCCGAGGCCATAGACCAGACCCATCAAGGGACGGGTGTGAACGACGGTGGCGATCGCATCGATCTGTCCCGGCAGGAGTAAGAGCAACAGGCAACCGGCGATCGCGGCCACGATAAAGGTCATCACCCAAAATGCCACATTGCCCAGGTAGAGCGTGCCGAGCACCCCGAAGCGCTCAAACAGGCCGTTAAATTGTTCCAAAACGACAAATTCATCGCCTTGGACAACGGCCCCCTCCGCTCGCATCACCTGACCGCCAATGGCAAAGGCATCGCCCACAATTTGCGCGTCATCTTCGAGCTGCACGTTGCCGCCAATGGTAAAAACATCGCCCTGTACGATCGCCCCCGACTGCACCGTGAGATCACCGCCAATCGCAAAGGCATCATGCACCGTCTGAGATTCAGCAATGATGAGATCGCCGCCAATTTTAAAGGTGTCTTGGCCAGTGGGGCTAGCCTGAACGGGCATGTAGCCACTCCCCACCCAGAGCGCCCAAAGCAGGGCCAGCAGGCCAACCAGCCACCATTTTGCCAGTTTCCATTTCATCGGTTTGTCTCCTTAAATCGGAATTTTGAGTACCCTGCGGGAAGGGCAGAGCCCTACGGAATTCGGAGTTCGAAGTTCGAAGTACCCAACGGGAAGGGTAGAGCCCTACAGAGTTTGGAATTTGGAGTTTTGAGTACCCAGCGGGAAGGGCAGAGCCCTACAGAGTTTGGAATTTGGAGTTTTAGTCAAAGTGGTTAAGTCATCACTCACCCGACTCTCCGTTCATCGCGGCCAGCGCTTGATACAACTGCCATCGGGTTTGCACATCCTGTTGCACCTCCTGAAGTAGGGTTTTCGCGACGGCAGGATGGCTGTGGGCCAGCATTTTGAAGCGATTTTCGGCATACATCGACTGTTCCACCGGCAGCTTGGGGGCGCGACTGTCAACCAGGAGTGGGTTGAGGCCTTGGCGGCGGCGACGGGGATCGTAGCGGTAGAGCCGCCAGCGACCTGAATCCACGATCGCTTGTTGGTGGTGCATCGCCGTGGCCATGTCGATGCCGTGGGCAATGCAGTGACTGTAGGCGATGATCAGGGAGGGGCCGTCGTAGGCTTCGGCTTCCAGAAAGGCTTTGAGGGTGTGTTCGTCGCGGGCCCCCAGGGCAACGCTGGCCACGTAGGCTGAGCCATAGGTCATCGCCATCAGACCCAGATCTTTTTTGGGGGTGGTTTTGCCAGCGGCGGCGAACTTAGCGATCGCCGCTTTGGGAGTGGCCTTCGACTGCTGGCCGCCAGTATTGGAATACACCTCGGTGTCAAGGACGAGGATGTTGACGTTGCGATCGCTGGCTAGCACATGATCGAGCCCACCGTAGCCGATGTCGTAGGCCCAACCGTCACCGCCGACAATCCACACGCTTTTCTGCACTAGATAATCGGCTAGCGACAGGAGTCGTTGAATTGTGGCGGCCAGCGACTTTGAGGTGATGGTCGATACGGCTGCTGTCAGCACCGCTTTGAGCTGGATCACCCGTTCCCGCTGCGCCACAATCTCAGCTTCATCGGTCTGCTGGGCTTGGAGAATGGGCTGGGCGAGGTCGGGCAGGGGCGACGCCTGGAGTGGGTCTGCAGCAGCGAGTTGAGCTAATAGTTCAGCCGCATATTCCGCCTGCTTATCGATGGAGACTCGAAAGCCCAAGCCAAATTCGGCATTGTCTTCAAACAGTGAGTTCGACCAGGCGGGGCCGCGGCCCTCGGCATTGTGGCTCCAGGGGGTAGTGGGTAGGTTGCCGCCGTAGATCGAGGAGCAGCCGGTGGCGTTAGCAATGAGGAGGCGATCGCCAAAGAGCTGCGTCAAGAGCTTTAAGTAAGGCGTTTCGCCACAACCCGCGCAGGCCCCCGAAAATTCAAACAGCGGCTCCTGCAGTTGCTGTTGGCTAATTTTGTGCAAATTCAGCGATGCGCGATCGGGGTGGGGGAGCTGTAAGAAAAAGTCCCAGTTCGGTTTTTCCTGTTGCCGCAGGTCGATGGTTTCGGCGGCAATTACGGTATCGGCGATTTGGGGATCGGCGACGGTGGTCTCGGCGGGCTTCCCGCTGGCGGCTTCAGCTGCTTTGGCCGCAGTGGCAGGCTGATAGACCGGCGTCATATTGATCGCTTTGAGGCGAGGAATGGATTTGTTTTTAGCGGGGCACACATCCACACAGATACCGCAGCCGGTACAGTCTTCGGCGGCGACTTGAATGGTGAACTGTTGATCAGGCCATTCCCGCGCGGCAGTGTGCTTGAAGGTGGCAGGGGCCGCTGGCAATGGGTCGGGCTCATAGACCTTGCTGCGAATCACCGCATGGGGGCAGACCATCACGCATTTACCGCACTGCACACACACCGCCGGATCCCAAACCGGAATGGCTTGGGCAATGTTGCGCTTCTCCCACTGGGCGGTGCCGGTGGGATAGGTGCCGTCACAGGGCAGGGCGCTCACCGGGAGGTCATCGCCTTGACGCTGCAGCATCGGGTTCAACACTGTTTGCACAAAGGCCGGAGCAGCGGCAGAGACGGCTGGTTGCAAGGGGGGGATGGTTGCAGGTTGCGGGGTAGACGGCAAAGGAATCTCATACAAATACTGCAAGGTCTGCTCTACCGCTTGCAGGTTCATGTTGACGATCGCCGCTCCCTTCTTGGCATAGGTTTTGCGGATAGACTGCTGGATGGCCGCGATCGCCTCTGCCCGAGGCAAAATCTTGGATAGGGCAAAAAAGCAGGTCTGCATCACGATATTAATACGACTGCCCATACCCGCGTCACAGGCTACCTGGTAGGCGTTGATCGCATAGACGCTGAGCCGCTTTTGCCGAATCTGCGCCTGAATACGCTCAGGCAACTGATGCCACGTGGCCTCTGGAGCATAGGGCGAGTTGACTAAAAATGTCGCTCCAGCGATCGCCGGAGCCAACACATCCAGCTGATCGAGCAGCCCCCATTGATGACAAGCCACCAGGTTGGCCTGGTCGATCAGATAAGGGGCGTGGATCGGCGCTGGGCCAAACCGTAGATGTGAGGTGGTGACAGAACCCGACTTTTTGGAGTCGTAGACAAAGTAGCCCTGGGCATGGTTTTCGGTCGCCTCGCCAATAATTTTGATGGTGTTTTTATTGGCCCCGACGGTACCGTCTGCCCCCAAACCGTAGAAGACAGCCCGAACGGTTTGTGCCGATTCAATCGAGAAGGTGGGGTCGTAGGGCAGGCTGGTGTGAGTGACATCATCATCGATGCCGATGGTGAAGTGATTCTTCGGGCCAGGCTCATTGTGACGATACCCATCCAGCAAGAGATTGTCGAAAACGGCTTTTACCATCGCTGGGGTAAATTCTTTAGACGACAGGCCGTAGCGCCCTCCGACCACGACTGGAAAGCCATTATCTAAGGACGCAAACCGCTGCTCTAACAAGGCACTGAGCACGTCTAAGTAAAGGGGTTCTCCAGTGCTGCCGGGTTCTTTAGTTCGATCCAGAACACTGATTGCTTGCACCGTCGGCGGTAGCGCTGCCACCAATCGCTGAGCGTCAAAGGGACGATACAGCCGCACTTTGACCACGCCCACGTTTTCTCCCTGGTCATTCAGGGCATCGACGGTGGCCTGCACCGTTTCACAGGCCGATCCCATCAATACGACCACGCGTTCAGCATGAGGACTGCCGGCATACTCGAAAGGCTGATACGGTCGCCCGGTCAGCTCGGCAAACCGCGCCATCACTTGGGCGACGGTGTCAGGACAGTCCTGATAATAGGGATTGACGGCTTCCCGCGCCTGAAAAAACACGTCGGGATTCTGAGCGGTGCCTCGAATCACGGGATGGTCAGGACTCAGGGCGCGCTGGCGATGTTGGGCAATCAGGTCGTCGTCTATCAGCGATCGCAACCCATCCTCACTCATTAACTCGATTTTCTGAATTTCGTGGGAGGTGCGGAAGCCGTCGAAAAAGTGCAGGAAGGGGATGCGGCTGGCGAAGGTGGCGGCGGTGGCGATCGCGGCCATATCCTGAGCTTCCTGCACAGAGGCCGAGCACAGCATCCCGAAGCCCGTACCTCGAGCTGCCATCACGTCGCTGTGGTCGCCAAAAATCGAGAGGGCTTGGGCGGCCACAGCGCGAGCCGCCACGTGGACCACGCAGGGCGTCAGTTCTCCAGCAATCTTATACAGATTGGGCAGCATCAGCAGCAACCCTTGAGAAGCTGTGAAAGTAGTCGTGAGGGCTCCTGTTTGCAGCGCGCCATGTACCATTCCGGCCACGCCGCCTTCGCTCTGCATTTCTACAATCGCCGGGACAGTGCCCCACAGATTGGGCTGGCGGCTGGCGGTCCAGGCATCCGCCCATTCCCCCATGGGAGAGGCAGGGGTAATGGGATAGATGGCAATAACTTCGCTGAGGGCATAGGCGACCCGCGCCACGGCTTCGTTGCCGTCTAGGGTGGCAGCGGTAGGCTGGAATAGGGCAGAGACCGTCATCGCGGTAATCCTCAAGTGCTTTCGCTACGGCGCTATTGCTAACCTTTGGATTTCAGCTTAGAGAGAGAGTTTGAGGAAGTTATGAAGGTTGAGTTGGGTACTGCCACGGCTCCAACACTTGCTGCATTCTGCTATGGCAGAACGCGGAATGAAGCAGTCGGAAGTCAGAATTTAAAAGCCGATTTGATGGTGCTTTCAGGCATTTGAGGTGACCTGATCAAACTGCGGCATGCTATAAAAGCCACGCCCGGGTCGGGAAGATTGCCATCGTGACCGAAGCCCACAAAATCTGGGCTGACCATGCCCTGTCTGTCTCCGTTAGGGATCTGCGTTTAAATAACGTCTCCAGAACAGACAGTTTTCGGTAGGGATTTGGCAGTGCCAAACCCCGGCGATCGGGGAAGCTATTTTTGAGCGACTCCCTTATGCCCAACGCCGAAAAAAGGAATTTTCTTGCCAGACGCTGGCGGTGCGATGTTCGATGTCGGCTAGAGCCTCAGCATTGAGAGGCTGAAAGGCCTGAGCAGCGGCGACATTCTCTTCTAGCTGGGCAACGGTTTCTGCGGCAATAATGCTGGTGTGCACCCCGGCTTGAGAGAGCGCATAGCCTATCGCTTCTGACATCCCGGCAAGGACACCGGGCTTAAATAAGCGGCCGTAGGCGGGGACTTTCATCGCAATGATGCCCACCTGCTGTTGTTGGGCGACGGGTAGCAAAGTGGTAATGAAGGGGCGTTGGGTATGCCGATCTGCCGCATTAATGGGCACCAGCGCCGTGTCGAAGGGATAGCGTTGAAGAGCGGCCACAATAATGTCGGGATTGTGGTGCCCCGTCACCCCAATATGACGCACGAGTCCCTGCGCCTGCGCCTCTTGGGCCGCTTTGATAGCACCGGTCTGGGGCTGCAAGAGCGTCTCTAAGTCCCACTCATAGGTGAGGGCATGGAACTGCCAAAGGTCAATCGTGTTGGTTTGGAGGCGCTCCAGGGATTGCTCTAAATCTCGCCAAGCCCCGTCATATTGTCGCTGACTGGTTTTAGTGGCGATCACCACTTCAGAGCGGTGGGCCGGTAGCACCTGCCCCAAAAAGCCCTCACTCGGCCCATAGCTGGCAGCCGTATCAAAATAGCGAATGCCCAGGGCCAATGCTCTCTGGATAATGGCTAAGGCCTCGGCTTCGTCCTGAGGGCGGGCCAGCGGTGAGGCCGAGCCCCCCAATCCCAGCACCGGCAGCACCAGACCAGTTTGGCCCAAAGATCGCTCTGGCATGGCCTCGAAGGAGATCGGAGCCCCTGTGAGTCTAGCGTCAGGGGTGAACGGAGCGGTTGGCAACGCGATTGAGTTGTCGGGGACAATCGCCGGCTCAGACGTGATCGCTTGCTGACAGGCCGAAATTCCGAAAACACCGCCCATGGCACCCAGGGCCGAGGCCAGAAATTGACGGCGGTTTTGGCGAGAGTGAGTCATCTCAGAGTTGCTTACCCGATCTAAAGACCTGGTGTCATGCTAGCAAGGGGATTCCTAACAGGCGTAATTGTTGCGCATTCGCTATTTGATCGATGTCTTCAGAGGGCTTTTTCTGCTTCACTGAGCAGGTACAGCCCTCAAACGAGAACAGCGGTAACGGGGCGTCTGAGCGATCGCGGCATTTCTGGGCCGCGGCCAAACCGCACCACCAAATCAGGACGGCACTGGCCCAGGTTGAGATGATTGGCAAACTGTGGCCGCAAGGCAGCGACTTCCACGGGCTGGTTTAAAAAAGCTGTGCGAATCCCGAGAGCAGTGGCTTGAAGGGCAAAGCGCTGGTAGGCCTGGCCTGCGGCTATCCAGTGCGAGGGCTGGTTAGCCTCGGAGACAAAAATGGCAATCCCCGCTGAGCTGCGAATTTGGTGAGTATATTTCTGAGCTTCGGCTTTGGGGGTGAGCAGCCGATCAAATAGCAGGCTTCCCAGCCAGTGAGGTGCGGTGGGGCTCCCGGTACATCGGGCAAAGAGACCATCCCCCTGACGCACGGCTTCTTTGTCGTTAAAGCGAATCCAGGATTTCAGCTCTTGCACAAATTCAGGATCGCGGGTCTGAGCATTACTGCCCTCAATCACAAACTCCAAGACCTGCTCCATCATCGGCTTTTCCGTCAGGAGCAGCAGCTCGATACCATTGCCGATCGCCGCCTGCTCCAAAAGTTTGAGTTCCTCGTTTTTGAGGGGTTGGCCGTCATAATTAGCGCGAGTCGACTGACGCTGGGGAATGGCTTTGAATAGGGGAGAGGTGATCGCTCGCGTGGGTTCTAAATGAATTTGGATGGAGGTATCTGCCGCTAATTCAATCAGCCCTTGCCGTCCGTTAGCCTGAGCCGCCTGCAAAAGATTCTCTGCCGCACAACCCAAGCTGACATACAGGTGATGATCGTCGGGGTCAACGGCAGGAGTGCGCCGTTCCCAATCCGGCAGGATGGAGATGAGCCCCTCTTCGAGTTTGAATTTCCAGCATTGGGTGTTGTGACTGGAAGCAGCCAGGGTGGCGTAGCGCACCAGTTCCCGCTGCAAGGCCGTTTCATCAGTCGGGGATAAAGTCGAGTGCCGCCAAATCTGGCTGACGGCCTGTTCGTAGCTGAGGTCAGCAGAGGGACGGGATCGCTTTGCCGGGGAACTCACTGCCGCTGAAGTTTGAATTAACTGTCGTCGGTGCAGCATCAGATACTCCTCCGCAGGAAAATTCCTGGAGTCGGTGACATCTCAACGCTACAAATCTCACGTGAGGAAGTTGTGAGATGCGCGATCGCAGGGACGATATCGGTAAACGGAGGGCGATCGCCGAAGGCTGTTGTCTTCGCTATGTGGGCCGAAGTATCAGCCATCAATTTGATAGAGACCGTACCGGTGTTGCAGATGCCTGTATTCTTCTTCCTTGGACACCATGATCACTGTGTTCCCTCAGAAATCAGTGTGGCCTACTTTGACGCATTGACTGCGCCGTCGAAGCAACTCGTCTGGTTCGAAGAGTCTGGCCATGAGCCATTCGTCGATGAACCTGCTAAGTTCAATGCATCAATGATGGCGTTGGTACGACCCATCATGGGTTGAAGTACGGGCACAAGCAAGATACAGGTCAAATGCGGCAATCATGATTGCCGTAGGCTGGATTGAGACACAAAAATCAGTAATTGCAATTCTTTGTGTGCCTAACTTTGCGATGGATCGGAGATGAAGGCTGAGGCGTTGGGCAGCGTTGTAAAACGATCTCACACTGCTCAACTTACCCTTTAGAATTGCCTTCTCTTGGCGATTGCTTTGCTCCGAGTTATAGATATCTGCGGTCTTTAATACTCGCTTTCAAAGTTTCGAATTGTCGTCGACTTTTGAGTCTCACGCTATTTGTAGTAACAACTACTTCTCAGGAGGCTACCGCTCATGGGCGAGCAAATTGATCGAATCGAAACACTGGACACCGCACGGCGTAGTGAGGTGATCGATGTACTGGCGGATGCATTCCAAGACCATCCAATGTTGCCACCCGATCCAACTGGTCGAAAATCGCATTTGATGGCTGTCGCGATCTTAGATGCATTCGCTGATGCACCCGATGCCACCCTGTTTGGCGTCTCATGCAATGGTGAACTGGCATGTGTAGCCTTCGTATTCACCGATGGATATGAGCCAGGGGGGCTACCCTTGGTGTGGTTCCTGTGGCGTATGTTAAGAGTCATTGGTTGGCGGCGGTTCCGCATGATGGGTCGCGTGATGTCTGAGAAGCGCCGCGGCGATGAGCGACGGCTAGAACTGATGCTATTGGGCACGCGCAGCGGCTACCAGGGTCAGGGATTGGGCCGCACGATGCTGCGCCACCTGTTCGGTTTTGCCCGCGAACGAGGTTACGCATCTGTAGTGCTCGAAACTGGCAAGCAGACACCAGCCTTTGGTTTCTACCTACGCGAGGGCTTCGAGGTAGAGAAGGAGATCTCGTTACCGACGATGCCGCTGTGCATAATGCTTCGGCCATTAGATTGAGTGAGCCGCAGTACCTCTGCTATTCCTAACACTGTCATGCAGCGGAGGCGCAGGGGGGAGGGCAGTGCGTGTTGCATCCAAAAGATGGTCTTGCGCCGCTGATGACAACCGTTGGACTGCTCATGCTTGGAACCATCGCGCCTTTTACTGACGAACGGTTTCCGGGTGCTTCGATCGCTCGGCATCCCGCATCGGCAGCATCCCCAAGAGTTGCTGATATTCCCGGTTGAAGTGGGAAGCCTATCAGTATCTCACCCGATAGGCTGTACGGGTTACGTCGAGGGGTTCTCCAGCATTAGGCAGTCCGCCGCCTTAACGCGTTAGTGGAACTTGAGAGGCTTCTGCTCAACGCTTGGACTATGGTTTCAATTCGGAGTCGCTGGTTAAAGTCGTTTTTTAGAAACCTCAGAGATCCCTATCTATCGCGCCCTGATGCGAACCATGGTCGGCTGCTGGACATAAAATTTGACGTAGCTAGGGTCTGTCATCCGGTCGCGGTCAAATCCTTTTAGCAAAGGGACGACAACCCCTAGCCTGTGGAGTGAATGCGGGCGCGGTCATGCTTAGTTCCAAAGGTTTCTGGGATTAATTGATGACGCGCCCTAGGCGTTCCAGAATACACAGCCTCATTTTTACGTTTTATAGGTGTCATCTAGCCAGCTATGGATAAGGATCGGCTTCATGAGCTATCAGATGCCCTCACAGTATCTGAGCGACGGCGACAGGAAACCCAACGTTTGTCAGGGGTCGGATTCTGGGAACTTGGCCATCAGAACGAAAGCTTATACTGGTCCGAAGAGATTTTCACCATCTATGAATTAGATCGTGATACCGTTAGACCCAATTATGAGATTTTCTTAAGTCTGATTTACGACGAGGATCGCGATCTCGTCCACAAAACCTATCAAGACTCAGTTAAATTCCAAACAGAATATTGCCTCCGGTATCGCATCAAAGCGGCAGGCTCGATCAAATGGATCGAGGCGAGAGGTGTCACTCTCTACGATGGGCAGGGGATCGCCGTTCGGACTATCGGTACCGCCCAAGACATCACTGAGATGGTCACAGCCCAGCAGCAAATCGAGCATCTGGCTTACCACGATGCGCTTACCGATCTGCCCAATCGTAAATTCTTTGCCGATCGATTGAATGCCGCTGTGCAGTCAATCGGTCAAGGTTGCACCCATGTCGCGGTGATATTTATCGACCTGGACAATTTCAAACTAATCAATGATCGCCATGGACACGCTGTGGGGGATGAGGTCCTTGTCGGTGTGGCGCATAGATTGCAAAGCATTGCGGGGCCTGATGATGTCTTCGCACGCATCGGTGGCGATGAGTTTGCTGGCGTGTTGGTCAATGTTGACGATACTGACATCAATGAAGCGGTGCGCCGCGTGAAAGGCGCGATCGAGGGGGCATACGTGACGCAAGTAAATACATTTAATATCAGCGTCAGCATTGGCGTGACCCTGTACCCTCAAGACAACGTCGATCCAGAAGTCTTGCTGCGCCATTCAGATCAGGCGATGTACGAGGCCAAAGAGAATGGCAAATCGCGGATTTGTTTCTTTGACACTGAAAAACATCAGCTTAGGTTATCGAGACGCGAACTGCTAAAAGCGATCGCCACTGCCATCAGAAATGATGAATTCGTGCTTTATTATCAGCCAAGAATTAATCTCAGTAACGGCGCACCCGCAGGGGCTGAGGCGCTACTTCGCTGGTCTAGAGTTGAGCAGGTGTATCCTCCCAAAGATGTGATCAACGCCATTCAAGATACCGAGTTGGAGTGGGAACTCGACAACTGGGTAATTAGCAAGGTGCTGGCACAAAGTCAGGTTTTTCGGACGCACGAGATCGAGGGGCCATTTAGTGTGAACATCAATCCGAGAACCATTGAGGATCAGAAATTTCCCCATCAACTATCTGCTTTACTTGCTGACGCAGGCGTGTCAGGCGAGACCTTGGAGATCGAAATTTTGGAGATCTCGTCGATCAAGAATTTTGATCGCACCTATGAAATTCTCCGTCAATGCAAGGCGTTAGGCGTCAGCGTGTCACTAGATGACTTTGGCACCGGATATTCCTCACTGACTCATTTTCATGCGCTCCCCATCGATAAGTTGAAGATCGATCAACGCTTTATCAAGCATCTCAACTCTGACTCCAAAAGCCTGGCGCTGGTTAAAAGCATCTTGGCGATCTCGCAGGCTAATAGACGAAATGTTGTCGCAGAAGGGATAGAATCATATGAGATCGCGAGCGCGCTCAAGCATCTCGGCTGCGCTTATGGACAAGGGTATGCTCTCGCCAAACCGATGTCTGCAAACGACTATGTGTCGTGGGTCCAGAACTGGACACCAACCCAGTTTCAGAAGAGCGTAAACACGCCTATGAACGGGAAATGGTTGCTGAATTAAGCAGCAATCCTCCGGTTTCCAGGATGGGGTGTTCGAGCGGAAGTTCAGGATGTGGGACTGTTGAAATCACGACATCCTAATCGACTTCCCTCCGAGAGTTGCTGGCGGTAGCAGGGCTCGGGGCCGATGCTCTAGGTGCGGGCCAACCGTAAAAACAAATGGCATAAAACAAGCCCAAGATCACCAGCCAGACGATGAAATCGAGCCAGGAGCTTTCCCCCCCATTGCGGGTCAACAGCGCCGGAAACGTTGGAGTCGTGTCGGGAGATCGCACGATCTGCAGCCGCACTAGCCCATTAGCCGCTTGCAGGCCAATAAACAGTTCTAGGCCGCGATCTTGCAAGATGATCCACACAAAAAATCCCGCTGTGATTAGGCCAAATCCCCAGTCCCAGACCGTGGGGGGCGTTGGGGACGATACGACATTGAAGAGGCCAATCAGCACGGCCACGACTGCCGTTAACCGCACCGGTCGGGAAATCAGCAACCCCAAGCCCTGCAGCAAATAGCCATAGACCAGACTCGACATTAAGGCCGTGAGGGGCATCACCAACAGCGTGGGAACCCAGCGCCACAGCCACCCTGACGTGACTTGGATGGTGTAGCGATCGCGATCGAACACTGCAAACAGGGCAATACTCAACAGCATCAAGCCCAACCAGACGCCCCATCCCTGAGCGATCCGTCGCCAGCGGATCTGGCCTTGAGGATTCATCACCGTCCGCCAGGGACGTTGGTGCAGGGCCGGGATAGCCACGATCAGCCCCAACGTCATGAGGCTAGTCACGGCAGCCGTCACCCCAAAAAACCAGACCGGCTGACTCATCCAGGTGTCATCAGTCGGCATCGGCATCTCTTGCAGGGTGGCAACCAGAAGAAAGGGGAAGGCCGCAAAGATGATCGCATTGAGGGTTAGCCCCAGGGCCAATATCAGGCTCAAAAGGTAACGCCACCAGGCATTACGACCCTGTCGAGCGATGGTCAAATAGGTCTCGGTCATGGCGCTCTCTCCGCGTTATCTCAAGCCTGGGTGCCGACTCGGTGCGGCAATGAGGGCCTCGCCTCGTCTCTCTCAAAACGACTGACGCAGGGCTGACGATGGTGACTACCTTTTCCCTTCACTTTTACACGCCAGGGTTACGCAATTTGTGAGGCAAAGGATGGCGTTGGGGGCGATCGCGCCTCGTCCAGCCGCAAAGAACATCGCTGTTCCAAGGTGGTCAACAAAGTTAGACTGCACTGGTCTCAGGAATTGGGGTGTGATCAGCACAGAGATCGCTGCGCCCCCACGACGAATAGATTTTTCGTTTTGTGTAGAAAGTAGCGATCGCTACTATTTTGGCGGCAGTCTTTAAATAGACTTTATCGGAAATAAGAGAGTAATCGTTTTGAGTCAGCATCTTCCCCAG
>ERZ1740058.866-NODE-866-length-18242-cov-10.587618_pt1 | contig 18242 bp, 21 predicted proteins | sample MGYA00581745_ERZ1740058 | MGnify/ENA primary metagenome ERZ1740058 (study PRJEB43018, sample SAMN04849742) | marine metagenome | isolation source: floating plastic debris | place: Pacific Ocean | collected 2008-08-30 | study: EMG produced TPA metagenomics... | reverse complement strand
TCAGCGTATCATCGCCTGAGCCGCCCATCAGCGTATCGTTACCGGATTGACCTGTCACAAAGTCCGAAACTACATCCTGATCAACTTCAATTGGCTCAACTTTCCAGGTATTCCCCTGCCTTGCAATCATCCTTACAGGGCGTCCAACAGGGATGGGCACGTGAGATTGAGCAGGCCAATAGGACGACAGGAATCGCACTCTGCCTGCATGATCAGGATGGATAGCTTTAGTAACTAATCCTTGCTCTTCTACTAACTCCTGATTCTCTGCTGTCTCAAGAACGTGGGTTTGTTGAATAACGTATATCGATTCCTGAGAGAAGTGAATTTCTGGTGGCGTTAGAGGGACACGAGTTTCTGGATCTTCCGGGCTGCTCTGTGATGGTTGCATGGTTTTTTCAAGGGGATAGCCTAAAGGCCCAAGCTTTCAGACATCAACCAGTATGGCACGCTCTTATTTTGGGGAAGTGCCTGCCACACCCTCGCCAACCCGCCACACCCTCGCCAACCCGCTCCCGCCAGCCCCTCATTTGAGCGGCAATCACTCAAACGGCCAATCAACCGCCACCTACCCCACCGTAGAATCAACAGCGCACGGGTGTCTTCGTCGGATGTCCGTGGCGTCTGTCCGCTAACCACTGCTAGATTTGGGGCGATAACGGTGGGGCAGTGGTTATGGCGGATGAAAAACAGGTCGCTTTACTTAGACAGGGAGTAGCGGATTGGAATCGGTGGAGAAAGGACAACCCAGATGAGGCGATCGACCTCAGCGGTGCCGACCTCGTCTTTACCAACCTCAGCGGTGCCGACCTTAGCCATGCCAACCTCAGCTATGCCAACCTGTACAATGCCAACCTCAGAGGGGCCAACCTCAGCCATGCTGACCCTTCCAATGCCGACCTCAGAGGGGCCAACCTCAGCAGGGCCGACCTCAGAGGGGCCAACCTCTGCAAGGCCTGCCTCGGCGATGCCAACCTCCGCGAGGCCAACCTCACCGGTGCCGACCTCGGCGTTGCCGACCTTGCCAATACCAACCTCGGCAACGCCGACCTCCGCGAGGCCGACCTCAAGGGTGCTAGCCTCATCGAGACGGTATTCGCTGATGTTGACCTGAGTCAGGCTCAAGGACTGACGGAATGCATTCATCGTGGGCCTAGCACGATTGACCCTCGAACGTTATCCCGCTCGGGCCAGTTACCTGAAGCCTTCCTACGGGGCATTGGCTTATCCGATATCTTCATTGACTACATTCCCTCCCTGTTCAATCAGCCGATCCAGTTCTACTCCTGCTTCATCAGCTACTCCCACAAGGACGAAGCGTTTGCCAAACGACTCCATGCCGATCTGCAAGACAAGGGGGTGCGCTGCTGGTATGCCCCCGAAGACTTACCGATTGGCGAAAAGATTCGCGTCGGCATCGATCAGGCTATTCGCAAGCATGACAAGCTGCTGCTCATCCTCTCGGAGCACTCGGTCAATAGTCAGTGGGTCGAAAGCGAAGTGGAATCAGCCCTAGAGAAAGAGCGGGAGAGTGGCAAGCTGGTGCTGTTTCCCGTCCGCATTGATGACACGGTGATGCAGCACCGGGATGGGTGGCCGCGAACGGTTAGGAACACGCGCAATATCGGCAACTTCTGCAACTGGAAAGACTATGACGCCTACCAGCAGGTGTTTGAGCGGTTGGTTAGGGACTTGAAAACGTCGTTGGCGGCGAAGGGGGATTAGATATCTGCCCTCTCGGCCCTACTCGCCGAGGATAAATTCCAGCTGAGTAGCTGGTCTGCAGATTTACGAGATCTAGCTATCGAGAATCTGCTTAATCTGTTCAACACTGGCATTTTCAAGCACTAACTTTTGGCCCTTGCGGCCAATGAGTAACACCTTGTCTAGTTTGGGTTTCGGCTGTTTACGACGATAGTTTTGATACCAGGTATAGAGCTTTTCGGCAATCGTCAGGGTGCCCGCCGTAATGGCGACAATCGTGGCGATTGTGGCCAGAGCCGCCTCTCTCTGGACGGCCGTTTCGGCTTCATAGGTGCCGGATAGCCCCTCAATCTGGAGGAGGTCTTCCGTGGCCGGAACCGCACCGTCGCCCTCAATTTCCAATTGCAGCGTCGTCATCGGGAAAATCCTTAATTCTTGGTGATTAAACAAGGGCGGCGTGATTTTTTTGATGTTAGCTTCGACGCAGTCTTTCTGTCCTCTCCCAGCCGAAATGGCCCCTTGCTCATGGAGGTTCTACATATTGCCCTCAAGCCTCTGGAAAAGAATTATGCCGAACTGCGCTATTGGGGGGATCACCCAGCGACCTACGAGCGTCAGGTGTTACCGCTGCAGGCGATTGCCGACCTGATTGAGCAAAGTGAGCAAGATTACTATGTCCTCCGTCCAGACATCAAGAGGATGGGTCAGCGCCTGTTTCTCTGGCTGGATGGGGATGGCCGCTGGCTCAGCCGGGCCATTAACGAGTGTGCGGCAGAAGGGATGGTGCTGGCGATTGCCGCTGAGGCCCAACTCTCCCACTTGCCCTGGGAAGGGTTGCACGATGAGACGGGGTTTCTGGTGGCGCGGGGCTATCCCCTGGTGGTGCCGGTGCGATGGGTGGAGCAGCCGGTGCCCAAACTCACCCCCCAAGCCAAATCCCTGCAGCTCTTGTTCATGGCGACCTCACCTGAGCACGTGCGGCCCAGCTTGGATTTTGAGCAGGAAGAGGCCAGCATCTTGCGGGTCACCCAGCAACTGCCGCTGACCCTGCGGGTGGAGGAAAGCGGCTGCGTCCCTGAATTGGGCAAACTCTGGATGCGTTACCCGGAGCACACCTTTGATGTGTTTCACCTGACCGGGCATGCTGCGGTGCAGAGTCAGGCCCCCTACACCCCGTACTTCATCACTGAATCGCTGACCGGAGCAGCCCAGGAAACGACCGCCGCTGACCTGCTGAAGGTCTTTCAGACCCGGCGGCCCCGCCTCATCTTTCTCTCCGGCTGCCGCACCGGCCAGGCGGGCAACCAGGGGAGTGTGTCCTCCTTTGCCGAAGCGTTGGTGCGCCAGGGCATGCCGGCGGTGCTGGGCTGGGGCCGCCCGATAGCAGACACCACGGCCACCGCCGCCGCCGCCTGTCTGTATGAACGGTTAGCGGCGGGAGACGAGCTGGTGCAGGCAGTGGCGCTGACCCATCGCTTTCTCCTACAGGACGAGCCGGTGAGGGACTGGCATTTATTGCGCTTGTATGTGCGAGGAGAGGCCTGGGGGGCCTTGGTCGAACCTCCCGGCGCTTATGTGCCCCCTCCAGAGCCGGTCCAATACCAGTTCTTAGATGCGGAACAGCAGGTGCGGGTGGCTACCCCGGAGCAGTTTGTCGGCCGACGACGGACAATGCAGCGCAGCCTGCAAGCCTTACGGCAAGCGCGGACGGTTGGCGTCCTGCTGCATGGCTTGGGGGGGGTGGGTAAGAGTTCTACCGCCGCCCGGTTGCTGGAGCGGTTGCCCGACTATCAGCCGCTGGTGCTCTATCGGGAGCTGGATGCCCAGAAGCTGGAAGGGGCTTTGTTCAGACAATGCACATCGGCGGTGGGCCATGAGATTCTCAACAGTCAACTACCGCTGATGCAGCGACTGGCGGCTTTTCTGAGCCAGGGCCTCAACCATCCAGAGCAGAAGTTGATGGTGGTCCTGGATGACTTTGAAGCCAATTTAGAAGTGCGGGTGGATGGCAGTCAGGGGCTGAAACCCGAAGTGGTGGAAGTGCTGATGGCCTTGTTGCAGGCAATGGTGATGAGTGGTCAGCCTCATCGAGTTCTGATAACCAGCCGCTATGATGTGCGACTGCCCGAGTTAGATGACCGGTTGCATCGAGAGCTGTTAGCGGCTCTGCAGGGAGCCGACCTGCAAAAAAAGTGTAAGCGGCTGCCGTCGTTTCTGCCCCAGGCCGCCGTTGCTACGGCGCTGCAACAGCAAGCCCGGACGCTCTCAGATGGTAATCCCCGCTTGCTGGAATGGCTCGACCGCATTCTGGAAGACCCACAAGTGGATGCCAAGGAAATTTTGACGCGGATGGAGCAGCGGGCCGCTGAATTTCGGGAAGAGATTCTGGCCGAGGCGTTGCTGAACCAGCAGCCAGCCGACCTGCAGACGATGCTGGGGCAAGGGTTAGTGTTTGAACTGCCGGTCCCGGCCAGGGTCATGGCCGCCCTCTGGCAAGGGCTGCCGGACGGGGAGCGCCACTGTCAGCGGGCCATTGCGCTGGGCCTGCTGGAAGCCATTCCGGCGACCCCAGAGGCGACCTACCGGGTGCCGCGCCTCCTGGCGCCGCTCCTGCCCAGTTGCACGGAGGGGGAACTGTACCAGCAGGCCACCGAGGCGCTCTATTCGCATTGGTGGGGGGAAGCCGGGTGTACCGAAGAGCAGGCGCTGGAACTGCTGCGGCTGGCCCAGTTGGCCCAGGATCTGGCCAAAGTGGATGAAATTGGCAAAGTGCTGGCCGGTCGCTGGCGGGAGCAGGGCCGCTATCGAGAAGCCATTCGTCTCTGGGAGCAAATCGTGCCCGCCCGCCGGGCGCTGTTGGGGGAGCGCCATCCGGAGGTCGCCACCAGCCTCAACAATCTGGCCGCACTCTACGAGTTACAGGGGCGCTACGAGGAGGCCGAACCGCTGTTCCTGGAGGCCCTAGCGATTTTGGTTACCGGCCTGGGGGAAACTCACCCCAACACCGTGACAGTCTGGCAGAATTTCGCCGGGTTTCTGCAGACCGTTGTTAAGGCCCAGCAGACCGACCGACTCTCTGATCATCCCCTGGTTCAAGAGTTGCTGCGCCAGATGCAAGTGTAGATGGTCTTTGCAAGATTTCTTCTCATATTCGCCGTCGTTCAACGCTGAGAGTAGCCACGTCCTGAGCACCCAAAAACAACAAACCCCCAGCACACGATAAAGTGCCAGGGGTTTGAGAATAGTAAACTTAGGGCTAACTTACCCCGCTTCCCGTTCCTGCCAGAACCCTAACTGCCAATCCTCCGCATCCTCAACCACACACAGCACCTCTTCCGCGCCATAGAGCGGCACAGCAGTATAGCGAAAGCGCCAGTCATGGGTATCTGAATAGTTGTAAAACTCGCTGTGAATCTGGCCGTTCGCCACCGCCTTGGCAATGCAGTGACGGCGGATCTCAATCACCTCTGAGGGTAAGAACTGCACCGTCAGCGGTTCATAGCGCAGATCCCTTGGGGGCCGGTTCAAGCGGGCTTCAATTGGGGCGACCACATCCAGATGAAAGTACATGTCACTCGCCACGCAATGCAGGTAAGCCGCGACGGCGGGCACGCCTTCTAAGAGCGGGCGATGACGGGCGGCGCGTTGATGAGCCGCTTCTAAGGCGTGTTCCACAATGCGGGGAAAGGTTTCGAGAGCTTTGCGGTAGGCGGGATCTGGCCCCTCGTCAGAGCGCTTGTAGATCAAGCTGCAGTGAATATCGGTCAGTTCTTCGTTGATGCCGTCTAGCAGGGGTAGACAATCGTCAGCGACTTCGGCAAAGCCAAAGCTTTGACCCAGCTCACCGGAAGCCTGCTCGCTGGCCCGGCGGATCGTATCGACGTACCCCCTCAGCTTGAGCGAGTCGTATATCACCCGCGATAGGCGCTGGGCTGGGGTTGGGGTTGGATTGTGTGACATGATTGATTTGCCTCGTATGGGGTAAGGCGATCGCTTCTCGTCGAAAGTTGGCGATCGCCTTTTTAAGTTTTTAGACAACAAAAAATTGCACCCTGATAGAGCGCTGAGGGATTGAGGTATGAGAAGGGCGGACGACCTCTATTCGTCGCCCGGTAGATTCAATTCCTGCGGAACATACTCAAGGAGGTCGTATGGCGTTACGACCTCTCCAATCTTCGAGAGCTTACTGACACCCACGCACAACTCTTCAAGACGCTTGCCGTCTATGCGTGGCATAACCTCAGAGTTTCTAAGGTTGGAGACTGCATTTTTGCTTATCCCCAATAACCCAGCAAGGTCTTTGGCCGGGACGCGGTGCCTAGCCATAACCTCGGCAAGCTTCCATCGAATCAAGGTTGTACTCACAAAGATCAACCCCCCAACTGTACTGCCTGAAGCCTAGCACCAGAAATCCAGGTTGACAATACAAAAATACAATTTAGACATTTATTTTTCAAGGTTTAGACCTTGCTAAATACAAGTGCAACTTGTACAATAGAAACAAGAAAGGACACCGCCCCAAGTCTCCAAACTCAAGCGATGCCCTCTCTGCAAACCCAAACAAAGGTTCTTGTCATGAACACTAACACCGTTTCCCTTTCCCCCGCCACTACTCCCCAGGCTCCTAAGCCCCTTGAGGTTGTCGAGGTGGCAGGCGTGACTCACGTCCGCTCCGCTAACGGCTCGCTCATCTCCATCGAGTAACGCCACCGGGGGCACCACGCCCCCTTTCCTCGCCTCGCCTCATCAACCACACCTCAAGGGACTTAGGAAAATGACTCTCGCCACATTGGGACAACTCATCGAAGAACGCGAAACCGCTCAAGATGCCTATATCGAAGATGTTTGGGCAACGGCTTGCAGCGACGTCGATCGCAATGCCATCAATATGAGTCGCGTTAACGGCTGCGTCGTCTATCGCACCGCTGTGATTGAACGCCTATCGCAACTGGCTTTCACCGAAGCCGACGTGACCGGCGCGGGCGATTGGTTCGGTGACGACGACGAATTCTAGACCGCTTCACCGGGGGCGATCGCTCGCCCCTTTTTTGCAAACTTTCATCCCTTCAAGAATTATGCAAATCGTTCAAGCCAAAGTGAAATACCCACCGGGTAAGGTCTTTCCCTCTCAGCATTCCGATACGGGTCGCGTCAATGCGGTATTCACCGCCCCTGGCATCGGTGAAGTGAAGGTGTGGGGTGATGAGACTGATACCCGGCTCAAGGCGCTCAAGCGCAATGAGACCAAGGTGATCGGTCAAGACACGCGCGGCAACTGGAAATTGATTGATGTGGTCTCGGATGAACCCGACGCGCAGAGCGCCCCTGTGAGCCCTCAGGAACGACCACAGGCGAAAGACGTTGGCGATTACTTAGAGCAGATGACGGCGCTGTATGCGGCTTGTTACCGGCGCTCTGAGAAGCATCTCGACGGCGCACCGGATGCGGCGATTCAGGCTTGTGCGTCCAGTGTGTTTATTTCAGCGCAACGCAAGTTCGATTTGGCGTAAGGGCAGTCCATAAATTTCCTGTCGATAATACAATTGCACTCATGAAAGCGCGATATCAGTACAGAATCTACCCCACAACCCATCAGCGAATCGCACTTGCCCGGCTGTTCGGCTGTTGTCGGGTCGTGTGGAATGATGCGCTGGTATTGATCAAGTCAACGCCGCAGGGCGAGAAATGGCCGAGCAATGCTGAGTTGCAAAAGATCTGTATCACCCAAGCCAAGAAGACGGAAGCGCGGGAATGGTTGGCAGCAGTCAGCAATGCCCCGTTGCAGCAGTCTATTCGGGATTTGGGCGTGGCTTTCAAAAACTTCTTTGAGTACCGCAAGGGCAAGCAGAAAGGGCAGCGGGTTGGGTTTCCTCGATTCAAAAGGAAACTGAATCAGCAATCGGCCCGGTTCACTCGGGGTGGGTTTTCACTCAAGGGCAGCAAGGTTTACTTAGCCAAGATTGGGAATATCAAAACCAAGTGGTCTAGGCCGTTGCCCTCTGAACCCAGCTCAGTCACCGTCATCAAAGACACCGCAGGGAGGTACTTTCTAAGCTTTGTGGTAGAGATAGAGCCCATTGAACTCGAAGCCAAAAACCAAGGCGTCGGGGTTGATTTGGGGCTTGAAACACTCGCCACTTTGAGTACGGGTGAAAAGGTGAAAGCGCCGGACACCCGTAAATTAGACCGCAAGATCCGCAAAGGCAAGCGTAAACTCGCCAGGGCTGTGAAAGGCTCTAAGCGACGTGAAGTATTGCGGGTCGCCGTGGCTCGAATGGAAGCGAAGCAGCGCGATATCCGTAAGGACTGCAATCAAAAGCTAGCGACTCGCCTGGTGCAAGAAAACCGTGTCGTGGTGCTGGAAGATCTGAATGTTTCGGGGATGGTCAAAAACCGGTCGTTAGCCAGGACGATTAGTCGGGCGGGATGGCGGCAGATCAGAACCCTGTGTGAAGCCAAGTCCCACATGATTTCAGGTAGAGAAGTGAGAACCATCAGTCGATGGGAACCCACCTCCCAGATCTGTTCATGCTGTGGCTATCGGTGGGGCAAGTTAGATCTGTCTATCCGGTCGGTACTGTGCCTCAACTGCGGTGCTGAGCACGATAGAGACGTGAATGCCAGTGCAAACATTTTGGCGGCAGGACATGCCGACCTGAATGGGCAAACGCTAAGCAGTGTAAGACCCCCATCCGGGGCAGTTGCTTGTTTGTCTACCCAACAGGAGGCCATCTAATGGTCAGACTGGGAATCTCCGCGCCTTCAGCCGGGGAGGATGTCAATGCTTATCAAAGGTGGCCATCAGCATCACTTCGCTGCTGCCCTCAATCGGGGCCTCTTGCTCCATCACCAGCAGGCCATCGTGCTGCTCAATGGCCGCCAGCAAGGCCAGCCGCGCCGCCGTTTTGCCAAACTGGCGATAGCAAAATAGAGGCGTGCCCAGATCCGCCTGAGTGACGCGCATTGAGGTTTCAATGCGGGCCTCGCAGCCGCGCACCTGGTTGATTACGTGCGCAAAGGCCCGCGCTAGCCCAATGCCGGGGAAGGCCACCAGCAGGGTGAACTTGGGCGTGCCCTGCAGCGCGCCATCACCGTCACTCAAGACCTCGCCGTCTTTCAGTTCGACCTGTTCGCCGATCCAAGTGCAAAGCGTCTCCCACGCTTCAGCGCATTCGTCGCGGGGTGGGGTGTACACATAAACGGGAATCGCCATCATTCACCCCCTTCCCGCGCCGGTTCGGTGAATGAAAACACCATCAGGCCGTTGTGTAGTCGCCCCGTCAAAGCGTGGCCTTTGCGCGCCGCATACAGATGCGCCGCCATAATCTCTTGATCAATCCACTCATCAGTCACGGATCTGATCTCAGGAAACTCAGGGAAGTATTGGGCCAGCCAGTTAATCGCCAATCGCAACCGATTGATGCGGTATTCAAAACAGCGCAGGGTTGCACCGTCGTCTTCATGGGCGATCGCGCCCACCCAGCCGACCCGCCGAAAGCTGATCAGATGGTTACTGGCTTCGGCAAAGGTGGCAAAGCGTGCCACATTCACCCAGCCGCAGTTCGTCCACTTGGCCACTGTCCAGTCTTTGCAGCGCTGGCAAAGGGGTAGGGGCAGGTCGCGGATGGGTGGGCGATCATAAATCGCCCTCATCTTCAGAAGCATGTGGTCATGCTTGGTTAAAGTTAAAGTTGCCATCGTGAAACTCCAATTTGATCGGTGGTAATGCCGCGACGAGGTTGCCGCCTCGTCGCTTTTGTCTAAGCCGCCGCAAAGGCGTAGTTAAATCCCGAGCCATGGTGATTTTTCACGGCATCCTTAAACAGGTTGAAGAGCAGGCCCGGTCGTTGCTCCTGCCGCAGCTTGATCACCGCTTCCAGGCGAAACGCTTGGGTAGCTGCTTGGGTGGCCGCTGCTGACAGCCGCGCCTTCTCCGCTGGCGGTTCCGCTGCCGAACACTGTCGGCGAAGAGCCGTCCAGTGCTCGTTCCAGTAGCTCACCAATTCAGTCAGCTCCTCAGTCGTTTTCAACTGCCCGAGCGACAGTTCAGAGCTGAGGAATAAAGGGTTCTTAGGCTTCATTTTTTGAGTCTCCGTTTGAGTTGTTTAAGGTCTTCGTTTGGGTCATACAGGGAATCATCACGCCGCTTCATCGGGGCCAGTGGCCCCGTGTCATTTACCAGGCGATAGGCAATCCAGCTGCCAGCCTTGCCGCTGGCGTTGCCGCTCTGCACCCCGAGGTAGTTGTGATCAGCGAGAAACTTGAGGTATCGAGATATCGCGCCCTGGTTTTGCTGCGTCAGGGTGGCGAGTTGGGCACTGTCGCAGATCCGTAACTGGCGAATCGCCTGCCACAGCCGCTCGCGCTTCTCTCGATATTGGGGATGAATGTTGGGGTCTCGCAGGTCGCCCTGCACCCGGCGCGGGGGATACAGCCCCGTATCGCTGTCGAGGCGATAGCGGGCACAGTTACCCCGCTCGCCCTGCGGGTCATACTCCGTTAATTGGCTGATATAACCAGCCTTTAATAGCAGTTGAACGTAGTCGTAAACAGTGCGATCGGCCAGGCCCAACTTGACGATTAGTTGGGGAATCTCGAATTCCCGCAGGCAACGCATCGCGCTCCAGATCAGGAGCTTGGCCTCTGCAGTTTTGCCGTACTGGCGCTGGTTAGGGGGTGTTTCAGTCGCGTACATACAAATGTGGGGGTTAGGGTTTGCGGGGGTTAGCGCTCTAGGAAGTAGGCGTGGCCGCCAGACTTCCAGTCCGCTAGGGTGATGCTGCTCAGGCGCATCTGTTTACCAAAGGTTTCAATCACCGACAGACCCACGGTGATGCGGCGAACGCTGCCATGGGCCTTTTTATGCAGGTCTTTTAGCAGGTCATCTTCGAGCCTGACCTCGCTCAGCCCATCGGCGACCAGGCGCGTGTCTTCCAGATCTAACGGAGTGAATTTGATTTCCTGCGCCACCCGGCTAGCGACGAGTTCACGCGCGTTCACCTTGCGGCTGATCCGCTCCATGCCGATGAGAAACAGCGGCACCCCGGCCTGGTCGTGAATGTCACGCAAAATATCGAGCGTGGCCGCACGGGTAAATAGATAGTCAGCCTCATCCACAAACAGCGGTAGATTGCTAATCGCCAGCAGGCGGATGATTTCATCCAGCTTGGTCTGGTTGTTGCCGCTCACGTCATCTCGCCCCAGCTCCCGCAAGATGGCTTGCAGCATCGTTCGCGGCGTCCACACGGCGGTGGCGCGCACAAAGCAGCCGCCCTCGGTCTGATTGAGGTGGGCAATGCCGGTGGTTTTACCGGCCCCTGCCAGGCCATGCACTAGGCCGATTTTGGGCAGATAGTGGGCGGCCTCTTTTAAGGCGCTGTGGGCAGTGAGCAGCCGCCGCACATTCTTGGTTTCTACAACAAGGTTTTTCATTCGCGTATACTTGAGTTACTAGTTGCTTAGTTTTTGCTTTGAGCCTCTGCCCCGCCTGGGGCAGGGGTTTTTACATGGCCTTGGGCTGGGTTGTGCGATAGCGATGACGGCTCATCGCCGCTTCCCAATAGCCGTCAAAGGTGCCATCGGCCTGATAGCCAACGACATACTCTTGAACTTCCGGCTTCAACCGCTCAATCGACTTTCCTTCTAGATGCATCGGGGCAAAGATTTCCCGGTCAAACCAGCCCGCAAAGTCGCGCATCATTTCTTGGCGCATGGCTGGAATGGCCTGCTGGCGCGCCTCGGCCTCGGCCTTGGCCTGCTGGCGCTGTTGGTAGTGCTGTTCTTCATTCGCCGTCAGCGGTATGGGCTCTTGCTTGCCAGTGACTGACAAAAACTGATCCACTGCCTCACCGGCAGCGGCGGGTAGCGCGTGCTGCTCCGCTCGGCCCGGCAGCGCCGCGACTTTCCCCGCAGCCTCGCGACCGGCTTCAATGATTTCAATCGGCAGCTCATTCAGGTCGGCGGTATCGACCAACTTGCGCAGGGTGCGCACGGCCTCGCGCTGTTGCTTCTTCCACGCCGCCGCTTGGCGGGCGATTTTCTGACGGCTCGCGCCGGTAAACTCAGGGTCTTCCGCCACGCAGATGAATTCAGAGCATGATGAATCGGCGAATACATAGACGATTCCAGCATCTTGAGGCAGGCGCAGGTGTACGGAGTTGCCGATCTGGGCGGCCAGCTCTGGTGCAACAAACCACCGGCCCTCGATTTTGATCCCTTTCTTTTGCACAGTCCGTGTGGCGGTCTCAGCCATCAGCAGATCCAGCTGTCGCTCATCCTCAATGCGTCGCACGGGCTGACCTGCAGCCATTTGTAGCGGTGATTTACCGGTCGAACCATGCACGGCCTTGGCATAGTCGCCCTCTGTCCAGGCATCGCAGAACCCCTGAAAGGTTCTCAAGTCCAAATCCACCGCGATCGCCTTATCGCCAAACCGTTCGGCGAACGACTTGCGGCTCTCAATCGCCTTGCGATCAGCCACCGAATGGCCGAGATACCCCGGCAGTAGCTCTAAAAAGTCATGCAGAAACGTCCCCAAAAAGCGTTCGACGTGGGGCTTCTGCTCAGGGCTAAACGGCTGGCACAGCTTTTGCTCAATATTCAGGGCCTGCACCACATGCTGAATATGGAACGCCGTATAGTCTTTACCGTTATCGGTCTTGATGGTTCTCGGCACGCCCCAGTCAAGAATGCAGCGCCGCAACAGCGCCACGATCGCCACCGCTTTCGAGGTCTTAGTGACGAGCAGCTTCGCGCGGCGAGAGTAGACGTCGATGCAGCCCACAATCGCGTAGCGACCATCGGCCAGCATCACATCAGCGGGCGTGCTGTCCAGCTCCCACAAATCATTCAGCGCTGTCACGCTTTCCGAGTAGCTGCCGAACGCCGGTAGATACCGGTTCTTCCAGTCGTCGGGGTTGGTGGCTAGGGCGTATTGGTTATGGTTCTCAGCCTTCCACCGTTGCACCCACCGGCGCAGCGTCGGCTCCGTTAGCTCCACCGAGGGAAACCGCAGCTGCGCCACTTTATATAGATGGGAATATTTGACGTGCGGCCACTTGATAATGCAGCCCGTGAGAAATCCCCGTAGAAAATCATTGGTATCGATGATCGTGCCTTTCTTCCGCCGCTGATCCGGGGCGATCGCCAGCAGCCCTTCGGCCTTCGCCTCGGCTTTCCAGCGGCACAGGCTACTACGGCTGGGCGGCTTTTGTAGGCGCTTTACCCAGTCATAAACGCTGATTAAACCGTCCTTCAACGCCTGGCAAAACTCATACTCACAGTCAACGGCGGCCATGTCGCGCTCAGCGCAGTATTTCAGCTGCGCCTGAATGTAGGAGATGCGGGCGATCGCCACCCGCTCACGGCGGGGCAAGTCTGTCGGCTCGGTCTCGGGCACCGTCGTGCGAACGATGGCTCGTAGAGCCGAGCCCGATGAGGAAACTGCCCGCTGATTTCCTGAAGACGCAAGGCTACGGGCAGAAGAAGAAACCGATCGCGGATTGTCAGCGCGATCGGCCAGCTGGCCAGCTGCTGTGGGGGCAGAGGTGGCTATACCCGGTGTAGCGTCCACAGCGGGGGGCTTCTGACCAGCAGGACTAAAAACTTGTTGCCCAGGCGTCCCGGCCTGGCTCAATCGAACAACTCGCGAAACCGAGTGAAACCAAACGTTAAACGGATGGCTCGCATCGTCATCCCACCAAATGATCAAACCCTCAACCGGGGAGCCAATGAAACCATCAACCATCCCACGGCGGCCATCAACTTCAAGCCGGTCGCCGCGATCCCAATCAACAGATCTCGGATCAACGGCAGGCAAAGGGCGAGGGGTGGGTTCTATCGCCGCGACTTCGATCGAGCCGTCAGCAGCGAGTGAAAGGTTGCAAGTATATAGATGCTGTTGGGTTTCAGCAGGCAGAGAGCTGATGTGATACTCCGAGCCACCGCCCCTTCCTTCACGACGACGATTCTGCCAGCAATCACGGATAGCCTTGCCTCGAATTCGCCTGCTTGTCGAAGGCAGGCCAGGGCAACCCACTAATTCCGCAGCCGAAAACCACTCTTTCATCCCATTACTCCGCAGCTACTTGCGGCCCCAGGCCGCCAGCGATCAACTTTAATTTCGAGGATCTGACAATCTCCATCGCCTTTTCCTTGGCTGCGTTCCGCACGAATTCAGAGCGGTTCTCACCAAGCAACTCAGCGGCCTTCTCAAGCAGCGAAATCTCGGGTTCGCTTAAACGAATGGGGATTGAAGAAGTCCGGGGGGCCTTTCTCATCTGAGGCGGGCGGGGGCATTGCTCGCTCATGAGTCTCCTGAGTTAATTGTCTTGGATACGCGATCGTGAGTACAGAACACAAGAGCCTGTTTCCCGAATCAATGATCCTGTGTCAAGTGTACTGGACAGTCTACGAAAGTCAAGGCCTCAAGCACAAAGTTTTTGATATAGTTCACTTGTTCTAATAGACGCTTATATTAATTCTGTGTATCGTTGGGTATACAGAGCTTGTGCACTGTTCCCTGTACACAGGACAAAGGATAATGAAAGGGCCGCATTTAATTACTGAGTATGGAAAGCGTCTATTAGGGGCAATTCTTAAGGAGTGTCGTGACAGTCAAGGTTGGTCGCTTGATGATTTGGTTGCAAGAATCAAAGAGGTTACAGGCCATAAGCTCAGCAAAACTACGCTCAACAATCTAGAACGTGGTTACACGACACCAACCTGGGATACTCTCGCTCTGCTTTCTGAAGTTGGTTACGTTTTTGCCGATCCCGCCAGTCGAAAGAAGCCTCTTACAGCTCACGATATGTTTGATATTGCTTCCGAGCAGTCAACATTGCCTAAGCAGGCTTCTCGAATCAAGAAGATACGGCAGGGGTTAGACTTCCCAAAAACAACTGAGGATGCTGAGAACTATGCGAACGATACTTTTGCGCTAAGTCCCATGCCGACATAACTGGCGGTCAAGAAGTTTTAGCGTCCGACTTCGTCCGAGTTAGCGTCCGACTTCGTCCGAGTTAGGCCCAAGCGTCCGAGTTGATGACGACTAACTCGGACGTCCTGAAAATTGTCACTGTCACACACAAAAGCCCCCCTGATCGCATCAGAGGGGCTTTTGAGCTTTAAACCCTTCAAACCCTATTTAATCAAGGGGTTCATCATCAAGAGGTAGCCAGGTTTGTGTCTCTTTCGCTGGGAGCACTTCAATGACCCGAGTGACTATATAACGGGTCTTAATAACATCGTTGTCGATTCCATACGACACGGCCATTTCCATCACAGCCCTCAAAGAATCGCCAGCCAAGACGGGTTCCTGCCTTGCCCTAAATCGCTGCAGCCAGTCATAGTCACAGATCCGCGCATTAATCGACTTTCCTGCATGACGAAACTCCCATTGCGAGTCACCGAGCAAGTCCATCTTTTTAACCTGCAATATCATTTCGCTGTGCGAAATCAGCGTCTCTTTGGTCAGTAGGTTTTCCAAAGTTCCTGTCGGCATTCTCAACCCCTGATTAAAAGTTGCCCTCCCTTTAGTCGAGATATACGTCACGCGATCTTCGAGTTCTAATGGTTCCAGGGCCTGCTGCATCGCCTCTATGTCCCCTGCAATTTGCTTTACAGAGGGTGGTGTATATGTGGGCAAATGATCAATGCCAGTGCTTCGGGCAGCATCAAGTAGTTGTGCTTGCACTTCTACCACCTGCAACTGATTCATCGAAGGTTTGCCTTCAAGCAGTTTAACTACTTGATGTTTAGCTTTAACTAGATACGCACCTATCACCTTTTTGAAATCTAGCTCCTTAAGGCCTTCATCATCAATCGACTTCAAGAAAGAAGCCAATCTAAGGCGAATTGAGCCGTACTCAATTGCCTCGATAGTTAAAACTGTATCAACCAAGGCGTTAGCTGACACAACCAAGTGATTGTCCATGCTCTCAAGTGCTGCTGTCAATTTAGACAACACTTGGAGCGACCGAGCCACTCCGCCCTCCGAAGCCAATCTAATCTCTAAGACATAGCTATCGGCTCTTAGTCCTGTAGTCACAACTTCCTCTGTGCCGCATCCATTCGAGCAATCTCGCTTTAATCATGCACGCGGATCAATGATCCTGCCAGCTTTCACCGGGGGTGTTGGCATAGCAACGTACAGCCCGATCAGTTTCTCGCGTCAAAGAACTGTGAGAAGTTGTTCTCCGCAAAGTCTTGAGCCTGGCTGCGGGTGTCGTAGGGGCCATAGCCCTCCTTGTCATCAGGTACCCGCACCCAATAGCCCTCATTGCGCACTGGCTCAACAATCTCCAACTGCCCCGCTGGTGAGTTAAACGTAGCAATCACCGGGATTTCTGCCGCGCACTCGTCCAGGTGATCCGCGACCATGTTCGGGGTGTAGTTGCCCACATTCAAGGCGGCGTTCGTCTTTCTTACCTCGCAATCCCGCACGCCTGGCAGCCATAAATACGTACCGTAAACCGCTGATAAAGGCTGATCCGCGCCGCTGCTCTCGCCACTTCCCGCCGATCCGCTCAGAGCAGCCGGGACAGCTCCGCCACCGCTCACGCCACACATATAAGTCATATCGACCAGGCCCTCGCCCATGTCGGCATAGCAAACCATGTCGCCAGCCACCAGGTTGGCCGCTAATAGAAGTTCAATCATAGTCCCCTCGCGTGGAAGTCCTAATCCTTGTTCCCAGCGTTCCCATTGATTTTCCGGGATTCCCATACCAGCTTCACAGGTTGCCAATACTACCCATAAATAAGCTGCAACCCGCGAACCATCACCAGTTCACGGGTTTCTAAAAGTCCGAAAAATCAGGTGCGTTCTATCCCCTCACCCCAGAGACGCCACTGCCCTTGTCGTCATCATCCTGCTTCTCAGCGGTGAGCGTCGGTTCAGTGCCCGGCTCGCTGCCCGGTGGCGGCGGGGTATAGGCCATCAACATGCTTTCCTTGCGAGGCTCGCGCAGCTTAGCCGCTAGCTTTCTCAAGCCGGGTAGGCGGCCCAGCAACTTGGCTCGGTCGATGCGCTCTCTAAAGTGCGTTCCCCCACCGATCCGCTGACGCGGAAACTCATCGCTGCGATCGTCATTTTTCGCTTCAGCCGGAACCTCAATCGCCTCGCCAACCACCACGCCAATGCCGACCAGCGCCGCCAATACATCTAAGATTCTTCGTCTCATAGTCATCCTAAGGGGAACGTCGCACCCCTTATACCGCAAGGCTTACCGGTTTTTACGTCATCGGGCGCAAGTCGTTTAACCACCTGGGTTTGGCGTGCCCATAAGGGCCTGCGCCAAACTTCGCGGCTTTTACTCCCACAACTGCGGCTTGCCCGCCCCCTCGCGCGGCACGTTAAAGCCCTGGAATCCGTCACAACCCCATCGCAGAAGCCATTCCGCCTGACGCTGACTTTCTACCCACTCAGCGACCACGCCTAACCGCAATTCCTTGGCCAACAAAATCAAATGCTTCGCCACCAACAATTTGCGCGGCGAGGCCAACAGCGCCCCGTCGATCTTCATCCAAGTAAAGGGTAGTTCCACCAAGCTGCCCCAATTGCTATATCCCGCCCCCACGTCGTCAATTGCCAGGTCGCAGCCCAGCTCTACCAAGGTCTGCAACTCAGCTTTATAGCCCGGCCCCAGCGCTACCTGTTCCGTGATCTCTACGCAAATCCGCTCCGGGCTTACCCCATGCTTCACCAGCAATGCGGCCACGACCTCCGCAAATCCAGTTCGCACGGTACTCCCGCAAAAGTTCACCCACACCTGCTCACCACGATCCGGGGCGCGAGCCAGCGCCTGGCCCAACACCCACAGGTCAAACTCCCACGCCAGCTCTGGATCGCATTCAAGTGCCGGGAGCCAAGCAGCCGGGCTTACCAACTCCCCCGATTCGTCTACCAGTCGGCTCAACACTTCAAACCGCCCTGCCGCCAGATGTGGCGTGACAATGCGCTGACGATGCAACACCACTCGCCCCGCCGCGATCGCCCCCGCCACATCTACCACAGTGATATCTCGCGCCGCACACGCCAGGCCACACCCCGTGAACGGACAGCACTCGGGAGGCGTTGGATCTTTTTCTAAGGGCAGATTATTCACCCATCAAAGATACCTGCGATCTGCCTGACCGTCACACCCCACTATTGCTAGCAATCTCAATAAGCCTGCTAGCTGTCACACCCCAATGATCAAATAACTTGGGATCGCAGATCCCACTTATTCCTGCCGTTATCTGATCATTGCAATAATCTACGGTGTCGGCGCGCGATCTCTGTGGCCCCCTCTCTCGGCCCATCACAGCCCTCTCCAGCTCATCTCAGCTCACAGGCCCGGATCTCAAGTTATCTGATCAATCACATCAGGGCCTTGTTGAGTGGCTGAGGCTAGGAGCAGTTACGCCACTTTCGGCCATTTTTGTAGCGCGTCACTTTAAATGAGATCTCATGATCAGCTGAGATGAGATCTCAAGCTATTTGATCATTAGAGTTGTTGTGAAACAGTGAGGAATCGAGCAGTGGTTTCGGGGAGCGGG
>ERZ1740058.865-NODE-865-length-18323-cov-6.180261_pt1 | contig 18323 bp, 16 predicted proteins | sample MGYA00581745_ERZ1740058 | MGnify/ENA primary metagenome ERZ1740058 (study PRJEB43018, sample SAMN04849742) | marine metagenome | isolation source: floating plastic debris | place: Pacific Ocean | collected 2008-08-30 | study: EMG produced TPA metagenomics assembly... | reverse complement strand
ACTCATCGTTGTTGATACCGTCTACCTGCCGCTCGGTACGCGAGAGCGTGTAGCTGATCCAACCCGTCCAGCGGCCACGAGGTTTCTTGAGTAACAGCTCCAGGCCGTAAGCCCGACCTTCCCCTTCCAGTAATTCGGTTTCTAAATTTTCGTTAAGAATCAATTCGGCCCCGTTCCGAAAATCAATCAAATCCTGAAAGTACTTGTAGTATATTTCTGCGGAGAATTCAAACGTATTTTCTCGGAAATTACGGAAATACCCTAGTGCTACCTGATCAACGATTGCTGGGCGAATGTAGCGATTGGCGGGGGTCCAAAGGTCAATAGGAGTGGCTGCGGTAGTATTAGAAACTAGCTGTAAATACTGGAACATACGATTGTAGCTCGCTTTTAGGGCCGTTGTCTGATTGAGCGAGTAATTCAGGGAAAAACGAGGTTCCCAACCATCGTAGAACTTAATAATCTCTCCCGCACCGTACGATACCGTATCTACCACCGCGTTTTCCGGAGACGGATTGTCGTCTTCGTATTCAAACACATCGCGTTCTCCTACATTCATAAACGCTGAGTAGCGTAACCCGTACTGTAGCGTAACCCGGTCGCCGAACTTCTTCTCATGACTGATGTAAGCAGCGGCTTCAATAGCGTGCTCTTCGGTAATATCCAACGGCGTCTCCGGTGGTTCGTCGGTCAGGCGGATAGTTACACTACCCGGATTGAAGTCGTACAGGATACCACTCACTCCAAAATCCAATGTACTGCTTGGTGAAGGGAAGTAAGTAAAATCGGCTTGGAGGTTGCGATTGGTTACTCCGGACCTCCATTCAAATTCCTCCAGCGTAGCATCGCCCCCACTTTCAGAAAAACCTAGCTCGTAGTTGTAATCGCTGTAGATAGCGGTGAAATTAGAAAATAGCTTATCGCTGAAAAGGTGGTTCCAACGAAGCGTTCCGGTCCGGTTGCCCCAGGCAAATCTCAAATTATCTACTGCCCCCCCAAATACATCGCGCCCAAAGTAGCCGGACAGATACAGACGATTCCGATCATTGATCTTGTAGTTGATCTTGGTATTTAAGTCGTAGAAGTAGACGATACTGTTGTTAATATCTTCGTTGTTAGACAAGCGAAGAAACAAATCACCGTAGGAACGACGTCCCGCCACCATAAACGAACTTTTATCTTTCAGGATAGTGCCTTCCACCAGTAACCTGCTACTAATAAGCCCAATACCTCCCTTCAGTCCGAACCGCTTAGTATTTCCCTCCTTTTGCCGTACATCCAGTACTGATGAAAGGCGGCCTCCGTACCGGGCGGGTACTCCTCCTTTGTATAGTTTGATGTCCTTTACTGCATCAGGGTTAAAAACTGAAAAAAAACCTAGCAGGTGCGATGAACTAAAGACTGGGGCTTCATCTAACAAAATAAGGTTTTGATCAACGCTGCCCCCCCTGACGTTAAAGCCGGGAGCTCCCTCACCCACGGTAGAAACACCAGGCAGCAGTTGGATACTTCGAATCACATCCACTTCACCTAATAAGGCAGGCATCTTCTGAATGGTCTGAATATCCACCTTCGCTGTACTCATCTCTATTTCTTGTACTTCGGGAATGGTTTCGGCGGCGGTGACTACAATTTCTTCTAGTTGTACTTCTTCGGATACCATTTCGATATTTAGGGTTTGGCTGTCCTCAACGGGGACGGTTAGGGTCTGCCTTTGATAACCAATATAGCTTAGCACCAACGTGTATTCCCCCGGTGGTACCGATAAGGAGTAGTATCCGTAGGTATTAGTCACGGTACCCGTTTCTAGTTCTTGAACATAGACCGTAGCTCCAATGAGTTCCTCGCCAGTAGCAGCATCAGTTACGTAGCCACTAATGGTAGCCTCTTCCGGAGGAACTTTTCTCATTTTTGCTTTCTTTTTCTTTTCCCGTAGCAGCAAAACCTTCTCGTCTACTGTTTTGTACTGAATAGCATAGCTACGGCAAATATGATCTAAAAAATACCGTAGCGAGCCTTGCTTTTTAGTAAGCGTTATCTCAGATTTTAAGGGAATACGGTTGCTGTAGGAGAACGTATATCCGCTTTGGGAATCCAGTTCTTCCAAGAGGTTTTTGAGCGTGAGAGTACGCTTGGTAAGCGTTACCTCAGCATCGAGCGAAGCTGGCGCTTGGGAAGCTACGTTAAGAAAGATAAATGCTAATAATAGTGCTTTCATGGACTAGTTATAAAAAAATGTAATATGCTTATCTTGGTAGGTGTAATTGATATCCAGGACTATCGCTATTTCTTCTAATACAGTTGCTAAGGATTGATGCTGAAAAGTAGAAGTAAGTTGTAGATCCCGTAATGCTTGATTATCAATCTGTACGGTTACTTTGTAGTGGCGGGCTATGTCACGTACCACTTGAGGGAAGAGCGTATCATCGAAACGCAAAGTGCCCGTCTTCCACGATAAATAATTGGAGTCGCTATTCTTCAATTCCTGCAACTGTAATCCCGGTTGGTAAATACCTACCTCATCGGGATCAAGTAGTAGTGTATCTTGATGGTGAGAAAAGGCTACTTTTCCTGAGTTAACAGTTACTTTTATTTCTTGCCCGTCCTGCTTCACATTAAAGCTAGTACCTACTACCCGTACTGTAGTGGAATCAGCGTGCACGAAAAAAGGAATTGTAGCATTGGACACAACCTCGAAGTAGCCTTCCCCAACGAGCTGAACCGTACGAGTTTGGCTTCCGAAACCTTCGTTATAAGAAAGTTCGCTGCCTTCATTAAGATACGCTTGGCTACCGTCGGGCAGATTCACTAGAAGTAAACTATCTTGGGCTACGTAGCTGTACCGTGCCGATTGAGTAGGTTTGGAAGAATTGAATTGTTGCACTCCCCAAATGGTAGTGATAAGCAGAGCTACGGCAGCAGCTACCTGCCAAACCCAACGATAAGATTGGGGGATTTTTCTTACTGAAGCAGGATCAGTAGGAGTCTGCATCTTCTGCCAAACCTTGTACCAGTCGGATTCTTCATCTACTTGAGTTATATGGCTGGCTTGACCGGATTTCTCCCATAGCTCCTTAAGCTGTTCCCACTCCTGTTGATTCTCCGGACTTTGCTGAATCCACTGGATTACTTCAGCTCGCTCATTAGGGCTTAGCTGCTCTTTTGCTTCTAAATAGCGAATCAGCAAGGTCGGGTCTAACGAATTATTTTGTTTCATACGCCCTTAAGACAGACCGCAGAACCGAAACACGTACCCAGTCTAAAAAAAATTACTCCCAAGCAGAAAATAAACAGTCAGCAAGAAAAGTGCTTTTCGTAGTAGTTTGAGTGCCTTACTGATTTGAGTTTCTACAGTACGTTTAGAAATATTGAGCTGATCGGCGATAGCTTGGTTGCTTAGCCCCTCGAAGCGGTTCATGGTAAAAATGCGCTGACACTGCTCGGGAAGTTGCTCAATAGCTCGATAGATACGCTGAGTTGCTTCGGCTTCTTCCAGACAGTCGGTGTACTCAGTATCGGATTGGTGAAGGGTTGCTTCTTGATAATGTCGGCTCCGCCGGTTTTCCTGATCGATCACATTCAGGCAAGTTCGGTAAACAGCCTTGAATAAGTAGGCTTTAAGCGACTGCTGAATCGTAAGGCTTTCCCGCTTTCGGTACAGTTTGATAAATACTTCTTGTACTACCTCTTTCGCTGTATCTATCTCGCTCACGTATTTAAGCGCAAAGGTGGTTAACACCGGGTAATATTCAGTAAACAGTGTTTTATAAACGGCCTCATCACCACGCTGAATTCCAACCAGGATTGCTTCGTCGATCTTAGATAGGGTAGATTCAGTTAGCCTCACAACAGCATTATTATTTGTTCTCAGAATAGCAAGAATGATGCGGGGGGCAGCGCAAGAAACTAAAAAAGTTAAGGCTTCTTTTGTCTAGGGAAGCTAATTTATTTCTGCCAAGGGTCAATAATTCTAATGCGTTTCGCAGTCCTGGAGGTATAAGTGAATTTAGGGGCATAGCGTCAATTTTTTACCGACGTTGGTTGCTTATCAATTCATATGCCACAACATATTATAGACACACTCTTCTTTATTAGCTGATAACCACTGTAACGAATGTCCGTCAACGAACACCTGCGTTCATAATCGGACAAAGCTTAGTCGATGTTTTATTGCAAAAAAGTAGGTATTGAAAATCATAAGTAAACTATAAATAGCGATGTAGAGCAATAATGTTAGGCGGAGAAAATTATTTTCTGCTAATTTTCGCTTACGTCACAATTCGCTATTTAATGGAAACCCGAGCTTAGGCCATTGATAGTCATCCTGATATTTATCATTTATTTGAAATCAGATATTATACATCTTCTTAACTTCCAAATAATTGAAGATGTAGATAGACATCAATAAACAGCTGTGTCCGGGCGTGAATTAAGGCTCTAGTTATCGCAAGATTTAATTTCTGCAATATTTCTAAATTTTTTAGGTGTCCGCCAACTACAGGGTGATAATACTACATTAAGTCAAAATATTCATCGAGCGATTTGACTACTTAGTAAGGGTAAGTAATCATAAATAACTGAAATTCAGATACATAAAAAATATATTCAAGAGCCTCTGACTCTACGTGTAACTTTTACAAACCTTCAAATCGTTTCAGATTCCTCTCTGAGAGGGTTTTTCGTTTCGCCAAGCAAAAGTTATTAAGCAAGTTTCTTAAGTCATAATGAGCCTCATAGTGAAGGATTAAAAATATACATGAGGGCTATCTATGAGAAAAAGAAGGCTGAGATGTATACTGATTTCGGATGTAGTAAAGAAGATTGGGATGAAGAGGTTGTCAATGGTGATTAATAAATGGAATTAACGAAGAGCAGTCTTCTTTAAAATCATCAGAAGCCTACCTTGAAAACCAACCGTATGGCGGCCACCTAAGTCTTAATCCCTATTGGTACGACAACTCAAGAGAGTTATCCATATATTCACACCTTGATAGCAACGATTGCATTCTTGAAATTTTACTACTATGCTAATGGCAGTGGCTGCATGAACATAAAAATACTAGGGTGTGTTGACATATGAATTAACGAGGGATTTGGAGACTGTTTTTGGGCCAATATAGGCACTTGAGAAGGGCAATGCCGTAGCATTGGCCGCCGAAAGTAACGCATAGTGGCTTAAAAAGAGGCCAAAATCACCGTTCAAATTCATATGTCAACACACCCTAGATTACCTCGAATAAAGATACAACTAACTTACTGACTCACAGTTATTGAATTATGATGAAACAATTATTTTTTCCAACCCTGATTGCGATAGGCAGCTTGGCTTGTACTACTACCGATGAGTCTTCTGATACTATGATAGAATATCCGCCTACCCAAACCGTAGACCATACTGATGAATACTTTGGGGTGGAAGTAGCTGATCCCTACCGTTGGCTGGAAGATGATCGCTCGGAAGAGACAGCCGAATGGGTAGAAGCCCAGAACGTGGTAACCCAAGGCTACCTGGAAAATATTCCGTATCGTGAGGCGATTGAAGATCGGCTCACCGAACTGTGGAACTACGAAAAGTATGGCACCCCCTTTAAGCGGGGCAACCGCTACTACTACTTTAAAAACGATGGACTGCAGAACCAAAGCGTAATGTACGTGCAAGATGATCTGGAAGCTGAACCGAAGGTATTCTTAGATCCAAATCAATTTTCGTCGGACGGAACGGTTTCACTGGCAACAGCTAGCTTCACGAAAGATGGTTCAATGATCGCTTACGCCATTTCTGAGTCAGGCTCCGACTGGCGCAAAGTGCTAGTAATGGATGCAGTTTCGCAGGAAGTAGTGGAAGACACCTTACGGGATGTAAAGTTCAGCGGTATCTCCTGGAAAGATAACGAGGGTTTCTTCTATAGTAGCTACGATAAGCCCGAAGAAGGCAGCGACCTCTCCGGTATCAATATGAACCATAAGCTTTTTTACCACAAACTAGGTACCCCTCAAAGTGAAGACGAATTAGTTTTTGGTGGTGAGCAAACACCCCGACGCTACGTAGGTAGTACGGTCACCAAAGATCAAAATTTTCTAGCGATTACTGCCGCGATGGGTACCACTGGACGAGAATTGTATATTAAAGATCTTCGACAGCCTAATAGTGAGATCGTACCTATCGTTCAAAACTTTGAGAATAATCACTCAGTGGTATACAGCGAAGGCAACACCCTGTATATTCTGACAAATTTGAATGCACCCAACCAGCGATTAGTTGAGATAGATGCTTCCCAGCCTACACCTGAAAATTGGAAAGATGTACTGCCTGAGAAAGATTACGTGCTGCGCGGAGTTTCCTTTGCCGGCGGTAAGCTGTTTGCCAATTACTTGAGAGATGCTTCTACCCACATTGAACAATACAATCTGCAAGGAAGCTTTGAGAGAGAAGTTGAGTTACCTACCATTGGTACCGCCGGTGGCTTCGATGGAGAAGCCGATCAGGAAACGCTATTTTATGCTTTCACCTCATTTACTTATCCAACTACGATCTTCGCTTACGATGTAGCTTCGGGTACTTCCAGTGTGTTTAAGCAGCCTGAGTTGGATATCAACCCAGAAGACTTTGAGACGAAGCAGATATTCTACGAAAGTAAGGATGGTACTAAAATTCCTATGTTTATCGTCCACCGCAAAGGCATGGAGATGGACGGACAAAACCCTACCTATCTCTATGCCTACGGCGGATTTAATATCAGCCTAACACCCAGCTTTAGTGTGGTACGCCTCTACTGGTTAGAAAATGGTGGAGTATTCGCTATGCCTAACCTACGCGGAGGTGGCGAATACGGCGAAGCCTGGCACGAAGCCGGAATGCAGATGAACAAACAAAACGTGTTTGACGATTTTATCGCCTCGGCCGAGTATCTGAAGGATAATCAGTACACCTCTACCGAAAAACTAGCCATTGCCGGAGGCTCTAACGGTGGGCTATTGGTAGGGGCTACCATGACTCAGCGCCCGGATTTATGCCAGGTGGCTTTACCGGCCGTAGGAGTAATGGATATGCTGCGCTACCATCAGTTTACTGCCGGAGCGGGCTGGGCTCCCGACTACGGTATTGCCGATAGCAGTAAAGCGATGTTTGAGTACCTACGCGCTTACTCACCCCTACACAATATTGAAGAAGGAGTAGCCTACCCCGCCACGCTGGTAACTACCGCCGACCACGACGACCGGGTAGTACCCGCTCACTCCTTTAAGTTTGCGGCTACACTACAGGAAAAGCATGCCGGAGAAAACCCCGTACTCATCCGCATCGAAACCAAAGCTGGCCACGGAGCAGGTAAACCTACTTCCAAACAAATAGAAGAGTGGGCCGACAAATACGCCTTCACCTACTATAATATGAATGTGATGCCAGAGCACGTGCGGTAGAATGGAGCTAGAGAGAATAGTAAATTCAATAGCTTTGCGTATCTTATGATGATATGAAAGCCCGAATTGACATTACTACTGCTTACTATTTCCCATTAATTATTAGAATCGTTGCCGTTGGGCTAATTGTACCTGGTGTAGCATTACTTTTTGCGCCGCTGAATTGGTGGATGATAGGATTGCTGCTGATTTTGTTAAGCTTGTTTGTACTTACGGCCCGCTATCGACTTTCCATTAATCTAGTAAAGCAGACCTACCACGATCATCTCTGGATTGCCGGATTTGAGAAAGGTGAGAAAAACCACTTTGATGTCATCACCGGAATGTTTGTAAATCAGAATGCGTACACTCAGACGGTAAACTCCCGAGCCTCCAGCATGACTAAGCACGGCATTGAATACAACGGTTACATCCGATTCGATGAGGAGGATGTTCACGTGTTGAGCGATGATAGTAAGAAGAGGGTGATGAGAAAGATGAAAAAAATTCAGGAGGCATTAAAGGGTAATATTGTGAGCAGCACTACGATCCAAATCAATAGTGATATCGCCGATTATACCAAAGTCGAGAGCTAAAACCGTCTTCACTATCAACTATCCATTTTCAATTATCAATTGATAAACCTATGCCAATTACCCTACGCGACGGACGCCAAGAAGACCTGCCTCAGGTACTCCAACTCATCAAAGAACTAGCTGAATACGAACGGGAACCGCAGGAAGTAGAAATAACTGTGGAGGAACTGGAGCAGGACGGCTTTGGTGAGAAGCCTATCTTTGGATTTTTTGTCGCAGAAGATACCGAACAAGCTACAGTAGTTGGGCTAGCTCTCTACTTCTACAGCTACTCTACCTGGAAAGGGAAATGTATTTATCTAGAAGACCTCATTGTGACCGAAGCTTACCGAGGACAGGGTATTGGCAAGCAACTACTCGACCGGGTAATTCAGAAAGCCAAAGATGAAGATGCCCGTCGGGTAGTTTGGCAAGTACTGGACTGGAACACCCCCGCCATTGAGTTCTATAAATCGCTAGGAGCATCTCTGCTACCTGAGTGGGTTACCTGCCGCTTGGTGAAAGATCAAATCCGACAATACAAATAACAAGGTACAATTAATAATGAGCAATTAGTAATGAGAATATATCTTTGTGGTGTGTAACTTAAATGAAAGATAAACTGAATATATTATTCGTTTGCGGTAGAAATAAAAGAAGAAGTAAAACCGCATCACAAATATTCCGAAATGATTTGCGTTTCAAATCTAGGTCGGCAGGGTTCAGTCCGAAAAGCCCTCACCAATTGAGCAGTAACGATATAGAGTGGGCTGATCTGATTTTTGTGATGGAAGGCTCTCATAAAAATAGGTTAATGGGTATGTATAGAGATTGGGATTTACCGAAAATTGAAGTTCTAAGTATACCTGATGATTACGAGTATATGGACACGGAATTAATTGAATTGCTGGAAATAGGAGTTAATGATTATTTACGGATTTTTGAAAAGATATAGAGGCTACACGCGATTAAGGTGCTTTCATTTATAGAAATTGATACTCACCAACCAAACAGCTAATAAACTGAGCATCAACTGCCTCTAATTGCTCATTGTTAACTGTACATTGCTAATTGCCCTAAACTTCTTCCATTAGAGTGCGGAAGGCGACGGTACGGCTGCCAAATTTTTCCAGGTGTTCTTGACGAAGGGCATCGGCATGATCGCGCTCGTAGATTTCGTAATCCTCCCTGCTTTTGGCAAAGTACTGGATAGCGTAGGTGTTGGTTCCTTCGGACTGTTCTACGTTCAGTAGCTGAAAAATCTTAGCGGTTTGAAACAGCCCGGTATTAATCACGTCCAGCATATGCTCATTCCGCATCCATTGCAGCCATTCTTCCTCAATAGCCTGCTCTACATTGACCGTGACATTGTATAAAATCATGCTACAAACATACAAAAAAGGCGCGTAACTCTTTAGCCACGCGCCTTCTCTATTACAATATTAATTTCCCTACGATACTTGTTTAATAGGAGGCATCGGTTTGGCAGAATCCTTGGCTTCTGCTTGGTGTTGTTCGGAAACTGATTGAGTGTTTCGTCCATCTGCGGTATTCTGTAGAACTAAATCCTTTAAGCAGGCAATCCACTTAGGATGATCATTCAGGCTTTCTACCAACTGCCATACTTCGCCACCAGCTTCCAAGAAATCCTCTTTGTATTCTTCTCCCACTTCCAGGGTAGTCTCCAGGCAATCGGCTACGAAGGCGGGCGAGAAAGCCAGTACTTTCTTAATGCCTTTTTCCGCTAGCTCTTCCAGTACTTCATCGGTGTAAGGACGAATCCACGGCACTGGACCTAGCCGCGACTGGAAAGAAACGGTGTATTTCTCGGGCGGAATATTCAGCTTCTCAGCCAGTACCCGCGAGGTTTGGAAGCACTGCGCCCGGTAGCAAAACTGGTTCTTCTTATGGAAGCTATTACAGCAGTCGCCGACCTTACAGTAATTGTCTTGCGAGCCTTTCTCAATTTGACTAACAGGTATACCGTGGTAGCTGAAGAGTACATGCTCAAACTCTTGCTTATCTAATTGCTCACGGGCGCGTTCTACGTGAGCCTCAATAAAGAGCGGGTGATCAGGGAAGTGACTGACAAAATTCACCGATGGAATAATCTGCCAAGTTTTCACAATCTCCATCACCTTATCAATCACTGAGCCAGAAGTAGCTGAAGCATACTGCGGAAATAGCGGAATGCAAATAATATGGCGTACGTTGGCTTTTTGCAATTCATCCAACGCCTGCTTAATGCTCGGACTCTGGTAGCGCATTGCCAGCTTTACGATGTATTCATTGCTTAGAGATTCCTGCAATAGATCGCGTACGTCTTCGCCGTAGAACTTCAGCGGCGATCCCCGGTCTTCCCACAACTTTTTGTATTCTTTGGCCGACTTAGGCGCCCGGAACGGCGCGATAATCAAGTTCACTAGCATCCAGCGGGGAATAAGCGGGTAATCTACCACGCGTTTGTCCATCAGAAATTCCCGCAGGTAGCGGCGTACATCGCTAGTTTTGGGACTATCGGGCGTACCTAAATTCACGATAAGCACGCCTACTTTACTATTACTCTTATTCATCGATACGAAAGTTCAGAAAGGGTTTATCTCCCAACAGCAAAGCTATTTCAAATGTTCGTCAGACATCAGAATTGAAATACTGCTGACATGAGTAGGTGCCAACCTACTTCTTCGGAAAATAAAATTATTAGCCTAATTAGCGCGAATTCCGCGAGTTTAGTATCATATCAACCTTACATAGCTGCCCAGCCACTTCATTTCCTGCTGATATTTGGATACTATGTGCTGGATACGTTCGTCCTGCCAGTGACCCTCAAAATCAATGAAGAACCAGTAAGTAAAGGTTTTTCCCCGCTTGGCCGGACGGCTTTCAATCTTAGTCAGATTAATACCTTCTTTACTGAAGTCCTGCAGAAAATCAGCCAGGATTCCTGGCTCATCAGAGTGGGGTAGTTTTACTAAGACCGAAGTTTTATCCGCTCCACTAGACTGATTGGTAAACGACTTACTAATGATAAAGAAGCGGGTCTGATTATCGCCGGAGGTTTCTACGTTTTCAAATAAAATAGGTACTTGGTACTCCTGGGCAGCAATGCGAGAGCAAATAGCCGCACTATCGGGCTCCCGAGCGGCCAGACGAGCGGCCTTAGAGGTAGACTCTACCGGAATCAGCTCCACGGTGCTATCGTTTACCACCTCATCAATAAATTTGCTGCACTGTCGGAAAGCAATGTCTTTGGAATAAATTTTACGAACCTGGGAAAGCTTATCAGCCTGACTGACAAAAGCAAAGTGTACATCCATGGGCAGTTCGGCGGCAATGTGTACGTCGTACTCAGCCAAGCAGTCAGCGGTCTCGGGTACTAATCCCTGCTGATTATTTTCTACCGGCACTACGCCAAAGCGGGTTACCTCCGCCGCTACCGACTTAAACACTGCCCGGATGCTACTCACCGGCATATACTCACTCATAGCCCCAAAGCGGCTTTCGGCCGCCTGATGGGTAAAACTACCGCTGGGTCCTAGGTAAGCAATTCGCTCTGGCAATTCAATATTGCGACTTACGGCAAATATTTCCAGAAAGATAGCATCTATGGCAGTTTCGGGCAGTAGGCCAGAGTTATACTCTTTCAATCGGTCCAGAATAGCTTTTTCCCGCTCGGGGCGGTAAATGATACTATTGGACGAGCGTTTGAGTTCACCTACTTGCCGAACAACTTCCATCCGTTCGTTCAGTAAAGAGAGTAGTTGGTCATCAATTTGGTCAATACGCTGGCGGTATTCGTTCAGTTTAGCTGAATCCATCATAGGGAAGATTGCGGTAGAATCAGCAAATTAGAAAAATTTACGGCAAAAGCGTGAGATGATGATTGATGAGCGATGAATAATGAATAATAACTCCGCTGGCGAATAGTTGTCATTTATTCATCACTATTCATTAATCATCATCCAGGCATTGTGATTGTCTTGTACTTCGAGTAATTTTGAAGACTATATCTTACTATCATTATGCGACGAGACCAGCAGATATTTGACCTTATTCAGCAGGAGCTAGAACGGCAGGAGCGTGGTATTGAACTGATCGCTTCCGAGAATTTCACCTCGCCCCAGGTGATGGAGGCGATGGGTAGCGTACTGACCAACAAATATGCGGAAGGGCTACCCGGCAAACGTTACTACGGCGGTTGTGAAGTGGTAGACCAGATTGAACAGCTAGCCATTGACCGGGCCAAAGAACTGTTCGGAGCCACCTGGGCTAACGTACAGCCCCACTCGGGTGCTCAGGCAAATGCCGCCGTGATGCTGGCGATACTACAACCAGGGGATAAGATTCTGGGCTTTGACCTTTCGCACGGAGGACATTTAACCCACGGCTCACCTGTCAATTTTTCCGGAAAGTTATACAGCCCTTCGTTCTATGGAGTAGAGCAAGAAGACGGAAATGTCCCCGCTGGCTACATCGATTACGACAAGGTAGAAGCCATTGCCCAAAAAGAGCAGCCTAGGTTATTGATTTGCGGAGCATCAGCCTACAGCCGCGATTGGGACTACGAACGCCTACGCAGCATTGCCGATAGTGTAGATGCGTTTTTACTAGCCGATATTTCGCACCCTTCGGCGCTCATTGCCAAAGGTTTACTGAATGATCCGCTGCCGCACTGCCACTTCGTAACTACTACCACTCATAAAACATTGCGAGGGCCACGGGGTGGATTAATTATGATGGGACAGGATTTTGATAACCCAATGGGTGTAACCACTGCTAAAGGAACCGTTCGCCCCATGTCGGCTCTGGTGGATACGGGTGTTTTCCCCGGAACGCAGGGTGGACCGCTAGAGCACGTAATTGCTGCCAAAGCAGTTGCGTTTAAAGAGGCTCTTTCAGACGAATTTCTGACCTACACTAAGCAGGTAATTTCTAATGCACAAGTGATGGCGCAGGAGTTTATTGATCGGGGCTACTACGTAATCTCGGGGGGCACTGATAACCACGAAATGCTGATTGATCTTCGTTCCAAAAACATTACTGGTAAGGTGGCCGAGAAGGTACTGGGCGAAGCCGATATCACCGTCAATAAGAATATGGTACCTTTTGATGATAAGTCGCCGTTTGTAACGTCCGGCATCCGGATAGGCAGTGCAGCCGTCACCACCCGTGGTATGGGCGAAGTTGAAATGCGCCGGATTGTGGAATTGATAGACGAAGTGATAATGCATAGAGATGACGAAGGGCAGATCCATCAAATCCGGCAGTCGGTGAACCAAATGATGGCTGAGTTTCCTTTATACAGTAGTTTAGAGAAGTTATAAAGAACGTTGGAAGAGCAAACCGGAAATCAGTTAGAACCTAAAGAAAACGGGGTGAGCACTCGTGACGAGGATCACTCCCTTCAGGAGTATTCTGCCCCAGCCGAAGAGAAGCAGATGTCGTTCTTGGAGCACCTGGAGGAGCTTCGCTGGCATATTATTCGGTCGCTAGCCGCTATTATGGTGTTTGCCGTGGCGGCCTTTGCGGCTAAAGATTTGGTGTGGGGAATACTTATTTTGGGGCCTACCGAACCGGATTTCTGGACCTTTCGTCAGTTTTGCAAGATTGGCAGCTTAGTGGGCTCCGATGCCTTTTGCCTGGAAGAGATGCCCTTCATTATCCAAAGCCGGAAAATGACCGGGCAGTTCACTATGCATATCTATTCCTCAGCGGTGATTGGACTCATTGCCTCTTTTCCCTATGTATTCTTCGAGATATGGCGATTTATCAGCCCAGGGCTGTATGAGCAAGAGCGAAAGCTAAGCCGAGGAGCAGTATTCTTCGTGAGCACTCTCTTTCTGATTGGGGTGTTATTCGGCTACTATGTGGTTACTCCAATCTCAGTGAATTTTTTGGGAAACTACCAGGTAGACCCCAGTATTCTGAATGAATTTGATATTACCTCCTACGTAGGAATTCTCATTACCTTAGTGCTAGCATGTGGACTGTTATTTCAGTTGCCAATCGTAGTGTACTTTCTGAGTAAGGCGGGTATTATTACTCCCAAGTCGCTCATTACCTATCGTCGCCACGCAATTGTGGTTATCCTAATTATTTCTGCTTTAGTAACCCCACCTGATCCGGTTACTCAACTATTGGTTACTTTCCCTCTTATCCTGCTCTATCAGGCTAGTATTCTGATTTCTAGGTGGGTTTTGCGTAAGAAAGAGAAAGCCGAAGCTGCCGCTGAGAATCAGTAAACCGCTATTCACTAGCCTCTTCTACCCTTTGGTACACCGGCTGCCCGGCTAGCTTACGATACGATACTGCTATCTGTGAAATCCGTTCAAATATCTGGGGCATCAATTGCCCCTCATCAATAATCAGATCCGGCATATCCTCCCGAAACGAGTCATACACGGAAGCGACATTAGCAAAATCGTTTAGGCCAGTGAGCTGGCGGGCTGCTAATTGCCAGTTTAGATAAGGAGTTGCTAGTTGTGCATTCTGATATACACTTAGGTTTTGCCCTAGCATCAGCACTCTTTTCCCGGCTACCAGTTCGTCGTACTCAGTAGACTTTACCAGCAGATTTTCAATGTCGGTGACTTCCCGAAGAGAAAAGAAATTATATAGTAGAGCGTATCCATTCAGCACCAGGAGTAAAGCCAACCCAACGGTAACCAACTCGGCAATCAATATCCGCCGAATAATTAGCAGAAAGTGAGTAATAAAGAATGCCGCAGGCGGAATAAAAAAAAGCAGATGGTAAGGAGCCAATTGCCGAGCAAGCAGCAGCGTGGCCAGTGCAGCTACCAGCTTTAATCCCATAATTTGCTGCAATTTACTTTGCTGGTTGGTATAGCGACGATACTTACCAATTTGATAAACAGAAACTATCAGAACCCCTGAGGCAACTGCACTAATAACTAGTAAGTCCCATCCGCCTACATAAGGGGTTCGGGGAAGGTTACGGAATGCCAGAAGATACTGCTGAGTAAATCCTTCGGAAGCTTCGAATAGATAGAAGAATGTAAAGGCGACTAGAAACGGAAGCGCTACTCCGTAGAGCAATAACAGCACCCGACGCAGCGATAGGTTTGCAAAAAACAGGTACGCCATCAACGACGATACTAGGTATACAATGCTAGGAAAGTAGCAGAGAACTGCTAACCCCACAAAGATTCCCGTACTAAGAATACGTACATCGCGCGACTGGCTCTCAATGCGGTAAAAGATATTCCGCAGGGCCAGCAGCACCCAAGTGAGGGATAGCAGCACTGGCGATAAGGTGTAAAAATCGAAAGAGAAACAGGAGAGCAGTCCGTATAGTAAGGCCGGTACGTAGGTGTTCTCGTGGTAGGCTTTTTTTGCCAGCAAGAAATCGTTGAAGATCAGGCACTGATAAGTAGTAAGCAGCGTAGCTAGGATAACGTAAGCGTTCTGGCTTCGGGAAAAAACCAGTTCGATCAGATGATACAGCAGCGCGGCCAGTGGCCCAATGTTATCCCATAGTTGCGTATACAGGCGATCACCCTCTGCCATATTTTCGCCCACCAGCATCCAGTTTAGCTCCGGCAGCGTCAGATAATCGCTCGAGACTAATACGGGTAAGCGCACCAGCATTAACAGCACAAATACGATTAGAATCCGGTACGGGTCGTTGACTCGGAAAAAGGTAAGCAATCCAGATTATTTAAGAAGTTGATAGTTGAAACGATATAGCTGCAAAAAAAGCAATCAACCTTCGTATACCCAAAGACGTGTACTTTTTTGTACAGATTTATGTGAATAATTCGGTAACGGTTGTAAGTTTGTTCATTTAAAGTATTATGGTGTTTGGGTGTTACAGTGTTTAAGTTTAGAGTTCAGTGTTTTAAGTTAGTATCAATAAGTATCAACTATAATATTAAAACACACTAACACTTCGCACTAATAAAACTGATTGATATGAAGGAAAGTAAAAGGCAGCGGCAGTATTCTTCGCTATTGCAGAAAGAATTGAGCGAGATTTTTCAACGTAACGCTTCTTCGCTATTAGGTGCTAATGAATTTGTAACGGTTTCGCAGGTGCAGGTTAGTCCTGATTTAGGGGTAGCTAAAATCTACCTAAGCTTCATGCTCAGTAAACGAAAAGAGCAACTGATGGACACCATTCAGTACAAGAAAAGCGAAATTCGCCGTTTATTAGGTAACCGAATTGGAAAAGTAGCCCGAGTAGTACCCGAACTTATTTTCTTTCTGGACGATAGCGCGGATTACGCCGCCCGTATGGATCAAATCATTTCTAACCTGGATATTCCTCCCGCAGATGAGGATGAAGACTAAGAGCCTAGGGCTAAGAGCAGAAGCGACGGGGTTGGAAGATGGGAGTTTGTACGTTCAAGGTTACAAGTTCAGAGTTGGAAGACGGAAGTCCGAAGCTGTGAACCGTGGGCTGTGGATCGGGCGCCGAGCGCTAGTGAGCGTGCGGTGGCCACCAGTAACTGAGGACAAATGACCAGTAACAAAAAATATTCACTCATTCTCACATTCTATCATTCAGCAATTGAACCATCGAACACTCAAACAATAGAACAATCGATTAATGAACTTCCCTTTACTGGTAGCCCGACGGTACTTTCGCTCTAAGAAAAAGAAGAACTTTATTCAGGTGATCTCCAATATCTCGATGATTGGAGTGGCAGTCGGGACGATGGCGCTGATAGTAGTACTATCAGTGTTTAATGGGTTAGAAGACTTGATCAAAGAATCTAAGAGCACTTTCGATCCGGAAATAAAGATAGTACCCACTATCGGAAAAACATTTGTTGCTACCGACTCTCTGTTGACGCTAATCCGGCAGATAGAAGGGGTGGATGTGGTGACCGAAGTGATTGAGGATAACGCGATGGCCCGTTACCAGGATGCCTCCATGATTGTGAAGATGAAGGGAGTGACTGATAACTTCATGGAACAGCAGCGGCTAGAACAGGCTATGGTGCACGGTGATCTGGCACTGAAGAAAGATGGCATTAATTACGCTATTATGGGCCGTGGTGTGCAATACACTCTGTCAATAGCTCCCTCTAATGAATTTTACGCTATGCAACTGTTCACCCCGCGGCAAACGGCTAGCACCGGTGGGTTTAATCCCGACCCTATGACCCGCTACTTCAGGCGCAAAAACATTATGCCGGGCGGAATTTTTGCTAACGAAAAAGAGTACGACGCCAGCTACGTGATTGTACCCATTGATTTTGCCCAGGATTTATTTGGCTACGACCGGGAACGCACCGCTCTGGAAATTAAAACGAAGGAAGATACCAAGATCAGCAGCGTGGAGCGGCGACTGGAGAAATTGTTGGATGCCTCCGCCTACGATGTGCTTAACAGCGACGAACAGCACGCTAGCCTGCTGAGAGCCGTAAAGTGGGAAAAGCTATTTGTGTACATTACCTTCTCATTTATCCTGGCCATTGCCTCCTTTAATATTTTCTTCTCCTTATCCATGTTGGCTATCGACAAACGTAAAGATATCGCGATGCTCTTTGCGATGGGAGCCAACCAGCGCACGGTAAAGTCTATCTTTATGATGGAAGGAACTCTCATCGCCTTAATTGGAGCGGGTAGTGGGCTTATTGGAGCTATAATCGTTTGTTGGGTGCAGCAGACCTTCGGAGTAGTATCCATGGGAATGCAAACTGCTATTGTAGATGCTTACCCTGTGAAAATGGAAGTGGCTGATTTTCTGTTTACTGCCCTCAGTATCTCACTCATTACATTTTTAGCCTCTTACCGCCCGGCTATTATTGCGGCCCGTACCGATGTAAAAGATTTTTTGTAAAGTTATTATTTTAGCTAAATTGTGGGTTAGCTTTTTCTATCGACCCAACTATCAATCGCTATTTTTTCTCATGAGAGTTTCGACCGAACGGCCCTTTAAAGTCATTTACTCGCTATTTAACCACGAGTACCTAGGCTATCTGTTTGAGTCCTTTGCAGTGCAACTAAACGACCAACACGATTTTACCTTTGAGCACCAAAATATTTCGCATAAAAATGCCCGGGAATTTGCCCAAGAACTAGATGAGCAGGACTATGAGCTTATCCGGCTGATGGACTCCATGCAGCAGGAGGTAATTATCAACAAGTTTCACAAGAAGCGGCTAAAGCCGCACGAGTTTTTCTACAAAGTATATAAGAGCGATAGTGAGCGGCAGCAACTGGTAAAAGATGATATTCATACCTATCTGGAAGATATTCGCCGCCGAATTCTTCCGTTATTGCAGGGCAAGCGGCTATTTGAGATGAGCAACGATGGCGAGCCGGTAGGGAAGGAAATTGAGGTGCTGTCCTAAAAGGCAACTGTACTATTTCAAGTTCGGC
>ERZ1740058.864-NODE-864-length-18360-cov-9.636384_pt1 | contig 18360 bp, 14 predicted proteins | sample MGYA00581745_ERZ1740058 | MGnify/ENA primary metagenome ERZ1740058 (study PRJEB43018, sample SAMN04849742) | marine metagenome | isolation source: floating plastic debris | place: Pacific Ocean | collected 2008-08-30 | study: EMG produced TPA metagenomics assembly... | reverse complement strand
GCTTGCAGGACGCCGGCCGCTCGGGCGCGATGCGCTACGGCGTATCCCAATCCGGACCGATGGATTGGGTCCGCTACCGCCTCGCCCTCACCCTAGCCGGCGCCGAAGGCCCAGCGTCCGAAATCGGTCTTGCCGGCGCCCGGTTCAAAGCCACCGGCACGGTCCAACTCGGCATCGCCGGACCAGGCTTTTCTGTGAAGATCGTTGGCGGCGACACGATCCCCCTCCCAGCCCGCCTCACCCTGGGTGACGGCGAAGAAATCGACATCACCCCCGGCCGAGAGGGCATGTGGGCTTACCTCGCCGCAAAGGGGCTCGATACAGGCGAACCCGTCCTCGGCAGCTTCGCGACCAACGCGCGAACGGGCCTTGGCCGGCGCAGCTTCGACGCGCCCTTTCCCTGCGACGAGGTCAAACCCTTCCCGCCCCAGCTGTTCACAGATCTGGGTGCGCTCGACGGTCCCATCGCCGTCCTCCCTGGCCCACAACATCACCTCTTCGTGCAGGAAGAGCTGGACCGGTTCGCCTCACAACCCTTTCGGCTCACCGATCAGCTTGACCGCATGGGCTACAAGCTGTCGTGCGATCCGATCCACGCTATCACCCACGACATCATCTCCGATGGCATCGTGGAGGGCTCCATCCAGGTCCCCGGCAACGGCCAGCCCATCATCCTGTGTGCCGACCGGCAGCCGACAGGCGGCTATCCCAAAATCGGTGTGGTGGCGGCCGCCTCCCGGCCAGCGCTCACCCAGCGCAGACCTGGCGCCGAAGTCCGCTTCCGCTGGATCGACGCCGAGGCGGCCGCAAAGGCACGCCATGCGCTCGCTGAAGCGGCCGCCAACCCAAAACCCCGCCAGCTCGATCAAATCAGCGGCGAAACGCTGATGGCGGTGAACCTCATCGGCGGCGTTTGGGCAGACGGTACAACCGCTACCCAATGACCTCCCCTGCGGTGCGCCTCACTCACTTGATGTGAATGCGGCGCGGGCGAATGGCGAGGCCGTGTTCGGTCTTTCGCCAGTGGTGCGGGCGGTGAACGAGATCGTATAACGCGACAATCACCGCTGCGCCCATAAGCAACCAGTAGACCGGAAACCAAAACACAATCAGTGGGTTGATCTGATGGCTTTCATGCGTCTTCGCGCTGACAGCCCCCAGCACAATGTTGGCGCCGTACCCGAATATGATCGACCCCAACTGCACACCGATCACCACGGGGTGAATGCCGATGCTCGCGGGCACAGCGCCGAGCGCCATCAGTGCCAGTTGCGCCGTGACGACCAAATGGGCGAGCGCAGCGCCCAGCGCACCCACAATGAAGAGATACATCAACGCAACGTCGGACCACCCCACTTCTCGGATCAGTCGCACAGGGTGTCGGCTGTGCACCAGCAGCGTCTGCATATAGCCCTTAAACCAGCGTGCGCGTTGCTTCAGCCACGCCGACATCGTGAGCGGCGCTTCCTCAAAGGTGTCGGAGTTGAGCATCTGGATGCGATAACCCGCGCGTCGCAGGCGGATCGCCAGATCAGCGTCCTCGGTCACGTTAAACGGGTCCCACCCGCCCACCCGCATCAGCGCGCTGCGCCGAAAGTGGTTCGAGGTGCCGCCCAGGAGCACGAGGCCGCCGCGGCGCGTCACCATTGGCATTATAAAGTTGAACAGGCACGCATACTCGATGGCGAACATGCGCGTGATCCAGCTGTGCTTGTGATGGTCGATGGTGAGCCGCGCCTGCACCGCACCGAGGCTTTTGGGCCCTGAGCGGAATGCAGCGACCGCGGCGCGCAGCTGGCCAGGATCGGGTCGGTCCTCTGCGTCGAAAATCGTGACGAGCGCTCCGGCCGCTTGTCGCAAGCCCGCATTGAGCGCGCGCGGCTTGGTTTGCGGCTGTCCTTTCGGTAGCACAATGATCCGGCTCGGCCAGTCTCTGGCAGCGCACTCGATGGCGGCGCGGGTCTCGTGGTCGCCCTCTTCCAGCAAGAACATGACGTCAAGCTTCGCGCTGGGATAATCGAGCCGGCGCAGCGCGTGCACAAGGCCAGGAATGGCCGCAGCCTCGCGGTGCACGGGCACAAGGATGGAGTAGACCGGAAGGGGAATGTTCCGTTCGGGTGGCTTTTGTTCGACCCATCTACGGTCGAACAGGGCCATCGCCCGGGATGCGGCGTATCCTAGAAGCAGCGCGGTCAGCGCCCCGAGGAAGATGGTCACCGTTACGCTGGGCAGAATGAGGGCCGCCACCAACGCACTGCCCAAAATGCCGCCGATCACTGTGGCCTGCCCGTGCGACAGGGTGCGGGCTGCGGTGCGGTCGGGCGCGATGGCGTGCAGAGGCTCAACGACGCCTTGCACCGTGATCGGCCCCGCCGAGCGTCGCCGGCGAATGGCTTCGGCGAACGGCACAATAATCAAACTGGCGGCGAGATTGGGCGAGCGCACAACCGCGGCCCCAAGCATGGGTAGCCACTGCGCATCCGGTGCTATGACAAGGTACCCGCCGGCGCGCAACGGCTCAAAAACCGCCCCTTGCTGGTTGAAGCGCGGCGGGTGCACCACTGCGGCGAGCTCGTCGGGTAGGCGCCTGTAAAACGGCACGCCGAGCCAATCAGCGATCTTCTCGTTCAGCTCCGCGTTGTCGAAAGGGAGGATCGCGGCGTCTTCGGCTCCGCCCGCCCGGCCAATGGCGCGCACGCAATCGTAGGGCGCGGCCGCTGCGAGCGCTTTGGCAAAGACGCTGCGTTGCGAGGGGGACAGCGCGCGAGTGCGGGCGGCGCCCCCATGCGCGGCCATCATGCTCGCCGCCCGACGTCCAAGCGCGACGGCTTCGCTCTTGCTTGGCGCAAGGGTGGCGTCGCTTAATTCATAGCCGCGGTGTAGGCTATCGCCATAGCGTCCCGGCCCCTGGGGCCCATCCACCAACGGCCCCTTCGCTGCAGAGCCGTAGGGATAATCCATAGCAGCGCTCGCGAGAGTTTAGTGGCTGCCGGGATGCAACCTTGAATAATTTGTGGCGACGGTACGGCAACAGTCTGGCGGGCGCAATCAAGAATTGCAGCAGCTGCTCAGGACGATTTTGAATTGATCGCGCTGACGGTGACGCGGAACGCGTCAGCGCCCCTCGGGTGGCCGTGCGAATGCGAGACGAATAAAGTTCGTCACACCCGGCGTTTGCAAGGGCAAGCCCCCGATTGTGAGGATCCGATCACCCGTACGGCCTAACTCATAGTCGATGATCACGCGGCCGGCTTCAGCGATGACCTCATCGACGGTGACGCACTCCGGCACTACGAGAGCGTTGATGCCCCACGTCACCCCAAGCCGGCGCGCAATATCAACGTTCGGGGTCAGCACCAGAATGTCCGCCGACGGCCGCTCACGCGCGATGCGTAAGGCGGTGCTGCCGGCGGCGGTGTAACAGACGATGGCGCGCACGTTCAGCGTCTCGCCGATCTGGCTCGCAGCTGCCGAAAGCGCATCGGCACCCGTGGGTTCCGGCTCGTAGCGTTGAGCGTCCAGGATGGAACGATAGTGGTCGTCTTGCTCCACTGTGCGCGCCACTTGGTCCATCGTGCTGACAGCTTCGGCGGGGAACTGTCCGGCCGCACTTTCCGCCGACAGCATCACAGCGTCTGCACCCTCAAACACGGCCGTTGCCACGTCCGACACCTCAGCACGGGTCGGAACGGGCGCCTCGATCATGCTTTCCAGCATCTGCGTGGCCACGACCACCGGCTTGCCGGCCTTGCGCGCAGCGCGCGTAATGCGCTTTTGCAGCCCCGGCACGGTGTCGAGCGGCATCTCAACGCCAAGGTCGCCCCGCGCCACCATCACCGCGTCGGAAAGCTCGATGATATCGTCGAGCCGGTCGATGGCCTGCGGCTTCTCAATCTTCGCCATCAGGCCCGCCTTGCCCCTGGCGAGCTTGCGCGCCTCGGCCATGTCTTCCGGGCGCTGAATGAACGACAGTGCCAGCCAGTCCACCCCAGCGTCGAGCGCCGCGGTGAGGTCTGCGTGGTCTTTTTCGGTCAGCGCGCCCATGGGCAGCAGCGTGTCCGGGCACGAGACGCCCTTGCGGTTCGACAGCGGACCGCCTTGCACGACCACCGTATCGGCTTCGGTATCGCTCGCCTCGGTCACGCGCAGCGTAATCTTGCCGTCGTCTAGCAGCAGCCGGTCGCCGGCCTTAAGGGCGTGCAAGATTGGCGGGTGTGGGAGCTGAACCCTGGTTCCGTCGCCAGGCGTCTCATCCGAATCCAGCCGAAACGCCGCGCCGTTCTCCAGATGGATGCGGTCGCCCTCAAACATGCCCACGCGCAGCTTAGGACCCTGGAGATCGGCAAGAATGGTAATTGCAGTGTTGAGGCCCGCCTCGATGCCGCGGATATCGCGCACGAGCGTCCGGAGCATGTCATGGCTCGTATGGCTCATGTTGATGCGAAACACGTCTGCACCTGCACGATGCAGCGCAGCGATGGTTTCCGGAGAGGATGATGCTGGGCCGAGGGTAGCGAGAATACGGACCCGACGGGCTCGGATCACTGACCGCCAATGCCAGTCTTCGGTTGCTCGTTCAGCTGCACGGTCCACGACAGCTTGTCTCGCGTATCGACCTCGATAAAGCCGCGGCGCTCAAATCCGCGGGCCACGCAGTCTTGCACGCCTTGGATCGTAAATTCGCGTTCGTCGGTGCACATGAAGGACGTGCCTCCCCAGGCACCGCCTTCCTCGTAGTCGAGCGCATAGACGTAGTAGTAGCGGGACGGGAGCGGCCCTTCCACGACCACCTGGCAGGTCTCAGCGGGGATGTTCCACCATCCTTCGCTCACCCATGTGTCGCCGCCTTTATAGCCGATGGCGATCCCGACTTGGACTGGAGTTTTGTTGCACAGCCGCAGTTCAGCGTGTGCGTCATCCGCCATCATCGGCATGATCGCGCAGCCCAGGCCGAACGCCCCAAGCCAGTTGGCAGCCTTAGCCGGAGCTGAGGCAAGCAAGAACCGGATCATACGCGAAACGCCACCTTCTTCTTCTTGTCGGGTCGACCGTCCCAAGCCGGACGGTTCATCACCATTAACCTGCTCGTTGTCAATGAGCCCAACGTGCCTCTCTCATCGCCGTTGACCAGCCCTGCGCCGCAACGGAGTCGTCAAGACATTCCCGTTAAAATGGTACGGAGTAAATTCTTAACATCCCGTTCATCCGCATTTCCCAATCCTAAGAAAGCTCACTTATCCCCGAATACGTAGGGCTTGGTAGCATCAGCATCCAGATGGAAGACGAACTGCTATTTTGTGGCAAAAGAAAATCTAATAAACAGTCATAAATTGCATTGAAGACTTTAAGTATGTTCAAACGCCGCTTAGAAAGTTGAATTGGTTGCAGGAATTGCGGCAACAGCGGGGCATCAGCGCCTCTCGGGCACTCCTTAAAGTTGTGTCGTTGGGCTGCAACATTTTACAAAAAAATTGCTAGCAATCGAAATTTATTGGGGAAAACAGGCGGTTTCAGAGGCGCGATGCCCGCCTGTGAACCCTGCGATCATTCCTGCGGAGCGCGGATTGCGGGGATGATTCGCCCAGCGGCCTATCCAACAAAGCGCAGCTGCCTCAAGCCTGAGGCATAACGCAAACGAGGAATGCGCGATGGATGAACCCGTGGCAGCAGAGCAGCTCCGTAGCTTCGTGGAGCGGATCGAGCGACTGGAAGAAGAGAAGCAGCAACTGGCCGATGACGTGAAGGACGTCTACGCGGAAGCCAAGGCCAACGGCTTTGACGCAAAGGTCCTGCGCCAGCTGGTTCGGCTGCGCAAACAGGAGCCAACCGAGCGGGCGGAACAAGAGGCGATCCTGGACCTCTACATGGAAGCCCTCGGCATGCGCATGGGCGATATTCCCGCCGCTCAAGCGGCATAGGCGCCGAAGCCGACATCGGCTGGGTGAAACGCGCTGTCGGCTTAAATTTCAGTCGACAGCGCCTCGCCCGCCAGTGCGCAGGCCGCGTCATAGCGTGAGCGAGGCTGGTTTTAAGAGCGGGGGCTGGGGAACAGTGTAATGCGCAGACCCTTGAACCCGTCCGGGGCAGGCAAATTTGGCCCGTTGCGGGAGAAGCTCCCCGGGGCGCCAAGGAAGCCACCCACAAGCAACACCTGGCTCACACCATCGCCATTCCTGTCGGGCGCGACGAAACCGCTAAACGTTTCGCCGTCAATCCCGGTCTTGGTCGCGATTAGCGCAGGGCTCGCCCCGCGCACTGGGGTCAGTGTGGTGGCAAGCGATGCTGTTGGTCGCCGCCGGATCTGTTCAGAAAGGCTCGGCCCAGACCCTGGGGCGGGAGCAGCATCAATGCCGCGCGTGATGTCGCTGCCTAGCGCTGCGACATCGATCGCAGTCTCGTCCAGGTCGGATGGTGCGCTCAGCGTCTGCGCCGCCAACGCCTGTGCCGCGTCAAGGGCTGCATCGTTGTCTGCCGGTCCGGCATATCCGAGCGCAGTCGTCCCCTCCAAGAGTGTCTCGATATCGGGCCGCGCCGGCGGAATAGCAGCGACAACGACCGGCTCATCCTGCGGCGGCGTGTTCGGTTGCTCGGGCGGCGTTTGTCCCGATGGCAGCGGCGTATCGGAAATGACCGCACCGATGGGGTCCCCGCTGGCTGGGGCCACCGATGTCACCGTCGGCACCGATGGCGAGGCCGCCGGCGCGCTTTCCTCCGCCCCGTCCTCATCGCCGCGGAAGCGATTGATCAGGCCACCCAGCGACACGCCCGGCAGCTGACGGAAGAGCCCTTGCCCTTCGTCACTCCCATCACTGCTGCGGTCAGGCTCTGCGGCTGCTGCAGCGGCTGGCCGCTCAGCGCGTGGTTCGGAACGGGGCACTGCCGACGAGATCCGGTCGCGGGACAGCGAGGCTGTGCGCACCGGCACGGGCCGATCATCAGCCGGCGAGGCGGTGCGCGTGTTGCGCACCCGGTCGCTGCCGGGCGAGCTGCTGGCCGAAGACTCAGCGCTATTGCGCTCGCGCCCGCCACCCAAAATACCGGCCAACAGGTTTCCGCCACCACCGCCGCCCCCGCCGCGAAGGCGTTGCAGCTTGCCTGCTTTCTCCAGCGCCTGCGCCTGCTTGTAACCCTTCAGCGGCTTGCCGTTGGAGGGCAGGTGCAGCGTCTTTCCGTCTGGGAACAGCCGCGACAGCTGCCGGCGCGACATCCGTGGCCATGAGCGAACCCGGCCCGTGTCGAAGTGGACGAAGGCGGTGCCACTGCGCGGATAATAGCCGACGCCGCCCACCTGCCGCTTCATCCCGGCTTGGCGCACCTTCGCCATGTTGGCGCCTTTGATGAAGAAGTCGATCGCCTTGCCAGCCATGTGCTGAGAGCGCCGAGCCACCCCGCGCGAGCGTTTGCGCAGCATCTGGTTGGTCGCCGGCGAGCGGTATGCGGACACCACGCTGATGCGCCTGCCGCCAAATTCCTGCTGCACCTCCCAAAGAAGGTCGAACAGCTCGGGATCCATCTTGGTGGCTTCGTTCCGTCGCCAGTCGCGCAAAAACCGGTTGAGGTCACGCAGCGCACTCGGCACAAACCGGCCGTTGCGCTTGTAAACGACGTCGATTTCCTCGCCGGTATGGGTGAAGTGCAAACTGAGGGAGCGGTTGGCGGCCGATGCCGGACTCGCGGCTGCCGCGAGCATCGCGACCGCGGCTAACGCTATGGCCGCGCCGCGCCACGCCAAACTGTTGGAACAGCGCAAAGGCTGCCAATAGAAAGGGAACACGCGCGTCAAGCCGGCCTCTTTCATCACCCTCAAGGCGTCGGCCGGATCATCTGGCCAGCCGCACCCAAACACGCAAAACTTGCACGCGCCTTAACTGATGCGTCGAATTTCGCCAAGGGGATTCACCAATTTGCCAGGAAATCCGGCGAATTGGCGCACCAGATTACCGCACGTCGAGGGCGCGCAGCGTCGAGGTGTCGATGCCGTAGACATCGCCGTGAAGCGTCAACGCCCCATCCGCAGCAGGCTCCGCGGTGAAATAGGCAAGGTGCACCTTCACGTCGCTTTTCAGGTTCACCCACCGCTCGCCCCCGCCGATCATGCGCTTCAGCGACGAGCCGGTTAGCTCAGGTTCGCCCTGGAGGAGAGCATCGGCAAAAACGAATGGCTGATGCACTCGGATGCAGCCGTGGCTGTAGGCCCGCTTTGTGCGCCGGAAGAGGTGCTTGCTCGGTGTGTCGTGCAGATACACGGCGTGCTTGTTCGGGAACAGGAACTTCACCCTACCCAGCGCATTGCCGCGGCCCGGCCGCTGCCGAATGCGCACCCGGCGCAGGTTGGCGGGCGTCCAGCTGACCGACGAGGCGTTCACCACGCGGCCGTTCATGACCACTTCGTAGTTGTGCCGGCGCGTAAAGCCCCCGGGATTAGACCGCAGCGACCCCAGCATCTCCTTGGATGCAATGGAGTACGGCACGTTCCAGTATGGATTGACGACAGCGTGCTCCATCACATCGGAGAAAATCGGCGTCGGATTGCTGCGCTTACCCACCACGACGCGGCCGCGATAAACCTCTTCATCCTCGTGGCTGACGCGCACTTCAAAGGCCGGAATGTTCACGAACACGTGGCGTTCGCCAAGGTCGCGCGGCATCCAGCGCCAGCGCTCAAGGTTTGCAATCAGCACTGGAACTGGGTCGATCTGGCCGGTCCCATCCAGCGCGCGCACCGTCCGCGGCCCCACGATCCCGTCCGCGCCGAGCTTGTTCGCCCGCTGAAAATCCTTCACCGCGTCGCGAAGGCTCTCGTCAAAAACCGTCGGATCGTCCCCGCGCTTTACCGTCACGCCCAGCCGGGCGCGCAACGTGGCAACGCGCGGGCCGGAGCTACCAAGGCGCAAGTTCTGGCCCCGCCCGACCTTCGGGTGGATGTAGACCGTTTCGCCGAGCGCGCGCCGCAGATGTTTGCGCAGCGCATGATAAGCCTCGTGCGGCGGGTGCGCGCCCTCAAAAGCGCTCGCCGCATCGCCCTCAGCCAGCGACTTCAGAAACGCTTGCGCGTCCAGCACCGGCGGATCGACGTCGATAATCCGGCGCACCTTGCGCGGGTTGGTGCGGCCTGAATGGACGTGGCTTGCATAGCGCAGCGCCGTTTCGGTCAGCGCCACATCATAGCGCGCCGTCGCCACCACCCCGAGGCCATGCCGCAGCGGCATCGCATAATCGGCAGGGTTGAGCCCGTCCTGGCGCGCATTGCCCAACGCCACGGCAAGATCGGCGGCCGCATCTTCGGTCCAAAACGGCCTGTAGCCGCGGCTCTCATAAAACTCGTCGACGCCCATCGACACGTCGGCGCGAACCTCCCGGCGCAGCGCGTCTTCAACGGTGGTGAGTGGCGCTGCGGGCGGTTGAAATGAACCGAGCAAAATGTCGGTCCGCGGCGCAATGCGCGGCAACGGAACATCAGCAAATGCGGGCGCGAGCAACCCCGACGCGGTGAGCGCCATCACCGCGCCCATCAACATTTGCCGTGCCATCACGCCACCCCGACTGTTCAGCTAAGCCCGTTCATCATAGATGGCATATCACCAACCCGCCGCAGCGCGGGTTAAAGCAAGCTAGGTCGAGGGTTGAGGCGCATGGATTTGCCGGCAGTGCACACAAATTTGCCACACGATGTCGCAGAGCGCGGCGCAGCAGCGACCCCATTGGGCACGCTCCCCACGTGGGACCTTACCGACCTCTACAGCGGCCCCGACGACGAAAAGCTCACCGCCGATCTCGATAAGCTTGCCGCCGACGCCAAAGCGTTCGAAGCCACCTACAAAGGAACCCTCGCGGGCACGCTCGCCGGCGCCGACGCATCGCGCATTCTGGCCGAGGCCCTCAGCGCCTACGAAGCGATCCAAGATCTCGCCGGCCGGGTTGGCTCCTTCGCTGGGCTCCAGTACGCGACCGACACCATGAACCCCGCGTTCGCCAAAGCCTACGGCGACCTGTCGGACAAGCTGACCCAGCTCTCCACCCACCTCCTCTTCTTCGAGCTGGAGCTGAACCGGATCGAGGACGCCGTCCTCGACGCCGCCCTCACCGGCGATGCAGCGCGCTACCGTCCCTACATCGAGGATCTGCGCAAAGAACGCCCCTTCCAGCTGTCGGATGAGTTGGAGCAGCTGTTTCTGGAAAAATCCGCCACCTCCCGCTCCAGCTGGACGCGCCTTTTCGACGAGACCATCGCCGCAACCCGCGTCAGCCTCGACCCGGACAGCGAGGACGTCACGCTGGAAGAAGCGCTCAACAAGCTCCTCGATCCCGACGGCGAAACCCGCCGCAAAGCCTCGGACGGCATTGCCGCCGCGCTGAAGCAGTCGGAGCGCACCTTCACGCTCATCACCAACACCCTCGCCAAAGACAAAGAGATTTCAGACCGTTGGCGCGGCTTCGACGATGTCGCCGCCTCCCGCCACCTCAACAACCGCGTTGAGCCCGAGGTGGTGGACGCGCTGGTGAGCGCCGTCCGCGCCGCCTATCCGCGCCTGTCCCACCGCTATTACGCCATGAAAGCCAAGTGGTTCGGTAAAGACGTGCTCGACAGCTGGGATCGCAACGCCCCGCTGCCCGACGCCGACGACCGCATCGTCGATTGGGACGACGCCCGCTCCACCGTGCTCACCGCCTACCGCGCGTTTTCCCCGCGCATGGCCGGCCTCGCGGAGCGCTTCTTCACCAACGCCTGGATCGACGCCCCGGTGCGCAAAGGCAAAGCGCCTGGCGCCTTCAGCCACCCCACCGTGCCGTCCGCCCACCCCTACGTGCTCCTCAACTACCAAGGCCGCACGCGGGACGTGATGACCCTCGCCCACGAGCTTGGCCACGGCGTCCACCAAATCCTCGCCGGGCCCAACGGCGCGCTCATGGCGCCAACCCCGCTGACGCTTGCAGAAACAGCGTCCGTCTTCGGCGAGATGCTGACGTTCCGTAAGCTGCTCGACGCCGCGCCCGACGCCAAAACCCGCCGCGTGATGCTCGCCTCCAAGGTGGAGGACATGATCAACACCGTCGTCCGCCAAATCGCGTTCTACACCTTCGAGCGCAAAGTCCACACGGCGCGCCGCGAGGGCGAACTCACCTCAGAGGACCTGGGCAAAATCTGGCTTGACGTGCAGACCGAAAGCCTCGGTCCCTCGGTGCGCATTGGCGAGGGCTACGACATCTTCTGGGCCTACATCCCGCACTTCATCAACGCCCCATTCTACGTCTACGCCTACGCGTTCGGCGATTGCCTCGTGAATTCGCTCTACGGCGTGTTCGAGCGCGAGCCCCAGGGCTTTGAGGCGAAGTACATGGCGATGCTCGAGGCCGGCGGCACACGCCACCACTCAGAGCTCCTCGCCCCCTTCGGCCTCGATGCTCGCAACCCCGCCTTCTGGCAAACCGGCCTCTCCGTCATCGAAGGCCTAATCGACGAACTCGCCGCGGCCGACGCCGCCGCATGAGTCTGCCAGCGCACGACAACAGTGCGCTGGCCCACACGCCCTACGCAGGCCGCCACCGCCCCTTCACCATCGGCGTGGTCCGCCTCGCGTGGGACGACTGGTTCGAGTTCGACGCCCACCGCGACGCCGAACTCGCCCTCAAAACCCAAATCTTCGACACCGCAGACGACGCCTTTCTCGCCACCGACGCCTCGATGGCGGCGCAAGAGGAAGCCGCCACGGCGAGCGCAGATTGGCTGAAGGCCCGCGGCCACCCCGTCGCATTGCCCGACGAGCCGCCGCTCAAAGCCATCTCCCGCGTCGTGCAAGACGACCTTGTCCTGATGCAGCACGACGGGACCGCCTGGTGTCTCACTGCCGCCTCGCTCTGCTTCCCGTCGTCCTGGTCCCTCTCCGACAAATTCGGCCGCGGCCTCGATGGCCTCCACCACACCGTCCCCGGCTGGCAGGACAAGATGGGCCGCCAAGTCTCCCGCCTGTTCGACACCATGCGCCCCGGCGCGCTCGTCTGGCGCCTCAACTGGTCACTCCAGCAGGGGCCGGCCTACCGCATCCCAAAGCTCGAAACCGACCACCGGCCCTCCTGGACCGGCACCGATGGCGCCCACGTGCGCGTGGAGCGGCAAACCCTCACCAAGCTCCCCCAGACCGGCGCCATCCTTTTCACCATCAAAATCCAGCTCGACCCATTCCAAGCCTTCACCGCCCACCCCGACGGCGCAAACCTTGCCGGCGCGTTGGCAGACGAGCTTGACGCCCTCACCCCCGATCAGCGCGCCTACAAAGGCCTAGTCTCCGTCGGCCCCGAGCTCGTCGCCAAGCTGCGCGGCCTGCAAAGCTCCGTCGCCACCGACAGCGTCCGCCCCGAAAAGTAGCGATAAGGCCGCGTCGCCACCGGCCCCGGCCGACACTCATCAAACGGCCGATCCACCTCATCGGAGCCCGGCACCTCACCGCCCTGCCACACGATGAGAACGTGATCCGCCCCCGGCGCCATCCGATCCTCAGCGGCATGGGCCATCCGCCCCGCCCGCCGCAGCGCAAGCGTCATGTTGGCCGCAAAATCAGGCCGCCCACCCCAAACCGCCAGCGTCCCCTCCGGCAGGTCCGGCGCGATCGCCAGCGCCAACTCGCCATGCGGATACGCAAAGCGGTGCTTGTCAAAAAGCACCATCCCGGCAACGCCAATCGGCACCGCGACAAACGCGACGCCGCCCGCCAACCGCACCACCGCACGCCAGCGAAACGCTGTCAGCGCCAACCCCGCAGCCACCGGCAGCGGCATGAAAAACGGCGACAAATACCGCTCCGGCATCTGCCGCCCATCGCTCACCAAAACCCCAACAAGCGTCGCGCCAAACCCCACCGCGACCGTCGCGACAAGCGCGTTCCGCCAACACTTGAGCGGCCCCGGCAACGCCACCTGCGCCGTCAGCGCCAGAATGCCCAGCGCAGCCGCCCCCCACGCCCGCGCCCCCACGGTCAGCAAGCTGGCGCCGTCGCTCCCCACTCCCGGGAGGGCGCCAGCGCTCGCCCAGGTGGGCCGAAAAAGCTTGCTCAGCCGCCCCGTACTCGCCTCAATCGCCAACCCGGCCGCCACCAGCGACGGCCCCGTCAGCACCGCAAACACCACCGCCGCAAGCGCAACCCCACCCCGGTGCCGCCACGCCGCAGCCCGCCGCTCGGGCGTCGACAGCGCGACCACCGCCGCTGCGCCCAGCAAAATCGCGCCATTAAACTTCGCCAGCATCGCAATCGACGCCGCCACGCCGAGCCATACAAAGGCGAGCGCCCGCGGCCGCTGCCAGATCACCACGGCCGCGTGCACAATCCCCGCGCAGCCTGCCATCACCATCACCGTGTGCGCCAAAGTGTGCGCCGCCATCCAGCTGATTTGCGGACACAACGCCGCAACGGCGAGCGCCCCGATCCCAGCCGGCACCCCGCCGATCCGCCGCGCCGCATCGAACACCAACAGGTGGATCGCCGCCAGCAACACCCCTTTGACAAGTGCCACCGACAGCGGCCAATTCCACCCCGTCGCCTCCAGCACCAACCGCAAAACCCAGTTGTACAGCGGTGGATGGGAGTTCGCGTACACCAGGCGAAAATCCACCTGGCCAAAAAACTGCGCCTCATCGATCTCCAAATACGGCGACAGCGACAGCCGTAGCACCATGAGCAGAACCACATACGCAACCACCGCCGCGACGACGGTGCGCGCGCTGATGCGGTCGATGGCAAGGGTCTGCTGCACTAGGGTCTCCGGTACCGCCCGAGCACGACGGGCGTTAGCGTCCCTTACAGAAGCCGGCCCCATGACCGCACCCGGAAAATGACAGCACCCGAAAAACGCGCCCTCATCACAGGCGGCGCCCACCGTGTCGGCCGCGCTATAGCCACCGACCTCGCCGCCCACGGCTACGACGTCGCCATTCACGCCAACACCTCCGCCACCGCCGCCCAAGCCTTGGCCGACGAACTCGCCGCGAACCACAGCGGCCGCACAGCTGTCGTCACCGGTGACCTTGCCGACCCAGCTGCCGTAGCAGCCATCGTCCCGGCGGCCGTCGCGGCGCTCGGCCCCCTGTCCCTCCTCATCAACAATGCATCCGTGTTCGAGGGGGATGCCCTCTCCGACATGACGCCGGAGCGCTGGCGCCGGCAAATGGCGGTCAACGCCGAGGCCCCCGCCTTCCTCGCCCAAGCCTTTGCTGCGAGCACCGACACCGGACTCATCGTCAACATCATCGACCAGCGCGTCTGGAAACCCACCCCGCGCCACTTCAGCTACTCCGCCAGCAAAGCGACGCTGTGGTGGCTCACCCGCACCATGGCGCAAGCGCTCGCCCCCAAAATCCGTGTTATGGCCATCGGCCCCGGCCCGGTCTTGAAGGCCGCAGCGCAAAGCGAGGCTGATTTCGCCGAAGCCGTCGCGGCGGTCCCCCTACAGCGCGCCCCAGCGCTCGCGGAGTTCGGCGCCGCGATCCGCTTCATGGCGGCAACGCCCTCCATGACCGGCCAAATGCTCGCCCTCGACGGCGGCCAGCACTTGGCCTGGCAAACCCCGGACGCCCTCATTAACGAATGAGCGGGCATAACGGCTCGCGCTCAAAGTCGACGAGCAACTTTTGTCAACCTGGCTGTGCACATTCAGGCTGACGTTGCTCTTTGCGTCACCGCGGCGCCAGCCCCGCCGTTGATCGCAGCGCGCCCGCCCGCCAAGTATGGTGGATGGCCGACACCGCTCCCCTCGACAAAACCCCCGGCAAATCGCCCGAAACGCCGCCAAGCCGCATCAAGGATGCGCCGGCGTCTATGGGCGAGCGGAACGACGAGCAGGAAGTACGCTTTCGCCAAACCGCCGAGCGCGTCAGCAAGGCCACCGGCTTCGACCTCATCGCAGAAACCGTCAAACGCCTGCCCGACGGCCCCGGCGTCTACCGCATGCTCGATGAGGCCGGAGACGTCCTCTACGTCGGCAAGGCGCGCAACCTCAAAAAGCGCGTCGTCAGCTACTCCCGCCCCACGGGCCTCTCCTCGCGCCTGATGAGCATGGTGAACCGCACGGTCGCCATGGAGTTCGTCACCACCCAGACCGAATCCGAGGCGCTTCTCCTGGAAGCCAACCTCATCAAGCGCTTCCGCCCCCGCTACAACGTCCTCCTGCGGGACGATAAATCCTTCCCCTACATCCTGCTGACGTCAGACCACGCCGCCCCACAGCTCCTCAAACACCGCGGCGCCCACTCGCGCAAAGGCGCCTACTTCGGCCCATTCGCCTCCGCAGGCGCCGTGGACCGCACCATCAACGCCCTCCAGAAAGCGTTCCTCATCCGCTCCTGCTCAGACGCCGTCTACGAGCAGCGCACCCGCCCGTGCCTCCTGTGGCAGATCAAGCGCTGCGCCGCGCCCTGCACCGGCGAAGTGAGCGAGGAAGAATACGGCAAGCTCGTCAGCCAGGCCCGCGAGTTCTTGTCGGGCAAGTCGAAGGGCATCCGCCAAAAGCTCGCCGCCGAGATGGAAGAGGCCAGCATGGCGCTGGAGTTTGAGCGCGCCGCCATCATCCGCGACCGTCTCGCGTCGCTGAGCCACGTGGATAGCCACCAGGGCATCAACGCGGCCGGCATCGAAGAGGCCGACGTCTTCGCCGTCTACCAGCAGGGCGGGGAAACCTGCGTGCAGGTGTTTTTCTTCCGCACCGGGCAGAACTGGGGCAACCGCGCTTTCTTCCCCCGCGACGAAGGCCTCGAAGCCGGCGCAGTGCTCGAAACCTTCCTCGCCCAATTCTACGATGACAAGCCCGTCCCGCGCGCCCTCTTCCTGTCCCACGATGTGGAGGAAGCCGAGCTCCTCCAACTCGCCTTCACCGAAAAGGCCGGCCGCAAAGTCGAGCTGTCAGTCCCCAAGCGCGGCACGAAGCGCGAGCTGGTGGACCACGCCCTCTCCAACGCCAAGGAAGCGCTCGGTCGCCGCCTTTCCGACAAGCAAAGCCAGAGCAAGCTCCTCACCGGGGTGGCCGAACGCTTCGGCCTCGAAGCCCCACCCCAGCGCATCGAGGTTTACGACAACTCCCACATCATGGGGACCAACGCCGTCGGCGGCATGATCGTCGCCGGACCCGAAGGCTTCTCCAAACCGCACTACCGCAAGTTCAACATCAAATCCGAAACGCTCACCCCCGGCGACGATTTCGGCATGATGCGCGAGGTGCTGACCCGCCGCTTCTCCCGCCTCCTCAAAGAAAATCCCCGCGGTGAGGAAGCACCCTCTGAGGAAGGCCTCGGCCCCTGGCCCGACCTCGTCCTCATCGACGGTGGCGCCGGCCAGCTCTCAGCCGCCCACGCCGTCATGTCCGACCTTGGCATCGAGGACGTCCCCCTCGTCGGGGTCGCCAAGGGCGTCGACCGCGATGCCGGGCGCGAAGAATTTCACATCAAGGGCCAAAAGCCATTCCGGCTGCCGCCCCGCGATCCGGTGCTTTACTACATCCAGCGTTTGCGCGATGAGGCCCACAGGTTCGCCATCGGCGCCCACCGCGCAAAACGCAAAAAAGCATTAATTGCCAATCCCTTGGACGAGATTGCGGGGGTCGGTGCGGCCCGCAAGCGGGCGCTGCTGAAGCATTTCGGAACGGCGAAGGCGGTCGCCAAAGCCGGCATGGATGACCTGGCAGAAGTCGACGGCATCTCGCGCAGTGTGGCCAAAAAGGTGTACGACCACTTCCATGCTGCGAATGCGCCTGCGAGCCGATGAATGATCAACTTGCCCAACGTTTTGTCAGCGCTGCGCATCCTCGCGGTCTTGGCGATAGCAGTGCTGTTGGCGGGACCATGGGGGCCGTACACCCGGGCCGCTCTCTTGGTGTTCCTGCTCGCGGCGATCACCGACTTTCTTGACGGCTACTTCGCCCGCGCTTGGGGCCAGGTGACAGCGCTGGGGCGCATGTTGGACTCCATCGCAGACAAGCTCTTGATCGGGGTCACGCTCCTCCTCTTATGCGGTTCAGGCACGATCAGCGGCATTCATGTGTTAGCCGCCGCTATCATATTATTTCGTGAGATCGGAGTTTCCGGCTTGCGCGAGCACCTCAGCGAGCACGGTGTTGTCGTGCCGGCGTCCATGTCGGGAAAATGGAAGATGACGCTTCAGCTCATCGCCCTCGCAGCGCTCATGGCCGCACCGCTGATGCCCTTCCCGGAGCTGGCACATCTGTCCGCGCTCACCATCTTGTGGCTCGCGGCGGCCCTTAGCGTTTGGAGCGGCGCGGAGTATGTGTGGGGAAGCCGCTCGGCGTGGGCGGCGGACAAGTGACGGCGTCGGGAGGCGGCACGACATGAAACTCAGATATTTTGCCTGGGTGCGCGAACGCATCGGCCTCGCCGAGGAGGAGGTGGAGCTACCTGACGACGTGGTCACCGCCGGCGACCTCATCGGCTGGCTCAAGGGCCGCGGCGACAACTACGCCCATGCCCTAGAGCAAGACCGCCACATCCGCGCGGCTGCGGACCAGCACCACGTGCCCCACGACACCGACGTGCGCGCCGCATCCGAAGTCGCCCTCTTCCCACCGATGACGGGGGGCTGAGGCGATGGGCAAAAGCTTTGTGTCAGTGCTCGATGACGTCCTCGAACCCGCCGCCTGGATCCACGAAGGCGCTCCGGGCTGCGATATGGATCAGGGCGCAATTGCAGCGTTCTGCGGCGTCTGCCGGTCGGAAAATGGCCGTATTGAAGCGCTGGAGCTGGAGCACTATCCGGGCATGGCCGAGGCTGAGATGACCCGGATCGCCGACATCGCCGTCGACCGGTTCGACCTATTGTCGGTCCTGGTCGTGCACCGAACAGGCGTCGTGCCGGTGGGCGAGCCCATCGTTGTGGTCGCGGCACATTCGCTCCATCGCGATGCCGCCTTCGACGCAGTGCGCTTCCTGATGGACTACGTCAAAACTGACGCCCCATTTTGGAAGCGCGAGGTCCTCGCCGGCGGCGTACGCGGCCCATGGGTCGAGGCCAAGGACAGCGACAACGTCGCCCGCGAAACGTGGGCGTTGACAGGCTGAGGTTGCTGCGCTGGGTTTCGCCAAATCGGGCTTTTTCGAAGCTCTTGCAGAACGCCGAGGGTAGATGCGATTTGGATCGCAGCTAAGGCGTGCTTCGTTTCCAGCCGATCAGCTTGGAGCGTTTTGAATAAAACGACGAAAAGCGGCCGCGCGCAGCCACCACATCAGGCTGCTTAACAGGGGCGGTAAGGCGCATCAGAGGTCCTCAAGTCATCATCAGCGGAAGACGGTTTCGATGCAGCCCTGTGGCAGGCTAGGGCCGGGACCCATTAACACGATCTGTTAAGGCGGATCGGGTTCGACGATCT